>Ga0209810_1002942_pt1 | contig 18995 bp, 21 predicted proteins | sample Coa_R1_7_FD_187159 | JGI IMG/M metagenome (GOLD analysis project Ga0209810, IMG submission 187159) | Surface soil microbial communities from Centralia Pennsylvania, which are recovering from an underground coalmine fire - Coalmine... | ecosystem: Environmental > Terrestrial > Soil > Unclassified...
TGCAACCCGCGGCGCCTGCGACGGGCTGCTCCAGGTGAACGCGTCCAGTGACGAGCTGTACCCGCTCGTGACCAGCGCAGTCGCCCCCGAGAACGCGACGTGACCGGGCGCCCGTCCGGCGCCGGCGCTCCACAGCAGCCGGCCGCCCGTGGAGTAGCCCGAGACTGTCGACCCGGACGGCGACGTCACCCACACCGTCCGACCGTCCGGTGCGAAGCGGACGTCGTGAGCGCCGAACCGCGGGTGGAGGCGGCCGACCACGCGCGGCGCGCGCGGGTTGGATGCGTCGAGACGGACGATCGTGCTTGCGGTCTCGCCCAGGGCGACCCAGATCCACCGTCCATCGGGACTGATGCCGAAGTGGTGCGCAAGCGCCCCGACGAAGACGCGGCCCACGATCTTGCGGCGGGCGAGGTCGATCACGGACAGATCGCCCGTCCGCTCGTCCGTGACGTAGGCGAGCCTGCCGCCGGGCGCAATCCCCGCGACCTTCGGGGCCCGGAACCCGTGGAAGACCTTGATCGGACTCAAGCTGTGCCACGCGAGCAGGGTGACCGTGCCGCTCGGGTCGACGACGACGGCCGGGCCGCGCGGCGCCGCCGCGATCATGAGCGGGTCGGTCAGGTGGACGCGCCGGAGGACGTGGCCGCCGTGCGGGCCGAGCGAGACGGCGAGCACCTCGTTAGAGGTCTCTGCCGTGACGAGCGCGACGGGACGGCCGGCCGACGTCGCGGCGACGGACGAAGGCGTGAGGACCGCGGCGACGGCTGCAGCGAGAGCGCTGAGCTTGCGCATGCCTGCGATACGCACGGCCGGTGCCGAGCGGTCCCGGGTGAGCTACGGTGACCTCGCTGCGGGGCGTGGCGCAGCCTGGTTAGCGCGTTGGTCTGGGGGACCAAAGGTCGCCGGTTCGAATCCGGCCGCCCCGATTTCTACCTCTCGCGAGCTATTGCCCTCTCGCTCGCGATGATCGATAAGAGGTGTGAAGACGACAGCTCTGCGGCGAAGGAGGCTCGGATGATCGAGACGGGCAACTACCGCAGAGAGCGCCTCACACGCGGGTGGCTCGACCTCTACCACGACTCGCAAGCCAGAGCGTGGCGCCTCGCCTGGAGCCCGGCTTCCGGCGAGCCCGATTGGCCGGGGCACACGTACCTGCCGGAAGACGAGGATCTACCCAGCGACTACCCGGATCCGGCCGACGCCGACGAGCTCGTCGCGTGGGGGCGCAGACACTTCGGCCCCTGATTCAGGCGACGAGCACCTCCGCCGAGCAGCCGGCGACGAGGGCGCTCCGCCAGTCCTCGACCCCCGCGAGCTGGGGATGACCAAGCTCGACCGCGACGTCCGGCCACGCGTCGAGCCCGAGCGCCTGCGCGCCGGCCGCCGAGCCGATCGCGAGCAAGTCCTCCACGGCAAACACGTCACGGCGGCCTGACTGGCGCCGCGCGATGCCGTCGAGCTCGCGCAGCTCCTCGAGCGGGTCGATCCGCACGTTCGAGTCCGAGCCGATGCACAGCTCGATGCGGCGATGGAGCAGCCGCTCGACCGGCAGGAAGCCGTCGCCGAGGCTCGCCTCCGTCGTCGGGCAAGCGCAGACGCGTGCACCGGCCGCCCCGAGCAAGTCGAGCTCGTGTCCGTCCGCGTGCGTCGCGTGCACGACGGTCGTGCGCGGGGCGAGGCAGCCGCACGCCTCGAGGAGCTCGATCGGCCGCAGCCCGTGCTCGGCGAGGCACTCCTCGATCTCGCGCGGCTGCTCGTCGGCGTGGACGTGGAGCGGCAGCGCGTGCTCGGCGGCGTAGCGTCCGAGCTCCTCGAGCCAGTCGCGTGGACACGCACGGACGGAGTGGGGGGCGACGCCGACGCGGATCCCGCCGGCCCGCAGCTCCTCGAGCTCGCGGAGGTACGCCGCGACTGACTCCTGGCGGAAGCGGTCGATGCCGCCGCGCGCGTAGGCGACGTGGAGGAGGACGAGCTCGATGTCGGCTTCCGCAGCCGCCTCGGCCGCCGCGCGTCCCTCCTCGAGCCCGAGGTAGTGGAACTCGCCCACGGCCGTGTAGCCGGCGGCGTGGAGCTCGCGGTAGACGGCGACGTACTCGCGCCGGACGCGCTCTGGCGTCTGCCCGCGAGCGAGCTCGAGCATCGTCTCGCGCCACGCCCAGAAGTCGCCGCCTTCGGCCCGCCCCCGCAACGCGCGCTGGAACGCATGGCAATGCGCGTCGACGAAACCCGGGATCCGAGGCAGTTCGGGCACGCCCGTATCCTTTGCACATGGAGGCACCAGCCGTTTCGCAGCCGCTCGCGCAGCTGCCGAACGCCCTGACGCTCGCGCGGCTGGCCCTGGTCCCCGTCTTCGTCGTGCTCATGGTGCGCGCCGGGCACCGGCCGAGCTGGCCGGCCGGCGTCACGTTCGGCGTCGCCGGGATCACCGATCAGGTCGACGGCTTCCTCGCCCGGCGCTGGCACGTCGAGTCGCGGTTCGGGAAGCTCGCGGACCCGCTCGCCGACCGGCTGATGATCGACGCGGCGGTGATCCTCCTCTTCGCCTACGACCGTCTGCCGTGGGCCGGGCTCGTCGTCATCCTCGGCCGCGACGTCCTGCTCCTCGCGGGCTCGGGCCTCCTCGCGCCGCGAGGGATCGACATCGACGTCAACGCGGTCGGCAAGGCGGCGACGTGGGTGCTCTACGCGGCGATCTTCTTCCGCATCGTCACCCATCGCGCAACGCAGTGGCCGGTCGACCTCTTCTGGGCAGGCCTCGCGCTCGCCCTCGCCGCCGGGGTGTTGTACATCTGGGCGGCCCGGAGAGAATTGCGGCGATGAAAGCCGTAGTCATGGCCGGGGGAGAGGGCACGCGCCTACGGCCGCTCACCTCGAACCAGCCGAAGCCGATGGTGCCCATCGTCGGCAAGCCGTGCATGGAGCACATCGTCGAGCTCCTCAAGCGCCACGGCTTCGAGGACGTGATCGTCACGGTCGCGTTCCTGCCGCAGGCGATCAGGAGCTACTTCGGCAGCGGCGAGAGCCTCGGCATCGACATCGGCTATTCGGTCGAGGAGTCGCCGCTCGGCACCGCCGGCTCGGTGAAGCGCGCGGCGGGAAGGCTCGACGACACGTTCCTCGTCATCTCGGGCGATGCCCTCTGCGACGTCGACCTCACGCGGCTCGTCGAGGCGCATCGCGAGAAGCAGGCCTCCGTGACGATCGGACTCAAGTCGGTCGAGAACCCGCTCGAGTTCGGCATCGTCGTCACGGACGAGGACGGGCGGGTCGAGCGCTTCCTCGAGAAGCCGTCCTGGGGTCAGGTCTTCTCCGACACGATCAACACCGGCATCTACGTGCTCGAGCCGGAGGTGCTGAAGCACGTCCCGCAGGACCGCCCGTACGACTTCTCGAAGGAGCTCTTCCCGCTGTTGCTCGAGATGGGGCGGCCGATCTACGGCCATGTCTTCGAGGGCTACTGGCAGGACATCGGCAACCTCGACCAGTACCGGCAGGCGAACTTCGACGCGCTCGACGAGCGCGTGCGGCTCGAGATCCCCGGGATCCGCATCCGCGGCAACGTCTGGATAGGGGACGGGGTGGACCTGGACGACCTCGACACGGTCGCGGGACCGGCGTACCTCGGCAATTACTGCCGCGTCGGCCGCGGCGCCCACATCGGGCCGTACACCGTGCTCTCGACGAGCGTCACCGTCCGAGAGCGCGGCCGCGTCGCGCGCTCGATCGTCGACACCTCCACGTACATCGGCCGGAGCACCGAGGTCGTGGGCGCGATCGTCGGCCGCAGCTGCGACCTGCGCGCCCACGTGCGCGTGCACGAGGGAGTCGCGATCGGCGACGAGGTGACCATCGGCGCCGAGAGCGTGATCCTGCCCGGCGTCCGGATCTATCCGTTCAAGGAGGTCGAGACCGGCTCGCAGCTGCACGAGAGCCTCATCTGGGAGTCGCGCGGCACGACCCGCGTCTTCGGCAAGAGCGGTGTGGCAGGAATGGTCAACGTCGACCTGACGCCCGACGTGGCGGTGCGGCTTGCAGCCGCGCTCGGCACCGCGTTGAAGCGCGGCGCACGCGTCGTCGCCAGCCGTGAGGGAGCCGCGGCCTGCCGGATGATCAAGCGGGCGATGATCTCCGGCATCTCCTCGACCGGGGTCCACGTCGCCGACCTCCGGATCAGCCCGGCGGCCGTCGCCCGCCACCTCGTGAAGTCGGAGGCACACGACGCCGGCTTCCACGTCGGCGTCAGCCCGAACGACCCCGAGGTGATCCGGATCCAGTTCTTCGAGCCGCTCGGGGTGGAGATGAGCGCCGCCATGCAGAAGGAGGTCGAGAAGCACTTCACCCGCGGCGAGTTCCGCCGCGTCGCCGCGGGAGAGGTGGGAGGGATCTCGTATCCCGCGCGCGTGCGCGAGACGTACGCCGCCGAGCTGCTCTCGACGATCGACGCCGATGCGGTGCGCGCCCGCCGGTTCCGCATCGTGGTGGATTACGGGTTCTCGGGCGCCTCGTACGTGCTCCCACTCGTGCTCGGCCCGCTCGGGGTGGAGGTCGTGGCCGCCCACGCCTTCACCGGCGAGGGGACCGATTACGCCGACGCCGCGCCCGGCCTCGCAGCGTCCATCGGGCAGACGAAGCGGCTCGTGCCGGTGGTGGGCGCGGATCTCGGCGCGGTCTTCGACCGCTCCGCCGAGCGTCTCCACCTGGTGGACGAGCAGGCGCGTGAGGTCCCGGTCGAGCAGGCGCTCCTGCTCTTTCTCCGTCTGCTCGGCTCCAACGGCCGCCGTGGGAAGCTCGCCTTCCCGGTCACCGTGACGAGCCAGGTCGAGCGGCTCGTCGCGGACTCGCAACTCGAGGTCGTCCGCACGCCGACGTCGCTGCCCGAGCTGACGCGCATCGCCGCGGAGGGGGACGTCGTCTTCGCTGGCGCGGTGGGCGGCGGCTACGTCTTCCCCGAGTTCCTGCCGGGGTATGACGCCGTGGCGAGCCTCGCGAAGCTGCTGGAGCTGCTCGCCCCGGTCAACCGCCCGCTCTCGGAGCTCGTCGCCGAGCTGCCGGAGCCGACGCTCGTCCACCACCAGGTGCCGTGCCCGTGGGCGCTCAAGGGCCTCGTGATGCGCGTCCTCAACGAGCGTCTCGCCGGCCGGGACGTCGACCTCACCGACGGGATCAAGCTGTTCGACGAGCGCGGCTGGGCGCAGGTGCTGCCCGATCCCGACGAGCCGCTGCTGCATCTCTACGCCGAGGGCGACACCCGCGAGCAGTCTGACGAGCTGGCGCGCGACCTGCGAGCGCTCGTCGACGAGATCGAGCAGGGAGAAGCGGCGGCGAGCAGGGCGTAGCCGCCCCTTTGCTCCGCCCGAACGCAAAGGCTAAGGTTCAGCTTCACCCTCGATGAGGGCCCCCGCAACGAGAGAAAGGGCACGATGGAACCGCTGCCGGATCTTGCGACGCTGTCCGACGACGACCTCAAGAAGCTCATCGACGAGCTGACGCGCGAGGAGCAGGAGGTCTCGTATCGCCGGCGGCTCCTGCACGGGAAGATCGACATCCTGCGGGCCGAGCTCGTCGCGCGGCTGCAGAAGACCGAGGGGAGGAGCGTCCTCGAGTCGGTCGACGTCGACTCGCTTACGGCGATCCTCACCGGCAAGGCGTCCCCGCCTGCCTGATGGCTCACGTCTACTGTCCCGAGTGCGGGTACAACAACCCGGAATCGGCGCGCTTCTGCGCGAAGTGCGGCTCGCCGCTGGTCGTCCCGGAGGAGGGCGAGTCGACCGAGGCGTTCACCGTCCCGGAGATTCCCGAGAGCCTCGACCCGATCGAGGATCTCGGCGTCCACGGCGCGGCCCTGATCGTGCGGTCGGGCGGCGGGCGCTCGGGTGAGACGTTCCCCGTCGAGGACAGCCCCACCACGATCGGGCGCTCGCCCGAGTGCGCGATCTTCCTCGACGACGTCACCGTCTCCCGCAAGCACGCCGTCTTCACGAAGGATGGCGAGCGCTGGCGGCTCGAGGACCAGGGCAGCCTGAACGGGACCTTCGTCAACCGCGAGCGAGTGGAGAATGCCGAGCTGCGGGACGGCGACGAGCTCCAGATCGGCAAGTATCGACTGACCTTCCTCCAGCGCTGATGTCGGTGACCGAGGCACCCTCGCGCCGCCGGCTCCTGACGATCGGGACGGTGTGCGGCAGGCTCAAGGACGAGTTCCCGGATGTCTCGATCTCGAAGATCCGCTACCTCGAGGATCAGGGCCTGTTGACTCCGCGGCGCACGCAGGGCGGCTACCGGCTCTTCTCGGAGGACGACGTGGAGCGCCTGGAGACGATCCTCCGCCTGCAACGCGACGAGTTCCTGCCGCTCCGCGTCATCCGGCAGGAGCTCGAAGCGGGCGCCGGCAAGCACCGGCGTCGGCGCCGCAGCGTGGTCGACGAGGGAGAGGAGGAGCTCGATCTCGAGCAGCTCTGCGAGCGCGCAGGCATCAACGTCGACCGTGCGCGCGAACTCGAGGAATTCGGGCTGCTCGAGTCGCGGGTCGAGGACGGGCAGCGACTCTACGCCGAGAGTGAGGCGGAGCTCGCGGCGGCCTGCGAGGCGCTCGCGCGCTTCGGGATCGGCGCCCGGAACCTGCGGGCGTTCCGCACCGCGGCCGATCGGGAGAGCAGCCTCCTCGAAGCCGTGATCGCACCCGCCCTGCGCTCTCGCAGCCCCGAGCGACGGCAGGCCGCCATCGCGGACCTGCAGCGACTCGCGCAGAACGCGCAGGAGCTCGCAGACCTGCTTCTGCGGCGCAACGTCCGCCACCTCGTCGAGTAGCCTCGCGCGCATGGCGGGGATCGATCTCACGACGCGCGTTCGCGAGGTCCCGGACTTCCCGGAGCCTGGTGTCGGCTTCAAGGACATCTCGCCGCTCCTGCTCGACCCCGAAGCCCTGCGGCAGGCGGTGAGCGAGCTCGCCGGCTGGACGCGGGAGCGCCGCGCCGACCTAGTGCTCGGCGCCGAGGCCCGCGGCTTCTGGCTCGGTCCGGCGATCGCGGTCGAGGCGGGCTGCGGCTTCGTCGCCGCCCGGCGGCCGGGCAAGCTCCCTCCCGAGACTGTCTCCGCAACGTACGCGCTCGAGTACGGCCAGAACTCCCTCGAGGTGGCGGCCGATGCGATCGGGGGCGGCGCCCGAGTCGTCATCCACGACGACGTGCTCGCGACGGGCGGCACGGTCGAGGCGATCGCGGGCCTCGTCGAGGGGCTCGGCGGCACGGTGGTCGGCGTCAACTTCGTGATCGAGCTGTCGTTCCTCGGCGGTCGCGAGCGCCTGGCGAAGTACGACCTCTTTTCGCTCATCACCTACTGAGCATCCGCCGCGTCGCCGTCCGGCGCTGTCTCTACAACGTCCCCATGTACGACCCCCTCACGGGTCGCTACGCATTCGCGTGCCCCCTCCGAGGCGAGACGCGTGTGCTGCTCTCCGCCTTCCGCAGCATCGAGCAGCTCCCCGGAGCAGCGCACCCGGCGGTCTTCCGCGTCCGCTTCGACTGCGATTGCGGCGAGGAGCACGACGGCCTGCTCACGCACGAGGAGCTCGACTGGGCGCCGCTCGGGCTGCGCGGCGGAGAGTTCCTGAACCTCATGACCGCGCGCCTAGATCCGACGAGCGTCGAGCTCGGGGAGCTCGCTGCGACCCACATCAAGCGGGGAGAGTGGCCGTGGAGCTTCTTCTGCTACCCGGAGGAGCAGCCGCGGCCGGTGTTCCCGTCGTCGTTCGCGCTGCTGGCGGCAACCGAGGGCCCGGTCGGGCTCGCCGTGCGCTGCCCGAGCTGCCGACTGCTCTCGGTCAACCTCGTCTCGCACCCGCACGTCGACGTCCCGTTCCACAACGACGGCGAGGTCGGGGTGGTGGAACATCTGTTCGCGGAGGATGCGATCACGACGCTCGACGAGTTCCGGGCGGAGCTCTGGTCGTCCTCGTTCGACGCCCGCAGGCTGGCGCTCTAGGCGGCTCTCCGAGGGGCGCACCCGGAAGCGCGCGTCGACCGTTCCACTCGCATCGGGCAACGGAACGAGGTGAGAAGAATGCGCAGGTACGGCATGTACGACGCGTCCCGCGGACTCACGCTCGCGCTCGCAGCGGCGCTGGCGGGGCTCGCGCTCTGGGGCGCAACGCAGGTCGGGATGCAGACGACCGGACGCTTCTGGATCGCGATGGCGATCGTCGGCGCCGCCGGGCTCCTGATCGCGCTGGCCAATCACGTCGGCACCTGGACGAAGGGACTCAGGCTGCGAATGTCTCCGAGCACGTTCGCCCTCGCGTTCCTGCCCGTTCTCGTGTGCGTGGGCTGGATTCTGATCGCAAACCAGCCCGGCCACGGCTGGCAGGAGGGGCGGATCGACTCGTGGAGCAACTCGATCGGCATCCTCGGCCTGGTGCACTCCATCGGCCTCTGGCACGGGGTGCTCGCATTCGGTTTCGGGCTGATGCTCGGACTCTCGCTCGACGGCGTTCCGGCGCCGGCGATCGAGACCGAAGCGGCGTATGCCGGCCCGATGGGCGCGACAGCTCCGCCGCCGGCGGACGAGCCCGTCACCGCGGAGCGCCACTGGGGGACCAGGCGCGAGCACACCGGGCACGCGACCCCGACGGAGAACGGGACGGAGAGCCGGACCCGGATGCCGACCCGCTGACGGCAAGCAATTCGCGGCCGCCTTTCTCCTACTCAAACGGGTGAAGGCGGCCGCGGATCCCTGCCGGGAGGGATCACGCTAAAGGGGTAGGACCCCGATAACTGGATCGGGATGGAAACGCTGCCGCAGGTAGTCAAACAACGGGGTGTGCAGCTGCTTGCAGCGCACCTCGAGAGCCTCGACCCGGAGTCGGCCCAGGCCAGGGAACGGCTCGATCTGCAGCTCGGGAACGAGCTGGCGCGCAAGCTCGTGTTCGCGCTGGCGGCGCGGCCTCCCGACCGCCGCGCGGCCTAGACGGGCCGTCAGGAGCGCGGGCGGTTCGGGCGCCGGCGGAGTGGCGTGTCCTCGCCCCGGAGGCGCACGAAGAGCCAGATCCCGGCGAACGAGACGAGCGCGAGCACGATCGCCGTGGCGCCGCTGGCCCCGACCGCGACGAGCCCGAAGTAGATGTATGCGCCGAGGACGACCGCCCAGACGAGCGCGATGACGCCCTGGTCGATGCTCGGCGGACGCGGCGGACGCGGAGGGAACGGCATCGCGGCGATCCTAGTCGACCGCGCTTGACCGGAGCGGGGCGGACCAAAAAAAGTCGCCGAGTCGGTCGCGGTTTCGTCCACAGCTCCGACTGACTTTCCGCTTCGGCTCTTGCGAACCGCCCCGTACGGCCTTCCGGTGCTGCTTCGTCCTACTCCCGCGCCGTGCTCGGCGCAAGAGGGAATGTATGGCCTCTTCGGACACCCTGCAAGGGTTGCGAATCAGAAAAAACTCGCAATTTGCGAACGTTGAATAATCAACATTTCCACAGCCCTCTGTGCATCCTGTGGAAAAGCGGGCGAGAGGGGCGGCCACGAGAAGCGGCTCGCTGCTACTTGACATAACATCGCTTATCGTGCGCATGGGACTTGATTCGCATCACCCTGGCGTGTTTGGGTAGGTTCCACAGGCGGGAAGGGACGTCCAGGTGCGCCGATTGAGGGGGAGCAATTGACTACGGTCGAGATCGAGTCGATCCTCGCGAGCGAGGAGCTCACCACCCTCCTCGAGGCCTCCGAGTCGAGCGGCCAGCTGCGGCAGGTAGAGCTCGTCGAAGTGCTCGAGCCACTCGAGCTCGACCCCCTCGAGACGGAGGCGGTCTACCAGGAGCTCGACCGGCGCGGGATCGAGCTGCTGGCGGAACCGGAGCGCGAAGCCGAGCCCGAGCCGCCACCCGAGAAGACACCGCCGCCCCCGGCGCAGCCCCTCGAGACCACGACCGACGCGCTGCAGCTCTTCCTGCGCGAGGCCGGCCGCCACCAGCTGCTCACCGCCGCACAGGAGGTCGAGCTGGCGAAGCGGATCGAGCGCGGCGACGGAGCAGCGAAGCAGCGGATGATCCAGTCCAATCTCCGCCTCGTCGTCTCGATCGCAAAGAACTACCGAAACCAGGGCCTACCCTTCCTCGACCTGATTCAGGAAGGCACGCTCGGGCTCATCCGCGCGGTCGAGAAGTTCGACTGGCGCCGCGGCTACAAGTTCTCCACCTACGCCACGTGGTGGATCCGCCAGGCGGTCGCGCGGGCGCTTGCCGACAAGGCCCGCACGATCCGGATGCCGGTTCACATCGTCGAGCGGATGCAGAAGATGAACCGGGCCGAGCGGACGCTCTGGATGGAGCTCGGCCGGGAGCCGACGCTCGATGAGATCGCGACCGAGGCCTCGCTGCCGATCGAGCAGGCACGCGAGGTGCGGGCCGCCGCCCGCGCGTCGGCGAGCCTCGACCAACCGGTCGGGGACCAGGAGGACGCCGTCTTCGGCGACTTCGTCGCGGGCGACGATCCGCTGCCCGAGGAGCGGGTCGAGGGTGCGCTACGCAGCCAGGCGCTCGCCGTCGCGCTCCAGGCGCTCGGCGAGCGCGAGCGACAGGTCCTCGTACTCCGCTACGGGCTCGTGGACGAAGAGCCGAAGACGCTCGAGGAGATCGGCAAGCGGCTCGGCTTGACACGGGAGCGCGTGCGCCAGATCGAGCTCGACTCCCTCCGCCGTCTCGCCAACTTGCGCGAGATGCAGATGATCTCTTCCTAAGCAGCAGGAACAGCACGGAGCGGGCCGGAAACCGCGCTTTCCGGGTCGCGGAGTTCAATTCCTCAGCGAGCGAAGCGCCAGCTTCGCGAGCTATTCGGCTCTGAGGTAGTGCTCGAGGCCGGGCGCGGCGGTCCGCAGCTCGCGGAGAGCCCTCGTCTCGAGCTGGCGGACGCGCTCGCGCGTGATGCCGAGCTGGCCCCCCACCTCTTCGAGCGTCCGCGGAGGCTCGCCGTCGAGACCGAACCGCAGTGAGAGCACGCGGCGCATCCGCGGGTTCAGCTGCTCGAGCGCGCTCGCAAGCTCCACTCCCCGCGCCTGCTCGGCAGACTGCTCGTGTGGGGCGAGCGAGTTGACGTCCTCGATCAGGTCGCCGTAGAGGCTCTCGCCGTCACCGACCGGCGTCTCGAGGCTGACGGGCGTCTCCACGAGCTCGAGCAGATCGCGGACGCGATCCTCGGTCTGCTGGGTCTCGCGGGCGAGCTCGGCAAGGGTCGGCTCGTGATTGAGCTTCTGCGCCAGTTGACGGCGGGCGCGGAGGAGCCGTCGCACCTGGTCGGCCACGTGCACCGGCAGCCTGATCGTCCTTCCCTGATCGGCGAGCGCGCGCGTGATCGCCTGGCGAATCCACCAGGTCGCGTACGTCGAGAGCTTGTAGCCGAGCTTGTAGTCGAACTTCTCCACGGCCCGGATGAGCCCGAGGTTCCCTTCCTGGATCAGGTCGAGCAGCGGGACGTTCGCCCGCGTGTAGTTGCGGGTGATCGCCATCACGAGGCGCAGGTTCGACTCGATCAGCCGGCGCTTGGCCTCCTCGTCGCCCTCGTCCTTGCGGCGCGCGAGCTCGCGCTCTTCCTCGCGCGTGAGCAGCGCTCCGCCGCCGATCTGGCGCACGTAGAGCTTGAGTGGGTCTTCGGCCGGGGTTTGCTCGGAGGCCGGACCCTCGGCCGCAAAGGAATGCTCCATCGCGGCTTGTATCGGCTCTATCCGGAACGGGCTTTAGAAAGCCCTAACTGACTTGGCCTACCGTGGAAGGGAACTTCGACCGACAAAGAGAAAGGCTCTTCGCCAGGACGAATGTGCGGAATCGCCGGATATAGCCTCTCGTCGCGCAGTCGCGTAGACAGGACGCTGGCTGCGCAAGCGCTCCTGGCCGGGATCGCCGACCGCGGCGCCGACGCAGTCGGCTACGCGTATCGCGGCGGCCACGACACCTATCCGGTGGTCACGAAGCAGCGGACTCCCGCCAGCCACCTGCTCGACCGGATCGGCGTGCCGCAGCATGCGACCGAGCTTCTCGTCCACGTCCGCGACTACACGAAGGGCCACCCGTCGATCCCCGCCAACAACCATCCCGTCCGGCACGGGCCGGTCGTCGGAATCCATAACGGGATCATCCTCAACGACGACGAGCTGCTCGCCCCCCACTCCTGCGCGCGCGCCGAGCCGCGGATGACGGTGGACTCCGAGGCCATCTTCGCCCTCGCGGCGCACTCGCAGAACGACCCAGATGCACTGGAGGAGCTCGCCGGCTCGATGGCGACCGCCTGGCTCGACGGGCGAGAGCCGGGGACCGTCTTCGCCGCCCGCGGTGTCGGGCGCCCGTTGTGGCTGGGCCGTGGCCGGGACGAGGTCTACTTCGCGTCCACGCGCGCCGCGCTCGAGATCGCCTCGCAGTACACGGGAGTGCGGCTGCGAATGACCGAGGTGCGGGACGGAACGTTCCTCGCGCTCCGGGACGGCCGCGTCGCGCGGACCGCGCGCTTCCGGCCCGACCGCAGCTACATCGAGGAGAGCGCACTGCCGGCCGTTCGCGCGCCGGGACAGAGCGCGTACTGCCTCGAGCGGCTCGCTGCGATCGCGGCCGCCGCCGCCTAGCACCAGCTAGCCCGAGCGCAGCGTCCCGTCGCTCGCGACCTCCCGGCCCTGCTCCACGAGTCGCTGCCGGACGAGAAACTGGAACGTCGACCAGGCACCGCGCCGCGCGTCGAACATCCGGTAGACCTGCCACTCGGTCAGGAGCGATTCGTCCTGTCGCCGTGCGTCCGCCCAGTCCGCGAACTTCGGCAGGCGGCCGAGCCGCTCCGCGAGCGCAACTCCCTGGTCGACGGCCCGCTCCAGCCGCTCCTCTCCCACCGGCACGTCGAACCCGGCCTCGCGCAGCGCGTTCGTCAGCGAGCCGAACGTGTGCCAGTAGAGCGACTTGGAGGGCAACCGCCCCTTGTGGTCGTCGATGTCGCGCGCAGTGGGCGGGCGCCCGAGCTCCTCGCCGAGCGTGCGCAGGAGGCCGAGCAGCTCCTCGCGCGTCGCAAAGCGGCGGGGAACGAGCCCCGCGGCTCGCTTCGCGGCGTTCCACGAGCCGAAATGCTCGATGACCGTCTGTGGGTGCACCGCCGTCTCGGCATCTGCGGCGAACTCCCGCATCGTCGGGGAGCGCCCGAGCCGTTCGGCGCAGGCGAGGATCTCCGCCACGATCTGCTCGTCGGTGTAGCGCTTGCGGATTCCGGCCTGGAAGTCCGCGAGCTCCTGCGGGTCGATCGAGGCGAGCGCCCGGTAGCGGGGCTTCTCCGCCATGTCAATAAGTGTAGAGCAGGTTGAGGAATCCGCAAGTAGTCCCGCGCAGGCCTGTCTGCACTACGCTCGCCGGATGCGCGCCCGCCCCCCACTCGCGCTCGAGATCGCCGCTGCCCGCGGCGTGGCCGCCCTGTCGCGGCGGGTCGGTGCCGGCGGCGGCACGACGATCCCGGGAAAGCTCCTCGCCCAGCTCGACCGCGGTGCAATCGACCGCTTGGCCGCCCGGCTCGCGAGCGGCACGGCAGTCGTCTCGGCCACGAACGGCAAGACGACGACCACCGCGATGGCCGCCGAGATCCTGCGGCCGCGCCACCGGCTGGCCCACAACGCAGCGGGAGCGAATCTCGTCTCGGGGGTGGCATCCGCGCTGCTCTCCGCAGGAGGCGCCGACCTCGGGCTGTTCGAGGTGGACGAGGGAGCCCTGCCGGAGCTCCTGCGCCGCCTGCGGCCGAGAGCGATCTGCCTCGGCAACCTCTTTCGCGACCAGCTCGACCGCTACGGCGAGCTCGAGCTCGTCGCCGAGCGCTGGCGCGAGGCCGTCGCGACGCTGCCGGCGGACGCGCACCTCGTCTACAACGCCGACGATCCGCAGCTCGCCGCCGTGAGCGACGGCCGGGCGGGAAGCGTCGGCTTCGGCCTCGACGACCCTCGTGTGGCCCGCCCGTCGCTCCAGCACGCGGCGGACTCGAAGTACTGCGTCCGCTGCGGCACGCCGTACACGTACGCAGCCGCCTACGTCGGCCATCTCGGCGACTACCGCTGTCCGCGCGGCGACCATGCGCGGCCCCCGCTCCAGATCACGGCCCGGGACGTCTCCCTGCACGGACTGGATCGCGCCTCGTTCCTGCTCGACACGCCGGAGGGGTCGCGCCGGATCGAGCTCCGCCTGCCGGGTCTCTACAACGTCTACAACGCGGTGGCGGCGGCCGCCCTCGCCCGCTCCCTCGGCGCCGGCCTCGACGAGATTTCCGGCGGGCTCGAGCGGTTCTCCGCGGCGTTCGGGCGCTTCGAGCGCGTCGCTGTCGGCGACAAAACGGTGCTCCTCCTCCTGATCAAGAACCCGGCGGGCGCGAACGAGGCGGTCCGGACGCTCGTCGACGGCGGCGCACCGAGCCTCCTCGTGGTGGCGCTCAACGACGAGATCGCGGACGGACGCGACGTCTCGTGGATCTGGGACGTCGACTTCGAGCCCCTCCTGCCCGGGCTCGACCAGCTCGTGGCGAGCGGAGCGCGCGGCGCCGAGCTCGCGCTGCGCTTCCGCTACGGCGGGCTCGCCGAGGACGCGATCGAGGTCGAGCCGGAGCTGGGTGACGCGCTCGATCGCGGGCTCGAGCTGACCGCGCCGGGCGGAGAGCTCGTCGTCCTCCCCACCTACACGGCGATGCTCGGCCTGCAACGGCTGCTCGCGTCGCGCGGCCTCGCCAAGCCGTACTGGGAGCGCTCGCGATGACGGCAATCAGGGTCGGCCACCTCTATCCGGACTACCTCAACATCTACGCCGACCGCGGCAACATCGCCGTCCTCTCGCAACGAGCGGCCCGGCGCGGCCACGAGCTCGAGGTGACGCCGCTCGGAATGGGAGACGCCGTCGTGGCCGGCGAGCACGACCTCTACTACGTCGGCGGCGGGCAGGACCGGGAGCAGCTGCTCGTCGCGGAGGATCTCGTCCGTAAGGCCGACGCGCTGCACGAGGCAGTCGGCGGCGGTGCGGCCGTGCTCGCGGTCTGTGGCGGCTATCAGCTGCTCGGCCGCGGCTATCGCGGCTTCCACGGCGAGGACATGCCGGGCATCGGCCTGCTTCCGCTCGAGACCGTCGCCGGCGAGCGCCGGATGATCGGGGACGTGCTGATCGAGTGCGAGCTCGAGCCCGGCGAGAGGCGCACAGTTGCCGGCTTCGAGAACCATGCAGGCCGGACGCGTCTCGATCCCGGGGCCGAGCCGCTCGGCCGGGTGCTCGCCGGGTTCGGCAACGACGGGGAGAGCGGCTTCGAGGGTTGCCGTGCCGGCCGCGTGATCGGCACGTATCTGCACGGGCCGCTCCTGCCGCGGAACGGATGGCTCGCCGACTGGCTGCTCGCGCAGGCGCTCGCCCATCGCCTCGGCACCCCCGACGCACCTGCTCTCGAGCCCATGCCGGACGAGCTCGAGCATCGTGCGCACGAGGTGTCGGCCGCCCGGGCCCGCGCCAGAGGCGGCCGCTTCGGCTAGCCCGTCTTCGCGATCTTCAGCACCTTCGCGACCGCGACCCGTAGCGGCTCGGGAACCTCGCCGTTGCCGCTGTAGCGCTGCCAGGCCTTGCGCGGCTTGCGGCCGCGCGTGCTGGCGCGCAGCCCTGACACGCTCTCGAAGTCCGGAGTGAGCACGACCGTCCGCCGGCTTCCCGCGACCTCGCGGATCTGGCGGTTGACGACCCGCTCGGACTCGACCGGGCGCATGCCGCGCGGCGCGTCGCGGTCGTGGACGATGACGTACGGGACGCCGCACGCGTTGCAGATGCGGGCGAAGAGGGGCATGTTGCCCTTGCCGCCGCACTCGAAGACGAGGATCCCCTCCTTGTCCGCGTCGACTCCGAGCGCTTCGAAGACGAGCGGGAACGTGAGCTTCTCCGTCCGCCCCTCGACGAGAACCGCGCAGCGCGCGAGGAAGAGCTCCGCCCGGTCGCTGTCGAACTCCGAGAGCGCGCGGAACGTCTCGGCCTCGGCCAGCGGAGCCGGCTGGAACAGGGATGTTCCGCCCGTCGGCGTATGACGGACGAGCGCGAGCTCCTCGAGCTTGTCGACGCTGAGGAAGACCGGCGCGTGAGTCGAGTAGAGGATCTGGTTCCCCGCCTGCGCGAGCGCGCGCAGGAGCCCGTAGAGGTGGCGCTGCGCGTGCGGGCTGAGGTAGAGCTCCGGCTCCTCGATCAGGAGCACGAAGTGGCGGAGATTCGAGGCGAGGAGCCGTTCCATGCCCGCCACGAGGGCGAGCCCGCCGTCCGCCGCGGCCCAGTGGCGGTCGAAGGACGGCGGCTGGAGCAGCTCGGCGACCTCGGCCGCGCCTCGCCCGGTGGCCGGAGCGACGAGCGTTCGCGAGCGCAGGTTGGCCGGCAGGAAGAGCACGGGAGGTGCACCCGCGCGATTGAGGTTGAGCGTGTCGGGCGGCCGGGCGTCGAGGAAGATCGTCCCCTTCGCGACGTCGGCCTCGAGGTGGATCCGGCCCCCCACTCCGTCCTGGGCGACGTCGTCGATCGTCGGCGGCGGCGCCGCCGCTTCGAGCAGCGTCCAGATCGCAGTCAGCACGGTCGACTTCCCGCTCGACGCCTCCCCCACGAGCGCACACACGGAGCCCGGCGTGACCTCGAGCTCACGAGCGGCGCGATAGCCCTGGATCGAGACTCGTCTGAGCGGAGGCACTCCGCTCACGGTGCCCAGAGCGCGCCGAGGTACACCGCCGGGTCGCCCGGCTGCCAGCGGGCGAGGAAGCGCTGAATCGGCGGATGGAGCACCACGTCGTCGAGCTCGTTCGGGTCGAAGAGGCGGTGGCCCTGCACGGCCGCGTCGGTCGAGGTGACGCGCTCGAGCGAGCGACCCGAGAGGTCGGCCGCGAAGATGATGTGGACCACGTGGCGGCCGACGAAGGTGCGCCTCGGCGCGATCGACTCCGCCACCGCGACCGGCCCCTCGAATGTGAGGTCGTCGCCGATCGCGACCTCTTCCTCCAGCTCGCGTCGCAGGGCGTCCACGAGGTTCTCGCCGCCGTTCACGCCACCGCCCGGCAGCAGCCAGTACTCGCCGCGTCCGGACTTCGCATGTCGGCAGAGCAGGATCCGGCCCTCCCAGCGGAGGACGGCCGAGACCCTGATGCGGGGCTCGAGCGGCATCAGTGGGCAGAGCTGCCGAACCCCTGCTCGCCGCGCTCGCCCGCCGGTAGCTCGGCAACCTCTCTCGGCTCCGGCAGCACAACCGGGAGGAGGACGAGCTGCGCGATCCGCATTCCCGGCTCGACGACGAAGCGTTCGTTCCGGTCGGTGTTGAGCAGCACGACCTTGAGCTCGCCGCGGTAGCCCGCGTCGACGAGGCCCGGCGAGTTCAGGACCGCGATGCCGTGACGCGCGGCGAGCCCCGAGCGCGGCTGCACGAAGCCCGCATGGCCGTCGGGGATCGCGACAGCCAAGCCGGTGCCGACGAGAGCGCGCTCCCCCGGTCCGAGCTCGACCCTCTCGCAGGCGGCGAGATCGAGACCCGCGTCTCCCGCGTACGCGCGGCTCGGCATCGTCGCGCTCTCGTGGAGGCGCCGCACGAGCAGCTGCGTCACGCGCCCGTCCGCCGGCGCCTGGGAGCTTCCTCCGCGACGAGGTAAGGCGCGAAGCGGCGCAGCTCGCGGCGCGGCAGGCGCGCGACGACGAGGACGCCCTCCGCCGTGTCCTCCCGTTCGTCGATGGGAGCGCCGAGGGCGTAGAGCTCGTTCAGGCGTCCTCCCTCCTCGTACGGCAGCAGCAGCCGCACGCGTTCGAACCGCTCGCCGAAGCGCCCGGCGATCCGCGCACGCAGCTCGTCGAGCCCCTCCCCGGTGAGGGCGGAGATCTGCGGCGCGTCGGGGTACCGGTTGGAGAGCCGCCGGCGGCCGAGTGTGTCGACGGCATCGATCTTGTTCACCACGATCTCGACGGGCAGCTCGTTCGCGCCGATCTCGCGCAGGACCGAGTCGACGGCGGCGACCTGCTCCACGAGACTCTGCTCCGGAGCAGACCCGTCCACGACGTGGAGAACGAGGTCGGCGACGACCGTCTCCTCGAGTGTCGCGGCGAACCCCTCGACGAGCTGGTGCGGCAGGCGGCGGACGAAGCCGACCGTGTCGGTGACGAGGTAGCGGCGCCCCTCGTGCTCGAAGCCGCGCGTGGTGGGGTCGAGCGTCTCGAACAGCCGGTCGCGCACCGACACGCCGGCGTCGGTGAGCGCGTTCAGGAGCGTGGACTTGCCCGCGTTCGTGTAGCCCGCGAGGGCGACCGTCGGCGTCTCGGTGCGGCGCCGCTCCTTGCGCCGGACGTCGCGCTGGCGGCTCAGCTTGCGCAGGCGTTCGCGGAGCAGCGTGATGCGGCGGCGCGCCAGCCGGCGGTCCGTCTCGAGCTGCGACTCGCCCGGACCGCGGGTTCCGACGCCCGCGCCGAGGCCACCCGTGCCGCCGCCGAGCCGCTCGAGGTGCTGCCACATCCCCCGCATCCGCGGGAGGTTGTACTCGAGCTGGGCGAGCTCCACCTGGAGCTTGCCCTCGGCGCTGACGGCGTGCTGCGCGAAGATGTCGAGGATCAGCTGCGTCCGGTCGACGACCCGCGCCTGCAGCGCGTTCTCGAGCGCCCGCTGCTGCGGCGCGCTGAGCTCGTCGTCGACGATGAGCACCTCCGCCCGCGCCTCGCCGTAGGTCTGCTTCAGCTCCTCGAGCTTCCCCTTGCCGACGTACGTGCGGGCATCGGGGAGGCGCCGGTGCTGCACGACCCGGCCGACGGGCTCGACGCGGGCCGTGCGGGCAAGCTCCTCGAGCTCCGCCAGCTCGTCGGTGCCGTCGGCTCCGGGCGCGAGCACGGCAAGGACGAGCCCACGCTCGGGCTCGGGCGCCCAGGAGCGATCGGGCTGTCCTAGAACCATCCGGCGGTCATTATGACTCCTGCGATGCCCGTTTCCGATCTCGCGGCCAGGTCGCTCGAGCTTGTCGACGTCCCC
>Ga0209810_1002943_pt1 | contig 18967 bp, 17 predicted proteins | sample Coa_R1_7_FD_187159 | JGI IMG/M metagenome (GOLD analysis project Ga0209810, IMG submission 187159) | Surface soil microbial communities from Centralia Pennsylvania, which are recovering from an underground coalmine fire - Coalmine... | ecosystem: Environmental > Terrestrial > Soil > Unclassified...
TGCATTGTCGTGTTCAGCCGCATTTTGTATGATCTGCTCTGCTGTGGCAAGCAGTGAAGCCGCACCTTGCCCGGTGAGCGCGACCCTTGCGCCGGTCTCGACGGAGACGGTGTGCAGCAATTGATGCCAGGCGAGTTGATGGCTGTCGATGCAAGGCGCCTCCAGCCCCGTTAGAGTGGCTACCCAGAACTCCGGGCGGTCAACACCGCTGATGGCTAAGAATGGCAGTTGGTGGGCGTTGGCGAATTGCTCTGCTTTACGCGAAGATTTCTTATAGCCTAGAGAGGCTACAGTAAATGGCGATGCGGCATGTTGAGCGGCGAGCGCGAATGTGAGAGCTGAAGCGATGTTTCCCTGTGAGAGGGCCACCAGTTGTTTGTGTGGGGGCAGCAAGGCAGTGATAGTGTTGTCGAGTATGGTGGAAAGCTGGTCGAGAATATCAAGACGGTGAGTTGATGGGGGAGATTCGTCGAAAATATAGTCCGTGGAGGGGTTGACGACGGTTTTAGAACGCTGCCAGCGCAGGATGGAACCGGCGGGAACGATGTAGATGTCCTGAAAGGCGGTCCAGGGCGCCGGAATGAAGCCGTAGCGCAGGAGGGCGGCGAGGGCAGGCAGGCGCAGGCGGCGCGGCGCGCCAACCGCGAAGAGGGCCTTGATCTCGCTGGCGAAGAGCAGGTTGCCCTGCGCGGGCCAGTTCTCGATGTAGTAGAGCGGATGCGCCCCGGAGAGTGGGCGGCGATAGACGAGCGTGCGCCGGTCAGGCGACCAGTCCAGTACGGGCGGCTCGATGCGCTGGCGCGTGGCATAGGCCGCGTCGGCGAAGGCCAGTAGCCCGGCCCCCGGCTGTGTCGTTCGTGCTGGCTGTTCTGATTGCCCGGCGTGCTGCCCCAATACATTCCCCATAGTGAGCAACACCTGTTCGATTACTTCCTGTGGCACCTGCTCTCCCGTAAGCCACCCTGCAAGCACTGGCATAGCATGATTCTCCCTTTCATTGTTGCGATGACGTTCCTCATTCTATGTCTCCTGTCCGGCGATAGCAAGTATTTTCTATGCTTGATGGGAAAATTATCCTCTCCCATGGCATGACACGTCGGGGCCACTTTCTGATGGCATGACATCGCTGGGATCTGTTTTTTTTGAACATATATTCTAGAAAATGAGCAAAAATGGCACAAAAAGCTTGCTAGAGAGAGAAGGTAATGGTACAATATGCACCAGATTGATGCGTTTTGCGGTTATTTCGTTGTGAATGTGTTAGAGGTGTCGGGAGCCAGAACACACGTAGCCGGTGTTGCTCCCTCTAGAGTTTAGGAGTCTGTACTGATGGTCGGCGCTCTCCTGCTCGTCCTGCTGGCTATTTCCCTTGCTGTGGTCGTGCTTGGCTATGTGCTTTCGTGGCGTACTCAGGCCCAGGAACGAGAACGCTATAGTATCTACGCCGCTGATCGCAGTACGCCGTCTGTTATGATTCCCCGGCGCGCACGGCGGGTTGTGAGTGGGAGCGCGTTGAGCGCGAGTACAGATTTCTCCTTTTCCGGCATTGTCGGCGGTATTTTGCGCCCCCGATTGAACAATCCGACTTCGCTCATGGGTCTGGGGCTGGTACTCATCACCCTGCTGCTGTTTGGCATGATCATTTTACGAACCTTGCTGCCCGGTATTTCGCTGATTGCTGCCGCGCTGCCCTTCACCCAGCCTGTTGCTACTGCTCAGCCCACTCCCGATCCTTTGCAGCAAGCCTCGACCGCCTCACAGAAACTGGTGCGCATCAGCCAGCTTGACCCGGCGCAATACAGTTCTAAGCAGGAATACAACCTCTGGGCCTACTCTGCCTGCTCCACTGCGGCACTGACCGAGGTTATTAACGCTTACGGACATCATTACCGTATTACCGATATCTTGAAGGTTGAGGCTGGCATAGGGGCTATCACACCACAACTGGGCCTGCTACAGGATGCAGGGGTTGCGCAGACGGCCTCTCACTTCGGCTTTACGACTATCTGGGGCCATCAATTCTCACTCAGTCAGATCATCGATATTGCCAGTAAGGGGCGGCCCGTCATCGTCAGTTTTCCGCCGGGCAGATATCCAGATGGAAACGGCCATCTCGTCGTCGTGACCGGCGGCGATAGCAAGTATGTCTACATTGCCGACTCGTCCATCTTCAATCGCCATTCGCTGACGCATGCGACATTTCTCAGCTGGTGGGGCGGCTTCGCGGCTATCCTGGTACCTCAAAGTACGTAAGTGTTTGCATTCCAATGGTGGAATCTGTCCCGTTAATTTGGTGGATATGAATTTTCTTGGACTTGTTGATTTGCTTCTCACATGCTCTGGTAGCCAGGAAATCTCCCATCCTTTCCGGGCCAGTGTCTCATCCGTTTGTCAGAATAATGGTACAAAGTACTCTTACCTATGTAACGTTTTTGGCATTTTTTCGATATCTTAGCAAGATACACTACCATCATGAGGATATAATGAAACAGGAGATATCTGGACAAACGTCTGACCATTCTCAGATTGCTGATCTCTATCATTGCTATGCTCCCCTGCTTTTTGCCTATTTACGTCTGCACCTCTCTTCTCAGGAAGATATCGAAGATCTCTTGCTAGAAGTTTTTTTAGCAGCACTCGAATGCGCTAATCTCTTAGAATTGCCAGCCGAAAAGCAACTTGCATGGCTACGTCGTGTCGCTCATAATAAACTCGTTGATCGGTACCGAAACTTAGCACGGCTACAAGTAGTTGCATTGGAAGGAGTTCAAGAAAGCGCATTTTTCAATGAACACCTGGCTCCTGAACAAGTTGTACTTCGCCGTGAGGAGCAGGCAAACTTGCAGAAAGCCTTAAATCGTTTGCCGTTGCTTCAACAGCAGGTCTTGTATCTCCACTTTGTCAATGGCCTGCGGTGTGTAGAAATTGCAAGAGTGTTGGGCAAACGCGAAGGAACTGTGCGTGTTCTACTCTCGCGGGCGCTTAACAATCTGCGAAACACCTATCAAGAGTAGCAGGAGGAAATGCATATGTCACTGAACGAACCATTTAAACCTGAAGAGGTAGAGCAGCAGCTTGCTCAGCTTTCTCGTAGCTTGCAGGAAAGCCAGGAACCTCTGAAAGCCAATCAACGTTTGATAGCTGATATGGAATCCCTTTATCTTACTTCAAAGCCAGATCTTGATTATATAGATCGGGTTTGGATACGTCTGGAGCAGCGTATGAAGGATGCCGAAACAACTAGTACTAGCAATTTAAGCCTTCTCGATTCAATGCCACATCCTGGAGACAGAATTTCTCCAATCCGTCGGCGTTCAAAGTGGTTGCGATATTTTAACACTGTTGCCGCCATCATTATCTTAGGAGTAATGCTTACGGGGGCATTTCTTGTCTACAATCGTACAAACTCGTCAAGCGGAGGCATCTCTAATGGTCTCAACGTTGTGATCAGCCCTCCTCCTATCTTTTATAATTCGATGGTCTACGTCAACTTAGGAGATCATCTCCAGGCGTTCCAGTCCACCAATGGGACTCTTGTCCGCACTTATCCCTTGCAAGGACTAATAGGCTCCCCTACCATCGTCAATGGTGTCATCTATATTAGTGCAAACAACACCTTATATGCGCTACGTGTTAGTGATGGAAAACTTCTCTGGCATTCTCCAAAAGAAAGGGTAGATGTGACTCCTCCCCTGGTTGTAAATGGAGTTCTCTATGGTTGGACACTCGATAAAAAGTTCTATGCCCTGCGTGCGGACGATGGTAAGCTCCTCTGGGAGCATCAGATGGGAAACCCTGACGAATTTTTCGGTTTGCCAGTGGTGTTACATGGAGTCGTGTACTTTACCTCCTACATTCCTTCAGGAAAAGCCATTGATGCACGTCTTTATGCTTTAAGCGCGAACAATGGGATGCTCTTATGGTACCGGAGCATCGCGAAACAGTCGATCTACAGTCTCAAAACCGATGGAAAGTCCCTTTATACTATTGTCGATGGCTTCGCTGAAGCATTGAAGCCCGGCGATGGCTCTTTGCTATGGCGGTACAAGGTAGACCCCTCTTCTACTTTACTCTCAGATGCAGCTCAAATTGCCGCTATTGTTGATGGAACGGTTTACGTTACTGTGGAGAATGGCTTCGTCTATGCCTTGCAAGCTGCCAATGGTATGCCGCTTTGGCGCTTCACAATAGGTGGTGGGGTCTCATTTGGTTCACTCGACGCCGCAGACGGCATTGTCTACTTTGGAGTACTTCTTGCTCCATCTAAAGATGGGTATAGTTATGGACACATCTTTAGCCTGAGAGCAAATGATGGACACTTGCTGTGGCAAGACCAAATTGGCATGCAGGAAATTCTCAATCCGACAGAGGCTCAGGAAACAATTTACCTCATATCTATGGAACAGGGCCAGGGTAACTTGTATGCACTACAAGCCAGTAACGGCTCTGTCCTCTGGCATCACGTTTTCTCTGCAAAATAGCAGGTGTAGGATATGTAATGAGCAAAGCCTTCGCCCCATTTATTATGGGGCGAAGGCTACCATGCACGTCCTCTTTTGAGAGATTTCAGGTTCCGTGATACCAGGCCACTGGATAGTCAAAGCCATTATTGACAATCGGCCCAGGTGACGCCAAGGTTTGTGTGCCATCCGAGATATAGTAATAGTGATGCGGCAGATTTCCAATGCCGTTGCCGCCCCTCTGTATATCATAGATTGCACAACTATAGAACTTCATTGTGTTCGCAGGTTGCCCGCTGTTCGAGAACTGCGCTAGTGGAGCGTAGCTACCATTTACTTTTAGGCGTTCCGCGATACATTCACCTGATTCGCTATCGGAAAAGTTTGCACTTCCGTATAGCGTATAGGAGTTGTAGGTATTATACGAGATGTTCTGCATGTAGAAGTAGTCGTAGCCGTCGTTGTTTAGATTGGAGCCGGCATAGATATGTATATGATCTCCTACATCGAGCCGACCAAGTGGGAGATCTTGTTCGGCGTAGCCAGGATAGACTTCCCACCAGGACGTATTAGCCTGAGCAAACTGAACGCCGTTCCAAACTACCTGGGCTGTTACTCCTGCTTGTACCACTTTTGCGGGTGAGGTGAAATCTGAATCACCGCCGACCCCAGTCCAAAAGGAGGCGAGTGCATTGTAAACGTTTAGCCTGATAGCAGGCACATATAAATCAACCTGGGCGTCTCTGTATTCTCCTCGATTTCCTTCTGTTACGTTCCCAGCCCAATTGGGAGCACTGAATCCCGTATAAGGACCAGTGCTAACGGCAGAACGAAGAACATGAATTCGCTTTTGTGGATCAGGATACGAACCGCATATGCGGTGCTTAGCATGTGAGAAGAGAAATGCCCATTCCTTTGTGTTCTCGTTTATCGTCGCCCGAGAAGGGAGGCCATACAAACGAAGCTGCGTATCGGACAAAGTCATGAGATTAACATTCTGCGGTGGTTGTGGACAAGTTGAGGGTGCTGTCCTTTGGTTACCTTGTGCATAAGCGTGAGATGAATGGGCAAAAGTAGCGAATATTGCAGTAAAGACGAGGATGCTGCTAGCTAACGCGATGTGCAACTTTCTTTTGCGTCGACGCTTGCGAAGCCAATTAGCTTTCTTGCATGACGTCTTCCGTTACTTTCAGGTTCACTTTTCAAGCGCGCCGAAAAAAAGTTGCACATCGCGTTAGCTAGATACAAAGCGAGTGTGCGAACGGGCCGAAATCTTCTTGCTTTCATAAGTACCCCTTTCTTTTGCACAAGTAGTCTACTCTCATCAGTGACTTACTAGAAATACACCATCATCAACGATAGGTAGATTTGGCCTTCACCGCTAACAAGCTACTCATGTCACAACCACCCAGTAGCTTATAGTAAAATATCATCTAATTTGGTTGAATTATGGTTACTGTGTGGTTAAAAACATACATGTTAAGTTAAGATTTCTCAATGCCTGCAAGGCTAAAGGTATCAAGATGGTTAAAGTAACACTGATGCAACTTATGTTTGCACAGGTATGCAGAAGGGCCAGTATGCAGATCATACTGGCCCTTCTCTCTGCTATTGCATTGAGCAATCTTCTGTCCTGTTACGCCTCGGCTTCCTCAGTCTTCTCGTCTTTCGCCTCTTCCTTCTTCGGGATGTAGAGTTTGATACGGCGGAAGCCCTCGGCGTGTTTCATATCGAGACCTTTTTTCTCTCTGGCCTCTTTTGCCGTTCCCTCGCTCCATTTGCGCAGGCGCTCGGTCATTTCCGTGTCTGGTCCGAACTGGGAGACGTGGCATTTCAGGCCCTTTGCCTTCAGATCAATCGTCTCGCTGACATCGATATAGGTGTTCACTTTTGTGCTGCCCCAGAGGTAGAGTTCGTGGGGGCGATAGGGCAGAAAGCCCTCGACCAGCAGTTCGCGGTAGGAACGGGGGTTGCCCGCAGCCGGGAAGATGGCGTCCAGCACGATATTGCTCGTTGCGCGGTGGTCAGGGCGTTCCCATTCTAATAAACTGAGCAGTAGCCAGAGCAGAGAGCCTGGACAGCCTGATCGAGGTGAGCATCGAAAAAGCGAGCCTGGCGAGCCACATTGACCACGCCGAGACGATCCATCAGGCTTAACAAGGCACTGTTGAGGCAAGCGAAGATGCTGGGAGCTGCTGCTGTACAGCTTTGACAGCCATCTTCGCCCAGAGTGACATCGCGTCGCCAATGCAGCCGATTCTCGATGCTCCAATGTCCTCGAATGAGCGTCAAAAGGTCCCTGGCATCGGCTTGCTTGAAGGCAAGATTGGTGATGCCATGCACGATTTGGTGGCGCTCTTTGCCCGCTTTGAGCAGAGTCGTTTTGCGTTCCAGGCGAAAGACCTGCTCGACACCAACCCAGCGGTCGGCCACCCACTCGTTGAGTTCGGCACTACAGATGAGATGACGATGTTCCAGGCGACCATGACCTTTGTCCCAGCTCTGCGCCTGGTGCCAGCACCAATCGGGGGGAGGGTCACTGAAAAAATCGCGCAGATCCTGTGCCAGGGTCGGTTGATTGTCTTTGGCCACCAGAAGGTAGTAGCCTCCAAAGCGATTGATCCTGGCACACAATTCGGTTTGGGTATGCATGGCGTCGAGGCTGAAAATGCGCCCTTTGATGAAGGCAGGTGTCAGAAGCGGCTTGAGGGCGCTGATTTCGTTCTCTTTGTCGGCCACGTTGACCTGAAAATGCACCACCCCAGTCTTGATATCGTAGGCCGCCAGTTGATGCACCGGCTTGTCGGCTTTGTAGGTGGCTCGCACCGCTTTGCCATCAATAGCCACGTGGTCATGCTCCCGATATCGCGCCTGGGTCTGTAAGCGGCTGGGTTCCTCGCCACAACGCTGCTGGGCTTCCCAGCGGGTAAAGAAGGCCGACACCAGCTCCATGAGAAGCTGCGCATCAAGGCTCTGCAACATGCGCGTGTACGTCATCTGGCATGGCATCGCTTTTCGTTTGAGTCCAAAGCTGGCTGCCAGAGGCTCCGTCCGCAAGCGTACCCATTCGGTAGCTCCTTTGAGCGTCGTTTCTCCAGCCATCTTGGCCAGCAACAACAAGCAGATCAGCACGGGCAGCGGGTAGCGTTTGCCGGCCCCTCGTCGACGATCAGGAAGAGCTTGCAAGGCCTGATACAAACTGCTTTGAAGCACCTGCATCTCGTCTTTGCCTTCCCCTCTGTTGGCAGGAGGCGTGGGTAAGGTAGAATAATCCATAGAGAGTTTTCCTTGTCTTTTGGGTTTTTGATAGTTTACAAGAAAAGCTCTCTTGTTTCTCTCCCCTAGCCCAATCGGCCTAGTTTCCTTCCTCTCTATTGTTCAGCTTTTTAGAATGGGAACGCCCTGAAGCTACTGAATCGATGCGTTCTGTTCTGCACATTCCTGGAGCCACTGAACGATGCTTTCTGCCGTCTGCTCTATAGACTGGCCCGTAACATCCAGCAGCGTCACAGGCGGCTGCGTAGTGCTGGCATGTTCTTTGAGCCAGTGGGTAAAGTCGAGCATGCTGATTATGAATGCTTCGCTACGCGCGCGACGCCAGGCCGGACGCGCGCGCAGGCGTTGTATCAATGTTTCGTCGGAGCAGAGGAGGGCAAGATAGTGGATGGCGCTGAAATAGCGGCGGTAGGGGCTGGTTTCCAGCCTGTCGGGCAGGGCCGTGCCGAAGAGGATGGTGGGACGACCGCTCTGGTTGATGGCGACGGCCATGCTGAGCCACACATTCCAATAGCTTCTGTAATCATCTTCGGGTGTAGCAGGGACATGGCCCCACAGGATGTCGCTATCCAGGCAGACGTATCGGGGCAGTTGTGGCGCGAGTTCGATGCTGAGCGTGGATTTACCGGCGCCGCCGGGGCCGGTGATGATGAAGAGGGGAAGTTGGCGAAACGGGTGTTTGTGGCCGCAGGGGGGGCAGATGGCATAAGGCCCGATGGGTTCTATGGCCTGCTCGTCTGACCAGAGGCCGCATTGCTGACAGATATTGAACATGTACCTCTCCTGTCCAGTCTGGTTAGCGATGAAAGAGGGCGATAATATGTGGCAGGAAGATGAGCAGGCCGATGATGACCGAGATGATGGCGCTGAAAAGGACAGCCCCGGCGGCTACGTCTTTGGCGGCTTTGGCGAGGGGACTGTATTCGGGTGAGGCGAGGTCGACGCAGAGTTCGAGGACGGTGTTGAACATTTCGGCAGTGAAGACGGCGACGATGGCGAGGAAGACAATGGCAAACTCGACGGGTGAGATGCGCAGGAAAAGCCCTACCAGCAGGGCGAGCAGCGCAATAGTGAGATGGACTCGCATGTTGCGCTGCGTGCGCAGGGTGTACCAGAGGCCGCTGAAGGCATAGCCGAAGCCTGCGATGAATTTAGCCCATTCGCTTTTGCTTTGCACAGACTCTTCTTCTGGCCCTGTTGGCAGGCTCATCGCTCGATTACGCTTTCTGGCCCAGCGATTGCAGAACAGACTGCTGAATGCCGACCATTGCCTGATAGCCCGCCTCGCTCATGTCGTCGTAGCCGATGAGGTGCAGCACGCCATGCGAGAGCAGGTAGAGCAGTTCGTAGCCTGCGGAATGGCCAACCTCGGCAGCCTGTCGCTGCACGGTTGGCCAGGAGATGACAACATCGCCCAGATTTGTCACCAGTTCGGGCGGCGTGACAAACTGCGTCCCGGTAGCCGCTTCCTCTCCCTCCTGTGGCTGCCAGAGTTGCTCGGCGGGCGCGTTGACCAGCGGCCTCTCTAAGAGCGGAAATGAGAGGACATCCGTGGGCTTGTTCAACTGGCGATACTGCTTATTCATCTCTTTGATCGTCTCATCGTTCGTCACCAGCAGAGTCAGCATGACCGGTTCAGAAATGCCTGCCGCCTGTAATGTGCGTTCGATGGTCTGATCGAGCGGAAGCGTGGCCAGCAATGCCTGCACGCTGGCATTGGTCTCGTCATTGCCGGTATCCACGTACAATTCCAGTTCGGGATGGTCGTCCTGTGTGTTTGCCATATCCATAGAACCCATCTAAAAAAAGAATACCTCCGCCTGTCGAGGCGCTGTTTTCGTGCTTTCAGCGCCTCGCCACGGAGGCTAAAGCTTCTTCATCTTATTTCGCGGTCTTGCGGCGTTTTGCCGCCTCTTTCTTCTTGCGTTTGACGCTCGGCTTCTCATAGTGTTCGCGACGCCGAGCTTCAGCGAGAATGCCGTCCTGCTGGATTTTGCGGTTGAACCGCTTCAGCGCCACTTCGAACGATTCGTTCTCGCCGATTTTGACTTCCGACACCGGATTCCCTCCCCTCGCGGCCAGTTTCAGGATGGGTTGCCCCATTCCTTGACCTGCGCAAAAATTATAGTCCAGTCCGTTTCCTGTGTCAAGATTTTTGTTGCCTCTGTTTTGTAGCCTGCCGCCCGAAAGCAATGAGAAAGACGATGAAGCCGATAGTCAGTATGCTCAGCAGGCTGATGGTACGATCCAGCAGGATGGCTGCCGCTGCGAGACTCTGGCTGGCAGGCGAGAAAAGAGCAAGCATGGCGAACATGCCCGCTTCCACCAGACCAACGCCGCCGCCGGTAAAGGGAACGATGGTGAGCAATGCTTCGCCGAGGGCAATGAAGCAGGCTGCCGTCAGGATGTGCAGCAGATTGCCCCCGATCAGGTTGAGGGCAAGGGCGACAAAGAAAAAACGCAGCGCCTCACAACTCCAGACGCCAACGGTGAGCGCCGTCAGCAGTGGCAGGCGCTGGAACGAACCCAGCGTGCCTTCCTGGAAATTTGTATAGTGACCCCGCAGGCGCGTCGGAATAATGTGCGCGAGCTGCTGGCGAAAGAGACGCAGCAGGAAGAGGCCGATGATGCCCGCGATTACCAGCCCCAGCGTCAAAAACAGGCCGACATGCAACTGCGCGGGCAGATTGGCATGCAGGCTGATAATGATCGCGGAGACGAAGAGCAGCAGCAGGACGATCAGGTCCAGTAGCCGCTCAGCCAGCACAGTGCCGAATCCACGTACTGTCGATACCCCTATCTCCTGGCGCAGAAGATAGGCGCGGTAGAGGTCGCCAAGCTTGGCCGGAACGACCGCGTTGGCGAAAAAGGAGATATAGACAATTTCGGTCAGCTTCCAGAGGCCGGGCAGCCGCACGTCGTTGGACACGGTAAAACCGGCGTTTTCCAGCAGCAGGCGCCAGCGCAGGGCGCGCAGGGGAAATGAGAGGTAGTAGGTAAGGAAGGCGGCCAGGAAAAGCGGCAGGCTGGCGGCGCGAATGGCGGCCCACGTCTTTGCCGGGTCGATGTTGAGCTTTTGCGCGGAGAAGATCAGCAGCGCCAGCACAACCAGCAGCGGCACGATTGTACGCCAGTTGAGCAGCCGTCTGGCGAGCGAGAGTTGCTCGCGTGTGATTTCCTCTGGCGTCTCTGCGAGCTGTGCCGCCCCATGCTCTATGCCGGTTATTTGTAGCAAGCTGGCTTCTTGCCCATCTTCTGTTGTGTCAGCCTCCGTGAAAGAGGCATTAGCTGGCTGTTTGTTGTGCGTAGTCAACGCTATGCTCCATACTGGCGACGTTGGGCGTTACCCATGCTAAACGGATCAAGGCGGCCAGGAGTAACGCCATCAGATTGGTCATGCTGTGGACGTAGAGGTCATCGACCAGATTATGCACGCAGACGGTGAGCAGGGCTGCTAGCAGTCCGATGGCCAGCGCGCGGTCATTGGTTAGTTGAAACAGGGTATCCCGACTATCCTGTGCGCGATAATACTGCATCAAGCGGCGCGGGTGCAGGAGCAGGAAGAGTTTGCGCTCTGTTCCCGCAGGGGCGACTCTCTCCGGTCGGCTCTCTCCCTGCTGCGCCTTCGCCAGCCGGTACTTGCGATTCACGGCCTTTAGAGCGGAGCCTGCGGCAAAGAACATGGCTATCAGGAAGCAGAGGAAGACGGTCAGGCCGATGATGCCGGTTTCCGCTGCGATGTTGATATAGTAGTTGTGCGCGTGGCCCAGCGAGTTCACAAAGATCGTGATGTAGTAGTGAGGGTAGGCGTCAGGATAGTTGCCGATGCCTACTCCCAGGATGGGGTGGTCGAGAAACATATGGATGCCCGCGATCCAGTGGGCCAGGCGTTCGGCGGTCGAATAATCCTGGGCGCTGGGATTGGTGAACGAAATCTGATTGGTGCCGAGAACGCGGGCAACGGGAAGCAGTATGGAAGCGGGCAGGAAGTCGGCCAGGAAGAGGCCGACGATGCCGAGCAGGCCGATGACTGCGAGGCCAAAGACCGCGTGCAGTCGTGGCATGCCGACGAAGATAATGAAGACGACGGCGGCAGCCAGCGCGATTTCTCCGCCTCGTGACTGCGTCAATAGCTCTACCGCTAACAGCAGAAGCGCGGTCACTCCTGCGCAGGTGCGCAGGAGCCAGCCGCGACCGAGCAGCGTCAGGGCCAGCGCAACGCTGAGGGTCATGTTGATGTAACCGGCGAAAGGGTTGGGCTGGCCGAAAGTGCCGTAGACGCGCAGACTGGCGTCGCGCACAAAAGCGATTGGCCCCAGATTAAGAAAATACTGGGCGTAGCCGTAAAATGCCTGCGAAATGGCAGCCATGCAGATCAGCGTCACGAGCGTCCAGAGTTGTTTGCGGGTGCGAATATACTGCGAGCCGATCAGCACCAGCACGAAGAATTCCACCCATTTGACGATCTCTTTCAGGCTCGAAGCGTAGTTGATGGCGACGAAGAGCGAGAGAAACATGACGCCGATCAGCGCCATCGTCGCGAGGATGAAGTAGCGCGGCGCCTGCAAGCCCTCGCGGTCACATGGCCCCGGCAGGGGCTGTGCGGCGGTTGGATGCAGCACGAAACTCAGCAGCCAGCCAGCGGCCAGAAAAGCGACGAGGATATCCGCGCTGTTCAGATTGGCCGAGCCGATGGCGATGGAATCGAGCGATCCCCAGGGAACGGCAAACGGCATAAGGTAGAGTGCCACGCGCGGGCGCAGGATACACAGCCCCAGCGCCAGCAGATAGAGCGGCAGGCGCAGATTCCAGGGTTGCGGTAATGCGATGAGCATAGCAATGGCAAGCAGCGCCCCGCACAGGCCGACCAGATTTGCTGCCGAAACGCGCGAGCGCAGTGTTCTACCTGCATTGCCAGACCATGAATCGCGGCGAACGCTCTCCCATTCGCCAACGCCGGGAATATTCATGCTTCTCGTGTTTCCAGGGGGACCAGACCGCTGGCCCCGCATGTGCTATAAGACAGTGGATAACTCCGTACTCTGATTGCTGAACCAGGCAATGGTGCGGCGCAGGCCCTCCTCCATCGGAACTTTCAGTTCCCAGCCGAGGAGCTGGCGCGCCTTAGAAATATCGGGGCGGCGGCGTTCAGGATCGTCGACGCGGCTGTCCTCAAAGAGAATATCCGAGGATGCGTTACAGAGACGGATGATCGTATGCGCGAATTCCAGCACCGTGTGTTCTTCGGGATTGCCCAGATTGAAGACCTCGCCCATCGTGCCGGGAGTGAACATGGCGAGCAGCAGCCCCTCGACGAGATCGCTGACGTAGCAGATGCTGCGCGTTCTGGTGCCATCGCCATAGATGGTCAGCGGCTCGTTTTTAAGGGCCTGGGTGATGAAATTGGGAATCATGCGGCCATCGTTGAACTGGCTGTTGGGGCCGTAGGTGTTGAAGATGCGCACGATACGAGCATTGAGGCCATACTGGCGCACGTACTCCATCGTCAGCGTCTCGCCCAGGCGTTTGCTTTCATCGTAGCAGGCGCGCGGGCCAATCGGGTTGACGTTGCCCCAGTAGCCTTCGTGCTGTGGGTGAACCAGCGGGTCGCCATAAATTTCCGAGGTGGAGGAGACCAGGAAACGGGCATGTTGCCGCTTCGCCTGTTCCAGCATCTGATAGGTTCCCTGACTGTTGACCAGAATAGTTTCAATGGGGTGTTCCATATAGCCAACAGGGCTGGCCGGGCTGGCCAGATGGAAAATTGCTTCAGCTTCAAACTCGAAAGGTTGGGTCACGTCGTGTTCAACAAAAGTAAAAGATGGATGAGAACATAGCGGGGCAATATTTTGCCGCGAACCTGTCAGCAGATTATCCACGCATAGCACTTCGTGGCCTTCTTCCAGCAGCCGGGCGCAGAGATGGGAGCCGATAAAACCCGCTCCCCCGGTTACTACAATTTTCAAACGCTACCTCCAGTTTCTCGAAAAAGATAGACCCCTTTGCAGGATACCATAATCATGCAAGAGATAAAAGTCTTGCCAGGTGTTCTCTTTTGGCATAAGCTTTCTGTATTGGCTAGACGATTCGGGTATTGATCGGTAACACGATAGGACGCCGCTCAGACCGGAACCTGTAGATAATCACCTGTCAGGAGGAGTCATGGCTCTTATTCTCTCACGTAGCGATATTCAACGTTGCCTCACGATGCCGGAAGCTATCGAGGCCATGCGACTGGCCTTCGGCGCGCTGCACGCGGGACAGGCACAGATGCCGCAGCGGCTGGCCGTCGGGCTGCCAGAGCAGGGGACGGCGCTATTGATGCCCTCATTACTACAAACGACAGAACAGGAGGCCTTTAGCCTCAAGGTAATTACGGTCATGCCGCGCAATTCGCTTCGTGGCCTGCCGAGTCTGTACGCCTCTGTTCTCCTGCTGGATGCGACGACCGGTCGTACCCAGGCTATTTTAGAGGGTGGCTGGCTCACTGCCATGCGTACCGGGGCTGTCTCTGGCCTGGCAACCGAGCTGCTGGCACGGCGAGAGGCGGATGTCCTCGCTCTCTTCGGCGCGGGCGCCCAGGCCCCGACGCAGCTTCTGGCTATCGATGCTGTGCGCCCCCTGCGCGAGGTGCGCGTTGTCAACCGCAGCAACGAACACTATCAACAACTGGTGGCGACCGTACAATCGCTGCTCGGTGCAGCCTGCCCGCCCATTTATCGCGCCGCTTCCGCCGCCGAAGCCCTCAAAGGCGCATCGCTGGTCGCCTGCGCTACTACAGCCACCACTCCCCTCTTCACATGGCGCGACATCGAGCCGGGAACGCATATCAACGCCGTTGGCGCCTTCACGCCCGAAATGTGCGAGGTAGACCCTGAGACCGTCGCCCATGCCCGCATCGTGGTCGATCAGCGTGAGGCGGCGCTGGTCGAAGCCGGGGATCTCTTGCAGCCTCTGGCGGCAGGTCGCATTGCTGGTCCCGAAACCTGGAGCGAGCTGGGCGAACTGGTGAGCGGTGCAGCGCCGGGACGCCAGCATGAAGATGAAATAACCCTTTTCAAGTCGGTTGGCCTCGCTGTGCAGGACCTTGCCGTTGCCGTACAGGTCTATCGCAATGCGCGCCAGCTGGGCGTGGGCATAGAGGTTGACGTTTAAGCCTGCCTGCGTTTCCAGAACCGATACATGATCTCATCACCGAGGCTGAGAAAGCCCCAGGTGGTGAGGCCGTGGACGATGACGACGCCGAGCAGCGAGTAGGGCTGTGGCTGGGCGAGGTAGACAATGCTGAAGACAATACCGGCGAGGCCGACGCCGCCCACGCTGCGCCAGTTCCATTTGCCCAGCCGATGGTAGAGTGTGTAGAACGCCGTGCTGACCAGCCAGCCCCAGCCGAGCCAGCCTGTCCACTGTGTGACGGCGGCCAGCAAGAAGCCGCGAAAGAACAGTTCCTCGACGGGCGCGTTAATAATCAGGTAGAAAAAGGCTTGCAGCGCCTGATCGGCGGGTGTAGGTCGGCGAAACCAGGGGCCGACGATCTTCATACGGTAAGCGGCGGCGAAGGCGGTCATGGCAATGCCGACAACGGTGCCCGCGATAATCTGCTCGCGCAGGTTGTTGAGCGTCAGGCCGAGAAACGAGAGCGGCAGGTGGAAAATGAAGATGTACAGGAACGGGATGACGCCGAGCGGTAGAATGCGCATCAACACATCGGGCCAGAGCCAGCGCCACGTGTCGGCAACGGTCGAGCGAGCAACTTCTGAAGGCTTCATGTTTCACTGGCTCTGCATTCTCTCTACCTGTGCCAGGCCCTCCCGTAACTCTTCCCGCGAGAGGTTCCCGAGCAACAATTCCTCATCGCTTTTTGCCATCAGTCGGCGGTAAAAAGCGATGCCCTGCGCGATCAGCTCGGGCGGCACGCTGTCTGCTTCGAGCATCTCAAAGAGGACATCCTCCGCTCTGGCGTAGCGACCGGCTTTTTCGTTGTACTGGAATAGCCTGTGGCTGGTTGGCAGGGGCAACTCATATGCTTCCAGTCGCTGCACCAGATCGTCGATGTTGGGGAAGAGATCGAGGTCGTCGATGCTCTTGCCATGCAGGAATAGCTCTAAAAAGAGGTTCAGCGCCCTGAGATGGCGGTAATAGCTCTCATTCTGCTTATCCAGGCTGGCGTACACGTCCCCCTCGGCCTTGAGCAGGGCCGCGACATAGAAGCAGAGTTCGGCATTCAACGCCCCATGCGAAGAGAGTATCTTGAGCAGCGTCTCTTCCGGCAGCGAGTTAATCAGGCCGGTGGTCAGGCCCGTTGCCTGGCGGAACGCCTCATCAATGAGAATAAGGGCCTCTTCCTGCCGGTTAGCTTCCTGCAGGAAGAGGATTCTGGCAAGAAATCTGCCCAGCCGTTCCGCTAAGCGTAAGATGTAGTCTTTGTTTACCATGTCTTTTCTTATGATGCTGGTGCGAACTACGACAGGCGGGCGATGGCCTCGTTGATGCGCTGCATGGAGCGTTCGCGGCCCAGCACCTCCATCATCTGGAAGAGCGGGGGCGTGGCGGTGCGTCCGCTGACTGCCGTGCGGATCGAGCCAAAAAGCTGGCCGGTTTTCAGGCCGAGTTTGGTAGCAAGCTCGCGCATCGGCTGCTCCAGGGCGCTATGCTCCCACTGCTCGATACTATTGAGCAGGTCACGGGCGCGGGTGAGGGCCATCAGCGTGCGCTCGGCGTCCATTCCTTTCTGGATGAGCAGCGGCGTCTCGTAGTCCAGCGTGTCGGTATAGAAGAACGAGACGGCATGCGCGGCCTCGCCCAGTGTTTTGAGCCGCTCCTGCTCAAGGCTGAGGACGCGCATAGTATACTCGAAATCAAGCGGGCGTTGGACAGTATCGGGCAAACCACCCTCGGCTTCTGGCCGCTCCATGTAGGGGATGGTGCGGCGCGTGAACTCCTCAAGCGGCAGGTGCCGGATGTAGTAACCATTCATCCACAGCAGCTTATCGGCATCATAGATGCCGCCGGAGACGCCGATACGATCCAGCGTGAACCGCTCAATCAGCTCCTCACGAGTCATGATCTCAGTTTTGTCATCATACGACCAGCCGAGCAGAGCCATGAAGTTGAAGACGGCTTCGGGCAGGTAGCCCTGTTTCTGAAAATCGATCCACGAGGGCGCGCCATGCCGCTTGCTGAGCTTTTTCTTATCTTTGCCCAGCACATCCGGCACGTGGTAGAATTTCGGCATCTGCCAGCCCAGCGCGTTGTAGATGTGGACGTGACGCGGCGCGCTGGAAATCCACTCCTCCGCGCGCACCATATGGGTCACACCCATCAGGTGATCGTCGACGATATGTCCCAGATGATAGGTAGGCAGGCCATCCGACTTGAGAATGATGAAATCGTCGATATCGGCATTATTGAAGGTGATATCGCCATGCAGTTCGTCATGCACGACCGTCTTGCCTTCAAGCGGCATGGCGAAGCGCACCGTCGGTTTGATACCCGCCGCCTCGTACTCGGCACGCTGCTCCGCCGTCAGGTAGCGGCAGTGCCGATCATAGCGTGGCGGCAACTTTTGCGCTGCCTGTTCCCTGCGCACCTGCTCCAGCCGCTCAGGCGAGCAGTAGCAGTAATAGGCATGGCCCGACTCGATCAACCGGTAGGCATAGTGCTGATAGAGAGCTTTGCGCTCTGTCTGGTAATAGGGGCCATAGGGGCCGCCAACGATCGGGCCTTCATCATAATCCATCTTCAGCCACTTCAGGCCATCTATCAGGTATTCAACCGCGCCTTCAACGGTGCGGGCAGTATCGGTATCTTCGATGCGCAGGATAAAGTCGCCGCCGCTATGACGCGCAAACAGCCAGCTAAAGAGGGCGGTACGATAGCCGCCAATGTGCTGAAATCCCGTCGGACTCGGCGCGAAGCGCAGGCGCGGCCTCTTCTCTACCTTCGCTGCCTGCTGCTCCTCTAATGAATGCTCTGTCTGTGTCATCAAAAAAACAACTCCTCTTTAATGCAATACGGGGTTCATTCTATTTTACCATACTCTGGCAACACGCTCTCTGCAGCCGTCGCCAAACTATTGACCCGTCTCATCAGAGAAGCGCCTTGGTTGTGATACGATGTTTCTGTACCACAGATGTGAAAGGACCGTATCACAATGCAAGAACAATCTCACATTCCCTCACAGCTCTCTCGCCTCTTGCCGGATAGCGCCACCATTTCGCCGGAAGGGGTGCTTCATATAGCCGGTCATTCGCTGCTTGAACTGGCGCGGGAGTATGGCACGCCCCTCTATGTATTTGACCGCGCCACTATTATCAATGCCTGTCAGAGCTACCTGCGCGCCTTCCGGGAGCAATACCATGCCTCGACCGTGCGGGTGCTGTATGCCTCGAAGGCGTATCTTTCGCCTCTGGTGGCCTCAATTGTGGCGCAGCAGGGGCTGGGACTGGACGTGGTTTCGGGCGGCGAACTGCTGGTAGCGCAGCGGGCGGGCGTGCCGATGGAGCGCGTCTCGTTTCATGGCAACAATAAATCGGAGGATGAACTGCGGCTGGCGCTACGCCTGGGCGTGGGCCGCGTGGTGCTGGATAACTGGAGCGAACTGGAACGGCTCACGCGCATCGTGCGCGAGAGCGGGCGAGAGAACAGCCTGCCGGGGGTGCTGCTGCGGGTCGCCCCTGATGTCCATGCGGATACGCACCGCTACCTGCAAACGGGGCATGCCGCCTCGAAGTTCGGTTTTCCCCTGCTCGATGGCGAGGCCAGGGCCGCTGCGTTGCGCATTCTTGCCGAAGGACAACTGCGCCTGATGGGCCTGCATGCGCACACGGGAACCATGCTGCGCGAGACACGGCCCTATGAAGAGACAGTAGAGCGATTGCTGGCGCTGGCAGGCCAGCTACATGCCGACACTGGCTGGTGGCCACAGGAGATCAGCCCTGGTGGCGGCTGGGCAATTGATACGCCGGAGAATGGATCTACACCGGGTGTTGAAGCACTGGCGCAGGCGCTCCAGCAGACGGTGGAGCGCGCGCTGGCTGCTACTGGTGAATCGCTGCCCGCGCCGGAGCTGATTATTGAGCCGGGCCGTTCGATTATTGCCAGGGCAGGCGTGGCCGTCTATCGCGTGGGGGCGCGCAAGGCGACGGCGGGCGGCGTGACGTATATTTTTGTCGATGGCGGCATGGCGGACAATATCCGCCCTGCGCTCTACGGGGCTGTCTATACGGCGC
>Ga0209810_1002944_pt1 | contig 18966 bp, 21 predicted proteins | sample Coa_R1_7_FD_187159 | JGI IMG/M metagenome (GOLD analysis project Ga0209810, IMG submission 187159) | Surface soil microbial communities from Centralia Pennsylvania, which are recovering from an underground coalmine fire - Coalmine... | ecosystem: Environmental > Terrestrial > Soil > Unclassified...
GCCTGCCGGATCGCCGACCACCGTTCAGGCGGTCCCGCGCCGCCCGGCGGACCAGGATCGGCAGGTACTGCGTGATCGGCGGGGTCCCGAACTGGTCGGACACCTCCCGCACGCAGCGGCGGATGTCAGTCCGGGCCACCCCGGGCAGCTCCGCCGCCAGCTCGGCCGTCACCCGCTCGAGGTCCTCCCGGAGGAGGTCCTGCCTCAAGAGGTCTTCGCTCAACAAGTCCTCCGACACGCTCCAAAGGATCGCTCACCCAGGCCTTAACGGAGGGTGAACAGGCGGTGAATATTGGGTGACCGGGAAGGGGCGCCCGCTGGCGGGAAGCGCCCGTCCCCGCTCTCAGGACTCGGCCGGGCGGGAGGTGTCGAAGAAGGCGCCGGTCACCATGTAGGAGGTCCGCTCGCCGGCGTTGACGGCGTGGTCGGCGATGCGCTCGTAGTACCGCCCGACCAGAGCGAGCTGCACCGCCTGGTGCACGGCGTCACCGTCACCCGGAGGTGCCGACAGGACGGCCCGGAACAGCTCCTTCTGGAGGTCGTCCATGACGTCGTCCATGTCCGACAGGGCCGCCGCCTTGGCCGGATCGCGGTCGTTGAACGCGCCCATGGCCAGGCGCAGCTGCTCCACGGCCTGCTCCCGCATGCGGTGGATGAGGCCGCGGTAGCGGGCGTCGAGGTGCTGGGGATAGAGCCGGCGGGCCGCCTTGCTGACGTTGACCATGTTGTCCCCGATGCGCTCCAGCTCGTGGATCACCCGCAGGACGCTCACCAGGGTGCGCAGATCGACGGCCATCGGCTGCTGGCGGGCCATGAGGAGGTAGGTCCGGGCCTCGATGTCGTGGGCCAGGTCGTCGATTCGGCGGTCCTCAGCGATGACCCTCTCGATGGCGGTCAGGTCGCCGGCCAGGAAGGCCTCGGTGCCGGCCTGGATCGCCTCCACGGCCAGGCCCCCCATGCGGGCGACGTCGTCGGTGACCTCCTTGAGCTCCTCGTGGAAGGCCTTGCGGGTTTCGGTCAACCGTCCTCCCCCCGGGCCAGCTCGTAGCGGTAGCCGACGCCTCTGATGGTCGTGATGCGGGTGGGTCGGGTGGGGTCGTTCTCCACCTTGCTGCGCAGCCGGCGGATGTGGACGTCGAGGGTCTTGGTGTCCCCCACGTAGTCCGAGCCCCACACCTCGTCGAGGAGGCGGTCGCGGGTGAGCACCCGGCCGGCGTTGTTCATCAGCTGCTCGAGGAGCTCGAACTCCTTGCGGGGAAGGGTCACCACCTCGCCCCTCACCGTCACCTCACGCCTGGCGGCGTCGAGGCGCACGTCGCCGACCTCGACGAGCTCGGACTCGAGGGCCTGCACCCCGGTGGGGGCCCGGCGCATCACCGCCCTCATCCGCGCCACCAGCTCCCTCAGGCGGTAGGGCTTGGTGACGTAGTCGTCCGCCCCCACCTCGAGGCCGACCACGGTGTCGACCTCGGAGTCCTTGGCGGTGAGGATTATCACCGGGGTGTTGGAGGACTTGCGGATGTGCCGGCACACGTCGATGCCCGACATGCCAGGCAGCATCAGGTCCAGCAGCACCAGGTCGGGCCGCACGACGTCGAAGAGGTTGACCGCCTCGATGCCGTCGCGGGCGACCCGCAGCTCGAAGCCCTCGCGGGGAAGGCCGACGGTCAGCGCCTCCACGAAGGACTCCTCGTCCTCCACCACCAGCACCGTCGGCCTACGGGTTGCCATCGATCAACGCACCGGTAAACGGAAGGTGAACGACGAACCTTCGCCCTCGCGCGACTCCACCGTCACCTCTCCTCCGTGTCTTTCGGCCACGTGGCGCACTATGGCCAGTCCGAGGCCCGTCCCGCCAGTATGGCGGCCGCGGCCGCGGTCCACCCGGTAGAAACGCTCGAAGATCCGGGCCAGATCGCGGGCGGGAATGCCGATCCCCTCGTCGGTGACCCGCACGACCACCTGGTCCTCGTCGCGGGCAACCACGACCGTCACCCTGCCCCCGTCGTGGGAGTACTTGATGGCGTTGTCCACCAGGTTGGAGATGGCGCTGAGCAGCTGCTCGCGGCTCCCCTTGACCGGGGCGGCGGCCGCCGCCAGCTCGACGGCCACCCCCCGCCGCTCGGCCATGGCCGAAAGGCGGGCGACGACGTCCTCGGCCACGGTGGCGAGATCGAGGTCCTCCTGCTGCAGCGGACCCTCGCCCTCCACCCGGCTCAGGTCGAGGATGTCCTCCAGCAGGCTGCGGGCCCGCTCGGCCTCGTCCACGATGCGGGCGGCCAGGCGGGTGACGGTCGCCGGATCGCGCTCGTGCTCGAGGGTTTCGGCCAGCAGCCCCAGCGCCCCGATCGGGGTACGCAGCTCGTGGCTGGCGTTGACGGTGAAGTCCCGCCTCATCTCGGCCAGGCGGCGGCGCTCGGAGACGTCCTCGACGAAGGTGACCACCGAGCCGGAGGGCATCGGCTGGGCGGAGACGGCGAAGCTGTGGGCCGGCGGGCCGTGGAACTCGATCTCGCGACTCTGGGCCGCCCCGGCCCGGCGGGCATCCTCGGCCACCTCCCCGACCGCCTTGCGCACCAGCAGGTTGATGCTGGTGTCGGTGGTGGGACCGACCACGGCGGGGTTCTCCAGCAGCAGACCGCCGTCGCCGTCGATCACCAGGATGCCCACAGGAACCTGGTTGAGAGCCTCCCGCAGGGCCTCCCCCACCCGGAGGGAGTCGGCCAGCTGGCGGCGAGCCTGGGCTGCCTCCCGCTCGCTCTCGTCCAACCGGGTACGCAGGCGTGACCTCATGGGGGTGAGGTCATGGTACCGGCGGCCGTCGCCGGCGCTGCCCGGCGGTCGGTCGCGGGCGTTCAACTCTCGAGGTCGAGGGCCACCACCGATGCGATGTCGTCGGACGCTTCGGCGGGGAACCAGATGGTCGCCTCTCCCAGCGGGTCGGGGTTGAAGTGGTCGATGAGAGCGGTACGGGTGCGGAACCTCAGCTCCTGACCGGTGCCGAGCACTACGGCCCGCGTGAGCCGCTTCACCGGTATGCCCCTAACCGTCACCGACTCGTACGGCCGGGCCAGGAGGTGCAGGTAGATCCGGCGGTCGCGCCGGGTGCTGGGCCCGTAGTGCTGCCAGGGCTCGAGGCCGGGGCGGACCCCGAACACGGCCTCACCGTGGCGCTCGACCCACGAGCCCACCGCCTCCAGCCGCTCCACCTGCTCCTCCGGCAGCGAGCCGTCGCCCTTCGGGCTGACGTTGAGCAGGAGGTTGCCGCCGCGCGCCGTCGTCTCGCACAGGGTGTGCACCAGCTGGCGCGGGCTCTTGTAGCGGTCGTCGGCCGGGTTGTAGCCCCAGCTCTCGTTCATGGTCATGCAGACCTCCCACCGGCCGGTGGGGGGCTTGGCCGGCATGAACTGCTCGGGCGTCTCGTAGTCGCCGGCACCGGTGAGGCGGTCGTTGACGATCACGTCCGGTTGCAGGTCGCGGATGAGCTGACGGATCTCTTCCGTGCGCCACTGGTCGATGTGGCGCTCCCACTGGCCGTCGAACCAGAGCAGGTCGATGGGGCCGTAGTTGGTGAGCAACTCGCGCAGCTGACCGAGCATGAACTGGCGGTAGGACTCGAAGCGCTCGTCGCCCGGGTAGGGCGGGCTCATCCCGAACCGGTACGGCTTGTCGGCCTCGGTGAAGGCGGGGTAGTCGGGATGGGACCAGTCCGACAGCGAGTAGTACAGCCCCACCCGGATGCCCTCGTTGCGCATGGCCTCGACGAACTGGGCCACGATGTCGCGTCCGTAGGGCGACGCCTTCACCACCGAGAACTCCGACAGGGCGGTGTCGAACATGGAGTAGCCCGAGTGGTGCTTGCTGGTCAGGACGGCGTAGCGGGCGCCGGCCCGCTTGGCCAGGCCGGCCAGGGCGGCGGCGTCCCAGTGGACCGGGTCGAAGGTGGCGGCCGAGGAGTGGTACTGCTCGACACTCACCGACTGGCCCAGCTCGAGGGCGAAGACGCCTCCGACCATGGGCCAGGACACCTCCAGACCCTGCTGGCTGGCGTGGTCCCAGTGGACGAAGATGCCCAGGCCGGCGCCGTCGAACCAACTCGTCTCGCCCATTTGCGCGCCCCCTCCCGGAAGGCTGCCGGGCGGTGCGACCCGAGGCCCCGGACCGGTTCGGGGGGCAATGTAGCCAGGCCGCAGGCGCCGGCGCCTGCCCGAAGCTGGGAGCCCGGGCGCTGACCCCGAGCCCGGGTCAGGACCCCGAGGGGCCCCCGGACGGACGGGCGCTCAGCGGCGGCGGGAGCGGCCCCGGTGGCGGTGGCTGCCGGGCGTCAGCAGCGAGCCCATCGTCTCGAGGGCGTGCCAGATGGTCTCCTCGGCGGCCTTGATCTCCCGCCCGGCGTGCTCGGCCACGCTGCTGACCAGCTCCTCGGCCCGCTTCTTCGGCGCATCTAAAGGCATCGGCCTGCCTCCCCCATAGTCTCCGCCCGCCAGGTTGCTACTGCTTCTACTTCGGGCCCAGGCCTTCCTGCCTTGAGAAAGCAGGGCTGAGGTCCTGATTCCCCCTAGGGCGAGCACCCAACCGGAATTTGTTGGCAGATGCCCTGCCGGCCCTCGGGCGGCCCTCGGTCAGGACGCACGGGCGCAGGGCGGGGCGGCCTGGCGGCCGGCCGGGGGCGGGCAGGATCCCCGGCGGCCGGCCGGGCCGGGTCAGGCGCTCGGGGGGGTGTCCGCCGGGGCGGCGGCCGGGCGGGTGGTGAAGGAGAGCGACCACCCCTCCGAGCTCTCGCCGTCGACGACCAGGCGCCAGGTGTAGCGGGTTCCGGGGGCCAGGGGCAGGGGACCCACGCCCACGGCCAGAGGCAGGTCGATGGGGCTGCCCGGGGCGATGCCTGGCGGGCGACCCACCTGGAAGTCCCCCCTGACCTCGATGGGCTGGGGCCCCTCCGGCCCAGGCACGACCACCGCATGGCCGTCCGCATCCTCGAGGTAGAGCTCCCAGTGGTGGCCCCGGTCGGCCTCGTTCCAATCGACCTCGAGCTTCATGGCAATGGCCGACGGGGTGGGATCAGGCCCGGTGAGGCTCCACCCCCCGCCCAGGATGTAGAGCTTGCCCTCGGCCACCTGGGCGCTGTCGCACAGCAGCATCGTCACCCGCACCGGAGCAACCTACCCAGACTCCGGCCCCGACCTGAAGCCGGGCCCCCCGGCCCGCCGGCGCCGACCGGACCCGCCCCTGTGAGTGGAACGCCGAAGCGGCCGGGCTCAGGCCGAGCGGGCGACCTGGCGCCAGTCGGCCAGTCGCCGGCGGATCACCCGACGGGTGCGCTCGGCGACGCCGCCCCAGACCCCGAGCTTCTCGCCGTTGGCAACCGACCAGGCCAGGCATTCGATCTGCACCGGGCAGCGGTTGCAGACCAGGGTGGCCCGGGCGGTGGTCTGGCCGCGCTCGGGGAAGAAGATCTCCGGATCGACTCCAGTGCAGGCCGCCTGGTCGCGCCAGGCCGTGTCCTCGCCTCGACGGGCCAGACAGGCGGCTACCTCGTGGGCGAGGGCCTCGATCCGTCGCTCTCTCATCAACAGTCGTTCGGACATGTCTTCTCCTAGACGCGGGCCATGTTGGCGAAGCGGGCGTAGTGCTCGAGGAAGGCCAGACGGGCGACACCCGTGGGGCCGTTCCGGTGCTTGCTGACGATGATTTCGGCCGTGCCCCGGTCAGCCGACTCCGGGTTGTAGATCTCGTCGCGGTAGATGAACATCACGACGTCCGAGTCCTGCTCGATGCTGTTCTCCGCCACGATCCCGTTGGCGATGAAGTTGTGGGTCCCTTCGACGGTCGCGTCGTAGACGGGCTCGTCGCCGAGCTCCTCGATCCCGACGACGCGGTCCCAGGAGACGTCGGACCGGGCGAGCCGCTCGAGCCCGTCGTCGGCCAGCGCCTCGGCCAGCTCCGCCAGCTGCACCCGAGTGGGCTCGGGTGCGAACGCCGACCCGCCGGAGCGCAGGCCGCCCACCAGCCTCGGGGCCAGGACCCGCTGAGGAGTACCGGACCGATCGAGGCAGGACCGCACCCGGGCCCAGATCTCCCGAGGAAAGGTGTCGGGGTCGGGCCGCCCGGCGCCCACGGTGTCCAGGAGGGCAGCGGCGCCAGGGCCCGTCGACCCGGGACCGTGGACACTGACGCCGCGCAGGAAGGCGCTCTGCAGCGCCGCCCCGCGGATGTCGAGCCTGTACCAGGTCCCCTGGCGGGACGCGACGGGCCTCAGGCGACTGGTGATGTCCACCCGGAGGAGCAGCCTCTGCAGGTCGTCGGCCAGCCGGCGGCTCGACGTCGAGTAGCAGAGGCGCACCCTGCGCCGCTGCGGGTCGATGCGCGTGCCGGCGTCGGTGGCCCAGAGATGGCGGAGGAAGAGCCTCACCTGGTCACCGGGGAGCGAGAACACGGGCCGGGGGATGAACTTCTGGTCACCACGGAGGCCGGCCAGCCCCAGGGTCCCGAGCCACTCCTGGATCGGATGGCGTCCTCCGTGGCCCCCTCGATCCACCACCGCCAGGTGCAGCTGCGTCCGGCCCATTTCGCTGACCCGGCGCGAGGTGATCCCGAAGTGGCCGGCCGAACATTCGACGGCCCGGAGGTTCTCCTCGTCGGCGCTCTCGTAGTGGACCGGCTGGCCCGGGGCGAAGCAGCCGCCTCCCAGCAGGTGGGCCAACATGACGACCTCGGCCTCGGGCCAGCGGCTGGTCCCCGCCGGCTCCGGCAGCCGTCGGGGAGTGGCGATGCGCGAGCCAGGGGCCAGCTCGTCGAGCCGCCGCCAGCCGTCGATGGTCAGGAACGGATGGTTGGCGCTGGCCTTCACCCGGTGCCCGGACGCCAGGCGGAGCTCGTAGACCCGCTTGATCCCGCTCGGGAAGACGTGGGTCATCACGCCCCGGCTCATCTTCAGGTCCTCGTCGAGGGTCCAGACGGGGATGTTCCTCTCGCCAGTCAGCAGCAGCTCTCCCATCGACACCTCAGCACCGGTGTCCGCCCGCAGTACGCGGGTGTCGGCCGTCATGCAGCCCGACTCGCGGAGGTCGGCGAGGATCGGGCGCTTGTCCGAGCGGTTCTCGAGGTTTCGTGACAGCTGGGACAGCGCCACCACCGGAACGTGCAGCTCGCGGGCGAGAATCTTGAGCCCGCGGCTGATCTCCGACACCTCCACCTGGCGGTTCTCCGCCGAGGTCCGCCCCGACATCAGCTGCAGGTAGTCCACGATCACCAGGCCCAGGTCCTCGCGGCTCTTGAGCCGGCGAGCCTTGGCCCTGATGTCCATGATCGTGAGATTGGGGTTGTCGTCGATGAAGATCGGGGCGTCGCCCAGGCGGCCGATGGCGTGGCTGATCTTCGACCAGTCGGCGTCCTGCAGGCGGCCGTTGCGCATGCGGGTGGCGTCGACGCGGGCGTCGGCACACAGCAGCCTCTGGGTGATCTCGAGGTGGCTCATCTCGAGGGAGAAGAACAGCACCGGTATGCGGGCCTCGACGGCGGCGTGGGCGGCCATCCCCAGCGCGAATGCGGTCTTGCCTGCACTGGGCCTCGCCCCCACCACCACCAGGCTGGAAGGCTGCAGTCCGGACAGCTGCTCGTCGAGGTCGTGGTAGCCGGTGGGAACGCCGGTGATCGACTCGCCCCGGTCGTAGAGGGCCTGCAGGCGGTCGAGGCTCTCGTCCAGCAGGTCGCGGATCTGGCGCAGGGTGTCGGCCACCCGGTGCTGGCCGATCTCGAAGATCATCGACTCGGCCCGGTCCACCGCCGCCTGCACGTCGTCGGGGACGTCGTAGCCCAGCTCGGCGATCTCGCCGGCGGCTCCGATCAGGCGGCGCAGCACGGAGTGGTCGCTGACGATCTCCGCGTAGCGGGCGGCACTGGACGTCGCCGGCGTGGACGCCTGCAGGCTGATCAGGATGGCGGGACCGCCGACGGCCTCGAGCAGGCTGGCCCGGCGCAGCTCGTCGGCGACGGTTACCGGGTCGACCGGCTCGCCGTGGCCGTAGAGGCTGAGGATGGCCTCGAAGACGTGCCCGTGGGCCGGCTTGTAGAAGTCGTCGGCCTTGCAGATCTCCGAGGCGCTGGCGATGGCGTCGCGGGACAGCAGCATGGCCCCGAGGAGGGACTCCTCGGCGGACAGGTCATGCGGAGGGATCCTCGGGCCACTGGGGCGGGATCGCCGCCGAGCGTCATCGAGCGACTGCACCACGGGGTCCAATCGTCGACAGATCCCCTGTGGGACGCCAGAGGAAAGCCCAAGAAATACGGGGGATTTCGCGCTGTGCCGGCGGGGATATCGACCCGCTTCCCGTGGATATCCGGGCCCAGGGTGGGGACAGCCGGTGGAAAACCCCGCGGACCTTCTGACCCGAACGCATGTTCCCATGCTAAGTCCGGATTGTGACAGCCGGTCCGGCGTTCTCCGAGCCCGCGGGGCGGCACCTCCATCGGGTCCGTGACCGCCTCGGTGAGCTCCGACGACCCCCTCAAAACGCCACGGAGGCGCCCGAGGGCGCCTCCGTCAGCAACGTCGGGAACCGGAGGGACTACTGCGGCACCACCTCGACGGTGATGCGGAACTGGACCTCAGGGTGCAGGCTGACCGGCACCTCGTGGGTCCCCACCGACTTGATGGGGTCGTCGAGGTGCAGGCGGCGCCGGTCCAGCTCGGTTGAGGCTTGGACGCTCACCGCCTCCACGATGTCCTGGGCCGTCACCGACCCGAACAGCCGGCCCTCGGTGCCGGCCTTGGCCGTCACCATGATCACCAGCGGGACCAGCTTGCGGGCGATCACCTCGGCCGCCTCGCGATCCTTGGCGTCCTTGAGATCCCTCGAGCGGCGCATGGCCTCGGCCTGGGCGACCACGCCGTCGCTGGCCTTGAAGGCCCGGCCCTTGGGGATGAGGAAGTTGCGGGCATAGCCGTCGGCGACATCGACGATGTCGCCCTTCTTGCCGACCTCGGCCACGTCGGCGCGCAGGACCACCTTCATTCGGTGTCCTCGTCGCCGGCGTCGCCGCCCTCGTCGACGGGCTCCTGCTCCTCGTCTACCTCACCCTCGGGCGGGGCGGTGACGACCGCCGCCTCCTCGTCCCGCCGGCGGCCCCCACCGCGCCGGCCACCGGCCCGCTCGGTGACGGTGCGCTGGGTGTACGGCAGCAGCGCCAGCTCTCGTGCGGTCTTGATGGCGACCGCCACATCCCGCTGGTGCTGGGCGCAGTTGCCCGACACCCGCCGGGCGCGGATCTTGCCGCGGTCGCTCATGAACCGGCGCAGGAGGTTTACGTCCTTGTAGTCGACCCAGTCCATGTGGTCCTTGCAGAAGACGCAGACCTTCTTCTTGGTCTTGCGGCCTACGTCGCGCGGCGCCCGCTTGCCCCGGTCCCGATCGTTGCTCCTCGCCATGGCCTAGAAGGGCTCCTCGTCGCTGTCGTAGTCGCCCCCGCCCACCGGCGCCGGGGCTCTTCCCCCGCCGTCGGGACCCCGCCGCTCGTTCTTGGTGACGCTGGCGGTCGCCCACCGCAGGCTGGGCCCGATCTCGTCGGCGATCACCTCGATCTTGCTGCGCTTCTCGCCCTCGGGCGTCTCCCACGAGCGCTGCTCGAGGCGGCCGGTGACGATGACCCGGGACCCGCGGGTCAGGCTCTCGCTGGCGTTCTCCGCCTGCTCCCGCCAGCACACCACGTCGAAGAAAGAGGTGGCCTCCTCCCACTCCTGGGTCTGGCGGTTCTGCCAGCGGCGGTTGACCGCCAGCCCGAAGGTGGCATTGGCCTGACCGCTGGGGGTGAACCGCAGCTCCGGGTCACGGGTGATGTTGCCAACCAGGGTGACGCTGTTTCCGTTTGCCATTCGCTCTCTCGCTCCGTTCGTTCCTATGCGCCCGCCTCGACCGCCGATTCCGGGGCGGCGACAGGGCGCGCCCTGCCTGCCGCCTTGTCCGGGATCCGGACGACCTTGTGGCGGATGACCTCGTCTGCCAGTGAGAGGACACGGTCGAGCTCGGCCACGGTCGCCGGTTCGGCTGTCAGCTCCATGAGGGTGTAGTAACCCTCCTGGCGGTGGTGCAGCTCGTAGGCGAACCGCCGCCGCCCCCACCGCTCGACCCGGCCGGGGTTGCCCCCCTGGCTGCGAACGGTTTCGGCGGCACGGTCGAGGACCGCCCGTATGGCGTCCTCCTCGAGGCCGGCGTCAAAGATGATCACGACCTCATAGGGCCGCATCGGCAAACCTCCCTGTGGACCCGTCGGCCGGCGAGCGGGGCCCCGAGATGGGGCAGGGCAAATGGAACCGGGCCATGGTAGCCGACGGGTGTCGGGCCCCCATCTGGTCCGGTTCCGGTCATGGCCGCAGTGTGCCTCAGGCCTGCGACAGTCCCGTTGATAGCGCACCGCCCGAGAAACCGGCGATGACGGGAGGGGGCCCGGCTGCCAGGCCGGCCCCTCGGTCGCCCCCGCCGCCCGGCGCCGCTATCGGGGGATGGTGGCGCCCGGCAGGGGGGTGTTCGACAGCACCGGGCGCGGCACGGTGTTGGCCCCCTCGACCAGGAAGCCCAGCACCCCTACCGCCAGCAGGGCCCAGACCAGGCCCCGCAGACGGCGCAGGCCCCGGTCGGTGGCCAGCCGGTTGAACGCCTCCTCGGCGCGGGGTCCGACCCAGACCGGGGGCTGCACCCAGCCGCTCACGCCGTGGCGGCCGCCTTGCCGTAGAGGGCGAGGGTCTCGCCGGCGGCGTGGTAGCTCTCGACCTCGGCGGGGAACCGGCCGGTCCTCACGTCGTCGGCGTAGGCCGCCACCGCCGCCACGGCGTCGGCCTTCAACGAGGCGTACCGCCGGACGAACTTGGGCGTGACCCGGTCCTCGATCCCGAGCAGGTCGTGCATGACCAGGACCTGGCCGTCGCAGTGGGGCCCGGCCCCGATCCCGATGGTGGGGATCGGCACCGCCTCGGTGATGCGGGCGGCGACCACGTCGGGCACGCCTTCGAGCACGAGGGAGAAACAGCCCGCTTCGGCCAGGGCCACGGCGTCCTCCACCAGGGCCTCGGCGGCGTCGAGCTCCCGTCCCTGGACCTTGTAGCCGCCCATGGCGTGGACCGACTGGGGGGTGAGCCCGATGTGGCCCATGACCGGCACCTCGGCGTCCACGATGGCCTCCACCACCGGCACCCGCTTGCGGCCGCCCTCCAGCTTTACCGCCTGGGCCCCGGCCCTCACCAGGGTGGCGGCGTTGGCGGCCGCCTCGGCCGTCCCGAGGTGGTAGCTCATCCACGGGAGGTCACCCACGACGAGGGCCCGGGGCTTGGCCCGGGCCACCGCCCCCACATGGTGGGCCATGTCGGCCACCGTCACCTGGAGGGTGTCCTCGTATCCGAGGACCACCATGGCGACCGAGTCGCCCACCAGGATCAGGTCCACCCCGGCTTCGTCGGCGATGCGCGCTCCGGGGGCGTCGTAGGCGGTGATCATCACCAGGGGCTCGTGGCCGGCCGCCCGCTTGCGGGCCCGGACCGCGGGCGCAGTGACCTGCTTGCCCATGAGGTCGGAACCTCCTTCTCCGTCCAGCGCCCTCGTGGCTGCCGGCGGTGCCCCGATTGTACCGGCGCCAGCGGCGCCGCTCCCAGGCGGGGCCCCGCCCTCCCGGCGCCGGCTTTGGGTCACCAGGGCGGAGCCGGCTCCCGAGGGAGGTCGGACCGGGGCCGGTAGTGTCGGACCGTGGAGCGGGTGTGCGAGAACTGCGCCGGCGAGGACGACGAGCTGGTGGTGGTCCACCGCCTGTACGTGGTGCCGGAGGACTGGGACACCCCGGGCTCGACCACCAAGGTCGCCACCACCGAGCTGTGGTGCTTCTCCTGCCGCTCGATGTACCCCCACGAGGTGGTCGACTAGTACCGGACCGCGGCTGCTCCCCGGCTGGGTCAGGGCCGGCGGACCACCGTGGTCGACGTTGAGGACGTGGTCGTCGTGGAGGACGTGGAGCTGGGCGAGGAGCCCTCCGTGGTCGAGGTGGTCGACGACGAGCTGGTGGTGGTGGACCCGCCCGACGAGGTGGTGGTGGTCGTCGAGGCCCCGCTGCCCGGGGGCAGGCTGGAGGTGGTGGTCGGGGCGCCGGAGCTCGATCCGCCGGCCGGGCTGTAGTCGGCGCCGACCCCACTCAGCAGCCGGCCGGGGAAGCTGTAGAGCGGCGGGAAGGTGCCTGAGTCGGTCGAGCCCAGGGCGGCGGACATGTACCGGGCCCAGATCGTCGCCGGCAGCGTGCCCCCGCTGATCTTCTGGCCCCGCACGTCGAGCATCGACCTCGACTCCGCCCCCGGATAGCCCATCCACACCGCCGTGGTCAGGGTCGGCGTGTAACCGATGAACCAGGCGTCGTTGTAGCTGTCCGTGGTGCCGGTCTTGCCGGCGATGGCGTGACCGGGGATGGCGGCCCCGGTCCCCGTCCCGTGCTTGACCACGGCCTGCAGGCAGTAGTCGATCTGGGCCACGTCCTCCTGGGTCAGCACCCGCACATGCGCCGGCTCGTCGTCCCACAGCAGGCGCCCGTCGGCCGTGGTCACCTGGGTGATCACGTGGGGCTCGACGTGCACCCCCTCGTCGGCGAAGGTCGAGAAGGCGCCGGCCATCTCCAGCACGGACACGTCGTCGGTCCCCAGCACCAGGGACGCGTTCGGCTCGAGCGGGGAGCTGACCCCCAGCTGGTGGGCCATCCCCACCAGCTTGTCCGGCCCGATCGCCTGCTCCACCTGGGCGTAGACCGTGTTCACCGACTCGGCGGTGGCCTCGACCAGGTTGATGTCGCCGGGGAAGGACTCGCCCTCGTAGTTCCTGACCAGGTAGTCGGCCCCGTTGTCGGCCTTGGGCAGCACCAGCTGGGCCGGGGCCGGGAAGGCCGAGCGCAGGGAGTACCCCTCGTGCACTGTGGCGGCCAGCAGGAAGGGCTTGAAGGTCGATCCGGCCTGGCGGCCGGCCCCCCCGCCGGCGGTGCCGGTGGCCAGGTTGACCTGGGACTGCGAGTAGTCCCGTCCCCCGACCATGGCTCGGACGTTGCCGTCGGAGTCCACCGACACCAGGGCCCCCGCCGGCTCGCTGGGGCGAAGGAAGCCGTAGACGGCGTCATAGGCCTGGGCCTGGGCCCGCAGGTCAAGGGTGGTCCGCACCCGAAGGCCGCCGGCCTCGACCGCCGCCAGACCGAAGCGCTGGATCAGCACCCGGCGGACGTAGTCGACGAAGTACTGGGTGCCGATGGAGGCGTCGACCACCTGGGGCGGCTCGTCGTGGGGGTTGATGACGTAGGTGGCCACCGGCACCGCCTCCACGGCGTGGTCCTCGGCCACGCTCAGGTCGTGGTAGCGCACCATGGAGCCCAGGGTCGCGTCGCGGCGCTGGTCGGCCACCGCCGGATGGACCGAGGCGTCGGCGGTGTCGGGGGAGCGGATCAGACCGGCCAGGTAGGCGGCCTCGGGCAGGCCCAGCTGGCCAACGTCCTTTCCGAAGTAGGCCTGGGCGGCGGCCTCCACCCCGTAGGCGCCCCGCCCGAAGTAGATCGTGTTGAGGTAGCGCTCGAGGATCTGGTCCTTGGTGAGGGTCCGCTCCAGGCGGACGGCGACCGCCGCTTCCTTCACCTTGCGCAGGAAGGTCCGCTCCGATCCCACGTAGACGTTCTTGACGTACTGCTGGGCGATGGTCGAGCCCCCCTGGAGGGGCCTACCCCGGAGGTCGTCGACGGCGGCCCGCAGGATGCCGACGGGGTCGAGGGCCCCGTGCTGGAAGTAGGCGTGGTCCTCGGTGTCGAGCACCGCCTTGACCACCACCGGGGGGACCTGGGACAGCTGGACGGGTATCCGGTTCTGCCCGTTGTCGAAGGTGGCCAGCCGGGCCCCGGTGGCGTCGGTCAGGAAGGTCGTCTGTCCCTCGACGGTGGGCGGGGGCAAGGGGGCCTGCAGCAGCAGGTAGGCGAAGCCGGCCACGGCGGTGAAGCCGAGGAACCCGAGGAGGAAGAGGAGCCGGCGGTAGCGCCACAGCCGGCCCGGACGCCGCCGACCCCCGCCCCGCCCGCGCCGCCCGTGCGGCCCCCGGCTCAGCCCCGATGGCGCCGGCCGACCGGAAAGGTCCGGGCGAGGTGATTCCAGGCGCACTCCGGGCAGACCTCCACTACGTAGCAGGCGAGCTCGCGCGCCCGGCGGGACAGACGGCCGAGCTCGTCGGAGGACGTGACGCACTGACCGCTCGCCGGCAGGCCTGGGCCGAACACGTAGCTCACCAGCACCACCTCGACCTGCTCGCATATGGGGCAGGGCTCGTCGGTGGTCTCGCCGACGTTGCGGGCGGCCCGCATCAGCTCGGGATGGGCGTAGCAGACCTCGTCGCGGGAGACCCGGCCCTTGCGGAACTCGCTGACCAGAGCGTTGCGGGCCAGGCGGAAGTCGACCTGGCCGGTGGGCGGCGCCCCGGTGGCGCCGAGCAAGGTCTGGGGCATGAGCCGCACGGGCGCCGAGGCTACAGGTCGGCGCCTTTGCTCCACCGGGTCGAGAGGGCACATGCAACACCGGTGTGCGATCCGATGTATCGGACCGATATATCGGCGTGCTACATTGACCTCGTGCTGGAGCTGGCGATCCTCGGGCTGCTCAAGGAGCAGGAGCTGCACGGCTACGAGCTCAAGAAGCGCCTGGCCGACACCTTCGGGCTGTCGCGGGTGTCCTTCGGATCGCTGTACCCGGCCCTGCGCAGGCTGGAGAAGACGGGCGCGGTCGAGGCAGCCGACGCCGGCGACGAGGGCGACCGGCCCGCTCCGTCGGCCCCCATACCCACCACCGGCTCGCTGGCCGGCGAGCTGGCCGCCTTCCGGGCCCGGCGGGCGGTGAGCCGCGACAGCCGGGGGGTCCGGGGCCGCAAGGTCTACCGGATTACCCCGTCCGGCGAGGCCCTGTTCGAGAAGCTCCTGGCCGCCGACACCGGTGGGGGCGACGACGACCGCGCCTTCAACCTGCGCCTGGCCTTCGCCCGGCACCTGGCCGCCGACGAGCGGCTCGGCCTGCTCGAGCGCCGCCGGGCCCAGCTCGTCGAGCGGCTGGCCCGGGCCAGGGCGGCCGTGCGCACCGGCCGCGAGCGGCTCGACACCTACGCCCGGTCCCTCGCCGAGCACTCGACCGAGGCCACCGAGCGCGACATCTCCTGGATCGACCGCCTCATCGAGGCGGAGCGGTCCTCGTCCCAACTGGAGGGCATAGACCAATGACCAACAAGATCCGCCTGGCCATCGCCGGCGTCGGCAACTGCGCCAGCTCGCTGGTGCAGGGCATCTCCTACTACCGCGCCGCCGACCCCGAGGACCGGGTCCCGGGCCTGATGCACGTGGTCCTGGGCGGATATCACGTCGGGGACGTGGAGGTCGTCGCCGCCTTCGACGTCGACGCCGACAAGGTCGGGGTCGACCTGTCCAAGGCCATCTTCGCCGGCCAGAACAACACCATCCGCTTCGCCCCGGTGGACCACCTGGGCGTGACCGTGCTGCGGGGCCCCACCCTCGACGGCCTCGGGAAGTACTACCGCGACACGGTCGAGGAGTCGCCGGCCGACCCGGTCGACGTGGCCGAGGCCCTGCGCCAGGCCAAGGTCGACGTGCTGGTCGCCTACCTGCCCGTGGGCTCGGAGCAGGCCCAGCGCCACTACGCCCAGGCCTGCCTCGACGCCGGGGTGGCATTCGTGAACGCCATTCCGGTCTTCATCGCCAGCGACCCGGAGTGGGCGGCCAGGTTCGCCAACGCCGGCGTCCCGATCGTCGGTGACGACATCAAGAGCCAGGTGGGCGCCACCATTGTGCACCGGCTGCTGGCCCGCCTGTTCGAGGACCGGGGCATGGTGCTGGACCGGACCTACCAGCTCAACGTGGGCGGGAACATGGACTTCAAGAACATGCTCGAGCGCGAGCGGCTGGAGTCCAAGAAGATCTCCAAGACCCAGGCCGTCACCTCCCAGATCGACAACGGGATCTCCGCCGAGGACGTCCACATCGGCCCGTCCGACCACGTGTCATGGCTGGAGGACCGCAAGTGGGCATACATCCGCCTCGAGGGCCGCAACTTCGGCGATGTGCCGCTGAACGTGGAGCTCAAGCTGGAGGTTTGGGACTCGCCCAACTCGGCCGGGGTCATCATCGACGCCGTCCGCTGCGCCAAGGTCGCCCTCGACCGCGGGATCGGCGGCCCGCTGCTGGGCCCGTCGGCCTACTTCATGAAGTCGCCCCCGGTGCAGTATCGCGACGAGGAAGCCCGCCGTATGGTCGAGGAGTTCGCCACCGGCACAGACTGAGGCCCATGCCGACCGACAACGCTGCCGCCTGGGACAGGCACGCCGCCGCCTACCAGGCCTCCACCCAGCTCTCCACCGACGTGGCCCACTACGGGCCAGACATCCCCACCGAGGCCGAGTTGCGCCTGCTCGGCGACCTCAAGGGCAAGCGGGTCCTCGAGCTGGGCTGCGGGGGAGCCCAGTGCTCGATCGCCTTCGCCAAGCAGGGGGCCACGGCAATCGGGGTGGACTTCTCGGCCGAGCAGCTGGCCTTCGCCCGTCGGCTGGTCGAGCGGGAGGGGGTCCGGGTCGAGCTGCGCCAGGGTGACCTGGCCGACCTCGCCTTCCTGAGGGCCGACTCCATCGACCTGGCCTTCTCGGCCTACACCTTCGGCTACGTCGAGGACCTGGGCCGGGTGTTCCGTCAGGTCCACCGGGTGCTCAAGGTGGGTGCCCCGCTGGTCTTCAGCCTGCCCCATCCCGCCTACGACATGATCGACGACGACTCCGACGAGCCGCTGCTGGTCCGCCGCTCGTACTTCGACCACTCCCCCATCGACTACGAGTGGAGCGGGGTCCCGTTCACCGACTACCACCACACCATCGAGGACATCTACACCGGGCTGCTGAGGGCCAGCTACCGGGTCGACGCCATGCTGGAGCCGGAGCCCGTGCACAACGGGCCCCGCAGCCGCGACTGGCGGGACACCTTCCGGTACGTGCCGCGAACCCTGATCATCCGGGCCCGCAAGGAAGGGCACTAGCCCCCCGAGCTGCTCCACCACTCGAGCAGGCGGCGGGTCGCCTCCTCCTCGCCGAGGGGACCCTCGTCGAGGCGCAGCTCCAGGAGGAACGCCAGCGCCTTGCCCACGGCGGGACCGGGCTTGAGGTCCAGGATCTCCATGACCTGGCGCCCGTCGAGGTCGGGGCGGATGGCGTCGAGCTCCTCCTGCTGGCGCAGCTCGTCGATGCGCCGCTCCAGCTCGTCCATGCGCCTGGCCAGGGTCCGGGCCTTCGCCTCGTTGCGGGTGGTGCAGTCGCAGCGGGTCAGCTCGTTGAGCCGGTCCAGCAGCGGGCCGGCGTCCCTCACGTAACGGCGGACCGCCCGGTCGGTCCAGCCCAGCCGGTAGGTGTGGAAGCGAAGGTGCAGGGCCACCAGCTCGGTGACGGCCTCGGTGTCCTCGGTGGGATAGCGCAGCGCCTTCATCCGCTCCCTGGTCATGCGGGCCCCCACGACCTCGTGGTGGTGGAAGCTGACCCCCTCGGGGCCGATCGAGCGGGTCTTCGGCTTGCCGATGTCGTGGAACAGCGCCGCCAGCCGCAGGATGCGGTCGGGACTGGCCTTCTCGACGACGGCGATGGTGTGGGCGAGCACGTCCTTGTGGCGGTGGATGGGGTCCTGCTCGAGGGCCAGCATCGGAAGCTCGGGCAGGAACTCCTCGGCCAGCCCGGTGCGCACGAGGAACCACAGCCCGTCCGCCGGCGAGTCGACCACGAGCAGTTTGTCCAGCTCGTCGCGGATCCGCTCGGCCGACACGATCTCGAGGCGGGACCGCATGGTGGTGACCGCCTCGACCAGGCCCGGCTCCGGCTCGAGGTGGTAGCCCGCCATGAACCGGGCCGCCCGCAGCATGCGGAGGGGATCGTCGCCGAAGGACTCCGAGGGCTCCAGCGGCGTCCGCAGGCGATGGGCGGCCAGGTCGGCCAGGCCCCCGAACGGATCCACCAGGGACAGATCCGACAGCCGGAGGGCCATGGCGTTGACGGTGAAGTCCCGCCGCGACAGGTCCGCCTCGACCGAGCGGGAGAAGGCCACATCAGGGCGGCGGGACTCCGGGTTGTAGGCCTCGGCCCGGTGGGTGGTGACCTCGAAGGTGCGCCCGCCCTTGCGGGCGCCGATGGTGCCGAAGCGCTTTCCCTGGAGCCACACGGTGTCGGCCCACCCCTCGAGGATGCGCTGGGTCTGGTCGGGGGTGGCGTCGGTGGTGAAGTCCAGATCGCGCTGGGGACTGAGGCGGTCCACCATGGCGTCGCGCACCACCCCGCCGACCAGATACAGCGAGTGACCGGCGGCGGCGAAGCGCCCGGCGACGTCGGAGGTTTCGGCCACCAGGGCGCGGAAGCGGTCGGGAACCATCGGTGATCCGAGGGTAGTGGCCCCCCGTCGGGGCCGGATCTGGCCGGGTCCTAGTCAGTCCTGACGTGGAGTAAATGGCCCGGTAGGGCTATGGAGTGAAACGTCACCCCCACCGAAACTTCCTCATGCGCCTCGGAGAGTGGCGCTCGGACAGTGGAGGAGAAGTCGCTGATGAACTCGGGGGGCGGTAGGAGGCGGTTGAAGATCGTGGCCGCGGTGGCCGGTGCCGGCGCTCTGGCAGCGGTCGGCGTCGGTCAGCAGACGGCGGCCTGGGCCGGCACCTCGGCCACCGGCAACACCTCGGCGGCCATCGTGGGCGGCTCGCTTTCGGTCGGCTCGGTCGGCACCATGACCGCCCTGGCCCCCAGCATCGGCGGGACCGCCACCGGCGCCCTGCCCTCGGCCCAGTGGGCCGACGACACCGGCCTGGGCCTCGGCTGGAACGGCACCGTGGCGATCTCACCGCTCACCTACACCGGCACCTGGACCGCCTCGTCGGGCTCGGTGGCCCTGTCCAGCTCG
>Ga0209810_1002945_pt1 | contig 18965 bp, 16 predicted proteins | sample Coa_R1_7_FD_187159 | JGI IMG/M metagenome (GOLD analysis project Ga0209810, IMG submission 187159) | Surface soil microbial communities from Centralia Pennsylvania, which are recovering from an underground coalmine fire - Coalmine... | ecosystem: Environmental > Terrestrial > Soil > Unclassified...
GACCAGGTCGCCGGGCTCGATCCGGTGGCCGTGCAGCTCCACCGGCTCCAGGGCCAGCCGCCAGGTGGCGGTCTCCACCGGGCCGTCGAAGCGCAGCAGCTCCTCCACCGCCGACGGCACCAGCGAGGGATCGGCGCGGAGCGCGGCCAACTCGGCCGGGTGCTGGAGCAGGGCCAGCATGCCGTTCCCGATCAGGTTGACCGTGGTCTCGTGGCCGGCGATGAGGAGCAGCGCGGCCATGGCCAGCAACTCGTCGTCGGAGAGCCGGTCGCCCTCTTCCCGGAGCGCGACCAGGGCCGAGAGCAGGTCGTCCGCCGGTCGCCGGCGCTTGTCCTCGATCAATCCCTCGAGGTAGCGACGAAGGCCCCGTTGCGCGGCCTCCAGGTCGCCCGCGACCCGGCGCCGGGAGAAGAGCACGATGGCGTTCGACCACTCACGGAAGGCGTGGCGGTCCTCGAAGGGGACGCCCAGCAGCTCGCAGATGACCAGCACCGGCAGCGGCAGGGCCAGGTCCGCGATCAGGTCGGCCCGGCCCAGGGGAGCGATCCGGTCGAGGAGGTCGTCGGTGATGGCCTGGACACGGGGCCGCAGCTCCTCCACCCGGCGGGGCCCGAACTCCCGGGAGACCAGCCGCCGGAGCCGGGTGTGGTCGGGTGGGTCCACGTTCAGGAGCCCCTTCCCGAACAGGCGGTGGGCGTCCTCCGACGGCGGTCTCCGTCCGCGCGGCCAGCGCCCGGGGGCCTTGCCGAGGTCGCGGCCGAAGCGCTGGTCGCCGAGCACCAGGCGGACGTCCTCGTAGCGCGTCACCATCCACGCCACCAGCCCGTTGGGGAGCGGCAGCCGCCACACCGGGGCCTCCTCCCGCAGCTTCGCGTAGGCGGGATAAGGGTCCGGGTCGCACGCGGGATCGCGGGGGTCGGTGACGTCGGTCGCTCGGCTTGCCATCGGCTCTGGCCCCATCCGGTAGCGGTGGCGAACGTCCCATAACCTACGCCCATCGGGACGAGAGGGACGGATCGTCGAGGGGACGGCACGGCGGGAGGCGGCGCCGGCGGTCGCGCGAGGTCATCTGGAGGGCGGCGGGCTCGCGCCCCGCGGTCGAGGCCGGTATCAGGGGATGCCCGGGAGCCCCCGCCGGTCGGGGAGGCGGACGCCGGGGCAACGGTGATCCGGTCAGTCGACCAGGACCTCTCCGAGGGCCCGGCGCACGGCACGCAGCACCCTGTCCATCAGGTCCTGCGGCACCGGTCGTCCCAGAGGGCCACGGGCCAGGAAGTCACGATCGATGGTCGTGATCTCCTCACAGAACAGCACGCTGTCGTGGTCGATCCCGCCGCTGCCGGCCGAGATCGGTACGCGCGTAGGACCGACCCGACCCGAGGAAAAGATCGGGATCACGATGAGATCGTCACGGAGACGGTTGCGAACGTTCTCGGAGACGACCAGCGCCGGTCGAGGTTGATGGAGATCGTCGGGCTGCCCGGGGGTGTACACCAGCCACACCTCGCCCCGGCGTGGCCAGGACAGATCGGGCACCTCAGCGCGGGCGCCCGAGACGTCTGGCCGCCGCCGCGCGCCGGATCTGGTCCCAGACGGCTCTCTCCTCCTCGACCTCCACCGGCTCGGGAGCGAACTGGCGCTGCATCTCCTCCGCCTGCCGGTTCGCACACCACTCCATGAGGGCCTGGTCGATGACCTTGCTCCGGTCCAGCTCCTCGTGCTCCGCCACGTACTCGTCGACCGCTCGCAGCAGCACCGGATCGACGGTCACGCTGACTTTGATCCGCCGATATGTCGCCTGCTTCATCGGATACAGCTTACTACCAGGTCGCTGCTCCCTCCCCAGCCAGCGCGGGCTGGACCGAGGCTTCGGGGGACCACCTCTCGGGCCGTTCAGGGCGAGGAGGTCGACGACGGCAGCAGCGGGTGCCCGATGACGCCCTCCAGGCGCCGGCCCGTCCGCCCCACCGCGCCCTCGGGGGCGGCCCCCAGGTAGCGGCTCCCCACCTCCGGGTCGCGCAGCAGCTCGGCCGCCGGGCGCACCGGCCCCACCCGGCCCAGCTCCACCACCGCCCCCCGGTCGGCGATCTCGAGCGCGGCGGTGGCGTTCTGCTCCACCAGCAGGACCGCCACCCCTTCCCCGCGCAGGGCGCTCAGCGCCTCCAGGACGGCGCGCGCGGCCATGGGGGCAAGGCCCAGCGAGGGCTCGTCCAGCATCAGCACCCGCGGCTCCCTGACCAGGGCCCGGGCCACGGCCAGCATCTGCTGCTGACCGCCCGAGAGCACGCCCGCCGGCCGCCGCGACAGCTCGCGCAGGGCGGGGAAGAGGTCGAAGCAGCGGTCCAGGCGGCGGCGGCCCTCGGTCGAGTCGGGCCGGGCCAGCCCGTGCAGCCCCAGCCGGAGGTTCTCGGCCACCGTCAGACCGACGAAGAGCTGGCGGCCCTCGGGCACCAGGGCCAGCCCCAGCCGCGCCCGCCGGTGGGCGGGGAGGCCGGTCACGTCCACTCCGTCCAGGAGCACGGCGCCGGCCCGGGCCGGATGGAGCCCGGCCAGGCAGCGCAGCAGGGTGGACTTGCCGGCGCCGTTGGCCCCCACCAGGGCCAGGATCCGCCCCACCTCCACCTCCAGCGAGACCTCGCGCAGGACGGTGACCGGCCCGTAGCCGGCGACCAGCCCCCGCACCGAGAGGCTCATCCCGCTCCTCCCAGGTAGGCCTCGAGCACCGCCGGCTCCCGGCGGACCCGCTCCGGCGGCCCGTCGGCGATCACCGCCCCGGCGTCGAGCACCAGCACCCGGTCGGAGACGGCCATCACCAGGCCCACGTTGTGCTCGATCACCGTGATCGTGCAGCCGCTCTCCCGCACCGCCACCAGGGTCTCGGCCAGGGCCCGGGTCTCGCTCTCGTCCAGCCCGGCCGCGGGCTCGTCCAGGAGCAGCAGGCGGGGCCCGCCGGCCAGCGCCCGGCCCACCTCGACCAGACGCTGCAGGCCGGCGGGCAGGTCCCCGGCCCGGCGCCGGCCCAGGTGGGCCAGGCCGAGGAAGGCCAGCACCCGCTCCGCCCGCTCGCGCAGCGCCGCCTCCTCGCGCCGGGCCCGGGGCAGGCGCAGCCCGGCCGAGAGGAAACGCGAGCGCACCTGGTGGTGGGCCCCCAGGGCCACGTTCTCCAGCACGGTGAGGGAGGGGACCAGCCGGGCGGCCTGGAAGGTCCGCATCAGCCCGAGGGCGGGCAGGCGGTGGGGGGGCAGGCCCAGGATGCTCCGACCCTGGAAGCGGACACTGCCCTGCTCCGGGCGGGTGAGCCCGGTGATCACGTCGAGCAGGGTGGTCTTGCCCGCCCCGTTGGGACCGATCACGGCCCGGATCTCGCCCTCCTCGACCTCGAAGCCGACCCCGTCCAGCGCCCGCACGCCGCCAAACGACCTGACCAGCCCTCGGACCTCGAGCAGCGCGCTCATCCCTGCTCCCGGGCCAGCGCCTCCCAGGCCCGCCGGGCGCCGCCCCAGAGCCCGGCCGGGAAGTAGGTCACGACCAGGACCAGCACGATCCCGGCGATGAGCGGCTCGTAGAGCGCCACCGCCTGGCCGGCCCGGGGCAGGAGCTGGAGGAGGATCACGCCCAGGAGCGGGCCGAGCAGCGAGCGGGAGCCGCCCAGGGCCAGCATCACGATCAGGCTGAAGGCCACCGTGACCGCGATCAGGTCCGGGGAGAAGAAGCGGAAGTAGTCGGCGTAGACGCTGCCCGCCACCGAGGCGTAGACGGCGGAGAGGACCAGGGCACGGGTCTTGAAGGCCCCGGGATCGATGCCCAGCACCGCCGCCGCCTGCTGGTCGGCGGCCACCGCCACCAGGGCCCGGCCGCTCTGGGAGCGGACGAGATTGTGCTTGAAGAGGGCGCCGGCGAGGCAGAGGACCAGGACCAGCTCGTAGTACGAGGTCGGGTCAGTCAAGACCAGGGGCCCCAGCCCCAGGTTGGGGACGCCCACCAGACCCGAGGGGCCGCCGGTGAGGCCGACCAGGGAGGTGGCCAGACCCTGGGCGATCACGGCCAGACCCAGCGTGGCCAGGGCCAGGAAGTAGCCGCGGAGCCGGAGCAGGGTCAGGCCCAGGACCAGCGCGAGCAGGGCCGAGGCCGCCGCCGCCGCCAGCAGGGAGAGGGCGGTGGGCCAGCCCAGCCGCATGGAGAGCAGGGCTCCCCCGTAGCCGCCCACGGCCATGAAGGCGGTCTGGCCCAGCGAGACCTGGCCGGCGTAGCCGGTGAGCACGTCCAGGCCCATGACCACCAGGTAGAGGATCCCGACCAGGACCAGGAAGTCGGTGGCGTCGGGCAGGACCAGGGGCAGGGCGGCGAGCGCGAGCAGGGCGGCCACGGTCAGGCCGGCCCGGGCCGGCCGGCGGGCGAGGAGGCGGGAGCCGATCACCCCCGTGCTCACCGGCGGCCCTCCGCAAAGCCGAAGAGGCCGGCCGGCCGCAGCAGCAGGAGCAGCACCAGGACCGCGATCGCCACCACCTCGGCCAGGGTGCCGGAGGTGAACCGCCCGAAGACCGCCTCTAGCACCCCGAGCAAGAGGCCGCCGGCGACCGCGCCCCGGAGCCGGCCCAGGCCGCCCAGCACGGCGGCGATGAAGCCGTTGACGGCGTAGGGGACGGTGGTGTCGAAGGCGGCGAAGGTGACCGGGATGACGGTCACCCCGGCCAGACCGGCCATCAGGCCGGAGAGGGCGAAGGCCAGGGTCCGCACCCGGTCGGCGTCGACGCCCGAGAGCCGGGCCGCGGCCGGGTTCTCGGCCGCCGCCCGGAGCAGCAGCCCGATCCCGGTCCGGTAGAGGAGCAGCCACAGCCCCAGCACCGCCAGCAGCAGTGCCCCCACCACCCAGAGCGTCTGGGTGGGGACCAGGACCCCGTCCAGGGCGAGGGGCCGGGTGCCGGTGAAGGGGGGCATGGTGTAGGGCTGGTTGCCCCAGGCCACCAGGAGCAGGCCACCGGTGGCCTGGAGGAGGCCGACCGTGACCAGGAGCAGGCGGTCGGGGGTGGCCCGGCGCACGGCCGGCCGCACCACCGTCAGCTCGAGCACGGCCAGGAGGGCGGTCATCGCCGCCAGCACCAGGACCAGGTCCAGGGCGAGGGGCAGGTGCCAACGGCCCTGGAGGGCGGCGGCGGCGAGGGCGGCCAGGACCACGAAGCCCCCCTGGGCCAGGTTGACCACCCGGCTGATGGCGTGCACCAGTGACATGCCGAGCGCGATCAGGGCGTAGACCGCCCCCAGGGTGACCCCGCCGACCAGGATCTCGATCATGGCTCCGGGTGACGAAGAGGACGGCCCGCCTCTCGGCGGGACCGTCCTCGGTCCATCCCCGCCCCCACCCGGGGAAGCCAGCGCGGGCCCGTGGCGGCCTCGACCGGCCTCATCGGAGCCGGCTACCTGCCGACGTAGGTGAAACCGCCGTTCGAGACCTGGACCATGGCCACGTCGTCGAGGCCTAGGCCGCGGTGGTCGTCGGGAGCGAAGCGGTAGACCCCGACCACTCCGACGAAGCCCTTCAGCGACTGCAGGGTCGAGCGCATCCGGGCCGGGTCGGAGCCAGCCCGGCCGAGCACGTCGGCCAGGATCCGGATGGCGTCGTAGCCGACCCCGGGCCCGAAGTCGGGCGGCGAGCCGTAGGCCTTCTCGTAGGCCTGGTGGTAGGAACTCTCCAGGCGGTAGGCGGCCGAGCCCTTCGGGAGCTGGTCCCACCAGAAGTCGCGGGTGGCCGGGATCAGCAGCCGCCTGGGAGCGTAGGCCGCGATCCGCTGCACGAAGGCGTAGCTCAGGTTGCCGTTGGTGGTGACCACCGGCACGTCGATCTCGAGCTGCTGCAGGCCCTTCAGCGCCACCCCGGCCGGGGTGCCCGTCGACCAGACCACCACCGCCTGGGGATCGGCGGCCTTGACCTGCTGCAGCTGCGAGGTGACCTCCACCGCGGTGGGCGGGTACTGGACGTCGGCCACCAGCTGGACGCCGCCCACGCTCTGGACCGCCGCCCGGGTGGCACGGGCTCCGTCCAGACCGCTGGCGTCGGTGGTGCTGACCAGGGCGACCCGGGTCAGGCCCTGCTCCTTCAGGTACATCATCATCCGCCGGGCGAAGACGCCCGTGGCCACGCTCGCCGACCAGACGTAGGAGCCGTTGGGCGGCTGGATGCCGGGGCTGAGGCAGTAGTCGATCGGACCCGAGTCCTGGACCAGGGGCATGACCGCGTTGCAGTCCGCCACCACCGAGGGCCCGACCAGGGCCACCACGTGCTGTTGGAGCAGCTCCCGCGCCTGCTGCAGGGCCTGGTCGGGCCGGCTCTGGTCGTCCCGCACCAGGAGATCGAGCCGGTGCCCGGCCGCCCCGCCCCGGTCGTTGATCTCCCTCGCCGCCAGCCGGGCGGCGTTGGCCTCCCCGATCCCCAGCTGGCTCGCGCTGCCGGTCAGCGAAACGACCACACCGATCCGATAGGGCGCGGCCGAGGCACGCGACTGGCCCGCGCCACAGGCAGCCAGGGCGAGCGACAGGAGCAGCGCCGCCACCCGGGCTCTCCTCCAGCCCTCCATCGCCATCCTCCTCCACGGTCCCCGCACGATCGCGTGCTCGCGCGGTCTCACCTCGTCCTCCGCCCTCCGACCGGCCCGTGCCGATCGAGCCGTCGCTCCTTGACCCGGTCGGAAGGCCATCCGTATCCTACTGCATCGAAGGTCTGAAGATCAGACCTATGAACGCAAGGGAGGACCGGGGTGGCGACAGGTGAAGGCGGGAGCGCGGGTACGAGGTTCCTCGTCGACAGCTACCTGGAATGGGCCGCGGGCGAGGGGCTCCCGATCGCGACCGGGCTCGGCATCGATCTCGCCGGACTGGAGACGGCCCCCTGGCCCCGCCTGGGGGGCGGGGCCCGCGCCGCCCTGGCCCACCTCGACGGGCGGGGAGACTTCGTCAGCTGCATCCTGATCGAGCTGCCCCCGGCGACCCGCACCGACCCCCAGCAGCACCTCTACGAGGAGGTCGTCTACGTGCTCTCCGGACGCGGCGGGACCTCGATCGAAGAGCCCGGCGGCCGGCGCCACGACTTCGAGTGGGGGGCCGGCAGCCTCTTCGCCCTTCCCCTGAACGCCCGCTACCGGCACTTCAACGTCAGCGGCGAGGAGCCCGCCCGGCTGGCGGCGGTGACCAACCTGCCCTTCGTGCTCAAGGTCTTCCACGACCAGGAGTTCGTCTTCGCCAACCCCTTCCCCTTCCCGCACCGCTTCGGGGCTGCGGGCCACTTCCGGGGGGAAGGGACCTTCGTCCCGGTGCGGCCCGGCCGGCACATGTGGGAGACCAACTTCGTCCCCGACCTGCCCGGCTTCGAGCTGCAGCCCTGGGAGCGCCGGGGGGTGGGCAGCGCCAACATCAAGTTCGTGCTCGCCGACGGCACCATGCACGCGCACATGTCCCAGCTGGCCGTGGGCACCTACAAGAAGGCCCACCGCCACGGGCCGGACTTCCACATCTTCCCCGTGACCGGCCACGGCTACAGCCTCTTCTGGTACGAGGGCGAGACCGAGTTCCAGCGCGTCGACTGGCGCCCGGGCTGGGTCTACGCCCCGCCCGACCAGATGTTCCACCAGCACTTCAACACCGCCCCCCGGCCCTCACGCTACCTGGCCGTGGCCTTCGGCAGCATCCGCCACCCCTTCACCTCCGACAAGCGGACGTTGTTCTCCGACGGCGTGGACCGGGACGTGACTCGGGGCGGACGGCAGATCGAGTACGAGGACGAGGACCCGCGCATCCGCGAGACCTTCGTCGCCGAGCTGGCCCGGCAGGGCCTGGAGCCCGACCCACGCATGCGCGAGGTCTGGGCCCGGGCCGCCACCCAGGAGAGCCGAAGTCGATGAGCGAGACCCAGAGCACCCCCACGTCGTCGCCGGACCGGCCCGAGCCGGCCGGCGAGCCCCGCCTCCTCCTCGACCCCTACCTTGACTTCATCCGCTCGGAGGGCATCCCCATCGTCGAGGACTTCGGCCTCGACCTGCTCGCGGTCGAGGTCCGCCCCTGGGCACGGCTGGAGGCCTCGGGCGCCTACACCCTGGTCAAGGGCCGCGGCGACTTCATCGACACCTACGTGCTCGAGATCGGGCCGGGGGCGGCCACGGCCCCCCAGCGCCACCTCTACGAGGAGGTGGTCTACGTGCTGGAGGGCCACGGCAGCACCACCGTAGAGCTGCCCGGCGGAGGCCGGCGCTCCTTCGAATGGGGCCGGCACAGCCTCTTCGCCCTCCCCCTCAACGCCCGTTACCGGCACTTCAACGCCAGCGGCCGGGAGCCGGCACGGCTGGCCGGCGTGACCAGCCTGCCCCTGATGCTGAGGGCCTTCCACGACCTCGACTTCGTCTTCGCCAACCCATGGGAGTTCCGGGCCCGGTTCGGCGAGGAGCGCTACTTCGGGGGCGAGGGCGATTTCATCCCGGTGCGGCCCGGCCGGCACATGTGGGAGACCAACTTCGTCCCCGACCTCAGCACCTTCGAGCTGCGCTCCTGGAGCGCCCGGGGCGCCGGCGGCTCCAACATCATGTTCGTGCTCGCCGACGGCACCATGCACGCCCACGTCTCGGAGATGCCGGTCGGCACCTACAAGAAGGCCCACCGGCACGGCGCCGACTTCCACATCTTCCCCGTCACCGGACACGGCTACAGCCTGCTCTGGTACGAGGGGGACGAGGACTTCGTCCGGGTGGACTGGCGGCACGGCAGCGTGTACGCGCCGCCCGACATGATGTTCCACCAGCACTTCAACACCAGCCCCCGGCCGGCACGCTACCTGGCCGTGGCCTTCGGCGGCCTGCGCTATCCCTTCACCGAGGACAAGCGCCGGACCTTCCTGGGCATGGACGTGAGCGTCAAGGCCGGCGGCCGCCAGATCGAGTACGAGGACCAGGATCCCCGCATCCACCGCATGTACCTGGAGGAGGCCCGCCGGAACGGCTTCACCCCGCGCATGGACGGGCTCGTGGCCGCCTCGTGATCCACTTCCCGGACCACCATGGGGGGGCCGATGAGGGCGAGGGCGAGGGGAGGCCGCTCACCTGGGACCTGGACAACGTCGAGCTGACCACGGTCGGCATCGACGTCGGCTCCTCGACCAGCCATCTCCTCATCGCCCGCCTCCACCTCCAGCGGCTGGCCCAGGGTCTCTCCAGCCGCTTCGAGGTGGTCGGGCGGGAGGTCCTCTACCGCTCCCCGGTGCGGCTGACGCCCTACCGGGCCGACGGCCTGATCGACGCCGAGGAGCTGCGCCGCTTCTTCGACCGCGCCTACCGCGAGGCCGGCCTCACCGCCGAGGGGATCGACACCGGGGCCGTGATCCTCACCGGCGTGGCCCTGGAGCGGGAGAACGCCCGGGCCGTGGCCGAACTCTTCGCCGGGACGGGAGGCCGCTTCGTCTGCGCCTCGGCCGGGCACAACCTGGAGGCGATCCTGGCCGCCCGCGGCTCGGGCGCGGCCGAGCTCTCCGGCCCGGGTCCCGAGCCCCGCCTCCACCTGGACGTGGGCGGGGGCACCACCAAGCTGGCCCTGATCGAAGGGGGTCAGGTGCTGGAGACGGCCGCCATCGCCGTGGGCGGCCGCCTGGTGATCCTGGACGCTTCGGACCGGGTGGTCCGGGTGGAGCCGGCCGCGCTGGCCGTCGCCCGGGCAGCGGGGGTACGGCTGGTGGGGGGCGAGCAACTGCCGCTGGAGGAACGCCGGCGGCTTTGTGCGGCCATGGCGGAGGCGGCGCTGGCCGCGGTCCGGGGAGACCGGGGGGGCCTGGCCGGTGAGCTGATGCTCACCCCGCCGCTGCCCCGAGCGCCGGCCTCGCCGGCGCTCACCTGCTCCGGCGGCGTCTCCGAGTACCTGGCCGGTGCCGCGCCGGGGTCGTCCCCGGGGCGCGACGGCGCCGTCCCGGTCGACGACCTGGGGGTGGAGCTGGCCGCTGCCCTGGCCGCCGCCTTCCGAGGGCAGGGCTACGAGCTGCGGCCGCTGCCCGCCGGCATCCGGGCCACCGTGATCGGGGCCTCGCAGTTCACCGTCCAGCTCAGCGGCAACACGGTGCACGTGAGCCGCCCCGACCTGCTGCCCCTGCGCAACCTGCCCGTGGTCCATCCCCGCCTGCCCGAGGGAGCCGGCGCCCCGGCCGTGGCCGCGGCCCTGCGCCGGGCCATGAGCCGCCTCGACCTGGACGAGCCCCGGCCCCTGGCCGTGGCCCTGAGCCTCCCCGGCGAGCCCCACCACCGGACCCTGCGCGAGCTGGCGCTGGGCGTCGCCGACGGCCTCGGTGATCACCTGGCCCGGCGTCTGCCCCTGGTGCTGGCCCTCGACGCCGACCTGGGCCGCTCCCTGGGTCACGTGCTGGAGGAGGAGCTGGGACCCATGGAGAGCCTGGTCGTGATCGACGGCCTGGAGCTGGTGGAGCTGGACTACGTCGACGTGGGCGAGATGGTCCGGCCCGCGGGTGTGGTGCCGGTGGTGATCAAGTCGCTGGCCTTCGGCCCGGCGGCCGGAGGCCGCGGCTGAACCGGCCGACCTCGGGGCCGAGCCCTTCCCGCCCGAGGACGGTGCCGTACGATGCCCCCGAGGCGAGGGCGGCCGGGATACGGCCCCCGCCGCCACCTCGGTCGGAGGGCACGATGATCAAGCCATACACGGCGGTCGGACTCATCCCCACGGTCAGGGGCATCCGCCGACGCGCGGACATCCGGATCAACCTCGAGCACCTCGAGCACCTGGCCAGGGCGGCGGCCTGGCTCTCGAGCCTCGACCTCCCGGTGCGCCTGATCGCCATCCCGGAGGGGGCGCTCCAGGGCTTCAACGACGAGGTGCTGGACCTGGACCACGTCACCTTCGCCCGGGAGTGCGCCATCGACATCCCCGGCGAGGAGACCGTGGCGCTGGGACGCATCGCGCGCGAGTACGGCGCCTGGGTCATGGCCCAGGCCAAGGCGCGCCACCCCGACCTGCCCGACCGCTTCTTCAACGTCGGCTTCATCCTCGACCCGAACGGGGACGTGATCCTCCGCCACTACAAGGTGTCGCCGCTCTTCCCCGTGGAGCACTCCGTCTGCCCGCACGACGTCTTCGACTGGTGGGTGGAGAAGTACGGCTACGACCTGGACGCCTTCTGGCCGGTCGTGGACACCGAGATCGGCCGGCTGGGGATCATGATGGCGAACGAGGGCTCCTACCCGGAGAACGCCCGCGCCCTCGCCCTCAACGGCGCCGAGGTCGTCTACCGGGGGTCGTATCCCCATCCGGCCACCGGCAACGGGATGTTCGAGGTCCAGAGCCGGGCCCGGGCGCTGGACAACAACATGTACGTGGTGGCGCCCAACATGGGCGCCTACTACCTCTTCCCCGAGGAGACGACCCCCATCGACACCTTCGGCGGCCAGTCGTTCGTCATCAACTACCGCGGGGAGATCGTCGGCCGGCAGGAGTACGGAGCGGGCTCGACCTACGTGGCCGGGGTGATCGACATCGAGGCCCTGCGGGACCACCGGGCCCGGGCCCGGTGGGACAACTGGATGAAGGACCTCCGGACCGAGCTCTACCAGCTCCTGTACCGCGATCCCATCTACCCGAAGAACCTCTACCTGGACCGCGAGCCCATGAAGCACGCCGAGTACCGGGAGAAGGTGATCGAGCGCCAGGTTCGGCTCATGCACGACCGGGGCGTCTGGGTCCCGCCCGCCCGCTGAGACGATCGTACCCGGCGACGAGGGGCACGACCCCGCCGGCGGCGTGGCGTCGGTGGTGGGTCACCTCGCCGGTCCTCGCCGCTCCTCCCGCGGGGAGGCGACGGCGCCTCCGGGCCGGTCCCGCCGGGATCACCGCCCCGAACCCCCGGCGCGGGGGCCGGCACGGGACCCGGCGGTCGGTCCCGGACGCCGGGCTCCTGACGGCAGCGGGCGCGAGCGGGCGCTCAACGGGTTCAATGGAGAGGCGATGGAGCCCTTGCGCTCGGTGCCAGAAGGCGTGCTCGCCACCCGGGACGTTCGGCCCGCGAGAGATCCGGCGATGACCGCCGCGCGGCGCTGAGGATGCATCCGCTGGACCGCGGCGCCAGGCAGGCTCCGTGACCGGCGCGGCGGGCGGTCGGGTGCGCGAGCCACGGCTGTCCTGGCCGCGGGTCTGGGGCACGGTGCTGGTCGCGGCCGCAACCGGGGCGGGGGCGCTGGTCGTGGCCGCGACGCGGAGTAGCACCCCCGCGGTCTTCCTCGGCGTCGGGCTGGTGGCGTTCCTGCTGGCCGGCGGCCTCGGTCTGACCGCCCAGCTCGCCCGCCTCCCGGTCTCGGTCGCGCGCCGGCCGTCCGCGGCGCGCGGCGGGGTGGCGCTGGGCCTGACCCTGCTGGCATTCATCCTGACGGCCCTCGTCCCCATGGGCGACCCGCGGCGACCGCCGGCGCCGGTGGAGGGGCAGGGGTTCTGGGACCTTGCCACCGGCTCACACATCGCCTACGTCCACCGCCAGGCGGATGGCGGATCCCGCGGGCGAGCGCCGGTGGTGTTCGTGCACGGCGGGCCCGGCGTGGCGGACATGCGGGGCGACAGCGCCTACTTCGGGCGGCTCGCCCACGATGGCTTCGACGTTTACGTCTACGACAGCCTCGGCACCGGCCGCTCATCGCGCCTCTCGGACCCGCGTGGCTACACGCTCGGGCGCGACGTGGCCGACCTGACGGCCATCCGCGAGCGGATCGGCGCCAGACGCCTGATCCTGATCGGGCACTCCTACGGGGCGGTGGTCGCCGCCTCCTTCCTGGCCCAGCACCCGGAGGCGGTGGAGCGTGCGGTGTTCTCGTCGCCGGGTGGGCTGTCGTCGCTCGAGGCCGGTGGGAGCGGCAATCTCACCGGCAGGCTCACGCTCGGCGAGCGGCTCTCGCTGTACCGCCAGCTGCTCTGGCCGCGCGCCACGCTGGCCTACGGCCTGGCCCAGCTCAACCCCCCGGCCGCGCACGCCTACGTGGACGACCCCGAGATGGATGCTCGCTACGACCGGATCTACGCCCGCGCCGAGCCGGCCCTGCACTGCCGAGGCGCGCCGCCGGGCCCGGAGCTCCACGGGCTGGGTGGCTATGCCAGCGTGGTGCGGCGCGGCTCGTGGCCGGCGCTGCGCCCGGCGCTGGCCGGCCTGCCCACGCCGGCGCTGGTGATCAAGGGCAGCTGCGACTACCTGACGTGGGCCTCGGCCGTGGACTATCTGCACGCGCTACCCCAGGCCACGCTCGTGTACCTGCACGGCGCCGGGCACAACGCCTATCAGGATCGGCCCGAACGCTTCCTGGCCGACGTGCGGGCGTTCCTGGCCGGCGCGACGCCGCCGGACGTCCGCACGGACGTCGGGCGACCCACTGACTACGAGGGCCCGCCGTAGACGGGATCGAGGACGCTTTCGATCCACCCGTCCGGGCCGGGGAGGGGCCCGGTGGCCGGACCCGGGAGGCGGTGTGCGCCATGGTCGCGTCGGGCCGGATGGCGGCTGGCTTCCTCCACGGGCCAGGCCTCACACTCGACCGGCCCCTGGCCCGGCCGCCGGGCCGAGAAGGGCGGCCGAGCTCACCGCCGGACGCCGCTGACACGGGCCGGCCTGCGTCAGCGCTTGACCGGTTGAACTGAATGTCATATCTTCAGCCCATCACTCCGGAAGGGAGGTGCGTGCCGTGACCCGGATCGGCGGGAGATGGGGAGCGGCGCTGGCGGCGCTGCTCGGCGTGACCCTCGCCGCTTGCGGCTCGGCCGGCGGCACGACCGGCGCTTCCCAAGGGGGCCAGGTCGTGGCCCTGAAAGTGGCCTACGCGGTCCCGAGCGCCGTCTTCACCCCCCTCTTCGTCGGCGTCGACCGGGGGATCTACCGCCAGCACGGGGTCAGCGTCAGCCTCAGCCAGGTCAACGGCGCGGCCGCGGTGGCGGCCCTCACCTCGGGCGAGGTTCAGCTGCTGGGTGTGGGCGGGAGCGAGGTGATCGACGCCGACGTGGGCGGCGCCCGGGTGGTCCTGGTGGCGACGGGCGCCAATTATCCCGTCTTCACCCTCTTCGGCGCCAAAGGGTTCACCAGTCCCGCCCAGCTGGCGGGCAAGACGGTGGCGGCGGACAAGCCGGGTACCTCGATCGCGACCGCCACCCAGCTCATGCTCGAGCACGAAGGCCTGCTCCAGAGCGCGCACATCGTCTACACCGGGGACGGTGTGACCAGCGTCGCCGCCGCGCTCGAGCGGGGGCTGGCCCAGGGGGCGACGGTGTCGCCGCCCAGCACGGCGGTGCTCCAGGCCGCCGGCTACCCCGCGCTGATCGATGGGGTGAAGCTCGGCGTGCCCATGTTGCAGGCCGGCATCGCCACCACCCGCTCCTACCTGACCGCCCACCGCCAGGCGGTGGAGTCGTTCCTGCGCGGCTACCTGGCCAGCTGGCGATTCGTGGCCGACCCGAAGAACGAACAGGCCGTTCTGGCCTCGATCGAGCGCTACACCAAGGTCACCCCGGCCCAGGCCGAGGTGGCCTACACGGCCTTTCGTCCCATCTGGAGCGGCACCCGGGTCCCGACCGTGCTCGCCGCCGCGGTGGCCAACGAGGCCAGGTACGACCAGAACCCGAAGGCGCGCGACGCCGACACCAGCGGGTTCATCGACAACTCGATCGTGCAGCGCCTGGCCGGCTGACGGGTCGGGGGTTCTTTCCCCGCCGCCCCGGCCGCCCGTCAGCCGGCGTCGGCGGCCCGACCGGCCTGCGTCGCCCGAGCCGCCCGCTCCATGAATTCCGACAGGTGCTCGCGCATGAGCTGGCTGGCGCGCTCGGGGTCGTGGGCCGAGATGGCGTCGAGCATCGCCCGATGGGCACGACGGGCCGAGCCCGCCATGTCCGGCTGCCGGGCGTGCAGCTCGTCGAAGGCCTCGCGGATCAGCGCGCGCGTGGCCGCGAACATCATCCAGACGGCGCGGTTGTGGGAGGATCGGGCGACCGCCTCGTGGAAATCGAGGCTGGCGCCGGCGGCGGAGGCGCCCGACGAGGCCGCCTCCTGGAGGGCCGCCTCCAGCGCCTCCAGGTCCGCGGGCTGGGCACGCTCGGCGGCCAGGCGCACGGCCGCGGTCTCCAGCGCCAACCGAGCCTCGGCCAGCTCCTGGAAGGTGCAGCCGGAGAGCTGCAGCTGGTTGCCCAGGTTCTCGCTCAGGACCCTGACGTCCGGGTGGGCGACGTAGGGGCCGCCCTGGCCGCCCATCCGGATCCGGATCAGGCCGCTGGCCTCGAGCGTGCGCAGTGCGTCGCGCACGGTCACCCGGCTGACGCCGAACTGCCGCACCAGCTCGCGCTCGGTGGGCAGGCGGTCGCCGGAGCGGTAGCGACCGGCCAGGATCGCGTTGCGGATCTGGAAGGCCACGTCAACCGACGCCCGGGCCGGCCGCACCCGCCGGAAGGCGGGCGCGGCCGCCCGCCCCGCTGGAGGCTCCGAGACCTGCTCAGCCACCGACCTTGCGGCTCGCCGCGTTCTTCACGAAGGACTGGTCGAGGACCCTGGACACGTTGAAATTCTGAAGCTTCGGGTTCTTCTGCCGCAGCACCTGCACGGCGTCCGCGTACTGCTGGGGCCGAGGATACGGGTAGGTGGGGAACACCTCCTTGAAGTAGAAGCTGTAGGTGTCGTCCAGCACCGCCTGGCCGGACACCTTCTCCCACTTGGTCAGCAGCCGCTCCGTGAACTGCCGGTCGGCGCGCTCTCGGGCGGTGGCCTGGATGAGCGAGTCCACGTAGGCCTGCACCGCTGCCCGGTGCGATCTGACGAAGGAGCGGGTGGTCGCCACCACCGTGTTGGCGGCGGGCAGCTTCAGCCTGGCCAGGTCGTACAGGGAATGGAAGCCCTCCTGCTGGAGCAGCGTGGTCTCCGGTGGCTGACTGACCCCGCCCTGGATGGCGCCGCTGCGCAGGGCGGCGACCCGGTTGGTGGCGGAGCCGGTCTCGACGATGGTCACGTCGGTCTCCGGATCGAGGCCCTCCTTGCGGAGCACCACCCGGGTGGCGATGTCGGCCGAGCCGCCGAACTTGCTGACCCCTACCTTCTTCCCTTTCAGGTCGGTGGTGTCGTGGATGCTGGCGGGGACCATGAAGAGGTAGGGATAGACGGGCACCAGGTTGGCGATGATCACCAGGTCGGCGCCGCCGGCGGCGGCGCTCACCACCTCCGAGCCGCCGAGCTGGGCGATCTGGACCTCCCCTGAGAGCAGCGCCGCCACGCCGTTGGCGCTGGCGATCGAGGTCAGCTTGACGTCGAGGTTGTTCTTGGCGAAGTAGCCGCCGTCGAGCGCTCCCCAGGGCGCCAGCTCGTCGGGCACCAGCTCACTGTACGAGGCGGTCAGCGCCGTCTTCTGCTGTGGGGCCGGGCTGGCCGAGGTCGAGCCGCTGGCCCCGCCGCATGCTGCCAGGAAGAGCGCGGCCAGGGCCAGGATGCCGAGCCGTTGGATTATTGGTCTAAACATCGGTCCTACGGAAGGATAGACTCCACACGGAGCGGCGTCAACGCGCCGCGTCGGCCGGATGGGCAGTGGTGCCCGGCGCCGCCCTGGCGGCGTTCGGGCCCCGGAGGAGGTGACAGGTCATGGCGGGACGGGTCTTCCTGAGGGGGCTGGAGGGGGAGCGCTACGACCTGCGGGCGCACCGCCGGCAACGACTGGCGGCGGCACACGTGGTGCACCAGTCCGAGCGCGCCTGGCGGGACGAGCGGACGGTCGGGCACGAGGACCCCTCCCCGCAGTCGCGGGCCAAGTGGATGGTCGGTCCCGGCGACGACCCCTTCCTGACCCAGACCGTGCAGTGTCACTTCGTGGCCATCGATCCCGGGGGATCCAACGGGGGGCACGGCCACCAGAACGAAGCCGCCTTCTACATCCTCCAGGGCCACGGCTACGAGGTGCACGACGGCCGGCGCTACGACTGGTCGGCCGGCGACCTGGTGGTCGTGCACAACGACTCCCGGCACCAGCACTTCAACGCCAGCCCGACCGAGCCCGCCCTGGCCATCGTGGTCAAGCCCAAGTGCACCTGGATGATGCTGGGGTTGACCCAGCAGGGACGGGACACGACCGTGCCCGAGGGCGAGGCGGCGCACTTCGGGCCCCGGCAGGACTGGAGCCGGCTCTGGACGCCGGGCGTCGAGCGGCTGCGCAAGGTCGTCCACGCCGAGGAGGAGCCCTGGCAGGACACCCCCGACGGACGGATCAAGTGGCTGGCGCGCCGGGGCATGGACGTACGGCTGTTCGGCATCGACGTCTGGTTGGAGCAGCTGGCGCCCGGACCGGCACCGCGGCACTGGCACATGGCCGATGAGCTGTACTACGTCCTCGAGGGCTCCGGCCACACGCTGGAGTGGCAGGTGGAGGCCGAGATCGCGGAGCGCTACTACGCCCGGGTCGCGCTGCAACCCCGGCGTCACGAGTGGTCGGCCGGGGACGTCGTCTACGTGCCCCAGAACACGGTGCACCAGCACGTCGCGGGCGCGGGCGGGGTCCTGCTCCTGGGCGCCCAGAACCGTCTCTTCCGGCTGCTGGGCTACGACGCCACCGTCTACCCGGACCTGGAGCCGGACCGGGCCGACCCGATCGGTGAGGCCGCCCGTGCCTGAGAACCGCGACCAGAAGCCGGACACGTCCGGAGATCGACCCGAGTTGACCCTCGGGCGGAGTCGTGACAGAATGCGTTTGGTCTGATGTTCTTACATACAGCGCATCCACAGGACCGGAGGATCTGACCATGGCGGTGCGGGTCGAGGGGCCGCTGGCCCTCAAGCTGGAGGGTCCCCAGCCCTCGCGAGACGAGCTGCAGAGCCTGCGCGGTACCGTCGAGTGGCTACGCCGCGAGGGCCTGCTGCTGGAGACCGGGGTGGAGGTGAGCAACGACCTGGAGCTGACCGGCATCCAGAAGCACCTGGACGGCACCCTGCCCATCCTCTTCCGCAACGTCCGCGGCTACCCCAACCACCAGCTCATCACCAACCTCTTCACCAACATGCGGATCGTCGAGCGCTGGTTCGGATGGACGGACGCCAGAGACCGTACCCGAAAGCTGGCCCATGCGCTCACCCATCCCATCGCGCCCGTGGTCGTCCCCTCCGAGGAGGCCCCCTGCCAGGAGGAGGTCTTCACCGAGGACCTCGAGGTCAACCGCTACGTGGTGCCCATCCGCCACACGGCGCTGGAATCCGAGCTGACCATCGGTAGCGGCTGCAGCGTCGTGGTCGGGGACCTCTTCCACGGCGGCAGCCACATCGGCTACAACCGGATGAACTTCCGCTGGGGCAACGTGGGCACCTTCCAGTCCGCCCCCGGCTCGCACATGTGGCAGGTGATCACCGAGCACTACCGCGACCAGGGCGGCATCCCCATCACCATGTGCTTCGGCATCCCCGTGGCCGCCAACCTGATCGCGGGCGGGGGGTTCGACTACGTGATCCTGCCCCGGGGCGGCGACGAGCTGGGGGCGGCGGGCGCGGTCCAGGGCTTCCCCATCCGTCTGGTCAAGGCCCGGACCGTCGACGCCTACGCGCTGGCCGACTGCGAGCTGGTCCTGGAGGGCTACATCCGACCCCGCGACAAGCGCTACGAGACCCGGGAGGCCGAGGAGCACGACGTCCAGGGCCGCTACCACTTCCACCCGGAGTGGGCGGGGTACATGGGCAAGGCCTACAAGGCGCCCACCTTCCACGTGACCGCGATCACCCGAAGGCGGCCGGCGAACCTCCTCTACCCGCTCGGCGTGCACATGCTGGACTGCAACAACATCGACACCACGGTCCGCGAGGCCGCCATCTTCGAGCTTTGCGAGCGGCTGCAGCCCGGCATCGTCCAGGACGTCAACATCCCCTTCTGCATGACCGACTGGGGCGGCTGCATCATCCAGGTGAAGAAGCGGAACCGGATCGAGGAGGGCTGGCAGCGCAACTTCCTGGTCGC
>Ga0209810_1002947_pt1 | contig 18945 bp, 14 predicted proteins | sample Coa_R1_7_FD_187159 | JGI IMG/M metagenome (GOLD analysis project Ga0209810, IMG submission 187159) | Surface soil microbial communities from Centralia Pennsylvania, which are recovering from an underground coalmine fire - Coalmine... | ecosystem: Environmental > Terrestrial > Soil > Unclassified...
TGTGCAGGCGAATCCAGGCCGTATTGGGGTAGTAGCGCGCGATCATCTCCTTCCATACGCTGACGGGCAGCCGATAGTGCGCTTCCTTCGACCATGAGATCTGCCCGATGCGCAATGCGCCCTGCTCATTTTCATAGAAGACGGTGCCGCTGAACAGGAAGTGGAGCGGGATATCGCCGTCTTCCAGCGCGTCGAAATATTTGGTACTGACCACTTCGAAGTCATAGGTGCAGGGAACCGGCAGTTCGGCCACCGTGCTGCCGGAGAAGCGCGCGACGTTGGTGCTGGCATGCGTCCAGAGCAGGCTGCGCAGCGTCTCGCCCCAGCGTTCCGGTTCGCCAAAGACTTCCAGCAAGCGCGCCTGCGCCTGCGGGCTGTAGCGGCGGCGTGTGACCGCCAGTCGAATCTGGCTTTGCAGGGCCACGCTCTGGATGTACTCTTCCTCATTGCTATTGTTGATACGCAATTTGAAGATGAGCGTGGGAACGGCGGCGAACGGCGGTACCTCCGCTCCAATAACCTCAAAGTTCAGATCAGGCATGCGGCCCTCCTCTTGCCTCTTCCACGTGGTAGCTTCCCATATCGTCACCTCTGGCTGTCTGCTGCTTTGCCACCGCGCTTCTCGGCTGTGCCTTCGCTTTGATGCCTGCGAAGAATTCGCCGATGGCCTTCCACGCCTCCTCGCCGCCGCTCAGGCCGCGCCAGGAGAGGCGAATCAGGCCGACAAGCTGATAGCAGGCATCGATGGGAACGATATAGTATTCGCGACCGCTGCGCACGCGATTGATGAGCAGCGCCTCGACCTCCGGCTCCATCTCGCGCAGGACGGGGTTGGTGCTGACCAGTTCTTCCCAGCTTGCCAGTTCCAGCAGCGATTCCGTCGCCCCCGCCGGGCCGGGATAGAAGGCCATGGTGCGTTTCGCCGTGCGGAAGATGTAGACCATATTGACGGGGATAGCGAGGCTTTCCCACTGCTCATCGCTCATCTGAAAATCGGTCAGGGCCAGGTAGCGATCAGGGATGAGCAGGTATTTGCCGCCTGCTGCCCCGCGCTTGCTGAAGAGCAGCGAACACGCCTGGCAGGCGCAGATCACCTCCCGCCTGCCAGGTTCGAGCAGGTGGCGGTGCTGTTCTGGAATGACCTCATTGCACAGTTCGCAGTGTTCAAGCGGTCTGCGCGGCTGCTCTCGCTTCTGCATGAACTGGCGCAGCGATTCCAGTGGCGCGGCCTGAGCGGGAGCGGGCCTGCTGCGTTCTCTACCGTTGTTATGAGCGTTCGATGCTGGCATCGTTCTTCCTCACTTTATCGGGCCGAGAGGGCCGCCTGCGGTGGCCGGTCTTCTGTGGCGAGCGCGACTTTCACCTTTCCATCCTCCACGAGCAGGGGAACCGGTTCGAGGAAGAGTTCAGGAGCGTCCAGGCAGCGTCCGGCGCGATAGATATCATAGCTGCGCCCGCACGAGGGACAGATCAGGCCTGTTCCCTCCAGTTTCGCGTTCTCCAGCGAGGCATCACAATTGCTGCAACGATTGTGGTAGGCGTAGTAGTTGCCTGCCACTGTGCAGAGGAGCAGCGGTTGTTGCCGGACGACGACGCTTTGCAATGAGGAGCCGTGCAGGCCGTTGCGTATCTCCACCCCTTCGATCACGCTCCATGCCACTTCATCCCGCGCCGCCTGTATCTCCTGCCCGCTGCTTTGCTGTCGTTTGCGCGGCACAAATGTCACCGGCATGCTGCGCCCCGGCTGACGCGGCGGCTCGACCACGCCCTCGACCTGCAAGCCGTTCAGGTCTGGCGCGGCCCGATAAATGGCCTCCTCAATGGCCAGCTTGAGTGTAATGGTCGAGGCCGGGCAGCCATGACAACTGCCCTCCAGCCGCAGATAGGCGACGCCGTCTTCAACGCGCAGCAACTCAACATTGCCCCCGTGCGACTGAAGATACGGACGCACCTCGACCAACGCCTGAGCAACACGTGTTTCGATATCTATCGGGTGCAGATCGTGCAGCAGGAAGAGGGAGCCGAGCAAGTCGTCCTGCGCGAAAAGCTCGATCAGGTCGTTACCTGCCGCCTGGCTCTCGTAGGTCAGATCGAGCATGCGCGCCAGGGCTTCGCCGTACATATCCAGCAGCGCCTGGACGAGTTCCTCGGTCGTGGCGCGTGCCCGTGGGTCAGGGAAGGCCGCAACCTCCTGGATCAGCGCCTCGATACGTTCGGCTCGTTGCCGGTGTTCCTGCACGTCTTCTTGCATCGGACAACCTCTCTTTCCAGCGAGCTACCTACAATATTTAGCCTTACCCGCAGGCCACCCGCCCGCAAGCCATTCCCTCGCGGGCCACCCAGCGAGCAGGGCAGCCAGCGAGCAGGGCAGCCAGCGAGCAGGCCACCCGCAAGGGGTGGCCCTACTATATACGCTGTATCCAACGCGGCTCTGCGAGCCGCGCCCGTGTATAGTAGGGGTACCCCTTGCGGGTACCCTGTAACGGGTACCCTGTGGCGTGCGGGTACCCTGTAACGGGTACCCTGTGGCGTGCGGGTACCCTGTTACATGCCCAGCCCGAAGGTTGGCGAATGCACCAGGTCGAGTTCGTGTCCTTCGCCCAGGTACATGTGGACGCCGCAGGGCAGGCAGGGGTCGAAGCTGCGCACGGCGCGCATGATATCGATGCCCTTGAAGTTCTCCGGGCCGTTCTCCTCGAAGATGGGTGTACCTTGCACGGCGTCTTCGTAGGGGCCGGGGGTGCCATAGATGTCGCGCACGCTGCCATTCCACGGCGTCGGCGGGTAGGGATGGTAGTTGGCGATTTTGCCATCCTCGATCACCAGGTGGTGAGAGAGGACGCCGCGTACCGCCTCGTGGAAGCCGCAGCCGATGGCCTCCTTCGGCACTGTGAAATCGTTCCACGTCTTTGTGTGGCCCGCGTGCAGCTCCTGCAGGACTTTATCAATACAGTAGAGGGCGACGGCGGCGGAATAGGCCTGGAAGTACGTGCGGGCGCGGTCGCGCTCGATGGCGTTGCTCCACTGCGGCACCTTCCACTCGAACTCTACCTCCGGCTTCGTGGCGCTCTTTGGCAGGCGAATCTTGACGCTGTGGCCGGTGGCGTCGATGTAGCCCGGAATATGCACCAGCCCGGCCAGGGCGGTCACCCACAGGCGGGCCAGCGCGCCGCCGCCGGTGTCCAGCGCCAGGTAATCGCCCGTGCGCTTATCATACCAGCGCGGCGACATCACCCAGCTATACTTGTCGTTGAAGTCTCGCTTCTGCGGCTGCGGGATGGTGGTCTGATTCCACGGGTGGCGCTTATCGACGGGGTTGCCGAGCGGGTCGCGATCTACATAGGTGCGCTCGTTCTCCCAGTCCTGATAATAGGAACTGCCGAGCAGGATGCGAATGCCCAGATTGATGTCAACCAGGCTGGTCGTGACCAGTTCTCCATCGACCACCACGCCCGGCGTGACGAACATGGCCCGCCCCCACTTGTCCATCGTGCGGTAATCGTAGTCGCAGACCTCCGGATCCTGGAACGAACCCCAGCAGCCCATCAGGATGCGCCGCTGGCCAACTTTCTCATAGCCGGGCATGGCCTGGTAGAAGAAATCGAAGAGGTCGTCATGCAACGGCACCATCTTCTTCATCCACTCAACATACTTCATCAGGCGCACCAGATAGTCGGTGAAGAGTTGGATGGTGGCGACGGTGCCGACACCGCCTGCGTAGAGGGTTGAAGGGTGAACGTGGCGGCCTTCCATCAGACAGAACTGCTCGCGGGTGTAACGACTCACCTGCAAGGCTTCGAGGTAGAGTTCGCCGGTGAAGGGGTTGAAGGCGCGCATGATGTCGCCGATGGTGCGATAGCCGTGATCGGCGGCGTGCGGCGCTTCCGTCTTGTTCGCCAGTTCCAGCACGCCGGGGTTCGTCTCTTTGACCATCTGCTCGCAGAAGTCGACGGCCACCAGGTCTTCCTGGAAGATGTTGTGGTCGAACATGTACTCCGCCGCTTCGCCCAGGTTGAGAATCCATTCGCCGAGGGCAGGAGGCACTACGCCGTAGGCCATGTTCTGTGTGTAGACGGAGCAGGTTGCGTGGTTGTCGCCGCAGATGCCGCAGATACGACTGGTGATAAAGTGGGCATCGCGCGGGTCCTTGCCCTTCATGAAGATGCTATATCCCCGGAAGATGGATGAGGTCGCGTAGCATTCGGCGACATAGCGGTTCTGAAAGTCGATTTTGGTATAGATGCCCAGACTGCCCACAATGCGGGTAATGGGGTCCCACGACATTTCTACCAGCTGTGGTGGCGGCTGGGGCCTCTCTTCTCTCCTGACTTGTGTTGCCATAGCACTTTCTCCTTACTGTGAGTGGACGCCGACAAGTCATGACAGATCACTGTCGCCAGCGCGGGGTGTAGCCGGTTGTCAGGCTTCTGCCCTTGTGCCGCCATGACGGTTCCTTGTTGGCCGTGTTTTGCGTTATCTGGCGCAGGCCCCTGATGAGCGTGCCGTAGATGGAGACGAAGTTTGTCGATACCTTTGCTCCAGGCGGCTCATCCATGAAAGGCTGGAATTTGTCGGGGAAGCCGGGCATGGTACAGCCAATGCAGATGCCGCCGACGTTGGGGCAACCCCCGATACCGGCCATCCAGCCGCGCTTGGTGACGTTGCACTGCACGACCGGCCCCCAGCAGCCGAGCTTCACCAGACACTTGGGAGAGCCATACTCGTCGGCAAAATCGGCCTGCTCATAGTAACCGGCGCGGTCACAGCCCTCATGCACCGTTTTGCCGAAGAGCCATGTCGGGCGGCCCGCGTCGTCCAGCGGAATCATCGGGGCGAGGCCCGCTACCTGGTAGAGCAGGTAGAGAACCGTCTCCATGAAGTTGTCGGGCTGCACCGGGCAACCGGGGACGTTGACAATAGGAATACCGGCTTTGGATTTCCAGTTCCGGCCCAGGTAGTCGGACAGGCCCATCGCGCCGGTTGGATTGCCCTGCATGGCGTGGATACCGCCATAAGTAGCGCAGGTGCCGATGGCGATAACTGCCAGCGCCTTCGGGGCCAGACGGTCGATCCATTCAGAGGTGGTAATCGGCTGGCCCGTCGCCAGATCAGTTCCCAGCGCCGCCCAGTAGCCCTGGCTCTTGATCTTCTCATTGGGAATCGAGCCTTCTACCACGAGGACGAAGGGGTCAAGCTCCCCGCGCTCCGCGGCATACCACCATTTCATGAAACTTTCTCCCCCCAGTTCGTAGGCAAGAACAGGGTTATGGAGTTGAACCGAGGGGAGGCCGGGGATTGCACCCAGCAGCACATCCTCAATACTGGGTTGCGTCGCGGCAGTGATCGAGATCGTATCACCGTCACAGCTCAGGCCAGCCGTGATCCAGAGGATGTGGACCTCTTCTACGCCTGATTTGGTCGCCATAATAACCTCCTGGAGCATGCCTGCTCATGGTTCAAATACGGGGGCGCGCTTCGTGGTTTCGCAGTACAATACACTGCACATACGTAAATTTCCACTACAGTGACAGCGATCGAGGGTACGCGAAAACAATCGTTGCCTGAAGACAGCGACGAGAGTGAAGAAGAGTAGATCAGAGAAAAATAAAGGCTTCATAGACGACTCCCCTTCCGTCTGCATAGTAGCCGTGTCGGGGCCGTGCTGTTCTCTAAATAGCCCTCTATTCAGAGAATACGCTTTTCCGCCGAACAGAGATTACCTGAAAATTCTTCACCCCCTTTCTGAATGCTAGCTCGCAAAGTAAAACCTGATCAATAAGTGTACTAAACCGGAACAATATGCGCGAGATTATCCACAAAACCTGAGCAATATGTGAAAAACTATTTACAAATCAGAGTATACCATAGTCAAACATTCTTCACAAGGCTTTTACAGCCTCCTAATGCGGCCATATCGTTTTTCTAACTCCTTCTACTCCCCCTGTCCAATGCTCTCCTCCTATCACATAAACTGCCCCAGACGCAAATCTCTCAACGACCTGAATCTCTTCTCAGGCTCGCTGGCCATGCTATAATGATAACAAGGAGCAGATATAAGAACAACCTGCAATTCGCTATACTTAACATAGGTTAGAGGTTATCAATGAGCTGGTCGCGCCTGGAAAGACTCACCATACGACAACTCCGGGTGTTCCGTGCTGTTGCAACGGGAAGCCCTGCACATCCCAGTATGGTCAGGTCGCCAACGGCCACTTCGAGCGTAATAGATTCGCGAGGAAGGACTGCAACCCCCAGACCCGCAATCACCCTTTCCTTGATAGCCTCAATGCTGCCCGGCTCCAGGCTGGCCCGTAACGCTATCCCTGCCTGCGCAAAATGCTACTCCACTCCCACAGTCTATTTGCATCAAAAACCTGTTTCGGATGGGCATGCTGAGCGAGACTGCCGTCTGGCCGGTAATCTTCATTGCCTTCAGCCTCGTACCTTCTATGCCTGTTACAGGCATGCCATTATCTGACCTGTTGCTAACGGAGCAGGCTGTCGCCAGATAACAGAATGAAGGAGGATCACGAGTATGGCCGGTTTGAAGGATCATGTGAATGTCAGGACATCGCCGCAGCAGTTGATTCTGGGGCGGTTTTCGCGGCACCCGGAACGCTACTTTGAGATTTTTCGCATTTTTCGCAAGTATGAGCTGCATCATGTTGCCGCAGAGTTTGGCATGGCCCACCGCCACGAGGAGGAGGATGACGGCCATAATCGCCATGACGGCCAGCGCAGCATTGATGGACAGGCGCTGATGAGGCTGGAAGACCTTGACGAACATGAAGACCACGCCAGGGGGCTGGCGAGCGCGCTGGAAGAACTGGGGCCGTGCTTCATCAAGCTGGGGCAACTGCTCAGCACCAGGCCCGATCTCATGCCCGCCAACTATATCGCCGCGCTCTCACGCCTGCAGAATACGGTCAAGCCGGTGGCCGCCGAGAAGATTGTGGCGATTATCGAAAGCGAGTTAGGGGCCTCGCTCTCGGATCTCTTCGCCGCGTTCGATTATGAGCCGCTGGCGACGGCTTCGATGGCGCAGGTTCACCGCGCTGTGCTACGCGACGGCTCAGAGGTAGCGGTGAAGGTGCAGCGTCCGGGCGTGCGCAGCCAGATCGAGATTGACCTTGAGGTGCTGCACGAGATGGCGCGTTTCGCTACGAAATATACCTCGTTCGGGGCGCGCTACGGGCTGTTGCAGATTGTACGCGAACTGGAACACAGCCTCAGCCAGGAACTGGATTTCCGGCTGGAAGCCGATAGCACCCGCCTCATCGGCCGCCAGATCGCCGACTTTCCCCTGCTGACCACCCCCACCGTCTACAGCGAATACACCACGCGCCGTGTTCTCACGCTGAGCTTCGTTCACGGACGACAGTTGAAAGACGTGAGCCGCGAGGAGTTGAACGCGCTGGACTCGAAGGAGATTGCCCGCCAGTTGCTCTCGGCCTATCTCAAGCAGATCGTCATTGAAGGCGTCTTCCACTGCGACCCGCACCCCGGCAATATCTTCCTGACCGACGATGGTCGGCTCGCCCTGATGGACTTCGGCATGATCGGTCGCTTCGACGCCGGGCAGAAAGACAACGTCATTCTCCTGCTGTTAGCCTTCTCCGAGCGTCTGGGCGAGCGCGTGGCCGAGACGTACCTGGATATGATCGAAATTCCAAAGGATGTCGACCGCCGCGCCTTCACGCAGGATGTGAGCGCGCTCGTCAGCCGCTACCACGACATGAGCGGCGGGCGCATGGCTATCGGCACGGCCCTGCTCGACCTGACCCGCCTGGCGCAATCGCACCAGACGCCGGTGCCGAGCGTCATGACCCTGCTCGGCAAGGCCATGCTCAATCTGGATGGCACCATCCGCGTCCTCTCGCCCGAACTTGACCCCGTGCAACTCATTCGTGACTACATGCTCAAGGTGATGGAGAAGCGCGTCATGGGCCAGCTTTCGCCGGGCCGTGTCTTCGCCTGGGTTCTCGACATGAAGCACCTCTTCGAGAACACCCCGCGCCGAGCCGACATGATCCTCGACAAGCTTGCCAACGACCAGATCACCACAAAATTGGAAGTCGAGCATCTGGACGACGCCATCAAGAGCCTGAACCGGGCCGCCACCCGCCTCTCCATCAGCATGGTCATCGCCTCCCTCATCATGGGCGGCGCGTTTGTCTTTGAGTCTGTCCGCAAGCTGCGAGAAACAGAAAGATAAACTTCAGCCCGTTTCATGCTGCACAGGGCGTGATAGAATACCTGAGAGTGATAATTGATCACCGCATTGGTGACAGAGAAACTCCGCAGGCGCGCGATCGATCGCGCGCCTGCAGGTGGTTTCATACATCGAAGTTTTATAAATCAGGGAAAAGGCACACGATTGTGAGCGAACAGGAAAATCAACATACGACCGCCCATCCTGCGCAGTTGACGCATCTGGATGAGAGCGGCAATATTCATATGGTGGATGTGACGGAGAGGCCGGAGACGGTGCGCGAGGCGGTGGCGAAGGCGCGAGTGCGCATGAACCCGCAGACGGTGCGCCTGATCGAGACGAACCAGGTAGCGAAGGGCAGCGTGCTGGAAGTGGCGAAAATAGCGGCGATTATGGCGGCCAAGCAGACGCCGCAGATCATTCCCCTCTGCCATCCCCTGCCAATGACACACATTGATGTGCAGTTTGCGTTGCATGGCGAGCAGGGCGTGATCGACATCGAGACGCGCACGCGCACCCACTACAAGACTGGCGTGGATGTGGAGGCGCTGACGGCAGCAACGGTGGCCGCGCTGACCATCTACGACATGTGCAAGGGCGTGGATACCACCATCACGCTCGAACATGCCTATGTCGCCCTCAAAAGCGGCGGCAAAAGCGGGACGGTGGAATTCCAGCCTGAATAAGCATCATCAGACTCCGACTGTGTTATGCTGAGCAAGAGCGAAGCATGACAGGTTCCGATCACTTGTTCATAGCATGTGATACTCACCCTCTGAGAAGCGTACATTACATGGGTGCCTGCTGCTGTGATAATCCGTTAAAGGATAGTTGTCCCTGCGCAATTTGTTGTTCAGGAGGTGGGACACATGAGCAGTTTGGAAGCGTTGCATGCACGGAACTCTGGCGCTATACGGGAGTACGCGCTGGCGTATGTAGAACGCTGCGGGGGAGATGTGCCGCTACTTGAGCGCGAGCGGGAGACGCTGCTGGCGGCGCTGGAAGAGGCATGGAGGCTGGAACAGTATGAGCAGGTGGTGCGGCTGGTGACAGGGCTGGCCTATCTGGCCGCGCGACTGGATAATGCGCGCGAGGCCAGGAGCATCCTGCAACGCGGCATCTATGCCTGCAAGCGCACGCGAGATGAGCAGGCGTTACGCCAGTTTCAGAGTTGTTTGAGCGGCCTACTCTGGTCAGCCGGAGACTACGGGCGCGCCTACCGCGTATGGTGGGAAAGCTTCGCGGGTAGCGGCCCCCCCGGCTCTCTCTGGGAGCCGCTGCGCAACGTTGCCTACCTCACCGATATGGTTGGTGTGAACGGGGTGATAGGCGATTTCGCCTGTATGTTGCCTGGCGGGGAGGGTCACCGCCAGGGAGCCTCAATGGCGCTGCTCCTGTTCATGCGCGCCTTTTATGCCCGCCTTGCCGGTGATCTGGAAGCTGCTTATGACAACCTGTGCGCGTGCCAGCAGGCGCTCACAGGGTCGGCTGCAGTCGTTTCCCGCTATAAGCCGTTCTTTGAAATGGTGGTGCAGGCGGAACTGGCTCGCGTGCGCGATGACCATGCCGGTTCCTACATCTATGCCGAGACCGCCATCACGCTGGCGCAGGCTCTCTGCGATCCCTACACGGTTGCCGTTCTGCTCTGGGATCAGGCGTTGTTTAGCTATCTGCATGGCAGGAAAGAAGAACTCTCCTCGCTGGTCCCGCGCCTGGTAGAGGTCACACAGCACCTCGACGCGCCCCATGTCAGACGCTGGAATACCTTTTTGCAAAAGCAACCTGACCTGCAATTGATTTCTCCTGTAGAGCCTGTGGAAGAAAAATATCGAGGAACATGGCTGCACGAGCCGTTGAGTCGCAGCGAATTAGCAGTTTTGCACCTGCTCGCGGAAGGCTATTCCAATCAGGAGATCGGAGACAGCCTCTTCATCGCCGTTGGCACCGTGAAAAAGCATATCGAACATATTTACAGCAAACTGGATGTCCATAACCGCACGCAGGCCGCCGTCAGAGCGAGGGCGCTGGGATTGCTGGATTGATGCTCCGTCACCACCACCCCGCGCCGCCATTCCGCGCCACAATTCTGCGCCGCCATCGCGCGCCGCCATTCCGCGCCACAATTCTGCGCCGCCATCGCGCGCCGCCATTCCGCGCCGCCATCGCGCGCCGCAGGCCACCCGCAAGGGGTGGCCCTACTATACACGATACACTCCCTACCCTGTTCACCTGGCGAACGATGACGTATATAGTAGGGCCACCCCTTGCGGGTGGCCTGCCGGGGGTGGCGTGTGATCTGGTGGCGCGGGGTGGTTTTGCAGGAAAAATACGTCGTCTGGCGTATGACATCGTGCCTGATTTGCTGGTACGCTTGAGATAGAGAAATCTCAATGACTATTCTTACGTACAGGGAGCGTATCGCTATGGCACGATTCTCTTTGCATGGTTTTGCGCGTGTGAGCGTCTGCCTGCCACTGTGTGTCTGCCTGCTGCTGGCACTCACTCTGGCGGCCTGCGGCACGCAACCTTCCGGCGGCACCGGCAATGCAAGCCCACAGTCGACTCAGGCCGGGACGCCGACAACTCCGTCTGCTCCTACCCCGATTGCGACGACGGTCTCCACCTCGATTGTGACCTACAGGGGACATCAGGATGCCGTGATCGATCTGGCATGGTCGCCGGATGGCACGAAGCTCGTCTCGGTCAGCGATGATGCGACGGTGCAGGAGTGGAGCGCGACGACGGGCAAGCAATTGTGGAGCTATGAGTATCCCAATCCCAGGAGAGTGTACCTTTTCGCCGTCGCGTGGTCACCGGATGGCAAACGCATCGCGGCAGCCGGCAATACCGGCGTGGTGGCGATTCTGGACGCGGCGAACGGCCATCTGCTGACAGATTATGACAGCCAGACCCAGTTTATAGAAGGGATTGCGTGGTCGCCGGACGGGAAGCGGCTGGCCTGGGGAACAGGTGACAACACCGTGCAGGTGTGGGATGCGACGACGGGCAAACAACTGTTGATCTACAAAGGGCATTCAGGGGCAATGGCGCATGTTGCCTGGTCGCCGGACGGTACGAAAATCGCCTCAGCCAGCTATGACGGCACCGTGCAGGTCTGGAATGCATCGACGGGCCAGCACCTGCTCACCTATAGCGATCATGGCGAGCCGGTCTGGTCGGTGGCATGGTCGCTGGACGGCAAAGACATCGTTTCGGGAACCGGCTCGGCTGGCCTCAACGGTCCCGTGCGGTCAAACAACTCGGCGCGGGTCTGGGACGCGACGACGGGCCAGACCCTGCTGACGCTCAACCGGGGAGCCGACGAGGCATACGGGGTGGCGTGGTCGCCAGACGGCAAAGAGATCGCGGTGGGCGGCGATGACCACTCGGTGCAGGTCTGGAACGTGCAGAGCCAGCAGCCGGTGATGGTGCATCAGGGGCAGAACGATGTCATTTTCGCCGTCGCCTGGTCGCCGGACGGCAAAGAGATTGCCTCGGCCAGCGCGGACAGCTCGGTGCAGGTCTGGCAAGCTTCATAGGCTGACACTTGCTCGGCAGCACTCATGTCATGCTGAGTGCAGCGAAGCATGACATGAGTGCCGGGCTAGTTGCCTGGCTGATCGCTGCGTTGCCAGGGCAGGCTGTAAACGAACTCGTCAAAGGTTTCGCGACCATCGACACGGATGCGCAGCAGATCGAACGGGGTCTGGCTGTTCTGATCGATGCCGGTGCGCCCTGGATCGGTGGTCGCGCCGATATAGCCATCCTGCCAGAGCAGGGCCACGATGGCCTGTTGCAGCGTGACGCTTTCGCTGCGGAACGGCTCGCCCGAAGGATAGCAGAACTGCTGGATGACCACGCCAAGCTGCTTTTCCAGCTTCGCCTTCGACTGCTGAAGCTCCGCCTGCGCCAGCGCGGGTGAATCCAGATAGGCTACCCCCACATCTACATGATGGACGGTGTGGGAGCCGATCTGCATGCCCTTGCGGAGCAAATCCTGAAGATTGCCCCAGTCCATATAGCCCTGCCAGCCCACTTTGCCGCTAATGATGTAGAACGTGGCGGTGAAGTGGTGCTGCTGCAAAAGCGGCAGGGCAAAGTGGTAGACATCCGCGTAACCATCGTCAAAGGTCAGGATGATGGGGCGCACGGGCAGCGGCGCGCCGAAGTAGAGGGCATCGAACAACTGGTTGAAGGTGATAGTGTGATAATCCTGCTGCTGGAGATAGTCTAACTGCTGCTTGAACATGGTTGGCGTAACCGTCAGACTCTCTATAAGAGCGTTCGGGGATGGCGCGTCGGAGACGTGGTGGTACATCAGGATGGGAACCTGGACAATCTTATCGGTGGGTCTGAGCGGCGGTAAAATAGGCGCTTCCGGGTCGCCGGGGCCGCCATCCAGCACCAGCCAGTGCGGCTGTGTGGCTTTCGCGCCGGAAACCGGCTCAACGATGAAGGGCAGATTTTTCAGCACCTCTTCGGGATGCCGGTCTTCCGGCGGCAACTGCCCCTGCTGGAGCAGCGCCTGATCCGGTTGCAATTGCAGCGAGACGGGCATCCTGTCCACATGGTCATAGGCCGCCATCGTTTCCGGGTCGACCCACTGGCTGAGCGCGCTGGCGTTGCCGATGCTGAAACCCTCAAGGATGTAATCATGGTAGCGCGCCTGCCAGAAAGAGGCGTAGCTGGCCTCGCCTGGCCATTGCGCCTGTATCTGCGGGGCGAGCAGGGACCACATCGTGGCATACTGCCCCTTCACCAGCGCCGTCATATACAGGCGGGCGGCGTTCTGCGGCTCTGTATCTTTCTTCAGCACAGGCGCGAAGGGAAGGTGAGAGGCGGTAAGCAGCGATTTTCCCGGCTGCCGCGTTTCTGGAGAGAGACTGGTTTTTGACAGCAGGAAGGTAGCGGTTGCCAGTAAGACAATGCAGAGAAGCGGTATGACAATCAAGGGCCACAGCGGGCGCTCTGGCCTGCCTGTCTCAAATCTCCTGTCCATGATGGCTACTTCCTGTCCAGTTTTGCTTTCCTTTCCTTCTCAGCATAGCGAGCCTCTCTCCATCTGTATGTATATACGTCAATACAGCTATCTTTATTGACATCAACTCCCTGGCCCGCTAAATTCGTGGATTCTGCCTGGGTCAGGCCGTAAAAAAGTATCATCGGGATGTCATGCTGAGCGGCAAGGAAGCATGGCATGTCTGCGTCATTTTTTGATAGCGCGCAGTAACTCGACAAAGTACAGACCCTCATCTTCGATTTTGCCGGTATCTTCGACGCCCCATATCACCGACAGCACCGCCTGAGCGAAGGCCCAGTCATAAATGCGCTCACGCTCAAAGCTCAGTTCTGCCGCCAGCTGGTCGATGCGGCGCGCCATCAACGCCTTCGGGTTGGCGACGGAAAGGATATCGGGCCAGAAATTGCGCAACAATGCCCCCGTCTCATAAACAGGCTCGCCGATCACCCCTTTGGGATTAGCTGCCAGCCATGCCTCGCGTTCGGCGGCCAGGATATTGTCCTGGTGCAGGTCGCCATGTAGCAGCACGGGCGTGGCCATCGAGGCGCACAGTTCGGCATAGAGCTTCTCAGCCCTGTCGAATATCGCCGGTGGGAAGGGGCCGGAACCGCCATCGTACAATGCGCGTAGCCGGGCAAAGCCCTTACCCCAATCGGCCACCGTAGGAAATGGATAATGCTCGGCGGGTAACGGCTTCCATATCTTGCGCATAACATCAGCTGCCGCCGAGATTGCCGCCTCATCATCCTCCACCGCCCGCAGCGATGTACCCGGTCTCAGCCGCTCCATCAGCATCGCCTCCCCGCGCTCATCGTAGGCCAGCAACTGCACCATGCCATGCCCGCCAAAGTGTCGCAGCGCCTCCGGTTGAGACGGGAACTCATCGGTCAGACCCACCTTCACCATCGCCTCACTCCCGTCAGCGCGCACCGCCGGGGCTACATAGTTAAACGACAGGTTCCGCACCGGCGCGCCAATCTTCACCTTCCAGCGTTCCGAACACGCCGCCAGAATACCGGGCAGCTGCTCCAACCACGCCCGCCCCTCTTCTCCGGCCAGTTTGACCATAAAATCCGCAAAGTATTCAGGAATGGTAAACAATCTCTTTCTCCTCCAATATGTCTTTTATTCTCCTGTAGAGCCGGTCCTCGTGTTTGCCCCAAACTGGATTGTCCCGATAGGGGGCGATGCTCATGGTCAGCGGAAACCGCTGTAGGGCGACCTTCAGGGGTAGCCGCGCCAACAGCGAAGCGCGTCGGCAATCATCCAGGCAAAGAAGTGGGCCGTGTAAGGAGAAGATGGAGGCGCGCGAGTCGAAGGAAAGATACGCAAGAAATGATGGGGAAAGCTAATCCAGAAAGCTGATGCCAGACAACAAAAAACACCCTCATTCGCTTGAGTGCAGATGAGATACGATCGAACGGAAGTATGTTGTGCAGTCTCTAATCGTCAATAATGAGCGAACATGAATCGGTTCCTTCTGGCTTGTTTGTTGATATTGTATCTTATGGTGTCCAGTTGTGCAATTTGACCTCACTGCACCGCTTCACGCCGCTTTTTCCCCGGATTCCGCCATCAGTGCAGCCATCCCCCCACCAGTGCAGCTATCCCCCCACCAGTGCAGCCATCCCCCCACCAGTGCAGCCCCCCACCAGGCCAGCCGCAAGGGCTGGCCCTACTATATACGCTCTGATACGCCCCCGTCCCATCGTTTCTATCCCGTTACCTCGTTCGCTCGCTTGACGAGCGAACGGATGACTGGCCGGGCTTTTGCCCGGCCAACGCGGCTCGCAGAGCCGCATCCGCACCGTATATAGTAGGGCCACCCCTTGCGGGTGGCCTGTGGCGGGTGGCCTGATATGGTGGCGGGGCTTGATGATATGGCGGGTGGCCTGATATGGTGGCGGGGCTTGATGATGTGGCGGGCCTGATGTGGTGGCGGGGCTTGATGATATGGCGGGTGGCCTGATATGGTGGCGGGGCCTGATGATGTGGCGAGTGGCCTGATATGGTGTGTGGCCTGATGTGGCGGGTGGCCTGATATGGCGGGTGGCCTGATGTGGTGGCCTGGCCACCCATCAGGCCATTGGCCTCGATTGTCTGGCCCCGTTAGCGCGGCAGTAACCGGACTACCTTGCCCGCGCGGGCTGCTTCGGTGGGATGTGTACCGGACGGCCTTCGGCGGCCATGACGGACTCGCGGATGCCCTCGCTGAGCGTGGGGTGCGGGTGGATGGTCTCGATGATCTCATCGCCGGTCAGCTCGCCGCGCATGGCGACGGAGAACTCGCTGATCAGGTTGGTGGCGTCGGGGCCGATGATGTGCGCGCCCAGGATTTCGTTGTATTTGCCCAGGATGACTTTGGTGAAGCCCTCCGTCTCGTTGCTGGCGACGGCTTTGCCGATGGCCGTCCAGGGGAAACGCTCGATGCGCAGTTCTGAGGCGGGATATTGCTCCTTTGCCTGCGCCTCTGTCAGGCCGACGAAGGCGACTTCGGGGAAGGTGTAGATGGGGTTGGGGACGACGTTGTAGTCCATGGTGGCTTCGTGGCCCAAGGCGTTGTCCGCCGCCACTTCGCCCTCCATCGAGGCGACGTGGGCGAGGCCCGCGCCGTGAACGAGGTCGCCGATGCCGTAGATGCCGGGCAGGTTCGTCTCCATGCGCTCGTTGACACGCACGCGCCCGCGATCAAGGTCCAGCCCCTGCTCGATCAGGTTTTCCAGGCCCGTCGTGTTGGCCCTGCGACTGACCGCGACCAGCACGTACTCGCCTGTGAAGGTTTGCTCGCCCTTCTCGCCGCTGGCCGTGACCTTCTTCTGATCGCTCTCGTCGGAGATAGACTCGACCTTCGCGTTGGTGACGATGGTGATGCCGCGCTTGCTCAGGATGCGCACGAGCAGCTTGCGCACCTCCTCGTCGACGGGGGCGAGGACGTAGGGCAGCATTTCCACGATGGTGACTCTGGAGCCGAAGGCGTTGAACATGCAGGCCAGCTCGAAGCCGATGATGCCGCCGCCCACGCAGATAATGCTCTCCGGCACCTTCTCCAGGTTCCAGCAGGTATCGCTGTTGATGACGTTGCGGCCATCGATGCCGGGCCAGGGGGGCATGAGCGGAACGGAGCCGGTGGCGAGGATGATCTTGTTCGCGCTGAACTGCTGCTGCGTGCCGTCGTTTTTCGTGACGGTGACGGTGTGGTCGGCGTCGACGGAAGCCTGGCCGTCGAAGACATCGACGTTATTGCCCTTCATGAGAACGCCCACGCCGCCGGTCATGCGCTTGACCACTTTGTCCTTGAAGGCGACGACTTTGCGCATGTCGATTTTCGGCTTCTCGCCGAGAATGACGCCCAGTTCCTCCGCCGACTCGAGCGTGTGGATCAGCTCGGCGATATGCAGCATCGCCTTTGACGGGATGCAGCCGACGTTAAGGCAGGTGCCGCCCAGATACTGTTTTTCGACGATGGCCGTCTTTGCGCCAAGCTGCGAGGCGCGAATGGCCGCGACATAGCCGCCGGGACCCGCGCCAATAACCGCGACATCATACTGTGTACTTGCCATATGTGTTATTCTCCTGCAATCTGAAAGTAAACTTTAAGGGCTGCACGTTCGCACACCAGCCCGACGCCCTCTGAGAAGCGGGACAGTGGCAGGCGGTGACTGATGAGGTTGTTGACCCGCACAGCGCCGTTTGCCAGCAGGTCGAGGCGCAGCTCGTCCGGGGATGATGAGTAGGTGCCGGTAAGCGTCAATTCTTGCTGGTAGAGCGTTTCCAGGTTCAGGGGAACGGCCCCCGCGTGCGCCGCGAAGAGGTTGACGAGGCCCATTGCCGCCCGCGCCTGCTGGAATAGACGCCTGCTGCGCAATTTTGAGAGTATCGAAGCCGCAGAGGCCATAGCCATGCACGCGCACCGGCAACTCGCGCCCGGCAATGGATGGAAGCGCCCTGTCCTCAAGGCAAATCTCATCATAGGAGTAATAAATGATCGCTTTCACTGCCCGTTCCAGTTGTCCCCTGACCTCCGTTATTTGCTGTCCGCTTCAGTATAGCACGTTTGCGCGCTGGCTGCCACGTAGCCTCACTATGCGGGATGACCCGCAGGGATAATCTGGTAGGACAGATGGTCGAAGCTATCCCCCAACAGGGTTAGAGAAGCGGACGAAGTGATAAAAACGTAACGTATAAACGTATTTATAAATGCAGAGGCAATAAACTGTCTCTGCTCTGAAATGGCTGTATGGCACTTATGTCTGATACATATTGAACACGCCGGTATGTAATAGCTGCGGTGGCGGGTACCGGGTGTATCGGTGGAAGGGGAACGAGCCGTACTGGACCTCTATAACCTGAAGATCAGGAGTATAACAATGGCCACAACAGGTGAATTGCGCGCAATTATCCAGGAACTGCAACTGGTTGACATCGGAGATGCCGCCAGTTATCTGGGGGAAGAGGAGAAGATGGTGGAAGAAGAATCGACTATGCCGGTAGAGTCGCCGCTGATTCTTACCACCGTTGCCGAAGAACCGGGGCCGTGCGAAGGGGTCACGTGCCAGGCACAGTAGTATAATCGGTCATCACATGTCATGAGGAGCGGGAATGAAGCATCTGAGGGGACAGGTTGCTCGAAAGGGCTACATCAGATGCTTCGCTCCCGCTCCTTATGATATGGGCGCAACACCTCCAGGGCGGTTCACGTGCATGAAGCTACCTGGCGAGGGGAAGGGCGAGCCTGCTGGTCGCCCTGGCGCTCAATCCTTACCAACCTCGCTTTAATACTTCGCTTCAAGCAGCGTCTTGATGCGCTTGTCCGGGTTGGGCATGCCACTGCTTTTGATCTGTTTCACCACCGCTTTGACATCGTAGGGGACGCGGCGTATTTCAGCCTCCCAGGCGCCATCCTGCCAGCTCAGGATGCCGTAGGCGGCGCGTAAGTCCTCGTCGCGCGGCAGGCCGCAACTGGCAACATCGACCAGCAGAAGATGCCGCCAGCGCCGCGTGTAGGCGATATGCAGGTGGCCGAAAGCCAGCGCCCCGATGGCAGGATCGAGCGAGCCAAGCAGGTGTTCAAGCATTGAATCGGGTGCGTTGGGGAAGATGGCATCTTCCAGATTGAGCGGGTTGGCGTGGACGACCAGCAGATCGCTGCCTTCCCCGTTCGCCACTCGATAGGAGGTGGGCAGCGAGGCCAGGTAACGAACGCCTGCCTGCCCGATCTGCTCTCGCGTCCAGGCCGCCGTGCTGCGTTTCTTTTCCCCCTTATCCGGCGCGCTGGTGACAACTTCCACATCGACATTTCCCTGAATGACCGGGCAGTTTAGCCCCTGAACGATTTCCAGCACCTGTGCCGGTCGCGGGCCGTTCAGACAAAGATCGCCCGCAATGATGAGTTGATCGACCGGCTGCTGCGATACATCTTCCAGTACCGCTTCCAGTGCAGTCTGATTGCCGTGTATATCCGATATGACAGCGATCCGCATGTGCCATGCATCCTTTGTTGCTTTTTTCCTGTCGGCAGGGCTGTGAGTATCAACCTTCCATTACTATATCGCAAAAGCGGCGCGTATTCCAGAGACGCTGAGACACGAAGGAAGATGCACATCTTTCTTTCTCTATTAGAGTTTAGACTAAATGAAAAGGAAGGCAAAGGCAGTCTCGGCTTGCCAAAGACTGCCAGATGAGGTAAAGTACTTTGCAATGTCATCCAAACAGC
>Ga0209810_1002949_pt1 | contig 18931 bp, 17 predicted proteins | sample Coa_R1_7_FD_187159 | JGI IMG/M metagenome (GOLD analysis project Ga0209810, IMG submission 187159) | Surface soil microbial communities from Centralia Pennsylvania, which are recovering from an underground coalmine fire - Coalmine... | ecosystem: Environmental > Terrestrial > Soil > Unclassified...
CGGAGGACGCAAAGGATACGCGAAGGGCGCGGAGGAAGCTCGGCGCCTTCGCGTCCCTTGCGCCTTCTTCGCGTTCTCTGCGTTGAATGTTTCTTTCAGACCGGCCGCGCCGATCGCATGACGCGGTAAAGGTCTCGGCGCGGGTGCGGGCCCCGGGAGAAAACGCTTTGACGCGGAGGACGCAAAGGATACGCGAAGGGCGCGGAGGAAGCGCTAGTCGTACCGGATCTCGACCACCTCGATGCGTTCGGTGCCGGAGGGGGTGCGCAGTTCGACCACGTCGCCCTCGCGCGCCTTGGTCAGGGCGCGGGCGATCGGCGAGACCCAGCTGACCCGGCCGCGGTCGCTGTCGGCCTCGTCGACGCCGACGATGGTGACGGTGCGGGTCTCGCCGCGCATCGTCTCGTAGGTAACGGTGGCGCCGAAGAACACCCGGTCGGGCGGCGGGCGGCCGCGGCGGTCGACCACCTCGGCGCTCTCCAGCCGCTTCGAGAGAAAGCGGATGCGCCGGTCGATCTCGCGCAGGCGCTGCTTGCCGTAAATGTAGTCGCCGTTTTCCGAGCGGTCGCCGTTGCCGGCGGCCCAGGCGACGGTCTCGACCACCTTGGGCCGCTCGATGCGGGCGAGCGCGGCGAGCTCCTCCTTGAGGCGGCGAAAGCCCTCGGGGGTGATGTAGTTTTTCGCCCCCGCGGGGAGAGCGGGAGCGTCGTCCGGCAACGCGTCGTCGTCGCGCTCGGTGTCCTTGACGAAAGCCTTGCTCATGCGCGTTATGCTACCCGAAACGGCGGGGGAGGCGAGCATGAAACTGGTGCTGTTCGATGCCGGAAACGGCCCGGTGCCGGGGCTGATGACCGAGCGCGGCATCGTCGACATCGCCGCCGCGGTGCCGCGCGGCTACACCCCGCAGCTGACGATGCAGGCGCTGATCGACAATTTCGCGGCGCTGCGCCCCGAGCTCGAGCACCTCGCCGCCTGGGGCATCGCCACCGCGCCCGAGCAGGTGCGGCTGTGCCCGCCGCTGCCGCGGCCGGGCAAGATTTTGTGCTGCATCGCCAATTACTGGGAGCACGCGCAGCGCGAGCCGCGGCCGCTCAACATGTTCCTGAAAAACCCGGACGCGGTGATCGGCCCGGGCGATACGATCCGCCTGCCGGAATTCACCGAGCCGTGGATTTTCATGCACGAGGCGGAATTGGCGCTGGTCATCAAGGGGCCGGCGAAGCAGGTCAAACAGGCCGACTGGCAGAGCGCGGTGTTCGGCTATACCTGCCTGATCGACGTGTCGGCGCGCGGCGAAGGGCGGCGCACCTGGAAGACCGGAAGCTGGCTCGGCAAGAGCTTCGACACCTTTGCCCCGATCGGCCCGTGCATCGCCACCGCCGACGAAATCCCCGAGCCCAACGACCTCCACGTGCGCTTCTGGAACGACGGGCAGCTGCGCCACAACTACAACACCGACGACATGGAGCACCGGGTGCCGGCGCTGGTCGAGTTCGCCTCGACGGTGATGACGCTCAACACCGGCGACCTGATCGCCTGCGGCACCAACCACGAAGGGCTCGGCGCCCTGCAGGACGGCGAGACGGTGGAAATCGAGATCGAACGCATCGGCCGGATGACGCTCAACGTCGTCGATCCGCTGAAGCGGAGCTGGGAGCGCGGCATCTACATGGGCGCCGACTCGACCAATCCCGAGGCGGTCCGGCGCCACCGGCCGCAAAGCTGACGCGACAATCGACTGAGGGGGGAGAGATGAAGGCGGCGTTGCATTTCCTCGCCGGCGCGATGCTGCTCGCCGCGGCGAGCGCCCAGGCCCAGACCGCAGCGGCCCAGACCGCACCGGCGCAAACGACGGCGTCGGGCGCGGCCTATCTGGTCACCTATATCGAGGTCGGCGCCGCCAGCGCCGGCCGGGCGGCGACGGTGTTGCGCCGCCTCGCCGCGGCGGGACGCCGGGCCGACGGCAACCGGGGCTTTCTCGCCTTGCGCGAGCACGCCCGGCCCGGCCGCTTTGCGCTGGTCGAGGCGTGGCGCGACAAGGCCGCGCTCGACGCGCATGCCGCGGCGGAACAGGCGGCGTTCGCCGCCTTGCAGCCGATCCTGGCGAGCCCGCCCGACCCGCGCCTGTGCACCGGGCTCGACCTTTCGGGCGGCGGCGCGGCCGAGCCGGGCGCCAAGGGCACGGTCTACGTGCTGACCCATGTCGACGTGGTGCCGAGCGCCAAGGACGAAGCGATCGGCCTGGTCATGGCGGTGGCCGCGGCGAGCCGGCAGCAGGACGGCAATCTGCGCTACGACGTCTACCAGCAGGGCAACCGCCCCAACCACATGACGGTGTTCGAGGCATGGCAGGACCGCACCGCGCACGACGCCCACGTCACCGCCGAGGCGACCCGCCAGTACCGCGGCAAGCTGCTGCCGCTCGCAGGTGCGCTCTACGACGAGCGGCTCTACGAGGCGGTGCGGTAGGGCCTATTCCGGCACCACCGCGATCATCTCGATCTCGATCATGAAGTCGGGGCCGGCGAGGCGGCTGACCTGCACCGTCGTGCTGGTCGGGGTGGCGACGCCGAAATAGCGCATGCGTATGTCGGCGCATTGCTGGAAGGCGTCGAAATCGGTGACGTAGGTGTTGGTCTTGACCACGTCGGCCCAGGTGGCCCCCGCCGCCTTGAGGCAGGCGTCGAGATTCTTGAAGGTCTGTTCCATCTGCGCCCGCATGTCGCCCGGGCCGACGCAATTGCCGTCGATGTCGCGGGCGAGCTGGCCGGCGATGAACACCAGCTTGCCGGGACCGGTGACGGTGACGACATGCGAATAGGACGGCTTGCCCGCCGACATGCGCACGTTCATCCCCGGCGGCTGGAACCGTTCGACCTTGGTCGCCATCGCGCGTCCTCCCTATGGGTTGCCTGGCGATCCGGGTTAGCATCGCCCCGCTCGGATGTGAAGCGGGAGAGCGGGCTGATGCGCGGCGAGAGGGCGGTGACGGCGCATTACGGCAGGACGGGGATCGCCGCGCGCATTCTTGCCGCGCTCGGCACCGAGACGCCGACGGTCGAGATGCTGGAGCCGATCGACCATTTCCACGGCCGCGGCGTCGCGGCGACGCGCGAGCTGGTGGCGATGCTGAAGCCGCAGCCGGAGGAAGCGGTGCTCGACATCGGCAGCGGCATCGGCGGGCCGGCGCGCTGGATCGCGGCGACTTGCGGCTGCCGGGTCACCGGGGTCGACCTGACCGGGCCGTTCTGCGAGGCGGCGCGGGCGCTCAACGCCGCCACCGGGCTCGGCGACCGGGTGCGGATCGTCGAGGGCAGCGCGCTCGCCCTGCCACTGCCCGACGCCGCCTTCGACTGCGCCTATTCGCAGAACGTCGTCATGAACATCGCCGACAAGCTCGCCATGTATCGCGAGGCGTTCCGCGTGCTGAAGCCGGGCGGGCGGCTCGCCCTGTCGAATTTGTGCGCCGGGCGCGACCTCGCCGGCTTCCGCTATCCGGTGCCGTGGGCGGCGACGCCGGCGACCAGCTTTCTCGCCACGCCGGAGGAGATGCGCGCCGACCTCGTCGCCGCCGGGTTTGAGATCGCCGTGTTCCGCGACACCACCGACGAAACGCTGCCGGCGGTGATCCGCAACCGCGAGCGGCTCGAACGCGACGGGCTGCCGCCGCTCGGCACCCATCTGATCCTCGGCGAAGAGCTGCGCGAGATGGGCATCAACTCGGCCCGCAACGTCGAGGAAGGACGGGCGCGCAGCATCGAGGCGCTGGTTCGCAAGCCCCGATAACGCGCGGCGGTGCCGCTTGTCTCAGCATTCCGCGAGGCGCGGGGGCCAGGACGGCCGCACGCGCCGGAGGCCAGGCGCGCCAGGCCGCCCCGGGTGTCGTGCAACGGTCACGGCGCCGGCTGAGCCGCCCTGCCCCGGGCCGGCGGCCGGCGCAAGGCCCAGAACGACACGGCGCCGCCGAGATAGGCGGCGATCGACAGCAGAAAGGCCACGTGGTAGCTGCCCGACAGGTCGAAGATGAACCCGGCCGCCCACGAGCCGACCGCGGCGCCGAGCCCGCTGCCGATGGTGATGACCCCGAGGATCGTGCCGAGCTGGGCGCCGGGGAACAGGTCGGCGGTCTTGGCGGTGATCGCCGGGCCGCGCGCCCCCCAGGTCAGGCCGAAGAAGCAGGCGTGCAGCCACAACAGCAGGTGCTGGTCGGGCCCGGTGATCAGCAGGGCGCAGACGACGCCGACGATCGAGAAGCCGTAGGCCATGATCGCCGACAGCTCGCGCCCGACATAGTCCGACAGGGTGCCGGTGACGATGGTGCCGAAGATCGCGAGAAAGGCGCCCATGCCGAGCACGCCCGCGGCGTAGAGCTTGTCGAAGCCGCGGTCGACGGCAAAGGCGAGCTGGTGCAGCGAGACGAGAAAGCTGCCCAGCCCGGTGAACATATAGACCGCGAAGAGCAGCCAGAAATGCGGCGTGCGCACCGCCTCGCCGAGGGTCCAGCCGTGGCGCAGCGGCAGATCGGCGAGCGCCGCCGCGCCGTCGCCATCGCTCTCGGCCGGGGCACGGTCGGCGCGGCGGAACACCGCGGCGAGCGGCAGCACCGCGGCGGCGATGAAGCCGGCCTGGGCGAGATAGGTGGCGCGCCAGCCGATGCCCGAGATCAAGAGCTGGATCAGCGGCGCCGAGACGGCGCGGGCGAAACCGTTGGCCGACTGCACGATCGAGATCGCCATGCCGCGGCGGCGCACGAAATGGCGCGACAGGATCGGCACGAAGACGACGAGGCCGAGGCAGTTGGCGCCGACCGTCATGACGATGCCGTAGAGCACGATCACCTGCCACAGCGCGCCGATCGCGGCGCTGGCGAGGAGGCCGGCGACCAGGAGGCTGCCGCCGAGCAGCAGGAGGCGGCGCGGGCCGAGCCGGTCGACCAGCGCGCCGACCAGCGGCGAGCTGGCGCCGGCGACGAGCTGGGAGACCGAATAGGCGACCGAGGTCTCCGCCCGGCTCCACCGGAAGACCTCGATGAAGGCGACGAGATAGACCGCGTAGGCGTGCATGATCCCGGCGCTCACCGTGAAGGCGGTGAAGGCGCCGGCGAGCATCAGCCAGTTCTGTCGGGAAGCGGAGGAGCGCATGCGGGCGCGATCGTATTGCGCCGCGCCGCCGGCGGTGACAACAATTGCCGCAACCCTGCAAGGACGTGCCGCGATGCCGAAATTCTACCGCCCGCCGCTCGACGGCGCCGAAGAAGACCCGTTCGCCCGCGACGGCAACGACAAACTGATTCGCCGTTCCTATTGGCTCGATCTCAGCGACCGCTCGCTGATCCTGATGATGACCCAGGGGCTCGGCGCCCGGCTGACGCCGGAGGAGAAGCGCGCCCACCTCGAAGACATCGGCCGCGAGCGGCTGATCGACCGCATCCTGGCGCCGGAGATCATTCCGCCCGGGCGCTGAGCGCCATGTCGATGTGGCGCAGGCCGGCGTCGTCGTATTCCGCCGACACCGCGGCGAAGCCGAGGCTTTCGTAGAAGCGGCGCAGATAGGTCTGGGCGCTGATCGCGACCGGCGCGCCGGCCGCCTCGGCGAGCGCCATCCGCATCATCCGCCGCGCCAGCCCGGCGCCGCGCGCCGCCGGCGCCACCGCGACGCGGCCGATCCGCACCCTGTCGCCGCCGCGGTAGAGCCGCAGGCAGCCGACGAGGGTGCCGTCCCGCCGGGCCAGCAGGTGGCGCGCCGCCACATCCCAACCGTCGAGGTCCTCGTAGGCGCAATTCTGCTCGACGACGAAGACCGCCTGGCGGAAGCGCAGCAATTCGTAGAGTTCGGCGGCGGAGAACTCGGCGAACTCGCGCCATTCGAGGCTCACTTCCGCCATCCTGCCCTCCGCATCGGCCGAAGCATGTATACTCGCCGAACGCAGCGGAGGCAGCGATGGAAACCCGCGTCCACCCGATGGATATTCCCGGCGACGCCGCGGCAGCGAGGTTGCGATGATCGAGCTGAACGGCCGGCATTACCGCGCGCCGCGGCGCCCGACCGTGGTCGTCTGCGCCGACGGCTGCGACCCCGCCTATCTCGACGCCGGCTTTGCCGCCGGGCGGCTGCCGGCGATGGCGCGGTTTCGCGAGACCGGCTTCTACGCCGTCGCCGAGGCGGCGATGCCGACCTTCACCAACCCCAACAACGTCTCGATCGTCACCGGCGCGCCGCCCGCGGTGCACGGCATTTCCGGCAATTTCGCGCTCGACCGCGACAGCGGCGCCGAGATCATGATGACCGAGCCGGAATTGCTGCGCTGCCCGACCCTGCTGGCGCTGATGTCGCAGGCCGGAATCGCGACCGCCGCGGTCACCGCCAAGGACAAGCTCCGCCGGCTGTTGGGGCACGGGCTGGACGGCATCTGCTTCTCATCGGAAAAGGCCGACTCCGCGATCGAGGCGCTGGTCGGCCGGCCGCGGCCCGACATGTATTCCGCCGACCTGTCGCTGTTTGTCATGGACGCCGGCATCCGCCTCGTCGAAGAAGGGCGGGCGCAGCTTCTCTACCTGTCCCTGTCGGACTACGTGCAGCACGGCCACGCCCCCGACGCGGCCGAGGCGCTTGATTTTCACGCACAGCTCGACCGCCGGCTCGGGCGGCTCGCCGAGCTCGGCTGCACCGTCGCGCTGACCGCCGATCACGGCATGAACGACAAGGCGCTGCCCGACGGAACGCCGCACCTGATCTATCTCGAGGAATGGCTGAACCGGCGCTTCGGCGCCGGCGCGGTGCGCGTGATCTGCCCGATCACCGACCCGTTCGTGCGCCATCACGGCGCGCTCGGCTCGTTCGTCCGGGTCTATGTGCGGGCGCCGGTCCCGCCCGGCGAGATCGCCGCGGCGCTTGCCGGGCTGCCCGGGATCGACCAGGTGCTCGGCCGCGACGAGGCCAGCGCCCGCCTCGAACTGCCGTGGGACCGCGAGGCCGACCTGGTGGTCATCGGCGACCGCAACACCGTGCTCGGCGCCAGCCCGGAGGCGCACGACCTGTCGGAACTGGCCGGGCAGCGGCTGCGCTCGCATGGCGGGCACGGCGAGCAGGCGGTGCCGTTCCTGCTGTCGCATCCGCCGACCCCGGAATACCGCGCGCGGGCGGACGCGGCGCGGCTGCGCAATTTCGACATTTTCGACTTCGCCCTCAACGGCGTGTGAGGTGGACCATGTCCGATAACAAGCGCGCCGTCATCGTCGTCTGCGACAGCCTGCGGGCCGATCTGATCAACCCCGAGGACACGCCGTTCCTGGTCGAGCTGGGCGAGCGCGCCGCCCGGTTTGCCGCGCATCGCAGCGTCTTTCCGTCGACGACGCGGGCGAGCTCGGCCTCGATCGCCACCGGCTGCTACCCGGCGCGGCACGGGCTGCTCGGCAATACGATGGCGCTCGACGAAGGCGAAGGCCTTGTCTGCCGCAGCGCCGGCGCGCCCGATTTCCGCGACCGCCTGCGCCGCGCCACCGGCCGCACCCTGCACGTGCCGACCCTGGCCGAGCGGCTGCGCCGGCAGGGCGAGGTCGCGGTGACCTGCGCCAATGTCTCGCCCGGCGCCGCCTATTTCCAGGACCCGGACGGGCACGGCTATGTCTATCACGCCGCCGGCAGCTACGGGCCGGGCAACCGGCCGGTCGAGGACCCGGCGAGCGCCGCGCTGACCAAGGGCGTCGCCGGCGACGATGCGATGACCGAGCGGTTCTGCCGCGAAATCGTCGAGGAGCGGGCGCCGCGCCTGGCCCTGATGTGGCTCAGCGAGCCCGACTATACCGGGCACCATGCGCCGCTCGGCTCGCCGCAGCACCGCCGCGCCATTGCCGCCGCCGACGCCAATGTGCGCCGGGTGTGGCAGGCGGTGCGGCGGCTCGATCCCGGCGGCGACGACATATTGTTCGTCGCCGGCTCGGACCACGGCATGGAGACGGTGGGCGAGGCGATCGACGTGAGCGGAGCGCTGGTTTCGGCCGGGCTCAAAGACGCGCCCGATTCGCGCGACGTCGTCGTCGCCCCGAACGGCACCGCGGCAACGGTGTATTTTGCCGCCGGCGCCACCGGCCGGATCGGCGCGGTGGCGCAGTTCCTTGCGGCCCAGCCCTGGGCCGGCCGGGTGTTTGCCGGGGACGCGCTCGCCGAAGTGGCGCTGCCGACGGCGACGCCGCTGCGCATCGCCGTGACCCTCGCCGCCGACGACCGCATCAACCCGCACGGGGTCAAAGGCTACGGCGCGATCGTGCTCGACCCGGCCGACCCCGAAAGCAAAATCGGCTTCGGCCAGCATGGCGGGCTCGGCGCCAACGAGCAGCGCCCGTTCCTGATCGTCGACGGCGGCGGCTTTGCCCGCGGCGTGCGGCGGCAGGCCAGCGGGCTCGTCGATATCGCGCCGACCGTGCTGCGCCATCTCGGCATCGGCCACAACGGCATGGACGGGTCGGCGCTGCCGCTTTCGCCATGACCGCAGGGCGCCGCGGCTCGGCGCGCGAAGTCCTCGCGGCCTTTCTGCGGCTCGGTCTCACCTCGTTCGGCGGGCCGGTCGCGCATCTCGGCTATTTCCGCCGCGAGTTCGTCGAGCGCCGGCAGTGGCTCGGCGAGGCCGAATTCGCCGACATCGTCGCGCTGTGCCAGTTTCTCCCCGGCCCGGCGAGCAGCCAGACCGGGATGGTGATCGGCACCCTGCGCGCCGGGCTGCCCGGCGGGCTTGCCGCCTGGCTCGGCTTCACCCTGCCTTCCGCGGTGGCGATGATCCTGTTCGGCTACGGCGTCGCCGGGCTCGGCGGTCTTGCCGACGCGCCGGCGCTGCACGGGCTCAAGATCGTCGCCGTCGCCGTCGTCGCCAACGCGGTGTGGGGGATGGCGCGCAGCCTCGCCCCCGACCGGCCGCGCGCGACGGTGGCGATCGGCGCGGCGATCCTGGCGCTGGCAGTGCCGTCGGCCTGGGGCCAGATCGGCGCGATCCTCGCCGGCGCGGCCGCCGGACGGCTGCTGCCCGGCAGCACCGGGGCGGCGGCGCCGGGCGTGCCGCTCGCGGTGCGGCTGCCGCGCGGGCTGGCGGCGGCGGCCGCGATCCTCTTCGTCGCGCTGCTCGGCGGGCTGCCGCTCGCCGCCGCCGCCCTGCCCTGGCAGCCGCTCAGGCTCGTCGACTCGTTCTACCGTTCCGGCGCGCTGGTGTTCGGCGGCGGCCATGTCGTGCTGCCGCTGCTGCAGGCCGAGACGGTGCCGCCGGGCTGGGTGTCGAACGACGCCTTTCTCGCCGGCTACGGCGCGGCGCAGGCGGTGCCGGGGCCGCTGTTCACCTTCAGCGCCTATCTCGGCACGGTGATGCGACCGCAGCCGAACGGCTGGATCGGCGGCATTCTGTGCCTGATCGCGATCTATCTGCCGTCGTTTCTGCTGCTGGTCGGCGCCCTGCCGTTCTGGGACGCGCTGCGCCGGCGCGAGGCGGTGCGCGCCGCCCTGCGCGGGGTCAACGCCGCGGTGGTCGGGCTGCTGCTCGCCGCGCTCTACCGGCCGGTCTGGGTCAGCGCGATCTTCGCGCCGCGCGACTTCGCCATCGGCCTGATCGCCTTTCTGCTGCTGGCGGTGTGGTCGGTGCCGCCGTGGCTGGTCGTCGCCTTCGGCGCCGCCGCCGCCGCCCTCGCCGCCACCGCCGGCTAGGCGATCAGGCCCTTCAGCCGGTAGAGCAGGTCGAGCGCCTCGCGCGGGGTCAGCTCGTCGGGGCGGATCTCCCGCAGCAGGGCTTCGGCCGGCGATTCCGGCGGCGGCGCCGGGCGCTGGCGCAGCGCGCGGAACAGCGGCAGATCGTCGGCCAGGCGGGCGAGCGCGCCCGAGCGGTCGCCCTGTTCGAGGAGCTGCAGGACCTCCTCGGCGCGCGCGGTCACCGCCTCGGGCAGGCCGGCGAGCCGGGCGACGTGGATGCCGTAGGAGCGGTCGGCGGTGCCGGGCGCGACCTCGTGCAGAAACACGACCTCGCCCTTCCATTCCTTGACCCGCATCGTCTGGCAGACGAGGCCGGGGAGCTTGGCGGCGAGCCCGGTCAGCTCGTGGTAGTGGGTCGCAAACAGGGTGCGGCAGCGATTGACCTCGTGCAGGTGCTCGAGCGTCGCCCAGGCGATCGACAGCCCGTCGAAGGTGGCGGTGCCGCGGCCGATCTCGTCGAGAATGACAAAGCTCTGCGGCCCGGCCTGGTTGAGAATCGCCGCGGTCTCGACCATCTCGACCATGAAGGTCGAGCGCCCGCGGGCGAGATCGTCGGCGGCGCCGACCCGGCTGAACAGGCGGTCGACGACGCCGATCCGCGCCCGCCGCGCCGGCACATAGGAGCCCATCTGGGCGAGGATGGCGATCAGCGCGTTCTGGCGCAGAAAGGTGCTCTTGCCGGCCATGTTCGGGCCGGTGAGGAGCCAGATGCGCTGTTCGCCGAGGACACAATCGTTGGCGACGAAGGCGCCGGTCCCGGCCAGCGCCGCCTCGACCGTCGGATGGCGGCCGCCCTCGACCGCGAACTCCGTCCCGCCGGTCACCTCGGGCCGCACCCAGCCGCACTCCGAAGCGGTCTCGGCCAGCCCGGCGGCGAGGTCGAGGCTCGCCAGTGCGGCGGCGGCGGCGGCGATCTCGCGGCGGCGCGCCATCACCTCGCCGACGAGGTCGTCGAACAGGCGCAGTTCGAGCGCCAGGGCGCGCTCGGCGGCGCTGGCGATCCGGCTCTCCAGCTCGGCGAGCTCGGCGGTGGTGTAGCGCATCGCCCCCGCCATCGTCTGGCGATGGATGAACTCGGGGCCGAGCCGGCCGGCCTGCGCCGCCGGCACCTCGATGTAGTAGCCGATCACGTGGTTGTGGCGGATGCGCAGCGAGGCCACCTCGCTCGCCGCGGCGTAACGCGCCTGCATCTGGGCGATCGTGCGGCGGCTTTCGTCGCGCAGTTCGCGCCACTGGTCGAGCTCGGCGGAATAGCCGGGGGCGATGAACTCGCCGTCGCGGGCGTGGAGCGGCAGCTCGGCGGCGAGCGCCCGGCCGAGCCGGCCGACCAGCGCCTGGTGCTCGCCGAGGCCGCGTTCGGCGGCGGCAAGCCGCTCGGGCAGGCCGACGAGATCGGGGGCGGCGAGCAGCCGGCGCAGCGCCGCGGTCTCGGCGAGCGCGTCGTGCAGCGCGGCGAGATCGCGCGGGCCGCCGCGGCCGAGCCCGAGCCGGGTCATCGCCCGCTCGATATCGGGGCAGCGGCGCAGGCGCTCGCGCACCCCGGCGCGCAGGTCGCGGCGCTCGACAAGACAGCCGACCGCGTCGAGCCGGGCGGCGATCGCCGCCGGGTCGGTCAGCGGCGCCGCCAGGTGCTCGGCGAGCAGCCGCGCCCCGGCGGCGGTGACGCTGCGGTCGATGACCGAAAGCAGGCTGCCGCGGCGCTCGCCCGCCAGGGTGGCGACGAGTTCGAGGTTGCGCCGCGTCGCCGCGTCGATCTGCATCACCGAGCCGGGCGCGACGCGGCGCGGCGGCGCCAGCGGAACCTGGCCGTTCTGCTGGGTCAGCGCGACGTAATCGACGAGCGCCCCGGCGGCGGCGATCTCGGCGCGGGTGAACGCGCCGAAGCCGTCGAGCGCCTTGACCCCGTACAGCCCTTCGAGGCGGCGCCGGCCCGCCTCGCTGTCGAAGCGCGGGTTGGCGAGCGGGGTCAGCGCCGGCTTCCACTCGGCGAACAGCTCGAACCACGCCGGCCGCGCCAGCAGCCGCTCGGGCAGGACGATCTCGCCCGGCATCAGCCGCGCCAGATCGGCGGCGAGCGCGCTCTCCGACGACGGCGCCAGCGCGAAATCGCCGGTCGACAGGTCGAGCCAGGCGAGGCCGAGCTCGCCGCCCGCCTCGGCGATGCCGGCGAGGTAGTTGTGGCGGCGCGCGTCGAGCAGCCCGTCCTCGGTCAGGGTGCCGGCGGTGACGACGCGCACCACCGCGCGCTTCAGCGGCCCCCTCGCACCGCGCGCCCGCGCCGCCGCCGGGTCCTCGACCTGCTCGCAGATCGCGACCTTGAACCCGGCGCGGATCAGCCGGGCGAGGTAAATTTCGGCGGTGTGCACCGGCACGCCGCACATCGGGATGTCGGCGCCGTCGTGGCGGCCGCGCTTGGTCAGGGCGATGTCGAGCGCCGGCGCGGCGACGGCCGCGTCGTCGAAGAACAGCTCGTAGAAATCGCCCATGCGAAAGAACAGGAGACAGCCGGGATAGGCCGCCTTGATCTCGTGGTACTGCGCCATGACCGGCGAGGCCGGCGCCTGCGCCCCGGCGCGGCGGATCTCGGGGGCGGTCACGTCCTAGATCGGGGCGGGGCAGCGCGCCGCGCGGCGCGGCGGCAGCGCCGGGATGTCGCCGGGATCGCCGCCGCCCGCCGCCGGGACGCCGCGCTCGCGCGGCAGCAGCCCCATCTCGGCGAGCGCCGCCGCGGGCGCCGCCGGGTCGCGGCCGGCGAGCGCCGCCAGCACCCGCGCCGTGCCGCGCGGGTCCGCGGGCGCCAGCGGCGGCGCGCAGGACGGCGCCAGCTCGGGCACAAGCTGGTCGCCGGCAAACAGCGCCGCGAGCGGGCTCGCCGCCGGAACCCGGCCGAGCGCGACGGCAAAGCTGTGCGGCATGCGCCGGTAGCACGACTCGCGGTCGTCCTCGAGCGCGCGGATGAAGGTGCGGTCGGATTGCTGGCACAGCGAAAACGCGTCGCGCCGCAGCGTATCGACCGGGTACATCTGGTCGTAGAGCTGGCGCAGGTCGATCGTCCGCCCCGCCATCACGGCGGCCACGGCGATGCCTGCGGCGAGTGCGGCCTTGCCGAGCATGAGCGATGACATAGCACGAAAAAACCGTGCCGCGGTACCGCCGCGCAGGGGCGGCGAACCGCTTCCGAAACGGCTGTTTCGGCCTGAAACACCTCAATACATCCCGTAACAATTTGCAATAATCGCCGGAAATGCCAAGAGATTCGCCCAAAATCCGGCCATTCCGCGCCGATTAACTAAAATTAACCATAAATTGATCCTTGTCACCGCTGCGCCGCGTGGCAATAGTGGCCGGCGGTCGTAAGAACCGGTTAAGCAAGGGGACGGGTGCCGATGTTTCGGCTGGTCGGGCGGTTTGCGGTGGCGGTGGCGGTCGTCGTGGTGATTGTCAATATCGGCATCATGCGCCTGATCCGGGAGGCCTATCCCGCCGACCCGTTCAAGAGCGACGCCCTGGCCAAGTGCCTGGCCGCCGATCCCGGCTTCGTCCGCTTTTTCGCCGCCGACCGGGCGCGCTGCTATGCCCGCCAGCCGCACCGGGCGATCGGCCTCGCCACCAAATAGACCGCCGGCGCCGTCGCGGCCCTTGCGCGAGGCGGTGTCGCGGCCGCCGCCGGATCAGGCGTTGGCGCTGGGCCGCGCCTTCATCCGGGCATGCCAGGCGGCGATGGTCTTCAGCGCCGGGTTGAGCGGCTGGCCGAACCCGGCGAAGAAGTCGACAAAGGCGAAGAGCAGGATGTCGGCGAGGCTGAAGCGGCTGCCGCAGACATAGTCCTTGCCCGCCATCAGCCCGTCGAGCCAGGCCAGGCGCTCCTGCGCGATCGCCTTCAGGTCGGCGGCGGCCTGCGGGATGCAGTGCACCCGGTTCTCGAACATCTTGAGCCCTTCGCCGAAGCGGAAGCCGTTGGCCATCGGCTCGAGGATGTTGAGGTCGATGCGCCGCACCCACATGCGCGTCTCGGCCCGCTCCTCCGGGGTCGCGCCGATCAGCGAAGGCCCGGGCGAAATCTCGTCGAGATATTCGCAGATCGCGGTGATCTCGCTCAGCACCCGGCCGTCGTCGAGCTCCAGCGCCGGGCATTGCCCGGCCGGGTTTTTCGACAGGTAGGGCTCGCGCCGGTTCTCGCCGCCGCGCAGGTCGATCTCGACCCGCGGCAGGTCGATCCCGCGCTCGGCCATGAAGATGCGCACGGTGCGCGGGTTCGGCCCGATCGAGTTGTAGAGCAGCACGAACCGCTACTCCGCCGCCGCCTTGGCCGGACCGATCGCCGGCTTGCCGAAGCCGGTGACCAGCGCGGCAACTCCGGCGACCGAGATCAGCGCCACCGTCAACAGGCCGAGCAGCAGCACCACCGCGCCGGCGCCGGTCAGCGCCAGGTAGAGCAGCCAGGCGGCGCAGGCCAGCATCAGCACGCCGCCGACCACCGGGGCGATGACGGTGAAGCCGACGCTGACGAACACCGCCAGCGGCGCGAACGGATAGACCGCGACGCTGAGCGCGGCGCCGAGAATGCCGGCCACGGCGGAGACGACCTCGGCGTTGCGGGTGGACAGCGCGTTCATCTCGCGGTCGATGTCGTCGATCGTGCGGCCGCGGGTCTCGCTGCCGATCAGCCAGAAGGCAAAGGCGCCGATCAGGTACCAGTAGGCGAAATAGAGGAAGCCGGGGATCAGCGCCGCCATCGTCGCCTCGGGCTTGACGTAGTTCGACGAGCCGGCGATCCAGGCGAGACCGGCCGGGCCGATGAACTTGCCGAGATTGCCGACGCCGTAGACCAGCCCCATGCCGCTGCCGCGCAGCCGCGCCGGCCACAGCTCGCCCATATAGGGGCCGACGATGGTGTAGTTGCCGCTGCCGAGGAAGCTCTGCAGCAGGATCATCACGAAGAACATCGACACGCCGCCGATGTAGACGTCGTGCAGGATGCCGGCCAGGGCCATGAAGCCGGCCGAGACGACGCAGCAGACGATGCCGGAGACGCGGCGCCCCCAGGCATCCGAAATCCACGAGCAGAAGAAGCGGCCGGCGATCGCCCCGAGGGCGACGAAGATCGCCAGCCTGGAGGCCTCTTGCGGGCTGACGTTGAGCACCATGACGAACAGCGCGATCAGCCACAGCGCGAGCGCGACGCCGCCGGTCTGGGTGAGGCCGGTCAGGCACCCGGCGACGATGTTGCGCGGGTATTTGAACAGCTCGATCCAGCGCGTCTGCTCGGTCGGCGGCAGGCTGCCGCTCAGCGGGATCGTCGCCGGATCGACCTGCAGCGCCCAGGCGAGCGACTTGCGCGCCTCTTCCGGCCGCCCCTTGCGCAGCAGCCAGTGCGGCGATTCCGGCACGAAGGCGCGCACATACAGGCACAACAGCGCCGGCAAGAGCCCGGTGGCGACCATGCCGCGCCAGCCGATGATCGGCGCGACCAGATAGCCGAGCAGCGCGGCGAGCAGCGAGCCGGCGGGCAGCAAGGTCGTGGTCAGCCCGGTGAACCAGCCGCGCTTGCTCGCCGGCGAGAACTCCTGCATCAGCGTGATGTCGACCGAATAGAGCCCGGTGACGCCGAAGCCGACGATAAAGCGGCAAGCGACCAGATAGATCCACGCCCCCTGGGGGGTCACCGCCATCGCGCCGGTGGCGAGCGAAACGTTGAGGATGGCGGCGATCAGCGCGGTGCGGCGGCCGAGCTTGTCGGCGAGCCAGCCGTAGAACAGCGAGCCGAACGGCGCGCTGATGCCGGAGGCGAGGAGGATCGCGCCCGACTGGCCGAAGGTCAGGTGCCACGCCTTGACCACGTAGCCCAGCACGAAGCTGATCAGGAAGAAGTCGAAGAAGTCGAGCATGTCGCCGAGCGTCGCCGCCCCGGCGACCTTCCACTGGTTGAAGGTCAGTTTCTTTTGCTGTTCCAACAGGTCCAGCATCGCGCATCCTCCCAGCCGTCAGGGTCCTGCCGGCGCGGTTGCCGTTGTTGTTGGCGCCGGATCGACCGCTTGCCAGTCTTACCCGGCGAGGGCGGTGTGTCAAAGCGAAACGGCCGGGCGAGATGCCCGGCCGTCGGCCGCAGGAGAATGCGGGAACAACCCGGTCAGTCGCGCCGCGCGCCCAACAGCTGCAGCAGCATCATGAACAGGTTGATGAAGTCGAGATAGAGGCGCAGCGCCCCCATCACCGCCTTCTTGCCGGCCACCTCGTAGCCGTCGCTCGCGAAATACATCTCCTTGATCTGCTGCGTGTCCCACGCGGTCAGGCCGGTGAAGACGATGACGCCGATCACCGAGATGGCGAACTGCAGCGCCGAGGAGGCGATGAACAGGTTGACCAGCGAGGCGATGATGATGCCGATCAGGCCCATGAACAGGAACGAGCCGAACTGCGACAGGTCGCGCCGGGTGGTATAGCCGTAAAGGCTCATCGCCGCGAAGGTGCCGGCGGTGATGAAGAAGACGCGGGCGATGCTGGCCCCGGTGAAGACCAGGAACACCGAGGCGAGCGACAGGCCCATCAGCGCCGAGTAGACCCAGAACAGGGCCTGCGCCGTACTCGCCTGCATCCGGTTGATGCCGAAGCTCAGCCACATGACGAGCCCAAGCGGCGCCAGCATGATGACGAACATCAGCGGCGACCGGGCGAGCGCGGGATTGGCGTAAAGGTACTGGGCGAACAGGTAGGCGACGATGCCGGTCAGCGCCAGACCCGATGCCATGTAGTTGTAGATGCGCAACATGTAGTCGCGCAGGCCGACATCGATGTCGACCCTGGTGTCCGCCGTCCGCACTGTCCAGCGGGGCTGCGAACCGAGAGCCATGTAACCCTCCAGAGAGGCAAGCGAGGTTGATCCCTCGGCCAGCGATATTGGCATAAGTGCTCGGGAATTCAAGGTGAGGCGGCGCCGGAAGCCGCTCAATCGCGGCGCAACAGCGGGGCCGGCCGGGCGCCGAGCGCGCGCCAGGTTCCGGCAAAGCCGAGCCCCAGCGCGATCGCCAGCGCCAGCGCCAGCGTGGCGGCGAGCGGCGCGGCGAGAAACACCCAGTCGGAGCGCATCGGCCCGGTGACGACGGCATAGGCGGCGACACTGCCGACCAGCGCGGCGGCAACCGCGGCGGCGGCGCCGACGAGCCCGTGCTCGACAAGAAAAGCGAGCGCGACGGTGCCGCGGGTCGCGCCCAGGACCTTGAGCACCACCGCCTCGTAGACGCGGCGGCGATGCCCGGCGGCGATCGCCCCGCCGAGCACCAGCATGCCGGCGGCGAGGGTGACCAGCCCGACCAGCCGCAAGGCCGCGGCGATCGCCGCGACGACGCGCTCGATCCGGGCCAGCGCCTCGCGCACCGGGATCGCGGTGATGTTGGGAAAGCGCGCGCCGGCGCGGCGCAGCGCCGTCTCGGCCGCCGCGTCGTCGCCGTAGACCGCGGCGAGATGGGTCTGCGGCGCGGCTTCGAGCGTGCCGGGCGCAAACACGATCGCGAAATTGATGCCGAGCCGGGCCCATTCGATATGGCGCAGATTGGCGATGCGGCCGGTGATCTCGCGGCCGAGCAGGTTGACCGTCAGCGTGTCGCCGACGCCGAGCCCCATGCCGCGCGCCAGCGCTTCGTCGAACGAGATCAGCGGCGGCCCGCGGTAGCCGGCCGGCCACCACGCCCCCGCGGTCAGCTCGGCGCCGTCGGGCGGGCGGGCGGCATAGGTCAGGCCGCGGTCGCCGCGCACCGCCCACTGCGCCTCGGGCGCGATCTTCGCGCGCTCGACCGGGACGCCGTTCAGCCGGGTGATGCGGCCGCGCAGCATCGGCACCGTCTCGACCCGGATGCCGGGCACCGCCGCAACTGTGGCGAGAAAGCCGGCGAGCTGACCGGGCTGGATGTCGATGACGAAATCGGCCGGGGCGCCCTCGGCGAGGCGGGCGTCGATCGCGGCGGCGAGGTTGCCTTCGACCAGCGCCACCGCAGCGAGCACGCTGAGCCCGATGCCGAGCGACATGACCGCGCGCCCGGTCGGCGCGCCCGGCCGGCCGAGATTGGCCAGCGCCAGGCGCAGGATCGGCCGCGCCGCGATCCGCCGCACCCGGGCGAGCCGCCGCGCCGCCGCCGCGACCGCACCGCCGAGCAGGCGGAAGGCGGCAAAGGCGGCGGCGATGCCGGCGAGGTACCACAGCGCCGTCGCGCGGTCGGCGGCGGTGGCGACGACAAGGCCGGCGAGCCCGACGGCGGCGAGCGCCGTCGCCGCGACCGCGGCCGGGGCGGGCCGCCGCGGCGCCGGGGCGATCGCGTCGCGGAACAGCGCCCCCGGCACGATCCGGCCGACCGCCGCCAGCGGGATCAGCGAGAAGGCGAGCGTCGCCAGCAACCCCGCCGCCGCCGCCTCGGCGAGGGCCAGCGGATAGGGGCCGGGCGGCAGGCTGACCGGCAGCAGCCGGGCGAGCAGCGGCGCGGCGAGCGGCGGCGCCAGCGCGCCGAAGACGAGCGCCGCGGCGATCGCGACAAGCGCGAAGGCCAGCACCTGGGCGAGGCAGGCGAGAAAGATCAGCCGGGTCGGCGCGCCGAGGCATTTCAGCGTGGCGATCGTCTCGCTCTTGCCGGCGACAAAGCCGGCGACCGCGTTGCCGATGCCGATGCCGCCGACCAAGAGGGTGGTGACCCCGACCAGCGACAGGAACAGGCCGATGCGCGAGAGAAAGCGCTGCAGCGCCGGCGACGCCTCGGCGGCGCTGCGCAGGCGCCAGCCCGCCTCGGGAAATCTCGCCTTCGCCGCGGCGATCCACTGCGCCGGGTCGGCGCCGGGCGGGAGCAAGAGGCGGTAGTCGTAGGCGACGATCGCGCCGGGGCGGATCAGCCGGGTGCGGTCGAGCGCCGCGGTCGCGATCAGCACCGCGGGACCGAACACCAGCCCGCCGCCTTCGAGATCGGGCTCGCGCTCGATCAGCGCGCGCAATTGCAGCTCGGCCTCGCCGATGCGGAAGCGGTCGCCGAGGGCGAGGCCGAGCCGGCTCGCGACCGGCGCCTCGACCGCGGCGCCGAACACCCCGTCGCGCTCGGCGAGCGCCGCCGCCAGCGGCTGCGCCGGGCTGAGCCGCACCGCGCCGGCGAGCGGATAGGCGGCGTCGACCGCCTTCAACTCGATCAGGCTCTGCTGTGCGCCGTCGCCGCTGCGCGCCATCGAGCGC
>Ga0209810_1002953_pt1 | contig 18900 bp, 14 predicted proteins | sample Coa_R1_7_FD_187159 | JGI IMG/M metagenome (GOLD analysis project Ga0209810, IMG submission 187159) | Surface soil microbial communities from Centralia Pennsylvania, which are recovering from an underground coalmine fire - Coalmine... | ecosystem: Environmental > Terrestrial > Soil > Unclassified...
CGTCTTGTGGCAGACGGTGCAGCGCCAGCGGTTTCGGAGGCTATCGTGGACCCGCAGGTTCCCTGCGCCGATCACGCCTCTTGATGGACAGGCCAGATTAGGACAGAAGGAAGGTTGTGGGTTCATGAGCGCTTCCCCATAGTCTGATGTGGCAATCAAACTTACGGAAAGCCGAACCCACATACCTCCTTGCCTGACTTTTCACCGCTTAATGCGGTGCTACCGGATGAACAGGATTAGACAGGATTAAACAGGATTTCTAAAACCTACCCAACCAAGTCCCTATGCCTTTGGACTACAAGGCTTCTGTCTTTGGTTTTAATCCTGTCAATCCTGCAAAGAAAAGTTGTTCTAGCGCACGGGCGGGTAGAAGCGTTCCAGCGTCTCATCGCCCGCCCCGAAGAGCAGCAGCAGATGCAGCCAGCCCCATTGCAGCAGAGTGCGCGTATTGCGCCGCGCTCCCTGGAACCGCCGCGCGCTGCTCTCCACAGTTGCCGGGAGATAGGCCAGCTTGCCCGCTTTGCGCAGCCGCAGCACCAGCGCAAAGTCCTCCATCACACGCTCCAGCGGGTAGCCGCCAAGCGCCTCGAAGGTAGAGCGCCGCACCCAGAGCGCCGAGTCGCCGTAGAAGATGCGGACGCGGGAGCGGGCGTTGTAGATGGCCGTGTAGAGGTTGGCGATGGGGGAGGGAGGAACGAAGCGAATACGAAAATTACCGCCGAGAACGCGCGAATCGCGCAGGGCCGTCTCTATCAGACGCGGCGCCTCCGGGGGCAGGTGCGTATCGGCGTGGAGGAAAAGCAGGGTATCGCCGTTCGCCGCCGCTGCCCCCAGGTTCATCTGCCGCCCGCGCCCCCGCTCCGAGCGCAGCAGGCGCCAGGAACCATCTCCGGTTTGCGCTGCGCGCCGCGCGAGGAAGGCCGTCACAAGGTCGGGCGTTGCGTCCGTGCTGCCCCCATCCACGACGACCACCTCGGCTTCCGGCGCGCAAACCGCCACGTTCTCCAGCGTAGCGAGGAGGCATCGCTCCTCATTCAAAACGGGCAAGATAATCGAAAGACGCATGGAACCCTTTCTTCTGCTCTCTCCAAGCGTAATAATGGCCCCAGTGGGCCAGCTGCTCGGCAAATCGCCGCCTTGTGAAAGCAAGCCGGGGCCAGGAGATAGTCTACCGTACAAAAGAGGCATAAACTTCTATTATCCGTCGGGGCTATTCTTCCTGCGCCGCCCTTGAGAGAAAGGTCACAGGGGCCTAGCCAAAGCGCCCCCAATAGGGTATAATTTGTTTGGTTTGTTGGGTTTGTTGGGTTGCAGCGGAAGCCGTGCTGTTTCCGTCATGCGCATCCATCCGCACGGTCCTGTGTCTTCGTTCCCGCGTTGGCAGATAGCGTCGTCCGCCGCTGTCTGTCCGCGAAGAGGGGTCGCCCTGATGCCTCCTCGATGCACAGGCGCCGCTGCTTCCATCAGGTAATACCGGAACCGTTTGCCAATCCCCTACTCCACGCTCAAAGGCACGACGGCGTTCCTACGCTGGCCGACCACATCTGCATCCCTATCCGACCCTGGCGGCATCGAGCTCTGACCACCTGCAGGCTGTAACGCGCGGGCGTTATTGCAGTTTTACAGCAGTTCTTAAATCTTTCAAACCATAGGCTCAGGAAGGGGCAAGGATGAAAAGAGCCAGGGCTTTTCTTCATCCTTCTGCCTTCCTCCTTTGGGTTGCGTATGGAGGCACGGCCATGCGGCGACACGCGCTCCTCCTGCTAATTCATATCGCTCTATCCTGCCTGCTGCTGACGGGCTTTGCCCTCGCTGCCCGCGCGCAGGGCGGTCAACCGGTCTACGATGAGGCGCTCATCAACGGCTGGCAGAACTGGTCCTGGTGTACTGTGGATTTCGCCTCTACCGATTACGCCCTGGTCGGCACCCACAGCGCCAAAATCACCTATACGGGCGGCTGGCAGGGCTTCTACCTGCACCACGCGCCGTTCGATACCTCGCTCTACAGCGCGCTGACCTTCTGGATTCACGGCGGCACGGTGAGCGGGCGCAATATCCTTGTGGCCGGGCTGATTGACGATGCACAGCAGCCGGGCGTGCCGCTCAACAACTACGTCGAGGGCGGTGCCGTGGGCGCCGGTGAGTGGCGGAAGGTAACGATCCCGCTCGACGCGCTGCATATTGCCAACAAGTCCAACGTCACGGGCTTCTGGCTGCAGGAGAACACCGGGAGCGCGCAGCCGGCCTTTTACGTGGATGACGTCGTCTTTACCGGAAGCGCGCCCCCTGCCATCGTGCATCTGGGCGTGGACGCCGGGCGTATCCGGCGCAGCGTGGACGCGCGTCTGTTCGGCGTCAACACGGCCGTCTGGGATGCGGTCTTTAATACGCCCGAAACGATTGCGCTGCTCAAGGCCGCACAGATTCAGGCGCTGCGCTTCCCCGGCGGCTCGCTCTCCGACGGCTACCACTGGCGGACCAACACCACCGATAGCAACACCTGGCAGTGGGCCACCGGATTTGACGCCTTCGCCCGTGTCGCCAGAGCCGTCGGCGCGCAGGTCTTTATCACGGCCAACTACGGCAGCGGAACGCCCCAGGAGGCCGCCGATTGGGTCGCTTATGCCAACGTGACCCAGGGCTACGGCTTCCGGTACTGGGAGATCGGCAACGAGGTCTACGGCTCCTGGGAAGAAGATAACCATGCGCACCCGCACGACCCCTATACCTATGCCACGCTCGCCGGAGACTACATCACGCGCATGAAGGCAGCGGACCCGAACATCAAGGTCGGCGTGGTCGTCGTGCCGGGCGAGGATTCTTATGTAAATTATACCGATCATCCGGCGACCAATCCGCGCACAGGGCAGACACACAACGGCTGGACGCCCGTGCTGCTTGCCACGCTCAAGGCGCTGGGCGTGACGCCGGACTTCGTGATCCATCACCGCTATGAGCAGAATCCCGGCGAGGAGAGCGATGCGGCGCTGCTCCAGTCCGCGCGCTCCTGGAAGGCCGACTCCGCCGACCTGCGCCGCCAACTAACCGACTACCTGGGCGCGGCGGGGGCGCGCGTGGAGCTGCTCTGCACTGAGAACAACTCCGTCTCCTATAATCCCGGCAAGCAGACTACCAGCCTGGTTAACGGGCTGTTTCTAGCCGATAGTATAGGCAGCATTCTAGAGTCGGAGTTCAACGCGCTGATCTGGTGGAACCTGCACAACGCTCAGGAGGCCGATCACAATAACGCCCCGTCCCTGTATGGCTGGCGGCAGTACGGCGACTACGGCATCGTCTCGCCCACCAACGAGCCCTATCCGACCTACTACCTCCAGAAGCTCCTGGCGCATTTTGCGCGCGGCGGGGACCAGGTTGTTGCGGCCTCCAGCGATTATCTATTGCTTTCGATCTATGCCGTGCGGCGCATCAACGGCATGCTGTCCCTGCTGGTCCTCAATAAAAGCCCGCAGGTTGCGCTTAATGCTGAGATCGTTCTGCACGGCTTCGTGCCGCGGGCCAAGGCGCACGTCTATGCCTACGGCATCCCGCAGGATGAGGCCGCGCGCACCGGCGTCGGCTCGCCCGACATCCAGCAGACGGCCCTTCTGAACGCCGGTCCGTCGTTCATGGCGACCTTTCCGCCCTACTCGGCGACCGTGATCTCGCTGGCGCCGGCGGCGCAAATCTGGCCCGTCGGGCCGGTCAAAATCCGCCCACTCGGCGGTTCTCCCACGCTGCGGCACGGAGGCCGTCTCCGTTAAGCGCCGGCTGCCGATCCGAAGCTGGATTGTGCGGCGCGCGTGGGACGCCATGATACTCCGGGGAATCTGTTTACAGCCTGTATTGCTACAATTGCAGTACAAGTCGTCATGTAACGATACTCTGAGGGAATCAGGTTCCCCAATTCTAAGGAAAGGCATTTGAGCTAAGGAAAGACGCTGAGATGAACGATACCAACTCAACGCGCCCGTTGAGGGCATTTACCTGCTTGCTTGTTGCGCTGCTCGGCCTCTGGCTGGGCTTGCCGCAGCGAGTTTTCGCCGTCACGCAGGAAGAGGTCGTGCCCGGCGAAGTTGTGGTGGGCCTGCGCCCCGAAAGCGATAGCCTGGGTATCGCGCAGCGGCTCTCCGATTTCGGCGCCAGCACCAGCCACCTGCATGCGATCCACGCCTATCGCCTGCGCTTGCGTCCCGGCCTCTCCATCGACACGGCGCTCGCCCAACTCCGGCAGCGCCCCGAAGTTCTCTACGCCGAGCCTAACCATATCCTCCATATCTTCGCTACGCCCAACGACTACTATTACGGCCAGCAGTACGGCCCGCAGAAGGTGCAGGCTAACCTGGCCTGGGGCCTCTGGAACCCGCAGACCACAGTGGTCATCGCTATCGTGGATACCGGTATTGACAACACCCATCCCGACCTGACCAACAAGATCTACCGCGATGTCAACGGCATCGTCGGCTACAATGGGTTTACCGAGTTGCGCAGCAACGCCCTGGATGATAATGGCCACGGCACCCACTGCGCCGGCATTGCCGCCGCCCAGATTAACAACGGGGTGGGCGTGGCCGGTATCGCCGGGTGGAACGGGCAGGCCAATTCTTCCGATGCCGATCATATCAAGCTCATGCCGGTCAAGGTCATGGACAACACCGGCTCGGGCACCGATATCTCCGTCGCCAACGGCATCATCTGGGCCGCCGATCACGGCGCCAAAGTCATCAGCATGAGCCTGGGCTCGGACACCAGTTCCGATACGATGGCTAACGCCGTGCAATACGCCTGGAGCAAAGGCTGCGTCATCGCTGCGGCGGCGGGCAACAGCGGCAGCTCGGCGTTCTCGTACCCGGGGGCCTATCCCAACGTGATCTCTGTGGCGGCTACCGATAATACCGATACGCTGGCCTCCTTCTCCAACTACGGCTCCTGGGTCTCGGTGGCCGCACCCGGCGTCAACATTGTCTCGACGACCCCGACCTACTCCACCGGCTGGCCGCTCAACTACGCCTCTGCCTCGGGCACCTCGATGGCGACCCCGCATGTGGCCGGAGAGGCGGCGCTGCTGCTGGCGCAGAACCCCAACCTGACCAACAGCCAGGTCTATAACCTGATCATTGGCAACGTGGACCCCTACGTGCCGAATGGAACGCATACACTGGCGACGGGCCGGGGTCGGATCAACGTCTATCGGGCGCTGCTGGCGGCCACGCCGGCCACGACGGCTCCTAACGTGCCGGCTAATCTGGCTGCCGCCACAGGCAGCGGCCAGGTCTATCTGGCCTGGAACCCCAGCACCGGCGCCACCGGCTACAACGTCAAGCGCGCCACCACCAGCGGCGGGCCTTATACCACCATCGCCAGCAACGTCGCCTCCCCCAGCTACCTGAATACGGGCCTTACGAACGGTACGACTTACTACTACGTGGTCTCTGCGGTTAACTCTATCGGGGAGAGCGCTAACTCTGCTCAGGTCCGGGCCACTCCGGTCAACGTCGTGCGCGTCAACAGCGGCGGCGGCCAATATATCAGCTTCAATAGCGGCATCTGGTCCGGGGACAGCTACTACAGCGGCGGGAGCACCTACTCGGTGGGCACGCGCACTATCGCCAACACCAGCGACCCCACACTGTACTTAAGCGAGCGCTACAGCGGCACCAGCTTCAGCTATACCTTGCCTGCCAGCAACGGCAGCTACACCCTCAACCTCCATTTTGCGGAGGTCTACTACACCAGCGCCGGGCAGCGTCTCTTCAACGTCAGCATCAATGGCGCTCCGTCCCTGACTAACTTTGACATCCTGGCAACGGCAGGAGGAGCCAACAAAGCCCTCATCGAGAGCTTCCCTGTAACCGTCAGCAATGGCCAGGTGACCATCTCCTTCCAGAACGTCAAAGGAGGCGCCAAGGTCTCGGCCATCGAGCTCAAACCTGCGGGCTAATCCTCCCGCATTCCCTTACCCCCTGGCAGGGGCCTTCCTTTCTGGCCCCTGCCCTCTCTTACAGCCCTCCCTCTCGTGTTTGACCTAACCTCCGTCCGGCAGGGTTTAGCCTGCCGCTGTGGGGCGCAAAGCGCCCGTCGCCTACCTGCGTGGGCGGAAAAAGCTATGTACGCAGGCAGAGGCAAACCCTGACTTCTCCGTTGCCCCTCTGCTTCTCAAGGAGAGGGGTTGGGGATGAGGTCTCTCCTCTCTCATATGTAGAAGATTTCTCGGCGGCGATAACAGGGTATTTACCGGGAAGCGGCGAATAAGGAGTCGGGCGTACAATATGCCTGCCAATATCGCCGCTGGTAGTGTACCCATAGAGAGTTGATACTTCGTCGCCGATGACCTTATCAACTCTGTAGAGGGACACTACCTCGCCGCTGGCACCCCACTTTTTCATTTTCCGGCCCCATCCTGGATAGAGAAAGGAAACAAGCAATGAGACTGAAACGTGTATCTGGGATTCTGCTTGCTCTGCTGCTAATGCCCCTGCTTGGCCTGGCAGCGCGGCCTGTCCGCGCGCAGGAGAGCGTGGCGTTGACCGCCTGGGCTTGGGGTCGGAATAACTTCGGGGAGTTAGGGCGCAACGTCTACACTACAGCCGCTCCCTACGGCATTTCCGCCGCCGGGCAGGCGCTCGCTCTGGAGGATGTCACTGCTGTGGCCGCCGGAACCACCGCTCTGGCGCTCACCTCCGATGGCACCGTCTGGGCCTGGGGCGAGAACCTGTTTGGCGGGATCGGCACGGGCGGCTACGACCACTCCCCGGCGGTACGCATACAGGTTCCTGGCCTGACCGACGTGGTGGCGATTGCCGCCTCCGCGCACAATCTGGCGGTCAAAGCGGACGGCACCGTTTGGGCCTGGGGCGCCAACGGCTTTGGGCAACTCGGCAATGGCACGGTCACCACTACCTTCCGCCGCGCCATCCCCTCCCCCGTGCAAGTGCAAAACCTGACGGACGTGAAGGCGGTTGCCGCGGGACTGCTACACAGCCTGGCGCTCAAAGATGATGGCACCGTCTGGAGCTGGGGCGATAACACCTATTACGAGCTTGGCGCCACCCAGACCGGCCCTCTTTCCAGCCCCATCCAGGTCGGCGGCCTGTCTAACGTGAAGGCCATCGCGGCGGGCATCAATTACAGCCTGGCCATCAAAACCGACGGCACCCTCTGGACCTGGGGCGATAACTACTATGGGCAGCTTGGGCTTGGCTACCGCTCCACGAGTGCTCCCCGGGGCGTGAGCGCGCCCACGCAGGTGAAGGGTCCCAACGGCACCGACCCTCTCACGGATGTGGTGGCCGTCGCGCCGGGTGGACAGTTTACTCTGGCCCTGAAGTCGGACGGCACCGTCTGGGGCTGGGGCTATAACGGAGAGGGGGAGTTGGGGGAGACGACCAAAGGCCAGTTCGTCCTCAATCCGACGCAGGTGCCCGGCCTGGCGAACGTGGTAGCTATCGCGGCACCCAACCCGATTCTGGCGCTCACCTCCAATGGCACCGTCTGGGCCTGGGGCCCCAACGACTTCGGCCAGCTGGGCAATGGCGCGTTCAGCACCAACTTCAGCGCCACGCCGACTCAGGTGCCTGGCATTCACGGCGTCACGGCCATTGCCAGCGGCGCGGGTTTCGCGCTGGCTATCGCGCTGCCCGCCGCTCACGTCTACGTTACCCCGCGTCACGGCCTGCCCGGCTATCCCATCGCCTTCTATGCCGTCCTCAGCCGCAGCACCGACGGCACGCGCCTCAACGGCCAGACGCTGACCTTCAAGCTCAACGGCCAGGTTGTCGGCACGGCCACGACCGGCCACTTAAGCGACAGCAATGAGGATGGGGCAGCCCGGCTGGACTCGACCCTGCCGGCTACGATGGCTGCCGGCACCTATCCCATCACCGTCGAGTTTGCCGGCGATGCGAACACCAACCCGGGCATAGGCGTGGGCACGCTGACGGTGGGCAAGGCGGATACCTACCTCTACGTCACCCCGCGCTCCGGCCATCCCGGTCAGAAAGTGGCTTTCTTCGGCGTGCTCAGCCGCGCCATCGATCACTCCGTCAAGCTCAACGGCGAAACGCTGACCTTCAAGCTGGACGGCACGACCCTCGGCACCGCCACGACCGGCCACTACGCCCCCAGCAATGAGGATGGCGTCGCGCGCCTGGATTACACCCTGCCTGCCGACATCACTACCGGCGCGCATACTATCACGGTGGAGTTTGCCGGGGACGCCGATAATAACCCGATCACCCAGAACGGCACCCTGACGGTCAGCCCGTAGCGAGGGTTTGGAGATCAAAGCGCGGCCTCCTGCCCGATGCGGTAGCGCAGGTAGAGCTCGTCGCCGTCCCGATAGAGCGAAAGCAGAGTCAGCGGCAGGAAGTGGCCGGGCGGGAACCCCTGCCCGGCCACAATCGTGGGCAGGTGCGCGCCGCCTTTGATCTTGGGCGCAAGGGTGAGGAACAGCTCGTCGGCCAGGCCCGCACGCAGCAGTTCCTCGTTCAAGGTGGCGCCGCCCTCGCAGAGCAGCCGCGCGATCCCCTCCTGCCGCAATAGGCGCAGCGCGGCGACCAGATCCACGCTGCCGCGCCCAATCAGGATCAGGCGCGCCGCCGCCGAAAGCCGCGCCTTCGCCGCCTCCGGCAGCTCCTCCGGCGCCAGCACAGAGGCGCGGTTGGGCGCGTCCGTGAAAAAGCGGTTGCCGAGCGGCACGTCGCCGCTGCGTGTCACCACGTAGCGCGGGAGTTCCGGCGGGTAGAGGACCTGGCTGGCGCGCAGGGTGGCGCTGCCGACCAAAACGGCATCGCAGGTTCGCTGCAGCCGCCGAAACAGGAGTTGATCGGTCGGCCCGCCGACCCCCTTCGCCGAGCCGCCCGGCTTCCCAACCACGATCTTTCCATCAACAGTGGAGACCATATTGATATAGACATAGGGCCGATCCGCAGGCGGCGCCGGAAAATTCAGGCGCGTATAGAGCGCCTCCGGCGTAGGCGTGTCTCCAGTCCGGTCGAACAAACATTCCAGGGCCATTCGCTTTGCGTTCCCTTCCCTTGCTGGCGGCGCTGTCCGTTGGGCCGCCGCATGTCAATAATGTACCCGCCCGGCCATGCAGCCCATATTGACACGGCGGCCTCCGATTGCTATAATGGCAAATCGGCATACGTAGAGGGCAGCAACATGCAGCTTACACCGCAGCAAACCGGGATACGGGCACGCAAGGCGACGGCTTTCTGCTTCGCGATGATCGCCGCGCTCTGGCTGTGGAACCGGCACAACGCCTCCCAGATTGTGCTTCCCGGCAAACGGACGGATCTGTGGGCATTTCAGGGGCGGGTCTATACGCTGGATCAGAGAGCGGATACCGCCCGGCTGATCTGTGCGCCCGGCGACGGCGGCAGGTTCGCCTCCGTCCACCTCGGCCCGCTTCCCTTCCATCCCTATTCCCTGCTGTTTGCCGACGATGCCCTCTACTATCTCGCCCAGGATGGACAGGCAAACCTGCCTGGCCATCAGAGCGAGGATGACCGGGCGCCCTCCGAGTACCTGTTGATAGAAGCGCACGGCCACCTGGCGCATCTGGTACGCCACACGGCTACCGACTCGAGTCTACGGTACTGGCCCGGCCTCACCCTTCCCCGCTGCGCGCGCCTATGGCGCGCGCCCTGGAGTGGCGGGCCTGCGACAGAGGTGCCGCTTGGCGCCGCCGAGGCACGCCCGATCTGTCTGGCCCTGACGCCCCACTTCCTCTACTGGGTCAACGCCCACCCCACCGAGCAGTGCCTGCATAAGGTGGGCAGCGGCCCGCCGATGCTTGTCGGTAGGCGCGGCCATAGCGAGCTGATCGCCGTCTCGCGCCAGGATGGACGCTTCCATTCCGTAGCCCATGATCTGCTCTGGTACGGGGATCGCGTCCAGCCCAAGCTCGTCACGGTCGGCGACGATGTCTACTGGCTGGATCACCGCTCCGTTCCGGCGACCCGGGGCAACTTTCCCTCCATCTTCGGCACGCGCCTCTGCCGCTACGATGCGGCCACGGAGCGCGTGCGCGTGCTGGCCGTCCTGCCAGACACCTTCGTCGCTCTCGCCGCTCTAGAGGGCCGCCTCTACGCCCTGGCCATGCCGACAGGCTCGGATGCCGAGAGGTCGGCGGACACGGCGGAGATCCTTTCCATGCACCTCGACGGCAGCGACCCGCAGCGGTATCCCGCCCCGGAACTTTCCGAGACAGGGTCTATTCTGTTCTTCGAGTCAGCGCAGAACGCCCTCTGGGCAGTCGCCGCCGAACACCAGGGCGAAAACGTGCTGCGCATTCGCCCCGGCGCACGCCCCCGCATCGAGCCGTTCTCCGGCGCGCATCTGCCCGCTCAGGCCATCCCCATTGGCATAGACGGCGGCTACCTGTACTGGGCGCAGATGGAAGACCTGGAGAACTGGCTCTCCTGGTCGGGGGACGGCCTTAGCAAGCGTTGGCGCACGCGCATCCACCGCCTCTCGCTCTAGCCCTCCCTGCGCGGACTTACCTAACCCCCATTCCGGCAGGCTAAACCCTGCCGCTGTGGGGCGCTGCCAGGGTCGGCGCTACGCTCGCTCGCGCCTCCGCCTAGCGAGGCCCGCCGCCCACCTACGTGGGCGGAACGTTCTGCCTACGCAGGCAGCGGTAAATCTCGGCTTCTCCTCCCCCTTCTCCCGCAGCGGAGGGCGCCCCTACACCTATACCCTACACCCTGCACGAGGGGCCGGTGTGAGGGCCTCTCCCCTCTTCCGCAGCGCCGCGCGAACCTACACGCGCCGCAGCGGGAAGATACGGACGCATACCTCGCTGGCGTAATGCGCCAGTGGAGCCTCGTCGGGACGGTTAATCCCGGCAGCCGCGATCAGGTTCTCCTCCAGCGAGTCGCAGGCGGCAGGCTGCAAAGGATAGGGCCGGTGGTGGACGCGCCCGGAATAGAGCCGACCGCGCGCGTAGGCGTAGAGGATATAGCGCTCGACGAGAAAGTGTTCGAGCGTGCCGACGGCGGCGGGGGCTGCCGGGCCGCAGGGGCCGTAGCGAACCCGGCAAGAGGCGGGCAGCGGACCGGGCCAGAGCCGCTCGGTGCAGTACCGCACGCACGGGTAGCCATTTCCCTGTGCGGTCCCATCGCTCTCCCGGATCAGGCTCATCCGGGCGTAATGATAAGGCAATCTCCAGAGGGCGCGGGCAATCCGGACGGCAATCGAGTTGGAGGCGTCCAGGCTGAAAAACCAGACGCCCGGGTCGCGGCCCTCACGATGCACATACGTCCGCACGTTGGTCTCATGGAAGTTGGAAAGCGGCGCCCATGGCGGCGCCCAGACCGGACGTACGCCGGTCATCGTGAAGGGCACCAGGCCGACGTAGGCTTTGCCCTCGAGCGTGTCCAGCTCCAGTCCGGGCGGCAGCAGGGCGCGCAGCCGGTCAGGCGGGACGGCCCAATGCAAAAAAAGCAGGTCCGCCCAGCGCTGCCACATGGCTGTTCTGCCGGGAGGCCGCCGCGTGGGAGCCACGCGATCAATGGCGTCTGCTGGAGGCGGCGCGGTCATTGTCCTCTCTGCTCCTTCGTGAACAGGAAGCGCGCGAAAAACGAGCGGTTCCGGGCGACCAGGGCATAGCCCAGTTCCACCGCCCAGATAAACGGCGGCAGCATCAGCAGGCGAGCTGCCCAGCCCCAGCCGATCTGCTCCAGCACGAACAGCGACGCCCGTCCCGCCCGCAGCACCGTGCCATCGCTCTTGATGACGTGGACGGCGCGCTTGCAGGCTTCATAGAGCGCGGGCGTCATCGGCGGAGACGGCGCCTCCTGATAGGGCACGACCAGAAACTTATGCTGCTTGTCTTTGCGCCTGACCCAGGCGGCGACACGGCGTCATAGTCCTCAATCGCCGTCCCACAGCATCCAGTGTTTGCCTTCCATATGCTTCCTACGACCTCGTGTTGTGACCAGTTGAATAAGTAACCCAAGTTGCTACCTAGGAACACGTTTGAGAGAGAATCGCTCTGGAAACCGGCTTTTGCATCACCGTTTGCCTTCTCGAAGAGGCAAGGTAGCAACTTGAGTTAAGTACCCTCATTATATCATGGCCTGGTCTTGAGTGAACAATAAGGGATGCCTGAAAGCACGGCCCGGCATGAGGCGAGAAGTCAGGAAGGGTAGAGGGTTTGATGCAGAAGGAGGCAGGGGCAACTTGCCAAGGGGAAAGCCGCGAGGGGAAATACTCCTGCCTCGCGGCTTTCTGCACGGTAAAGCGTGTGCTACGAACTCCCTGAAGGCTTAGGCCGCCATGAGCGCTTCCTGATACGGGGCCAGGCGCTCGCGCAGCATGTTGCGCGCGCGATTCAGGCGCGACTTGACGGTGCCGATGGACAGGCCGGTCGCATCCGCGATCTCTTCATAGGACTTGCCTTCGCTGTGATACATCCGCAGCACCTGGCGCTGATAGGCCGGCAGGTGCCGGATCGCCTTGGCCAGCAGTTGAGCCGTCTCGCGCTCCATGCAGCGGGCCTCGGGCGTCGGCGACGGATCGAGGATATCGCGGCCGGCGAACGGCTCGCCGTCGTTGTTGGGATTGGCATCCAGGCTCAGATGGCTGCGATGGGCGGGCCGAACGCACAGGTCCAGATAGGTGTTGCGCACGATGCGGAACAGCCAGGAGGTAAAGCTGGCCTCGTTGCGGAAGGTGTGCAGGTTCTGGTAAAGCCGCAGGAAGACCTGCCCGGCGATATCGCCGGCCTCTTCATGGTTGCGGCACAGGGAGTAAGCGAACTTGTAGACCGACTTCTCGTAACGACGGATCAGAGTATCCCAGGCGCTCTGGTCGCCTTGCTTGCAGCGCTCTAGAAGGGCCGCCTCGCCCGCCGAGTCCGGCGCATAGGAATGGTTGGCAAACAGAGTGGAACTGGGGTTATGATCGGTGTGGGTGTGCGTCGTTTCGGTGGTTTGAGTCATCGGATGCATGGTTGTTCTCTCTCCTGACAGGGTGTTTAGGTCTGGGTGCGTTGGTCTCAAAGATACAGATTTTGAGTTGACTAAGCGTAGACTTTCTTAGCCTGCCTGGAGCGACAAACATTGCCGCGTCCGAAGCTCTATGCGGTATTCAATTGTCTCAAGCCTTATTCAGTTATCGCTATTGAATTTGGAAGCTATTCAGTTGAAAACAAAAAGCGTCTCCATCATGGCCTGTCCATACGAAACGCAGGATAACGGTTTCGCATGGCCTGACTTCACCATGACGTGACGCTCGTGGCCTCCCGCGACGACAACGTTGCCGACCGACGGGACACGATATTCACTTTATTATGTGGTTGTAAGCGCGCCGAGCAAATGTGCGCGGCAAAATTAGGCTTATCACTTCATTAAAACGACGAATCCGGCGGAAAAGTTCCCAGTATTTTGCCGATACTTCAAACTTTTTCAGCCGGGATTCCGGCTAGCCTTTGAGCGCGCCGGAGGTCAGGCCGGAGATAAACGTCCGCATGGTCAGGAGGAAGAGAACCAGCAGCGGCAGGGAGGCGAGGACGTAGCCGGCCATCAGCGGGCCGTAGGTGGTGGCGTAGGCGCCGCGAAAGAAGGCCAGCCCGACGCTTAAGGTCTTGCGGGCGTCGTCGGAGAGGACGATATAGGGCCAGACGTAGTCGTTCCAGGTCGAGAGCGTGCCCATGATGGCGATGGTGCCCAGGATGGGCCGGGAGAGCGGCACGGCGATCCGGCTGAAGAGCAGCCATTCGCCGGCCCCATCTATCCGCGCCGCCTCAAATAGCTCTTCCGGAAGCGAGGCCATGAAGCTGCGCAGGATAAAGATGGCAAAGACCTGCCCGCCCGCGATGCCCGGCAGAATCAGCGCCAGATGCGAGTTCAGCAGCCCGTTGCCGCCCTCGCCCCAGAGGTCGTTGCCGCCCGCCAGCGGGAAGTGCTTCATCCACATGAAGGCCGAGATCAGCGTCAGCACGCCCGGCACCATCATCAGGGAAAGAATGGCGTAGAACAGAAACTCGCGCCCTGGAAAACGGTGCCGCGCGAAGGTATAGGCCGAAAGCGCCGCGACCGCCACCGTCCCTATCACCGTCGAGATCGTCACGATCAGCGTGTTGCCGATGTAGTGGTTGATCGCGCCCCAGGCGTCGGCGTAGTTGCTCCAGTGGAAGGGCGGATGCAGGCCCCAGAAATCGTGGAAGAACTGGGGGTTGTCCTTGAGGGAGGTCTGCAAGAGAAAGAGGAACGGATAGAACGTCAGTGCCACCAGCAGCGCCAGCGGCAGGTGCAGCGCCAGTTCCCGCCGCCGTCGGGCGGAGGAGTGTTGCCGCTCTGCCTGAGGCCGGGTCCGGGCCGCGCGCTTCCGGCTGGCAGCTTCCCTGATCATGGCTGGTACTCCACGCTGGAGCGCAGGTATTTCATGTTGAGATACGTAATGCCCAGAATCGCCAGGAAGAGCGCAACGCCGATGGCGCAGGCGTATCCCATGCGGTCAAAGCTAATCGCGTTCTGGTACATGTGCATCCCCGGCACCATCGTCGCGAAGGCCGGGCCGCCGTTGGTCAACAGCAGTTGCGTCTGGAAGCCTTGGAGCCCGCCGATGAACCCCAGCACGACCAGCAGCTTCACCTGCCCCATCAGGAGCGGCAGGTCCACAAAGCGGAAGCGCGCCAGCCCCGTCGCCCCGTCAATGCGCGCCGAGTCGAACACGTCGCCCGGAATGTTTTGCAGCCCGGCGTAGTAGATCAGCAGCGCGAAGCCTCCGACCCAGGGAAAGCCCATAAACATCAGCGCGTAGAGCGCCAGCCCCGGCTCGCCCAGCCAGGCGTGCTTCCATCCGCCCAGGCCGAGCGTGTCCAGCGCGTGATTAAGCAGGCCCAGGTTGTTGTCGTAGATGAAGCCCCAGATAAGCAAGGTGACGACCCCCGGCACGACCATCGGCACGACGAACAGGACGCGGTAGAGGTAGCGGGCGCGCTCGCCGCCCAGCGCGAAGATCATCTCCGCCACCAGAAGCGGCACCGTCAGCGAGAGGACGATCCCGGCCAGCAGGAGCTTAACCATGTTCCCGACCGAGTCGCGCAGCACATCGTCCTGCCACATCTCGCGAAAGTTGTCCAGGCCGATAAAGGTCGCCGTGCCGCTGCCCTTCCATTCGGTGAAGGAGTGGCCGAGCGCGGAGGCGATGGGATAGTAGCTAAACAGAATCAGCAGGGCGAACGTGGGCAGCAGGAACAGGTAGCTGGTTTTGTGGCGGCGCAGCGTCCGACGCGGCCCCGGCAGGCTGAGCGTCACGCCCAGGAGCGCCGCCAGCGCGATCCCGATGCCGATAAGGAGGCCCCACGGCCTGCGGGCCGACGCGGAAGCGGCCTGCGCGAAGGACGGGGGCGCGGGCCGTATCTCCCAGTCGTTACCGAAGCGCCACACCGCCGCGTTATCCTTGAGCGTTTGATCCACGCCCGCCGCAAGGTACTTCTCCAGCCGTGCCAGCGCCTCCTCTTCCGTGTACTGCCCGCCTAGGTAGCCCTGAAGCACGCGAAAGCTGCGGTCGCTGTAGACCGGCCCGGCCATCTCGCCGCCGAAGCGAACGTGACCGGCTTGCAGCACCTTCTGGAACGGCTTTAAGAGGGGTGAGCCTTCCAGCCCCGGCACGTTGGGCAGGAACAAGCCCGCCTCGCTGACGAGCGGCCCCAGGTTCTGCGGCGCGGTGAGGAAGCGCAGGAAGTCCACGGCGAGCTCCAGCTTGCCTCCGGAGACCGCCGTGTTGGTGATGGCGTACTGGATGGAGGTCGCCCCGCCGACGCCGCGCGCGCCCGTCCCGGAGGCATAGGGCGAGCTCTCTTTGGTCAGCGGCGGCACCAGGAAGATGCCGAATTCAAACGCGCGCATGGGGTCGCGGGCGATCTGGGGCGCGTACCAGCTTCCGTCCCACCACATCGCGGCGCGGCCCAGCCGGAACAGGCGGTCGTCCTGCGTGGCGAGCGCGCCGGGCTGCCAGTACTGCGACCACTCTTTGAGCAGGCGCAGCATCTCCCGGTAGCGCGGGTCGCGCACGGAGAAGATACCCTTCTCGTAGGCGCGGATGAACTCCTGGTCGTCCACGCCGGGGAAGCCGATGGCGCCGGTCGTGCGCACATCCATCCGGGGCAGCTTGTCCGCCCAGAGCTGATCCAGCAGAATCGCCCGCGCCCAGGAGAGGCGCATATCCTGCTGGGCGGTCATCAGGAAGGGGATGATGCCGGCCTGCTTGAGCCGCTTCTGGATGGCGATGAACTCCGCCCAGGTACGGGGCGGCTCGACGCCAGCCTTGCGGAACAGGTCTTTGTTGTAGTAGATGGCGGTTTCGACCTGGTCAATGGGCAGGGCGTAGAGGTGGCCGTCGGGGGCACGCTTGGCGTTGGTCGCGTCCACATAGAAGAGATCGCGCCAGCGCTTCGCGCCGCGCTGCCCCGGCGCGCAGTAGGGATTCGGCTGCGCCAGGTAGGGATCGAGGTTGACGAACCAGCCGTATTTGGCGTCCTCGTTGCACCAGGTCGAGTGCGCCCACATGATGTCGGGAGCCATGCCGCCCTGGAGCTGCGTTCGCATCCAGGTGCGATAGTCGCCGACCGGGTTCTTGAGGAAGCGGACGCGCACGCCCGGATGCAACCGCTCGAACGCATGCGCCAGGCGGGTCATCTCGTGCAGCGGCTTCGGGTTGTCGCCGGTGCTGATTTCGGGCGTGTAGGCTTGCGCGAAGACCGTCAGGACCGTCTCTGCCCGTGCCGCGCCGCCGAACAGCCCCAGGCAGGCCAGGAAAATAACCCAGGCCGTACAGGATGCTCGTCGCCAGGCCAGGACAGCAAAGCAGGGCATCTCAAGTGTTTCTCCTCAATCTTGAGTTCGGATGTCAGGCTGGCGGCTCTGTTGCCGTTTCAGAGCGAGGAAAAAGTCGGAATCTCCCACCAGTTCCACTTCTAAGGCATCGAAGAGTACTCCATGCTTCTGGTCTGTCGGCTTCTTTCCCAGCCTGATTAGCTGTAGATAGGCTTGCTTGACTTCTGCACGTGTCAAAAAAGTCCAGCCGATCACTATCTGGGGCATCCACTACCTTGCCTAACTGTCGAAACTCCTCGGTAGCCTTGTCTATATTTTTGATGAGATTGATTTCACAGTAGCCGATGGGACGCGCCGGTAGCATCAGAGGATAACTGGCATTCGACCAAATGCCTACCTCTTCATCGCACGGTAATGTTGTCGCCATGAAATGCAGACTGAATTGGAAATCTACCACAGCATCCCAATTCGGTAATCGCTCCCAACGGTGTGGACGTATCTCCTCAGCAGCAGGCTACGTGAGATTGATCCACACGGCTGGGAGTGTCTACCCCCAATTCAGATAGGCAGCAAAACGTCCCTCCACGGCATAAACGCAACTCTTCGCGTTCTCCTCATTATAGGCAGACCAATCCCAAGCAGGAGCGCCCAGCTTCTTATTCATTGCAACGTCTCTGATGTCACGAGATCGTTTCCCTGGTAAGGTTCCACCTGCATGAACGGCTTCTACAGCGCGCGGTTGTTCAGGGCGTAATGGCGGTTGCCGCCTTCCTCTGGCTTCTTGGTGAAGTCGTGCGCGTAGACGCCCCGAAATAGGCTTTGCCGCTTCGGGGACATGGCCTCGATGCGCTCATGCGGAAGGTTCAGCCGGTGCCACTGCGCCCAGACCGAGTTGTAGCAGTTGAAGATCGCCACACGGTCTACTTTCGGGTTCTTCCAGGGCGTCGAGGCGTGCAGCAGCGACTCCGTGAAGATGAAGACGGAGCCGGCGGGACAGCTATAGGACTCCATGTGCGGGTTGTCCGGCTGGAGCACCGAGGACGGATAGGGGAACTTCGCCTTGTGCGTGCCGGAGAGGAACAGCGTACCGCCGTCGCCCTTCTCCACCGGATTGAGCTCCCAGACCACGCGCGTCAGGCCGGAGTAGATCTTGCCTCCCTGACACTGGTAGGTCATCGGGCTGGCCTGCTGCGGCGGCAGCACCACATGCGGCACATACGTTCCGCCGGGCGTCCAGCCGGCCTTACGGATGGTGATAAAGGAGTTCTCGCAGCGGAAGTGATAGTAGTCCTCCTTCGCCTCCCAGCCCGATAGGATCTCGTTCAGAACGTCTACAACGACAGGGTGATCAAGCAGCTCCTGCGCCGGGCCGCCGTAGCCATCGCCGCCTGCGTAGAGGTAGGCTTTGATTGCGTCCGTCTCGCTCTCGCTGAGCACGCCCGGTATCAGCAGCCATCCCTTCAGGTCAAACCAGAACTTCTGCTCCTCGGTCATTGTGGTTATCTCTCCTCCTGTCGCCGGGAAATGTATCGCTGCCGCTCCTTCCAGCATCCCATAAAACGCTTGCCGCAGAGCGCACGCGCGAACAGGTTCGCGGTTCTTGCCGGATATTCCTGCGGCATGGCAACGGCCCAGGGCTGTTCCGTTTGCGGTAGCGGGCGAATAATATTGAGGCCCGCTCCTCAAGGATTTAGGCCGCTCTCAACCACGGTTTCCAGCCTGCCCGCAGGCCCAACGGGGGTGGCTGACCATACAGCAAAGCCCCTGGGTCGAGCACACGCGCGCCCAAAAGAGCGGGCTGTCGCGGGCGCGCGCGTCCCTGGGACGGCCACCGTGTTGGGAAGTGGGCCACTTAAGGATACGGGGCTGGCTTGCGATCCTCAAGAACAGGGGAGGAGAGAACAGAAGCCAGGTCGCCCTCTTCCCTGCCGCGTTAGCGGCGAATTAGGGAAGGGACCGGGGGGTTAGAGCGTGTTATGAACTTTGGGGGCTTGTAAGCAGTATGGGTACGTATGTCTACTCGCAAGCCCTATCCCAGTGATGTCTCTGATGACGAATGGGCCTTTGTGGCCCCTTACCTGACCCTGATGACCCAAGACGCTCCCCAACGCGACTA
>Ga0209810_1002954_pt1 | contig 18900 bp, 18 predicted proteins | sample Coa_R1_7_FD_187159 | JGI IMG/M metagenome (GOLD analysis project Ga0209810, IMG submission 187159) | Surface soil microbial communities from Centralia Pennsylvania, which are recovering from an underground coalmine fire - Coalmine... | ecosystem: Environmental > Terrestrial > Soil > Unclassified...
GGCCGAGCTTTGCCGCCTATGCCCGGGCCGTCGTCGCCAACGCGCAGGCTCTCGCCGCGACGCTGGCGGAGCAGGGGCTCGACATCGTCTCCGGCGGCACCGACACGCATCTGCTGCTCGTCGATCTGCGGCCCCTGGGTCTCACCGGCCGCGACGCCGAGCAGGCGCTCGAACGCGCCGGCATCACCTGCAACAAGAACGGCATTCCGTTCGACCCGCAAAAGCCGACGGTGACCTCCGGCATCCGGCTCGGCTCGCCGGCGGCGACGACGCGCGGCTTCGGCACGCGCGAGTTCCGCCAGGTCGGCGAATGGATCGGCGAGGTGCTGCGCGGCCTTGCCGGCAATCCCCTGAACAATGGCGGCGCCGAGGCGCGGGTGCGCGAGGCGGTCGCCGCGCTGTGCGCGCGCTTCCCGGTCTATCCGGCATAGCGGCGATCTGAACAACGGAGAGGGAGATGCGCTGTCCGTTCTGCGGTGCCGACGATACCCAGGTCAAGGATTCCCGGCCAACCGATGATCGCGGAGCGATCCGCCGGCGGCGCTTCTGCCCGAACTGCGCGGCGCGCTTCACCACCTTCGAGCGGGTGCAGCTGCGCGAGCTGACCGTGGTCAAGAAGAACGGCCAGCGCCAGCAGTTCGACCGCGACAAGCTCGCCCGCTCGATCTACGTCGCGTTGCGCAAGCGGCCGCACGAGCCGGAGCGGGTCGAGCGCATGATCAACTCGATGGTGCGCCAGCTCGAAAGCTCCGGCGAGACCGAGATTCCGAGCGACATGATCGGCGAGCTGGCGATGGAGGCGCTCGCCTCGCTCGACCACGTCGCCTATATCCGCTTTGCCTCGGTCTACCGCAATTTCCGCGAGGCCAAGGATTTCGGCGAGTTCGTCGGACGGATCGCGGCGGATGGCGATTGAGGGCGCCGCCGCCGAAACGGACCCGATCCGCGACCGGGCCGCGATGCGCGCGGCCCTGGCCCTCGCCCGCCGCGGGCTCGGCACGGTGTGGCCGAACCCGGCGGTCGGCTGCGTGATCGTCAGCGAGGGCCGCGTCGTCGGCCGCGGCTGGACCCAGCGCGGCGGCCGCCCCCACGCCGAAACCGAGGCGCTGAGGCGGGCAGGCGCCGCGGCGCGCGGCGCCACCGTCTATACCAGCCTCGAACCGTGCAGCCATTGGGGACGGACCCCGCCCTGCGCCGAGGCGCTGCTCGCCGCCGGCGTCGCCCGCGTCGTCGTCGCCGTCGAGGATCCCGACCCGCGCGTTGCCGGCGCCGGCGTGGCGCGGCTGCGCGAGGGCGGGGTGGCGGTCGAGCTGGGGCTGTGCGCCGAGGAGGCGGCCGAGGTCAATGCCGGGTTCTTCTGCCGCCTGGCGCACGGCCGGCCGCTGGTGACCCTGAAGCTGGCCGCCTCGCTCGACGGCCGCATCGCCACCGCGAACGGGCAAAGCCGCTGGATCACCGGCCCGCCGGCGCGGGCGCGGGCGCATCTGCTGCGCGCGGCGCACGACGCGGTCATGGTCGGCACCGGCACGGCGCTCGCCGACGACCCGCAACTGACCTGCCGGCTGCCCGGCCTTGCCGACCGCTCGCCGGTGCGCATCGTGCTCGACCGCCGTCTGCGCCTGCCCGAAACCGCGCGCGTCTTCGCCGACGCGGCGACGGTGCCGAGCTGGGTGGTGACGCTGCCGGGCGCCCCGGCCGAACGCCGGGCGCGGCTGGAGGCCGCCGGGGTCGAGGTCATCGCGGTGGCGGCGGATGCCGGCGGCCGCATCGACCTCGCCGCCGCGTTGCAGGCGCTCGGCGCCCGCGGGCTGACCCGGCTGCTGGTCGAGGGCGGCGGCGCGCTCGCCGCCGCGCTGCTGGCCGCCGGCCTGGTCGACCGTCTCGTCTGGCTGAGCGCGCCGCTGCTGCTCGGCGGCGACGGCGTGCCGGCGGTCGCTGCGCTCGGCCTCGACGCGCCGGCGGCGGCGCCCGGCTTTGTCCGCCTGACGCAGGCGACGGTCGGCGAGGACGGGCTGGCAATCTACGCAAAACGCGCTGGCTAATCCGCCGCGAGGCTCCTAGCTTTACCGGCATGTTCACGGGGATCATCAGCGATCTCGGCCGGGTCCGGCGGGTCGAACGCGCCGACGGGCGCGAGTTCACAATCGCCACCGGCTACGACGTCGCCGGCATCGCGCTCGGCGCCTCGATCGCCTGTTCCGGCGTGTGCCTGACGGTGGTGGCGACCGAGCCCGGCGCGTTTCGCGTGCAGGCCTCCGGCGAGACGCTGTCGCGCTCCACCCTCGGCGCCTGGCGCGAAGGCACGCCGGTCAACCTCGAGCGGCCGTTGCGCCTCGGCGACGAGTTCGGCGGCCATATCGTACTGGGACATGTCGACGGGGTGGCCCGCATCGTCGAACGCCGGCCGGACGGCGAGTCGGTGCGCTTTTCCTTCGAGGTGCCGGAGCCGCTGGCGCGCTTTGTCGCGTCGAAGGGCTCGGTCGCGCTCGACGGCATCAGCCTGACCGTCAACGAGGTGTCGGGCCCGCGCTTCGGCGTCAACATCATCCCCTATACCCTGGCGCACACCAATCTCGGCACGCTGCAGCCCGGCGACGAGATGAATTTCGAGATCGACCCGATCGCCCGCTATGTCGCGCGGCTGACCGAGGAGCGCGGCGGATGAGCACCAAAGCCCCCCACCTGCTGTTTGTCGAGGCGCAGTTCTACCCGCATATCAGCGCCCTGCTGCATGCCGGGGCGGAGCGGGCGGCGAAGGCGGCGGGCGCCACGTTCGAGACGGTGTCGGTGCCGGGCTCGTTCGAATTGCCCGGAGCGATCGCGATGGCCGCAGCGGCGCCCGGCCGGTTCGACGGCTATGTCGCGCTCGGCTGCGTGATCCGCGGCGAGACCAGCCATTACGACCATGTCTGCACCGAAGCGGCGCGCGGGCTGCAGCAGCTCGCGCTGGCGGGGCTGGCGGTCGGCTTCGGCATCGCCACCTGCGAGAACGAGGCCCAGGCGCTGGCGCGAACCTCGCCCGAGGGGCGCGACATGGGCGGCAAGGCGGTGCGCGCCTGTCTGGCGATGGTGGCGTTGAAGCGGCAATTCGCCGGAGGCGGCGGATGAACGATGCCGGGCGCCGGCGCCGCGCGGCGCGCCTGGCGGCGGTGCAGGCGCTGTACCAGCTCGAGTTGAACCCGGGCGCCGGCGCCGAGGCGGTGATCCGCGAATTCGCCGGGTACCGGCTCGGCCGCGACCCCGAAGGCGAGGATTACGGCGATCCCGATCCCGCCCTGTTCGGCGAGATCGTGCGCGGCGTCGTCGGCGACCGCGACCGGCTCGACGAGGCGATCGCCGCCTCGCTCAGCGACGAGTGGCCGCTCAACCGGCTCGAAACCGTGCTGCGCCTGCTGCTCGAAGCCGGCGCCTTCGAGCTCGTACACCGCCGCGATATTCCGCCGCGCGTCACGCTCAGCGAATATGTCGGGCTCGCCCACGCCTTTTTCGACGGGCGCGAGCCGAGCCTCGCCAACGGGGTGCTCGACCATCTCGCCCGCACCTTGCGGGCCGACGAATTGTAGCCGCCGTGGCGGCGTCGGGCCTCGGCGAATTCGGCCGCATCCGGCGGTATTTTGCGCCGCTGGCGGGGCCCGGCGGGCTCGGCCTGGCCGACGATGCCGCGGTGCTCGCCTGCCCGCCGGGGCGGGAGCTGGTCGCCACCGTCGATGCGATGGTGTGCGGCGTTCACTACCTGCCGGAGGACCCGCCCGACCTGGTCGCCCGCAAACTGCTGCGGGTCAACCTGTCCGATCTGGCGGCGATGGGGGCGACGCCGCGCTTCTATCTGCTGACGACGGCGCTGCCGGCCGCGCTCGGCGACGACTGGGTGGCGCGGTTCGCAGCGGGCTTAGCCGAAGACCAGACTAACTATGGAGTCAGCCTGCTCGGCGGCGATTCGGTCGCCACGCCGGGGCCGGCGGTGTTGTCGCTGACCGCGCTCGGCGAGGTCGCCGCCGGCGCCGCGATCCGCCGCAGCGGCGCCCGGCCGGGCGACCGCATCTGGGTCTCCGGGACGATCGGCGACGCCGCGCTCGGGCTCGAGGTGCTGCGCGGCGGCCACGGCGAACTCTCGGCGCCGGATCGCGCGATGCTGGCGGCCCGGTTTCAGCTTCCCGAGCCGCGCGTCGCGCTGGGGCCGCGTCTCGCCGGCCTCGCCCATGCGATGGCCGACATCTCCGACGGGCTGCTCGCCGATCTCGGCCATATCTGCGAGGCGTCGGGGGTCGCCGCGACGGTGACCGCCGCGGCGCTGCCGCTGTCGCCGGCGGCCGAACGGATCGCCGCGGCGGAGCCCGGGCTGCGCGCGCGGGCTGCGGCGGCCGGCGACGATTACGAATTGCTGTTCGCGGCCCCGCCGGAGGCGGCGCCGGCGCTCGCCGCGCTCGCCGCCGAGCTCGGGCTGCGGCTGAGCGAGATCGGCGCGATCCACGCCGGGGAGGGGGTCCGGCTGTGCGACGCGGCCGGGCGCGAGATCGCCGTCGCCCGGCCCGGCTACACCCATTTCTGATCCTTGGGATTCCGCACCGCCGGTGGTAGGAAGTTGGCGATGCCGTTCAACCGCCTCGTGCTGTGCGCCGCAACGATCCTGTGGGGTCTTGCCGGCTGCGCCTTGGCGCCCGGCCAGGGGCCGCTGCAAGCCGAGCTGTTGCAGCAGGCAACGGAGAACGGCCGCCCGCGCTTCGACGTCGTCGAGGTCGACGACCGGGTCGTCGCCGCCTTGCAGGCGCAGAAGCCGCCGCCGTTCCATTCGCATTTCAAGAAATACCAGCCGCCGCCGCAGCTTCCGATCGCCGTCGGCGACGTGCTGTCGGTGGTGATCTGGGAGAGCAGCCCCGAAGGCCTGTTCGGCGCCTCGACCGACATCCACCTCGACCCGGCCGAGATCGCCGAGGCCCTGCGCAGCGATCCCGAGGCGGCGGCGCTGATCCACCCGTCGGAGGCGCCGCTGCAGCGCGACGCGGCGATCGCGGCGCTGCGCCGCACCGCTCAGGGCCAGTACCTGCTGCAAACGCTCGAACAGGTCGGCCGGCCCGAGACGCATATCCCCGACCAGCGGGTCGGCGTCGACGGCGGCATCACCATCCCTTATGCCGGGCGCATTCCCGCCGCCGGGCACACCCCGGCCGAGGTCCAGCATTTGATCGAGGCGCGCCTCGCCGGCAAGGCGCTCGACCCGCAGGCGCTGGTGCTGGTCAAGCACAGCGATGTCAACACGGTGACGGTATCGGGCGAGCTGGTCGCCGGGGCGCGGGTGCCGCTCGACGTAGGCGGCTCCCGCCTGCTTGAGGTGATCGCCGCGGCGGGGGGCGCCCGCGCCCCGGTGCACGACACCTATGTGAGCCTGTCGCGCGACGGGCTGACCGCGACGGTGCCGCTCGCCACCCTGGTCGACGATCCGGACGAGGACATTTTCGCCCGCCCGGGGGATGTCGTGACCCTGCAGCGCCGGCCGCAGGTGCTGAGCGTGTTCGGCGCCGCCGGCAAGAACGCGGCGGTTCAATTCGACCAGGACCGGGTGTCTCTCGGCGAGGCGCTGGGCAAGGCGGCCGGCCTGCGCGACAGCCGCGCCGATCCGCGCGCGGTCTTTCTGCTGCGCTACGAGCCCGCCGCGGTCGCCCGTGCGGTCGGAGCGCAGCCGCTGCCCGACGCCGCCGCCGGCGGGCTGACCCCCGTGGCCTACCGGCTCGACCTGTCCGATGCCAAATCCTTCAATCTCGCCCAGCGCTTTCCGGTGCGCGACAACGACGTCATCTATATTGCCGAGGCGCCGAGCGAGCCGCTGCGCAAGGTGCTCAGCGTGTTCCAGAACATTACCGGCCCGCTGCTCAACGCGGTGTTGATCTGCCACCAGACCAAGTGCTGAACTAACGCACGAGGCGGCCGATTTCGTCGCTGTGGAAGGCGGCGAGGTCTTCCGGGCCGACGAAATTGATGTCGCCGGGGGTCGCGAGGGCGAGCGCGGCGAGGTAGGCGCCCAGCCGGATCGCCAGATCGGGGTCGCCGTCGAGCAGCCCGTAAAGGAGCCCGGCGACGAAGGAATCGCCGGCGCCGATGCGGTCGACGATCTCGACCGGGTAGCGCGGCGCCTCGCGCAAGACCCCGCGCGCCAGCAGCAGATCGCCGCTGTCGGCCCCGGGCGGCCGCGTCAGCGCCACCAGCGGCACTCCGTAGCGCCGCGCCAGCGCCTCGGCCAGGGCCGCGCCGGATTCGGCAAAGCCGAGCACCGCCTGGGCGTCGCGCTCGGCGACGACGAACAGTTCGAGATGCGGCGCCACCGCATCGAGCATTGCCCGCGCCGCCGCGGCGTCGGTCAGCGTCGCCCGGTAGTTGAGGTCGTAGGACAGCGGCGTGCCGGCCTGGCCGGCGAGCGCGGCGACCTCGGCCACCAGGATGCGGCAGCTCTCGCTCAATGCCGGGGTGATGCCCGACAGATGCACCCGCGCGCTGTCGGCGACGAGGCTCTGCCACGGCGCATCGGCGAGCGCCATCCCGGCGGCGGCCGAATTCTTGCGGTCGTAGATGACGCGGGCGTTGCGCGGCGGCGGTCCGGGTTCGAAGAACATCAGCCCGAGCCGCGCCTCTTCGACCCATTGGACCCAGGCGGTATCGACCCCGTGCCGCCGCGCCTCGCCGTCGACGATGCGGCCGAGCGGCCCCTGCGGCAGCCGCGACACCCAGGCGACCTTGCGGCCGAGCCGCGCCAGCACGCAGCCGACATTGAGCTCGCTGCCGCCGATGCCGACCTCGAATAGCCGCGCCTGATCGACGCGCTGCATCCCCGGCGGCGACAGCCGCAGCAGGGTTTCGCCGAGGGTGACCAGGTCGTAGCGCGGCATCGCGCTCAGCCGCGCGGGCCGCCGGCGACGTAGATCACCTGGCCGGAGACGAACCCGGCCTCGTCGCTGCACAGAAAGGCGATGACGTTGGCGACGTCGCGCGGCACCCCGGCGCGGCGCACCGGGATCTCGCGGGCGCGCTCCTCCTTCCATTCCTCGGGGTCGCGGCCGAGGCGGATCGCGGTCTGCCGCGTCATCTCGGTGTCGATGAAGCCGGGCGCCACCGCGTTGACGGTGATGCCGTAGCGGCCGAGCTCGATCGCCAGGGTGCGCGCCAGGCCCTGCAGCCCCGCCTTGGCGGCGGAATAATTGGCCTGGCCGCGATTGCCGAGCGCCGATACCGAGGACAGGTTGACGATGCGGCCCCAGTTGCGCTTGACCATCTCGCGCTGCGCCGCGCGCGAACAGAGAAAGGCGCCGCGCAGGTGCACCGCGGCCACCGCGTCCCAATCCTCCTCGGTCATCTTGTGGATCAGGTTGTCGCGGGTGATCCCGGCATTGTTGACGAGGATGTCGAGCTGGCCGAAATGAGCGGCGATCCGGGCCACCGCGCGCTCGACCTCGTCGGCGGCGGCGACATTGGCCGCGAGCCCGAGCGTCCTGACCCCGTGCCGCGCGCCGATGCGCGCGGCCGCCGCCTCGGCCGCCCGGCCGTCGAGATCGCAGATCGCGATCGCGGCGCCGTCCTCGGCGAGCCGCTCGGCGGTCGCCTCGCCGATCCCCCGCGCCCCGCCGGTGACCAGCGCGACCCGTCCCTCGGATCGTCCCCTCATGGTTCTCTCCTTAGCTCGACTAGACAGTTAGTCTTAAATGAGACATGAATATAGGGATGTAAGAGATTGTTTTCACATCGCCATCCATCCGCCATCGACATTGTAGCAGGCGCCGGTGATGAAGCCGGCGCGGTCCGAGCACAGAAAGGCGACCATCTCGGCGATCTCTTCCGGCTCGCCCATGCGGTGCTGCGGGGTCTGGGCGAGGATGCTGTCGCCGCGCCGCCGCATCGTGTCTTCGGTCATGCGGGTGCGGATGAACCCGGGGCAGACCGCATTGATGCGGATGCCCGCCTCGGCATATTCGAGCGCTGCCGTCTTGGTCAGGCCAAGCACGCCGTGCTTCGCCGCGACATAGGCAGAGGAGGTCGGCAGGCCGATCAGCCCGGCGATCGAGCCGGTGTTGACGATGGCGCCGCCGCCCTGCGCCAGCATCGGCCGCAGCTCAGCCTTCATGCACAGCCACACGCCTTTCAGGTTGACCGCGATCATCCGGTCGAACGCCGCTTCCGACCAGTCGCCCGTCTTCTGCCCGCCGGCGGCGACCTGGTAGGGCGCGATTCCGGCGTTGTTGAAGGCGCAGTCGATGCGGCCATAGGCGGCGATCGTGCCTTCGACCATCGCCGCGACCGCCGCCGCATCGGTGACGTCGCCGGACAGCGAGATCGCCTGGCCGCCGGCGGCGTTGACCCGGGCCACCGTTTCCGCCGCCGCCTCGGCGGCCGCATCGGCCACCGCGACGCGCGCCCCTTCGCGGGCGAAGACCAGCGCCGCGGCGCGGCCGATGCCGCCGCCGCCGCCGGTGATCAGCGCCGATTTCCCGTCGAGCATGCCGGCCATGTCGTCCTCCCTGCCGATCCCGCCACTCTATACCGCTTCCCGCGGCGGCGGCGGTGCTAGATTGGCGCGTCGGAAACCGCGGCGGAGGGGGGATGCGGCGGGGCAGCATCATGTGGGGCGCGGCGGCGCTCGCCGCCGCCGTCGTATCGCCCGTCTCCGCCGCGGAATTGCGCCTCGCCCGCACCGTCGAATTGGCGCAATTGCCGCTGGTCGTCGCCGAGCGCCAGCATCTGATCGAGAAGGCGGCGGCGGCGCGCGGCGTCGACGGGCTGGTCGTGCATTGGCTCGATCCGGGTCGCGCCGGCGGGCTGGCGCAGCTCGCCGCCGGCAAGGCCGATCTCGCGGTGGCCGAGCCCGGCGCGTTTCTCGCCGCCCGCGAGCGCGGCGCCGGCACGCCCGCGGCGCTCGCCGCGCTCGCCGCGGTGTCGCGCGCGCCTTACGTGCTGGTCGCGCGCAATCCCGGGCTCCGGACGATCCGCGATTTTCGCGACGGCGACCGCATCGCGGTGCCGGGGAAGAGCTCGGGACCGGCGCTGATGCTGGAGATGGCGGCGTCGCGCGAATGGGGCATCGGCGAGTTCGCCCGGCTCGACCGCTTCGTCGTCGTCCGCTCCGATCCGGAAGCCGCCTTCCAGCTCCGCTCCGGCCAGGGCGAGGTCACCGCCCATTTCTCGCGCTCGCCCTACAGCGACGACGAGCTCGCCAATCCCGCGCTGCACCGCGTCATGGATTCGTTCGACATCGCCGGTCCGCACAGCGCCGCGCTGGTGGTGGCGCCCGCTGCCTGGTGCACCGCCAATCCGGCGCTGGCGGCCGCGGTGGTGGCGGCCTTGCAGCAGGCCGACCGCTTCATCGCCGACCAGCGCGGCGCCGCGGCCGAGCTGTTCGCCGCCGCGGCCAAGGACCAGGTCGCCGTCGTCGAGGACCTCTCCGACATGATCGGCGACCCCGACGTCGCCTACAGCGCGGCGCCGGCCGGGGTGCTCGGCCTCGCCGATTTTCTCGCCGCCACCGGACGCCTCGCCGGCAAGCCCGGCGGCTGGGCCGAGCTGGCCTGCGCGGCGGGCCGCGAGCTCGCCGGAAACTGAGCCACGCGGCGGCGGTTTTGCCGTATAAAGCGGCATGGAACTGCGCATCCGCTCGATTTCCTATCTCGCCGAGGGGATCAACGGCTACGAGTTCGTCGACCCGAACGGCCGCGACCTGCCGCGCTTTTCGGCCGGGGCGCATATCGCCGTGCGGGTCGGCGGGGTGTGGCGCGACTATTCGCTGTGCAACGACCCGGCCGAGCGGCGGCGCTATGCGATCGCGGTATTGCGCGAGAGCGAAGGGGCGGGGTCGCGCCACCTGCACGACGCGATCCGGGTCGGCGACCTCGTCGAGGTGTCGTGGCCGCGCAACCATTTTCCCCTGGCCGACGATGCCGCGCGGCACCTGTTCATCGCCGGCGGCATCGGCATCACCCCGATCATGGCGATGATCGCCGAACTGCGCCGGCGCCGCGCCGAGTTCATGCTGCACTACTGCACCCGCGCCCCGGAGCGTACCGCCTTTCGCGAGGAGCTGTCGCTGCTCGCCGCGCTCGGCCGCGTCGTCTTCCATTACGACGGCGGCGACCCGGCCAAAGGGCTCGACATCGCCGCCCTGCTGCGGCGGCCGGAGCCCGGCACCCATGTCTATTATTGCGGCCCGGCCGGGCTGATGAGGGCGGCCGCCGCGGCCGCCGCGCATTGGCCGGCCGAGCGCGTGCATTTCGAGTTCTTCACCGGCCCGCAGGCGGCGCCGCCGGCCGCCCTCGCCGACGACCGGCCATTCACCGTGCGCCTCGCGCGCAGCGGCGGCACGGTCGTTGTCGCACCCGGCGAAAGCATCGCAAAAGTTCTGCAGCGTAACGGGTTGCCGGTCAAAACCTCATGCGAACTGGGATATTGCGGCACCTGTCTGACGCGCTATCTCGCGGGCGAGCCCGACCATCGCGACGAGATTCTGCGCCCCGAGGACCGGGCGCACTACCTGCTGGCCTGCTGCGCCCGGGCGAAAGGCGACGAGCTCGTGCTCGACCTTTAGCCGGCCAGGCTCTTCGCCACCATCTCGTAGGTATTGGTGCTCAGCCCCGGGGTGTCGTGGATGCGCTGAAGCTGCGCGCGCATCAGCGCCTGGCGCGCCGGATCGAAGCGGCGCCACTGGCCTAACGGCTGAACCAACCGGGCGGCGAGCTGGGGATTGGCCGGGTCGATGGCCAGCACCTCGTCGGCGAGAAAGGCGTAGCCGCCGCCGTCGCCGTCATGGAAGCGGAGCTGGTTGCCCTGGGCGAACGCCGCCACCAGGGCGCGCACCCGGTTCGGGTTGCTGCGGGTATAAGCCGGATGGCCGGCGAGGCGGCGCACCGCGGCGACGGTTCCCGGCAGGGCCGAGCGCGCCTGCAGCCCGAACCATTTGTCGATGACCAGGGGGTCGTCGGTCCAGCGCCGATAGAACTGCGCCAGCGCCTCCTCCCGCTCGGCGGCGTCGAGATCGGCGAGCACGGCGAGCGCCGCCAGCACGTCGGTCATGTTCTGCTGCGCCGCGAACTGGGCGAAGGCGAGCGCCGCGCCGGCCCTGGCGTCGCCGGCGGCGAGGTAGGCGAGGCAGGCGTTGCGCAGCGCGCGCCGCCCGATCGAGCGCCCGTCGGTGCGGTAGGGGCCGGGGTCGCCGAGCCGGCGATAGGCCTCGGCCAGCGGCTCGGCGAGGGCCGCGGCGATCGCCGCCCGCGCTTCCTCGCGCACCGCATGGATCGTCTCGACATCGACCGGCGCCATCGCGTCGGCGAGGTTGGCCTCGCTCGGCAGGGTCAGGGCCTCGGCGGCAAAGGCCGGGTCGCCGTCGCTGTCGGCCAGCGTCTGGCGCAGCGCCGCGACCAGGTCGGGATCGAGCGGCGGCAGCGGCTCGCCGCGCTGCCGCAGGGCGATGCGGTCGAGCAGGATGCGCGTCGCCGCCTGCTGGCCGGCATCCCACCGCGCGACCGGGTCGCTATCGTGGAGGGCGAGGAATTTGAGCCGGTCGAGCGGCGGGTTCTGCCATTTGACCGGGGCGGAGAAGCCGCGCAGCGGCGACGGCACCGGCGGCGCGGCGACATCGACAAAGCGGAAGGTTTCGCGTTCGCCGCGGCACACCAGCACCCGCGTGCCGGCCGCCGCCGCCGCCTCGCCTTCGAGGCGGATCGGCAGGTCGTCGCCGTTCGGGCCGATCAGCCCGAGCGCGAGCGGGATCGGCAGCGGCGCCTTGTCGGGCTGTCCCGGGGTCGGCGGCGTGCGCTGCGCAACGGTCAGCTCATAGCGCCGCGCCGCCGCGTCGTAGCGGTCCTCGATGGTCAGCTCCGGCGTGCCCGCCTGGTCGTACCAGCGGCGGAAGTCGCCGAGATCGACGCCGCCGCCGTCCTGCATCGCCGCGAGGAAGTCGTCGATCGTCGCCGCCCGGTTGTCGTGGCGGGCGATATAGGTGTCCATGCCGCGGCGGAACCCGTCGGGGCCGAGCAGCGTGTGCACCATGCGGATCAGCTCGGCGCCCTTCTCGTACACCGTCGGCGTGTAGAAATTGTCGATGCGCAGATAGCTCTTCGGCTGCACCGGGTGGGCGAGGGGGCCGGCGTCCTCGGGAAACTGCGCCGCGCGCAGGGCGCGGATATCGCCGATGCGGCTGACCGCGGCGCTGCCCATGTCGGCGGAGAACTGCTGGTCGCGGAACACGGTCAGCCCTTCTTTCAGCGACAACTGGAACCAGTCGCGGCAGGTCACCCGGTCGCCGGTCCAGTTGTGGAAATATTCGTGGGCGATGACCCGCTCGATGTTCTCGTAATCTCCGTCGGTCGCGGTCTCCGGCCTGGCCAGCACATAGCGGGTATTGAAGATGTTGAGCCCCTTGTTCTCCATCGCCCCCATGTTGAAGTCGCTGACCGCGACGATGTTGAACACGTCGAGATCGTATTCGAGCCCGAACACCTCCTCGTCCCAGCGCATCGCCGCCTTCAGCGAGGCCATTGCGTGGCCGCATTTGTCCTCGTCGCCGCGCCGCACCCAGATCGCCAGCGCGACCGGCCGGCCCGAACGGGTGGTGAACCGGTCGCGCACCGCGACGAGGTCGCCGGCCACCAGCGCGAACAGGTAGCACGGCTTCGGGTGCGGGTCGGTCCAGCGGGCCCAGTGGCGCCCGTCGCCGAGCTCGCCGGCGCCGTCCGGATTGCCGTTCGACAGCAGCACCGGATAGCGCGCCTTGTCGGCGGTGATGGTCACCCGGTAGCGCGCCATCACGTCGGGCCGGTCGAGGAAATAGGTGATGCGGCGGAACCCCTCGGCCTCGCATTGCGTGCAGAAATTGCCGCCGGATTTGTACAGGCCGCTCAGCGCCGTGTTGTTCTGCGGCTCGATGCGCACCTCGGTTTCGAGGGTGAACGCGTCCGGCACCTCGGGGAGCACCAGCGTCTCGCCGTCGAAATGATGCGGCGCCGCGGCGCCGTCGAGTTTCAGCGACAGCAGCTCCAGCGCTTCGCCGTCGAGCCGCAGCGGCGCCCCGGCGCGCCGGCGGCGCAGGCTCAGCCGCGCGCCGACCCGCGTCTCCTCTTCGCCGAGCGCGAAATCCAGCTCGACCCGGTCGATCGCAAAATCCGGCGGCCGGTAGTCGGCGAGGTTGGTCGGTTGCGGCGGGGCGGCATCGCGCGGGAGATCGGGCATCGCTTCGGAACCGTGAGGGTTGGCCGGCCGCGATCATACAACGTCGGTTCGGCGGTTTCGGGATCAAAATCGTCCGATCCGGTGTTTGCCCCGAAGTTCGCAAATGTGGGGGCTACAGGTCCGGTAGAGGAGAAGACAAAAATCGCCGGATACAGGAAGGAGAGTAGAGATGAGGACAATTGCTGCGATAGCGCTGCTTGCCGGTTTGTCGGCTAGTGTGCCCGCTTTTGCGCAGACCCCGGCGGATAATGCGATTCGCGGGGGCGCCACTGGGGCGACGGCGGGCGCTGTTATCGGCTGTATTGTGACGATCCCGGTCGGCTGCGCCCCGGGTGCGGCGATCGGCACCGCCGTCGGCGGCGGTGTCGGGGCCACTGCCGGCGCGGCGTCGCCGCCGCCGGCCTACTACTACCCGCCGCCCCCGCCGCCGCCGCGCCCGTACTAGGAACCGGTCGCGGAGACGCGCGGCACTGTAACCAATGTAACTCTGTAACGCAGAGGACGCGAAGGATAGGCAAGGGCCGCGAAGGCGCCGAGCATCCTCCGCGTCCTTCGCGCGTCCTCTGCGACCTTCGCGCTAAAGCGCTTTCTTCCCGGGGGCCGCGCCGGCGCCGCGCCGGACGGCGACGCTAAAAAAGCCAAAATTCGCGGTTAGGATGCGCGCAACCGAGCGGACGGCGGAACTGCGCGCGTGGCGACATTATCGCGATGCATCTCAATAGGTTAGATCAAATTGCTCGTGATGTCGCCTGATAACCGCAGGTTGAATCCGGCATTTCTGCGGGTTTGCGGCAGGCTCGCCCTGTTGATTTCCTGTATTTGCAGGCGGCGCGGGCGCGCAGCCGGCGATCTCGTTCGCGCCGCGGTTGCATTGGAATTGCGGCCGCTCCGGGCGGCGGGGCGCTCAGGCAACCGCGCCGTCGGTGCAGGCGGCGAACGGCACCGGGCGCGCCAGGTAGCCGCTCGCCAGCAGCGCGCGCTGCAGGCGGAGAAACCCGTCCTGCGAAAGCGCCGGGGTTTGCGCCCACACCCCCTGCGCCTTGTAGCGGGCCAGCGCGCCCGCCAGCACCGCGCGGTCGAGCGCCGGGAAATACGGTGCGATCGCCGCGGCCAGCTCGCCCGGCGCCGCGGCGGCCACCCAGGCCAGCGTGCGGGCGATTGCCCGGGTCATGCGCCGATACGGCTCGGGATCGGCCTGGAGCCGCTCGCGCGTCGTGGCGAACACGGTGTAGGCGGTGCGCCCGCGCGCGCTCGACTGCTGCCACACATGGGCGCCGGCCCGCACCGCGCGCTCGACGAACGGCTCGAACAGCTGCGCCGCCGGCAGGCTGCCCTCGGCGAGCGCGGCGAGGCTCTGTTCCATCGTGTTGCCGGCGATGCGGTCGAGCCGCTCGGGGTCGAGCCCGGCCTGGCGGATGTCCTCGTAAAGGCACAGCCACGGCGTCGGCACCTCGCTGACCGAGGCGAAGCGCGTCGTCGCCAGCGCGGCGAGGGTGAAGCCCGGGTTCGGCCGCGCCCCGACCAGCGAGAACGGGTCGCGGCACACCACCTCGGCAAAGGCGACGAGCGGCGAACGGGGATCGCGCTCGTGCTCCTTCATGATGCGGATCGGCCCCATCCACATCGCCTCCGCCGCGCCGGCGAGCAGCGCCGCCTCGGCCCGCCCGGGCCCCGGCGACGCCAGCATCTCGACCCGGAGTCCCTCGCTCTCGTAGAACCCGCCGGCCTCGGCCGCGTAGAACGGCGCGTAGAGCACGAAGCGGTAGTTTTCGTAGAGGCGCAGACGCATGGCTTCCCTCCGCGGGCTGCTTTATCGTTAGCACACCATCATGCGAGGGAGTGATCGATGACCGCAGCCGCCGTTCCGCCGAACTGCCTTGCCGGCGTCCGGGTGCTCGACCTGTCGCAATTCGAGGCCGGCCCGACCTGCACCGAGGTCCTGGCGCAGCTCGGCGCCGAGGTCGTCAAGGTCGAGAACCCGAAGGGCGGCGAGCCCGGCCGCATCCTCGGCGCCGGGCCGAAGCCGGGGGCCGACGCCTATTACTTCATGATCTACAACGCCAACAAGAAATCGGTGACGGTCGACCTGAAGTCGCCGCGCGGCCTCGCCCTGGTCAAGCAAATGGCGGGCAAGGCGGATGTGTTCATCGAGAACATGGCGCCCGGCACGATCGAAAAGCTGGGCCTCGGCTGGGACGTGCTGCATGCGCTCAACCCGCGCCTGATCTATGCCCAGGTCAAGGGCTTCGGCGAGGGCAGCCCGTACGAGCACAACCTCGCCTTCGACATGATCGCCCAGGCATGCGGCGGCAACATGGCGATCACCGGCGAGGTCGGCGGGCCGCCGGTGCGCCCGGGGCCGACACTCGGCGACACCGGCACCGGCATGCTGATGGCGATCTCGATCCTGGCGACGCTCTATCAGCGCAACAGCACCGGGCAGGGGCGGCGGCTCCAGGTGGCGATGCAGGACGCCCAGCTCAATTACACGCGCGGCGCCTTCGTCAACTACGCCCGCACCGGGCGGCCGCAGGAGCGCGGGCGCGCCGGGTTCGGCCCGCCGGTGCCGCCCAACGGCATCTTCCCGTGCAAGCCCGGCGGCCCCAACGACTGGGCCTACATTTTCAACAGCCACAACAATCCGGAGCACTGGCGGCGGCTGGCCCGGATCATCGGGCGCCCGGAGCTGGCCGACGATCCGGAGTATCTCGACCGCGACAAGCGGCTGGCGCGCGCCGACGAGGTCAACGCGATGATCGAGGCCTGGACCCGGCAGCACACCAAGCACGAGGTGATGCGCATCATCGGCGCCGCCGGGGTGCCGGCCGGCGCGGTGATGGACACCGCCGACCTGCTCGCCGAGCCCAGCTTCGAGACGCGCGGCATCATCCAGACCCAGCGCCATCCGAACGGCGAGCTGCGCATGCCGACCTTCCCGGTGCGCTTCGACGGCAAGCCGCCGGAGATCAAGCCGGCGCCGCTGCTCGGCGAGCATTGCGAGGAGGTGTTCGGCTCGTGGCTCGGGCTCAGCGCGGCGGACGTGCAGGGGCTGAAACGGGACGGGATCGTCTAGCCGGCGGATGGCGGGCGATGGCCTCGCGCCGGCCCGCCATCGACACCTGGTTCGCGGTCAGCGACGAGGACCCGCTCGCCGGCCGGCGGCGTTCCTCGCTGCTCAGCCGGCTCGTCTTCGGCATGACCGGCGCGATCTCGATCGCGCTCGGCGCATGGCTGCTGTCGAGCGGGGCCGACCGCAATCTCGGCGTCGCCCTGGTTGCGGCCGGGCTGATCCGCTTCGCCGGCATCTCTCTCGAGATGCGCGGCCACCCCGGCATCGGCTTTGCCGTCGCCGCGCTGACCGGCGCCGTGCTCTACGCCGCGGCGATGCTCGACCTCGGCGGCGAGGCGGGGCTCCAGGTCTGGGCCCTGCTGCTGGTCGGCATGCCGCCGCTGATCATGGGGCCGCAGCACGGGCGTCTGAGGCCGATCGTGTTCATCGGCAACGCAGCGATCGTCGCCGCCGTCGAGGTCGCGACGCGGCTGACGCCGCCGCGCGTGGTCCTTCCGCCCGAGGTGTTGTCCGCGGTGCGCGGCTGCAACCTTGCCGCCACGGTGGTGGTCATGGCGGTGCTGGTCGTCGCCTATCGCCGCCTGCTCGACCGCGCCGCGGACCATCTTGCCGCGGAGCGCAAGCTGTCCGAGCGGCTGCTCGCCAACATCCTGCCGGGTCCGATCGCGCTCAGGCTCAAACGCGAAGAGAACCCGATCGCCGACGAGCACGAGGCGGTGACGGTGATGTTCGCCGACATGGTCAACTTCACCGAATTCGCCGCGCAGCACCCGGCGGCGGAAGTGGTGAACCGGCTGAACAGCCTGTTCCAGGCCTTCGACGACATGGTGGAGCGGCGCGGCCTCGAAAAGATCAAGACGATCGGCGACGCCTATATGGTCGCCGGCGGCCTGCCGCAGGCGCGCGCCGACCATGCCGAGGCGGTCGCCGCGCTCGCGCTGGAGATGCTCGCCTTTGTCGAGGCGCTGGCGCGCGATACCGGGCGGGCCGTGGCGATGCGCGTCGGCATGCATTCCGGCCGGCTCGTCGCCGGCGTCATCGGCAAGCACAAGTTCAGCTACGACGTATGGGGCGATACCGTCAACACCGCGGCGCGGCTGGAAACCGCCGGCGAACCCGGACGCATCCACATCTCCGAGGCGACCCGCCGCGCGCTCGGGCCGGGCTGGGCGGTCGAGCCGCGCGGGCGGATCGCGCTGAAGGGGCTCGGCGAGGTGCCGTCCTATTTCCTGCTCGGCCGGGCCGCCGCCTAGCGCGGCGCCAGGCTGCCGTGGCGGTGCCAGGCGATCGCGTCGTCGAGGCGGTCGTCGCCCCAGAACAATTCGCTGCCGACGGCAAACGTCGGCGAGCCGAAGATCCTGAGCGCCCGGGCGGTGGCGGTCGCGGCCTCGTAGGCGTCGCCGACCTGCGCCCCGGCGGCCGCGGCGATGACCCGCGCCGGGTTCTCGCCGATCTCCCGGAGGCTGTCGGAAAGGTTGGGCTCGCCGCCTGGTTCGAGCCCGTCCTCGAACCAGCGCCGATAGGTTGCGCGGGTATAATCCGCGACCCAGCCCTCCGCCGCGCCGAGCACCGCGACCCGGTTGGCGACGTCCCATTGCGCCAGCGGATAGGGCGCCGGGACATGCGCCGGCAGCCCGTACATCGCCGCGCGGCGCTCGATGTCGCGCCACATATAGGCCGCCTTGATCGGCTTGGTGCGGAACGGGATGTTGTCCATCTCGATCATGATCTGGCGCACCGAGAACGGGCGCCAGCGAAAGACGATGCCGCTCTCGCGCTCGATTTGGCCAAGCCGCATCACGCTCAGATAGGTGTAGGTGCTGCCGATCGAGAACCAGAAATCGATCACCGCCCCATTCCCAGCCGCGCGCTCGCGATCCGCGCGCCCTCGGCCATCGCGCGGAACTTGGCCCACATCACATCCTCGGTGACGCGGCCCATCCCGGCCGAGGTGTCGAAGCCGCAATCGGTGCCGGCCATGACCCGGCGCGGGTCGCCGACCACGCGGGCGACGTTTTCGAGCCGGTCGGCGACCACCTCGGGGTGCTCGACGAACCCGGTCAGATCGTCGATGACGCCGGCGACGATGATCTGGTCGTCGGCGAGAGGGTATTTGGCGAGCACGCGGTATTCGTGCTGGTGCCGCGGATTGCCGAAGGGCAGGACAAAGCCGCCGACCTTGGCCTTCTGCAGGATCGGCAGGATGTCCTCGAGCGGCACGTCGCGGTCGTGCGGGCCTTCGTAATTGCCCCAGCACACGTGCAGCCGCACGCGGTCGCGCGGCACGTCGGCGATGGCAACGTTGATCGCCGCGACGACGCGCTCGACAAAGCCGAGAAACTCGGCCAAGGGCCGGTCGTTGTAGCTGAGGTGCCGTTCGAGCGCGAGGTCGGGGCAGTCGAGCTGCAGCAGGTAGCCGGCCTTGACGATCGCCTCGTACTCGACCTTGAGCGCGGCGGCGACCGCGGCGAGATAGGCGTCCTCGCTGTCGTAATATTCGTTCTTCATCGCGCCGACGATGATGCCCGGCGACGGCGCGGTGTAGAACGGCTCGACAAATCCCTGCGGATGCGCGTCGAGCACGGCGCGGAAATCGGCGAGCTCCGCCCGCAATTCGCTGTCGTCGGCGTATT
>Ga0209810_1002956_pt1 | contig 18872 bp, 17 predicted proteins | sample Coa_R1_7_FD_187159 | JGI IMG/M metagenome (GOLD analysis project Ga0209810, IMG submission 187159) | Surface soil microbial communities from Centralia Pennsylvania, which are recovering from an underground coalmine fire - Coalmine... | ecosystem: Environmental > Terrestrial > Soil > Unclassified...
GCGGGAGCAAGCCCCCGCCCACTGATTTATGGTATCAGGGCGCGCCCGTACCACCGGGCAGACCGCCTGGTAAGCCACCGGGCAGGCCGCCGGTGCCTGGAGTAGCCGCAGGAGCCGCCGAGGGCAGATCGGATGGTAGATTCGACGGATCGAAGATTCTGGTCTGATCGATGGGTGTAATATGCATTCCCGGCAGCGCCTTCTGCACCAGGAGCCACGCAATCAGCGCATTGCTCTTGAGGCTTTGCAGCGTTGACGAGTCCACCGGGCGCGACGGGTCGATGCTCATGATCTGCACAATGTGATAGGTCCCGTTCTCATTGAGAATGGGGCTGAGTTCGTTAACGTAGCGGTGCGGATCAAAGATCCAGTTTTCGACGACGGCAGCCGAATTTGCCGCATACTGCTGAATATATTGATAGCGCGCCAGCCAGCCGAGATCGCCGCCCTTCTTGTTCGTGTTGGTGTCAACCGAATATTTCGCGGCAAGCTGGCCGAAGTTACCGCCATGCTTGAGTTGATCGAGCACCTTCTGAGCCTGGCTTAATGTACTGATAGTCATGGCGCGCGCCAGCACCTGGTATGCCGGGGACTTGATTTGTGACGCCAGGTAGGATTGCATATTATCGCGGCGCATCTTCAAGGCCAGCATCGCACGCACATCGTTATCGCTCAGATTATCCTGGCTGAGAAATTTGCTATAGCTGGTGCTGCTGGGCATATTCGCGATGAAGTCGTGCAGCTGCTGGTTAATAGCGGCAGAACTGGGCATAATCTTCGCCTGAATGCTGGCGCTCTGCTTTGCGAGCCACTGGCGGATAACCACATCATCCTGTAGCCACTGAGCACTATCGTTACCCACCTGGGACTGCGTGAAAAGCTGCTGCTCATTGGGGATAGTGGTTTGCACCATCACTTCGTACTGGGCGAAGGCACTATTGTATTTATTCTGCGCCGTGTTGAGCTGAGCCTTTGTGTCGGCGAGCTGCTTTTCGAGCGCGGTGCGCTGCGCGCTGGGACCGGAGGGCAGCGCCTTGATCTGCTTGTTCAGGTTATCAACCTTGCTGGACAGGGTATTCACCGTCTTCTGAGCCGCATCCGACTGCTTTTTGAGCGCGTCGCGCTGCGCGGTGAGGCCATGCGGTCCGTAGAGCTTATTTAGCTCGAGCTGCGTGTCCACAGCCACGAGCTTGCGGTAATCCGACTGGGGCACAGAGACGCCGTTGACGGTGGTGATGGGCAGATTGGGGGTGATGATATTCAGGTTCACCCAGAAGCCAACAATAATCAAGACGATAATGACGAGAACAGCAATGGTGACAGACCAGACAGCGCGGCGCTGCAAGCGGGTTTTCTCGCTGCGAGAGAGATGGCCGCCCCATCCAAATATAAGAGGTTTGCCATCACGACGAGCCTCGACGTGCGCCGTCTGTCTAACATACTTCTTTGGTTTAGCAGAGCGCGCTGATCGCTGGCTATCGGCCCGACGCGCTGTTTGACTTTTCATCAGGGAACCTCCGGTAAATGGCTAATCCTCCACGCCCGGACTTTCAGGAAGGTAATGTAACTCTCCATACAAGTATTCTGCCGGCTCATCGCTGCGCGCTTCGTCAGGAAAGAGAGCCTGCGGGCACAGCGCCTGGGGCGCTGGCCCGCAGGCTCTCTTTCGCGGGGTGCGCCGCAGGCGCACAACCACATGACAGGCAATTTACTTAACGTGCGCAACCACAAGGCCGGCCCACGTAGAATTGCTACATCCCGCGCATATGCTCCGCTGTATAGGGGAGCAGGGCCATGAAGCGCGCCTGCTTGATCGCGGTGCTCAGGCCGCGCTGATGCTTGGCGCAGGTCCCGGTCTTGCGACGGGGTTCAATCTTGCCGCGATCAGAAATGTAGCGTTTCATAAAACGGCTGGCATCTTTATAGTCAATTTCGCGCACATGGTCGTGGCAGAACTGGCATATCTTGCGGCGCGATGGGCCGCCGCGATTACCCCGCTCACGGCGAGGCGCTGTCGTCGCTCCGCCGGAGGATGTTTCAGTACGTCTTTGCACAAACTTTCTCCTTCAATATTAGAAGGGGTGATCGTCCAGGTCTCCGAGGTCGTCGTTTTCGCCGAGGAAGGCATCGGAACCCGATTCTGGCTGTCTCTCTTTGGGCGTGAGCATCTCCATATCGTTCATAATCACATCGACGGCTGTGCGCTCTATACCATCGTTGCCGGTATACTTGCGCAACTGGAGGCGCCCTTCGACGAATATCTTGCTCCCCTTGTGCAGATAGGTATTGCAGGTCTCGGCAAGCTGGCGGAACGCCACGATGTTAAACCAGTCCGTTTCCTTCTGACGCTCACCTTCTGGCGATTTTGTCACCCGATTGACAGCCAGCGAGAAACGCGTGACCGCAACGCCACTGGGAGTGTAGTTCATTTCGGGATCGCGTCCCAGGTTTCCGATCAACATAATCTTGTTCATTGCTCAAATCCTTTCGACGTGATAAAACCCACCTCAGCTCTTTACCGGAACTTGAACGGCCCCAAACATAGCGCTGCTAGGCTTCTATCGTTTCAGTTTCCTCACCGTCAGGCACAGCGGGTTCGGCGCCCGCCTCCTCAACAGCAGGCTCGACTACCTCGGCTTCCACTGCGGGCGGAGCTTCCTCCTCCGTGGCAGATTCAGCAGAAGCCTCTGCCGGCTGCGGCTCCTCCTGAATCTGCTCCTGGGCCTCTACCACCGGCTCGCTTTCTGGAGCTGCGGAGGCCGCAGCAGTGGCAGCGGCGCGAGCTTCGCGCTCCTCTCGCTCCTTCTGAACAGCCTTTGGATCGCGTCTCCTGACCATATGCCGGAGTACCCTTTCAGAAACCCTGAGTGTACGTTCGAGTTCGGCCACGGTCTCGGGAGTCAGAATCATATCGATGAATACATAAAATCCGTCGCGTTGGCGTTCGATGGGGTATGCCAGGCGGCGGCGCCCCCACTGGTTTACCCGGACAACCTGGCCGCCGTGATTAGCGACGATCTGCTCGACGCGCTCAATAACGCCGCGCGTCTCTTCTTCACTGGCTTCGGGGTTGACGATCAATCCTAGCTCGTAGTCTCGCCTCACGAAGCCACCTCCTTCCTCTGGGTACACACCTGGTCAGCTCAGGTCGCTTTTTACGCTTACGACCACTGCCAGGGTAGGTGGAGCACCAACACGGTGTTGATGCTACTGTAACAGATGCCGCTCTGATATAGTGCGCGGCTGCAACAAAAATTGTCCCACGCGGACGTGGGATATGGCACCCCGCTGCTACCGGGCCAGATATTGCTTCCGCCGCCGGGAACAGCCTGTGTGGACACCAGTACCCCGCTATTATAACATTCTTCGCTATGCCTGACAATAGAGCCGAGGTGTACAAACTTTCAGCTTTCCATTCTTTTAATACACCGCGAAAGCGGAAAAGCGGAAGGGGTATAAGATAGCGATGTGTGGCGCAGCGGCTGCGCCACACATCGCTATCTTGAAAGTGGCAGAGCAGCGCGAACACGCGGCGAGAAAGGGCCTGGACGCTGAGAATCGGACATCATCTGACGTTTTTTCTGAATAAAGAGGTTTGGTCATGCATGCAACAGCATCCTGAGAATCGTGCGCCAGGCGCGCGGAAGCGCTATGCCGGGCGGCGGGTCGCGCTGTGGTTACTTGCTTCAGGTATAGCGCTGGAACTGGTTTATCTTGCGCTCTATCCCTTGCTCGCCCGGGCAGGACAGGTCATAGCCAGCGATCCCGTCCAGCACGCGCTGCCGGATAATTTCCCCTGGCTGCCCTGGCTGTACTGGACGCGGCTTCTGCCCGGACTGACGCGCCTTCTCGCACGCACGCCCTGGCTCGATCCGGCAAATACGCTGGGCAGCGCGAATCTGCTCCTCATCCTGCTGGCGCTGGCGAGCATTTTTGTGCTGCTCGCCGCCCATACTGGATCGCGAGCCGCGCGCGGCATCTATAGCCAGCTCTCGCGCCGTGATGAGTATGCCCTTTTCTGGATCATGCTGCTGCTGACTGCCCTCTTCGGCGTGACGATGCTCTATGCACCGATTGTCTACAGCGCGCTATCGCAGGATATGCTGCTCTACGGCCTCTACGGACGCATGGTCGTGATATATCATGTCAATCCTTACGCTTTTGCCCCGGCGGCCTTCGCGCACAACTTGCTGCCTGGCACGCCAGCGCTACAACAGCCTGCGACTATCCCCTATGGACCGGTCTGGATCGATCTGAGCATTCTGGCGACGCTGCCGATGGGTGATAGCATAGCCAGTATTGTGCAGGGATTTCGCCTCATCGGCCTGGTTGCGCATATACTCAACGCGGTCCTGCTATGGCTGATCCTGGCGAAGTTCAGATCCGCCATACGCATCTCGGCAACTCTGCTCTATGCCTGGAATCCGCTGGTCCTCCTGTTAAGCGTTACGGCGATGCACCAGGAGGTGGTAGTTATCGCCTGGCTGCTGCTGGCTATATTCTTCTTTCAGCGCAAATCGCTCGTTGTGGGCTGGATCTTCACTCTGCTGGCCGTGCTGACGAATCCCGCCTCTCTGCCGCTGCTGCCGCTCTTTTTGCATATGATGGCGAAAAAAAAGCGTATGCAGCGCCGGGGATTCGCTGCTGGCTGGTGGTTCGGCACGCTGGCGATCTCAGGGCTGCTTGTCGCGCTGACCTGCGCTCCCTACTGGCAGGGGTGGAGTCTGGCAGGCATCGCCGCAAATTTCAGCACACCCTTCTGGCAGGGTAATGCGCTCAATTCGCTCGACGCGGCTGTGCTCAATCTACCGATGCAATTGCCGGAGCCGCTGCTATGGCTCTTTGCCCCTCATCACTGGTCCGTGGTCGCGCTGGTAATCACAGGCATCTTTCTCCTTCTGAGCCTCTGGCTGGCGGATACGCTGGAACTGACCTTGCTCGCTGGCGGCTGGCTACTGCTGCTCCAGCTTGTCCTGCTGCCCACGTACTGGCCCTGGTACGTACTGCTCCCCTTCGTGCTGGCGCTCTGCTCGACGAAACCCTCGACGATCTTACTGGCGGCACTGTTCTTATTCGCTGCGCTGATCGGCTGCTACTGCTGGCTGCGCTATCCCGTATGGGCAGGGTCAGGGCTGGTGATAGTGGGGTTGCCGCTGCTGCTGTGGGGCTGGACGATCTTCTTGACCACGACCTGGCGGATGATGCACCGGGGCGATGAGGAACCGTTTGAAAGACAGTTCAGCAGGCCGCGCCTCTCGCGCCCCCCATGGCTCTCACGCTCCTCACGGCCTGGAAATTAGTCAGCATTCTGGCCCACTCGCGCCGGATGTTCGCGCGGCGGAGCCGCGCCAGGAATACAGGCTGTGATGTGGGAAAGGCGCGAGCAAGCGTGAGGGCCGAAAATCAGGAACGCTCTGATACTATGTTTGAACGCAAATGAGCGTTTTGCACACCATCCCTGAGATCCCCGGGTGCGGCGGAGCCGCACCAACGCCTGGCGAGAGCACTGAGCCTCGGACACTTTCTGATGAAGAGCCAAGATTTTCGCTCCTGTTGCGCAATAGAGAGCAGGTATGATATAATCGTCGCTCAGGCGGGACGGCTCGTGAAAAAGGCTTCTCTGCGCCTTCGATAGAGCAAATGTGAGGTGGCCTGGGAACAGGCTTCCCAATTGAGATCGCAAAAAAATAGAAAAAGGCCCCGCCGCAGAATTAAGAGAGAAAGAGTTATGAAGCAGAAGTTAAAAACACACAAAGCAACAGCGAAGCGGATTCACGTAACCGCGTCTGGCAAGTTCCTGCGCCGCAAAGTGGCGATCAGCCACCTGCGCCGTAACAAATCATCGCGCCTTATTCGCGCGGCTGATAAGAAGTTTCCCCTGTCTACAGCGGATAGGCGTCGTCTGAAGCGCCTGCTCCCCTATGCCTTCTAAGGCCATACTCACAGCAACCATTCGTGAGAGCATAGACTTACAGCAGCAGTTTTTCATGAACTGCTGAGGATTGAAACACGGAGGATTAGCAAGAACTATGCCAAGAGTAAAACGCGGTGTTGCCGCTCACAAGAAGCATAAGAAGATACTCAAGATGGCAGAGGGCCATTGGGGCACACGCAGCCGCCTTTTCCGCCCCGCGCATGAATCGGTCATGCGCTCGATGGCCTATATGTATCGTGACCGCCGGAATCGCAAGCGCGATATGCGCCGGCTCTGGATTACGCGCATCAATGCCGCTGCTCGCATGCGCGGCGTGAGCTACAGCGTACTGATGCATGCTATCCGCGAGGCCAACATCGGGGTAGATCGCAAGATTCTGGCCGAGATGGCCGTCAACGATGAGGCCGCCTTTAGCGCGCTCGTCGATCAGGCGCTGGCAACCGTCACTCAATAACGTCAGTGCACGTCTTTTTGACTGCTCATCGCCGCGCGGTTCGCCGGGGAGGGAAGTCGACGGGCACAGCGCCCGCGGAGCTGTGCCTGCTGACTCCCCTCCCCGAGTGCGCCTGCGGCGCACCCGTACACATGCCCGGCGGGTTAGATACATGGCTTATATTTCCAGTCCATCAAACCCACGCATCGGCAGGTTGCGAGATCTGCATACAACGAGAGGCCGTAAGAACCACGGCCTCTTTTTAATGGAGGGGCCACATCTGCTGGAGGCCCTGCTTGATGCCGCTGTGCCGCCGCACGAGGTCTACTATCAGCCGTCGGCGCTGCAACGCACAGCGCGGGGCAGGCTCCTGCTTGACCGTCTGCTGCATGCGACGGACCTGTCTCAGCAGCAATTGATCGAAGTGAGCGAACGCGTGCTGGCAGCGGTGAGCGATGTGCAAACCTCGCAAGGCGTGGTAAGCGTTCTCTCCTGCGACACCTTCAGCGCGGAACAGGTACGCAAGCGTCGCGCGCCCGCCATACGGCCCGCACTCTTGATCCTGGACGGGCTGGCCGATCCGGGCAACATGGGCGCGATCCTGCGCACCGCGCTCGCCGCCAACGCAGCCGGGGTGCTGCTTACTCCAGACTGTGTAGACCACTTCAGTCCGAAGGTCGTGCGGGCGGCTGCCGGAGCGCATATCGCACTGCCCATCGAGGCCGACATGACATGGCCGGTCATCGCTGAAAGGGTCGCGGCTCACTCTCCCGGGCGCGTGTTGCTGGCGGAGGCCGGCAGCCCGCACCTGTATTATGAGCAGGACCTCAAACAGCCTTTTGCGCTCATTATCGGCAACGAGGCGCACGGCCCCTCACAGCAGGCGCGCTCGCTCGCCACGCTTACTATTAGCATTCCCCTGTCTGATGGTGTGGAGTCTTTAAACGCGGCGATGGCTACCGGCATTATTCTCTACGAGGCTGTGCGCCAGAGGCAGGCCGCTACCTGACCATTTTCACCTCCGGGCCAGATGCCCGGCATTTACTCGCGAAAGATGAACTGGCCCCAGGAGCGGATGGATAAATCCTGACCCTACCCGCTCCATGTGCTATAGTCAGCTATACGCTCATCGGGCACTACGATATCATTGTGATCGGGGAGCCGGGTATGCGGCGGCGCTCCCGCTCCTGCGCTGGAGGCGGAGGCGGAGGCGGAGGACAACTGTGCCGTTGCGCTGACTGTGCGCAGGACTCCGCTGACGGTCAGCGGATTCTCCGGCTCATCGTCAAGCAGCATATTCATGCTTGAGGAGGGTACATACTCCTGATTTTCGCGCAGCTTGAAAGCCTCTACCGACGAACGCAGTTGCTCGACCAGGCGCGCCAGGCTCTCCATGTACTGCGATGCCTTGCGCGTACTGGCATTGCTGCGCCGCATAGTCGCGGAAACCTCCTGCATGATCTGCACCACCGAGCCGGAGGATTGCAACTGCCGCGCCGTCATCCGGTTAATGCTCTCGATCTCATGTGCCTGGTGCTCAACGGCGGCAAAGATCGACTCCAGGGCAACGCCGGCCTCCTGCGTAAGCCTGGCTCCTGTGGTGGTTTCGCGCTCGGTATCCTGCATGGAGACCGCCACGGCACCGATCTCTTCGCGAACGCTGCGCACGATGCGCGTAACCATGTTGGCCTGCTCCTTCGCGCGTTCGGCCAGGCGGCGAATATCGGCGGCGACGGCTCCGAAGCCTTTCCCATTATCGCCGGCCATTGCTGCCTGAATGGCGGCATCCAGCGCCAGGCGATTCGTCTGGTGCGCGATGCCGGAGATCACGTCAACGATCTCGTTGATCTCACGCGAGCGCTCTCCCAACGTCTGCACTTTACCAGCGGTGGCCTGCACGTTTTCGGAGATCCGGCCTATCCCTTCGACGGCCAGTGCCAGCGATTCGCGCCCGATCTGCGCATCTTTGCGCGCGTCTCGCGCCACTTCATAGAGCACCTGTGAGCGTTCGGCTACCTGGCGGCTCGACGCAGCCATATGCTCCACTTCCATCGCGGCTTCCTCAATCTGCGTGATCTGGGCATCGCCGGTCTCTACAAGTGTGGTCATACGGTCGAGAATGATGGTCGTAAATTTCTCCACCTCGGTGGCAACCTTCTTCACGCGCACAACGAGGCTGCCCAGTTCTTCAACCATGTAGTTGAAGGAATCCGCGAGCACGCCGAGGGCGTCGGCGGTCACTTCGGCCTGCACGCGCAGATCCCCTTCGCCGATGCCGCTGACCTCGCTTACCAGCTTCTCTACCTGGGCCTGCAAGAGATCGCGCTGTAATTGCGTCTGTTGAATGAGAAGTACGATATTATCCAGCATGCTGTTCATGGAGTTGGCGACCATGCAGATCTCGTCGCGCCCTACAAGCGTGGCGCGGGCCGCCGTCTCGCCTCTGCCAATGCGCCTGGTCAGGTTGGCAAGTTCGCTCAGCGGGCGCGTTATGGTCAGGTTGACAACATAGCCAATGGCGACGACAACCATAATCGTGCTCAGAAAGGCGATGACGGTGGTCAGAGTGATGGCGTTGACCTGCGTCGGAAGGGCGATGCTGGCGCTGACGGCATTCGCGATCTGGCCGATCCCCTGCCAGTCTCGTATCACCAGTGCATACTGCTGGTTCGCACCTGCGAGCAGTTTATGCAGCGCAGTCGCCGGAGCCTGGGCCGCGATCCCATGCAATACCTGCTGCACGGCAGCGCTGTAGGCGGGCCAGTCCTTACTTTGCAATGTGGTAAGTAGACGCTGCTGATCGGCCGGTATGGTCGCGGCAGGATCATTGCCTGTCAGGATGGAGAGCGTGTCACTCATGCCGGGCGCGGTTGTCAACTGGTAGCTCTGCTGATAATGCTTCAAGGCTGCGCCGATCTGCCGGGTGAGCATGTTCACACTTTTAAGCAGGCCCGGCGTCCTGGCCTGCACAATGGAGTTCGATTGGTATTGATCTTGATAGGCCGCGTTGAGGGAACTATCGAGGTTTTGCAAATCTTCCCGCACCGCCGTTGTGGCCTGCATCATGGCGATGCTGGATTGCATGGCCTGGCTGCGCGCGCTCTGCTCGCTGGCGAATGCAATACCCTGAATGGCGACGATAATGCCCGGGATCACAGCGGCAAGCAGAAACGCGTAGAAGAGGCGCCGAAATATGGGGATATTAGCCACGAAGGTAAGCATAGCTGCGTCATCCTTCCTCTAACCTTGTGTAATTATAACTATCCTTATATTGTGTAACATATTACACAATATCGATGAAATAGTAATCTTCAGCACGTCAAATAGGAGTTTACATTGTCTTTTGGCAATCTTAAACGTATGGTGCGCGGATTAGCCCGATTTTCCTATCTGTTCACAGAGTGTGTCTGATTTCCGACACCTCTGCCTGCTCGCGCCTGCGGCGCTCGCCTTATATTTATTGCGTAGAAAAATGCGCTTCGCGCATTTTTCTACGCAATAAAGCGTATCTCTTGCACAGAGCCGGGCAAAAGTTCGTTAGTTCCCCGCGCCCTTGTGCTATACTGTGAGCAGGAAAAAAGCATGAAGTCGAAGGAGCCTTCTTGATGGATACGTTCTCCGTAGCGCGCTGGCCGTTCCAGAAGGTGTTGATTGCCAATCGTGGCGAGATCGCTCTGCGCGTCATTCGCGCCTGCCGTGAGCTTGGGTTGAGCAGTGTGGCCGTCTATAGCGATGTTGACCGCAACGCCTTGCATGTGCGTATGGCGGACGAAGCCTACCACATTGGTCCGGCCCAGGCCGCGAAAAGCTATTTGAACATTCCCGCTCTGATCGATGTGGCAAAGCGCTCGGGCGCGCAGGCGATACATCCCGGCTATGGTTTTTTGTCAGAAAACGCGGCCTTCGTGAAGGCGTGCGAGGAGGCGGGTTTGATCTTTGTCGGGCCGCCAGTGGAGGCGCAGGAGGCGATGGGCGAGAAAACGGCGGCGCGGCGCACGGCGCAGGCCGCTGGTGTGCCGATTGTGCCAGGGGCGATGAGCGATGTTGAGGATGATGCCCAGGCGCAGGCGATGGCCGAGCGCCTGGGCTATCCTCTGTTGCTGAAGGCAGCTGCCGGCGGCGGAGGCAAGGGCATTCGCTTCGTGCGCGATCCTAAAGAACTTCTGCCGTCTCTGCGCCTGGCGCGCAGCGAGGCCAGAAGCGCCTTTGGCGATGGACGCGTCTATCTGGAGAAAGCGATCACGCCCGCGCGCCATATCGAGGTGCAGTTCATTGCCGATACGCATGGCAACGTGGTTCACCTGTGCGAGCGCGAGTGCAGCGTTCAGCGTCGCCATCAGAAGCTCGTTGAGGAGACGCCATCGCCTGTGGTAGATGAAGAACTGCGCGCACGCATGACTACGGCCACGGTGAACCTGGTGCGCACGATCCGTTATGTCAATGCCGGAACCGCCGAATACTTGCTGGGGCCGGATGGCAATTTCTACTTTCTGGAGGTCAACGCACGCATCCAGGTAGAGCATCCGGTGACGGAGTGGTGTACCGGCGTCGATCTGGTGCAGGAACAGTTTCGCGTGGCCGCCGGCCTGCCGCTCTCTTTTACACAGGAACAGATCACGCTGCACGGCGCGGCCATCGAGTGCCGCATTTCGGCGGAGGATCCCGAGAATCGTTTCCTGCCCGCTACCGGTACGGTGCTGGCATTACAGGAGCCTTCCGGTCCAGGCGTGCGCGTCGATAGCGGCCTCTATCCAGGCTTACAGGTGCCGCTCTTCTATGATCCGCTGCTCTCGAAGCTGATCGTGTGGGGCAGGGACCGCGCCCAGGCGATTGCGCGCATGCGCCGCGCGCTGGCCGAGTACCAGATTACCGGCGTGCGCACTACGCTGCCCTTCGCGCGCTGGTTAATGGAGCATCCACGCTTTATCGCCGGCGATCTCTCAACCGATTTTATCGCCGAAGAGTGGGATACCAGAAAGAAGGCCCCCGGGGCGGAAGAGGGTGAGACGCGTGTGCATGGAATGGAGGCACTGGCACCGGAGCAGGTCGCGGCTATTATCGGCGCTCTGCTAATGCATGCACAGGCTGAGGAGGAGAAATCGAGACGCCATCCGCTCTCTAACAGCAGAGAAGAGGTGAGTCGCTGGCGCGAGGCCGCACGCCGGGAGATCCTGCACCGCATGTAGTAGCTTATTCAGGTCCCTCGCCGTCTCTGACGGTTATCTATTGGTGTGGATGGCATAGAGCGGCCTGCGTCCGCTCCATGCCATCCACACCAATGTTTGCGAAGCGCGCAGGCGCTGAGCAGTCACGGAAAGAAGGAGTGCCTCTTGCTATTACTGGCGTACCCTGGCAAAGACCTTGCTGGCGTCGGGCAAGAGGCCGAGATTGTTTTCGTTGAGCGGCCAGTAGACGATCACGACTTTGCCGATGATGTTCTGGCGCGGCACGAATCCCCATGCGCGCGAGTCGGAACTGTCGCCGCGATTGTCGCCCATAACAAAATATTCGCCGGGGCCGACGATGCGGTTGGTGAACGATGGATAAGGATTGCTATCGTCGCGGCTGTTGATATACGGCTCGTGCAGGATGACGCCGTTCACAATGACGCTCTGGCCGACAACGCTAATGATATCGCCGGGAATGGCGACTATACGCTTGACGTAATCCTCCTGGGGATCGGGCGGATACTGGAAGACGATGATATCACCACGCTGCGGCGGCTGCAAGAGGTAGGCACCCTTGTAGACCAGGACGTATTCCTGGTTGTGCAGCGTCGGCTCCATGCTCTGCCCATCGATATGAAAGTTTTGTATGAAGATGCGCATAAGAAAGACCATCAGCAGGGCGATGATGGTCATTTCTATGATCTGGCCTGCCCAGAGCTGTATCCAGGTGGGGCGCTGATACTGTTCCAAGCATTTCCTCCTCTCTCTTTCTATTATCAGACAGAGGAAAAATGCTGCCTTTTCAGGCGCGCGGCGGCACGCAGGTGAGGCTCGCGCATCAATAAATGAGTGCAGAGCATGGCCCGGGGTCAGGGGGGCCGCCTCCAACAACCCCGCTCTGATATTATTTTTCCTGGACGGGCGGAGGAAGCTCGAAGGCGGGGGGAGTTTTGCCGCGCCGCTCTGCCGCCGCGGCTTTCAGGCGCTCGACGGCTTCATGTGGCACAGGGCGACCACCAAGTGGCGTGGGATGAATGCCCGGGCCGTGGAAATCGGTGCCGCCGGTGGGAATAAGGTTGTATTCGTCGGCAAGAGCGCGCAGCGCTCGCTCCTGGTCGGCAGTGTAGGGGCCGTAATAGGTTTCAAGGCCAACCATGCCGGCTTCGCACAGCCCCGGCAGCCAGTCGCGCAGCTCATCCAGGCCGGGCAACTCGATGGGATGGGCCATGACGGGCAGTCCGTTGGCGCTGGCTATCAGCCGCACAGCATCTTCGGGCGTGAGTTTGTAGCGTGGAACGTAGGCCGGGCCGCCGGTTCCGATATATTTGTCGAAAGCCTCGCCAATGCTGCTGACGTAGCCAGCCTCTAACAAAGCTTTGGCGACGTGGGGCCGGCCTACGGCGCCCTGCGCGATTTCGCGGACACGCTCCCACGAGATGTGCAGCCCTTCCTGATTGAGCAGTTCTACCATGCGCTGTCCACGGCGCACGCGGGCATCGCGCAGCACTTGCAGGACCGACTGGAACGCGGGGCGCTGGTACTCAAGAAAGTAGCCCAGGACGTGGACCTCGCCGCCACTCACATCGGTGTTGATCTCGATGCCGGGAATGAAGTCGATATCCAGCGCTCGCGCGGCGCCGGCGGCCTCCTCCAGTCCGCCGGTGCTGTCATGGTCGGTAAGCGCCAGTACGCGCAATCCTACCGCCTTCGCGCGCTCAAGCAGTTCGGTTGGCGAGTAGATGCCGTCCGAGGCGGTAGAGTGGGTGTGAAGATCAATATAATTTGTCATGAAATTGCTACATTTTCCTTTTCTGCGATTGATGCCAGTTTGTGGTATTGTATTGTGCGGGCAGCCTGCGGCTGCCCGCACAATACCACAAACGCAAGGATTTTTTAACGGGCGTAATCGACGGCGCGCGTCTCGCGCACAACGCACACTTTGATCTGCCCTGGATAATCAAGGCTCTCCTCGATCTTGCGAGCAATCTCGCCGGAGAGCCTCATCGCCGTATATTCATCGACCTCTTCGGGCTTCACAATAATGCGAATTTCACGCCCGGCCTGAATGGCAAACGATTTCTCGACGCCAGTAAAAGAGTTGGCGATGCTTTCGAGCGCTTCCAGTCGCTTGATATAGAGGTCAACCGTCTCGCCCCGCGCCCCGGGGCGAGCGGCGGAGATGGCATCGGCAGCCTGCACAATCGCGGCCTCCAACGATTGCGGCTCAGTTTCCGAGGCGTGATGGGCCACCATCGCATGAATGACCTTCGGAGATTTGCCGAAGCGCCGCGCGATTTCGCCGCCAACGATAGCGTGCGGGCCTTCAACCTCCTGGTCGACTGCCTTGCCCATATCGTGCAGCAGGGCAGCGGTCTTACATACGTTAACATCGGCGCCCAGTTCGTGGGCGATAGTCGCAGCCAGGATAGAGACCTCTACCGAATGCGCCAGGACGTTCTGCCCGTAACTGGTACGGAAATGCAAGCGTCCCAGGATCTTGAGCAACTCGGGCTGCAAGCCATGCACGTTAGCCTCCATCGCCGCATTTTCGCCGGCTTCGCGCACAATGGCATCGACCTCCTGCCGCGCTTTGGCGACAACATCCTCGATGCGGGCGGGATGAATGCGCCCATCGAGGATCAGCCTGGTCAGCGCGATACGCGCTACCTCGCGGCGCACCGGGTCGAAGCCCGAGAGAATGACAGCCTCCGGCGTGTCGTCGATAATCAGATCGACGCCGGTTGCAGCCTCCAACGCGCGGATGTTGCGGCCCTCGCGCCCGATGATGCGCCCCTTCATCTCATCGCTGGGCAGCGGGACAACCGAAACAACGGCTTCGGCCACCTGGTCGGAGGCGCAGCGCTGAATCGCCAGCGTGATGATCTCGCGCGCGCGCGCCTCGGCATGTTCGCGCGCCTGCTCTTCGATCATACGGGCGCGGCGCGCGGCCTCCTCGCTCACGAAGCTCTCGATACGCTTGAGCAGCAACTCCCTGGCCTGCTCCTCGGTCAAGCCGGCAACGCGCTCCAGCTCGGCAAGTTGCCTGCGCTTAATCTCTTCCGCTTCTGCGTATGTCTGCTCCGCGCTGCGCTCCCTGGCTTGCAGTTTGCGTTCACGCTGCTCCAGCGCCTCCATTTTGCGCTCAAGGCTCTCCTCTTTTTGTTGCATACGGCGCTCCTGGCGTTGTATCTCGGAGCGCCGCTCAGCATATTCACGTTCTATTGTTGCCCGAAAGCGAGCGGTCTCTTCCCGCGCTTCCCGCAGCGCCTCGCGTTGCTCCAACTGGACTTCCAGCAAGCGCTGCTCGCTGGCCTCCTTCTGGAGACGCAGGCTCGCCTCGTAGCGTTCCTTATTCTGGGTGCGGCCATAAAAATACCCGATGAAAAGGGCGACGAGAGCGCCGGCAACTAAAAGAATAAGGGCGAAGACGATCATCGTTGATGATAATGTCACTTCGGCCTACCTCCCTAAAGGCGAACAGGCCCGTAAAGGCTTGAGTTAAGGATAATATGTGTTTCGCGTTTGCGTCTCGTGGGCAGCAAAGAGTCAGACGCAGCTTACCTGCGTCTCTACATCTAGTGTAGAGCTGACCCTTGCAGTCAGCTTACAATGCACCAAGCATACTATATAAGAGTGTTAACAATACGTCAAGCGTGGAAAAGCAGGCCAGAGGGGAGACTGCGCCCCTGCTATCCCCTTCAGACCGTCCAGTGGCCGGTAATGAACTGGAGCAGTAGAAAGGCTAGCAGGGGCAGCGCGAACAGGAGATAGAGCTGGTGAAACCAGGGACGGCGCCCCAGCCGTGCCAGGATGATGAAGCCCACAAAGATTTCCAGCACGAAGCGCTCCACCGACGGCAGCGGATCGTAAGGAATGTTGCCATAGCCCGGGGTGCCGGGAAAAATTACCGAGTAGATCAGTGCCAGCAGGCCAAAGAGCACGAACGACCATTGATCGCGGCGCAGGCGCTCCGGCCCGACGACGGCCAGAACCAGCAGGCCGCTAAAGAGGGCGAGCGCGAAGAGGTCGATATAAATATGTGGCGTGGCGAACGTGAAAGCTGAGAGCGTGAGCAGGCTGTGAATGGCGATGGCCGGCGCAACCCAGGGGAAACTCAGGCCCACGCGCCAGTTCGCCTCCGCGTGAGAAAAAGCGAGCGGATCACCAAAACGCATATACAGCCCAAACGCGTAGATGCCCAGACCAAGTGGAATAAATAGCACAGGCAGCAGATCGGCACATAGCCTCAGGCTGGCCCATCTTTGCCCCTCCTGCCATGCCTGCATGATTGGCAGCAACTTTTGACGCAGAAACTCATAGAGGAAGACAGCCGCGAGGAGGAGACCGATGGAGCGCGTCAGTACTGCCAGACCGCCAAACAGGCCGGCCAGCCACCAGCGGCTATGGCGCAGCGCATAAAAGCTGAGCAGCAAAAAGAGCATGAATAGCGATTCGTTATAGCCCACGAAGAAAAAGAAGGCGCTTGGAAATATGGAGAAATAGAGTGCCGCGCGTTTTGCTGTTTCACTATCAATCTCTGTCTCAACGAGACGATAGAAAACGATCAGCGTGCCCAGGAACGCCACATTGGAGATGAGCATCATGGTCTCAAGAATATCAAGGTGCAAGAGGGTATTGAGGGCCTGAGAAAGCGCGGGAAATAGAGGGAAGAACGCGGCATAGCCGGGACCGGGATAGCCCTGCATGGCGATGGTGGCATAGCGGGCGACATCCCACTGATACCATAGATAGAGCATATCGCGGAACGTGAGCGTGCCGGGCCAGTAGTTGGGGACAGAAAACAGCACGCCTCCGAGATAGCCCAATAGCAAAAAGATGATACGACTGATCAGAAACGCCGGCAGGATCGCCAGCGTCGCTTGCCACCAGGGCGTGAGCATGATACGCCACGGCTGCTGCACGTCGGTTACAGGCTCTCCAGATAGGATTCTGGTTGATCCTGTCGTCGATTCTTTTGTATCCATGAAAGGGAAGGCTCCAGCATAGTTATTTGTTATAGCTTGCCTGTTTGCAGGTCTACGTTATTATATACATGCATAGAGAAGTGAAAGTTAACGTGAGTATACAGGAAACTAGCCCAACTGTCACCACTTTAAGGAGAAATGAATGAGTTCGCAGGACCCGGCGCAACCCATGCGTCCAACGCACGTTGTGACATGCTTTCTGATGCGTACAGACGAAAATCCTCCTCGTATTCTTATTGTACGCCGTAGCCAGCGCGTGGGCAGCTATCATGCTCACTGGGCCGGTGTGAGCGGATTCGTAGAGCAGGGCGTGACGCCCGATGAGCAGGCGTATACGGAGATACGCGAAGAGACGGGCCTGCAACGCGATCAGGTGCGCATGCTGCGGCGCGGCACGGTGGTCGAATACGCCGATGCAGAAATTGGCCGCCACTGGTACGTCCATCCTTTTCTCTTCGAGGTGCTCGCGCCCGACAGCATCGTCACCGATTGGGAGGCGACAGATAAGCGCTGGATCGAGCCATCGGAGCTGCATAACTACGAGACCGTGCCCAGATTGCGGGAAGCATACGATTCAGCCATACACGGAGAAACGGTAGGGTAAACTACTTTAAAACCAGCGGGTGATGGTATACAATAATAATCCAGGCGAGAGATTGAAAACTCGCTGTTTAGCACCACGACTTTGTACTTACATCCGCCAAAGCGAGGGAAGCGCAGGAGCTTATCATGCTGACCAGATATATACGAGCTGCTATGAATAAGGCAAGATACGAGATCTTACCGGATGGTACTTTCTACGGAGAAATTGCCGGCTTCAATGGCGTTTATGCCAATGCAGATACTCTCGAAGCCTGCCGCGATGAGTTGGAAGAAGTGTTGGAAGAGTGGATTCTGTTGCGTGTTTCACGGCATCTTCCGCTACCAACTGTTGACGGTCTTGAATTGACCATCAAGGAAGTTGCTTGATGCCGCGTCCAGGTCCTATCAAGCGTAAAGATTTGATTCATTACCTGCGCCAGCTTGACTTTGAAGGCCCATTTTCTGGTGGAAAACATCAATTCATGGTGAGAGAAAACATTACCTTACGGATACCTGATCCGCATCAAGGAGATATCGGGGAGGCGCTTCTGCTCAGGATATTGAAACAGGCTAATATTGAAAGGGATGAGTGGGAGAAGCTCTAAACACGGGGGAGTTGTGGTAGAATACGCTCAGGATGAACTTATGGAGCGACATCGACAACACTCATCAGCAGCCACTACCCGCCCCGGTGCCTGGACGCGCGCGTCGTCTCACCGAACAGGCCATTCTGTCCTCATTGCGCGACTGGCTGCTGAATGATTATGCCGCCGCCTATTGTCGCTCGCTCGGCGCCACGCGCATTTTTCGCCGCTGCTACTGGGTGGACGCACTCGGCCTCGATACCAGGGCAACCGCAGTTCCGCATGTCCCGCCAGCAGCGGAGCCGCAGCCGGCCAGAGGCCGCAAAAAAGGCGCGGCGCAGGTCGCCACGCCGCCCGCGCTGCAACCCATTGTCGCGCTCTCCCGGGCACTGGCGCAGGAGAGCCAGCCTGTCGCGCTCTATGGCCTCATCCTGGAGACGGGCAGCAGCAGGCGCAAGGAGGCGCGGGGAATGAGCGCAGCACCACAGGATGCCGCGAACATAGCTATCCCCCTGGAAGGCGGCATTATTCGCGCAAACTGGCTGATGGCAGCCCCGGCGCTGCTCAAAGCCATCGAGCCATCGCCCGCCATCTTTCTGCTCAATCCTTTCGGATACCCCATCCTCAGTACCGGCGACCTCGCGGCGCTCTACCAGCGCACGGTTCCTACAGAGCTATGCCTGCTCATCGCGCATAAGCAACTGGAGGCGCGCTGGCTGGCCGCTCTGCGCACGCCGGAGTTGGCCGCGACACTGACCGGGCTGCTGCGCACGGATCGCTGGAAGACAATATCAATCCGCGAAGAGGAGAGGGAGCAGGCCATTGACAGTCTGCTCGGTCTTTTTATCGCGGCGATGCAGCGCCATTTCCAGTTTCCCATACAGCGCATTCCGCTGCTGATGCAGGCGCGCCCCGCCGTCGTCGAGAGCGTTCCGTATACGCTGATCTTCGCCACACGCAGGCAGGACAGCCTGTATAGCATGAATGATGCCCTCTGTCTGCATCGCCGCTGTTTGTATGAGCAGAGTTATCGCGGCCTGCTGGAGGAAGAGTGGTTTCAGGCCCGGCAGCACGAGCGTCATGAACGTGAGTTGCAGCAGCTCTACCGGCGCACGCGGCAGCAGGGACAGGCAAGGCGCATCCGGCGCTGGCCCGACCTGCGCCAGCATATGCTGCTTACCAGCT
>Ga0209810_1002958_pt1 | contig 18868 bp, 16 predicted proteins | sample Coa_R1_7_FD_187159 | JGI IMG/M metagenome (GOLD analysis project Ga0209810, IMG submission 187159) | Surface soil microbial communities from Centralia Pennsylvania, which are recovering from an underground coalmine fire - Coalmine... | ecosystem: Environmental > Terrestrial > Soil > Unclassified...
CTGAAAGTGGCCGGAGAGGTCCGGGTCTTGGCCAGGCCATATGCCTTGACCGCGCGGGGAGCGAAGCCGGAAGTCTGCTGTGAACCACAGCCACAGGGGTGCCCTTCCGCACTGGTTCGTGGGTTGCGGTTCGATCGACTCCAACAGGACGACGGCAGCCTCCACCCGCTCCCACGGCACGGGGAAGCGACTGCTCGGGCCGGAGGTCCTCGGGAACTCGTGCTCGATGAGCCGAGCAACGTCACCGCCGACCGTCAGGCCCGGCGTTGCCGGGCAGTCGAAGTACGACTCGATCGGCGAGGCGACCGTGCACCCGCCCAGGAACCGGATCCAGGCGGCAAGAGCGTCCCTGGCTGAGATCCGCCCGAGCCCGTGCGCCCCGCCATTGGAGATCGGCAGGCCGTCGTAAGCGACGGCGGACTCCATCACAGACCGACAGTTTGCCGCACAGCCCCGGGTGGGACGCCCGCTGCCGGGCAGGGGCCGGGTCCGCTGGCGCCGATACCTTCCCCGGGCAGGGCTTGCGCTCGACGCCGACGAGCACTACGCAGGCGACGGCGCCGCCCCACGTAGTGCTCGTCGGGCTGGGCTACGACCAGAAGGTGTCGTAGGCCGCCTGGTCCGAGTGCTTCTCGGTGATGTGGGTGACCTTGCCGTCGGCGATGGTGAAGGTCAGCGTGTCATGCTGGTCGAGCGCCTTGCCACCGCGCTGGGCCGTGCCGTGGTGCGACGTCACCACGGTGTTCTCACCTTCGGACTTGGCACTCTCGAGCTCGACCTTGAACGTACCGTCGCTGCGCTGGAAGAGCTCTCCATAGAAGCCGAGGATGTTGTCCACGCCCTTGTATTCGCCCGCCAACGGGCTGCTGCCCGGTGAACTGTGGACGGCGTCGGTGGCGTAGAGCGACCGGAGGGTGACCATGTCGCCCTCGCTGAAGGCCTTGTAGCCGCGTCGGACGAGCTCCTCGTTCGGATGTGTCATTCGCTTCTCCTTGTCCGGTCGCCGTCGGATGCCGGTTCGACATCGACGGAAGTCGTCGAGGCCGCTCTGCTGAGCATGAGCTCTGCCATGCCCGAACCGGGCACATCCTCGGCGCTGCCTGCACTGGCGCCACCGGGTTCCGGGGCAACGCTCCCCGATTCACTCGGGCTAAGGAGCGAATCCGACGCGGGTGGGACTCATCGCTGCGTCACATCGAGCATACACCGATCGCGTCAGCCGGCTGCGGGCGGTGCGCCAGGGATGTTGTTCGGACGAGTCCCGACCTATCGATTCGAGTTGATACCGGCCTGCCGGTCCCCCGCGAAGGTGCCGGAGCTCAGCGGGGCCGGAGCCTCTGGGCGAAATGCCAGCGGTGACCCTCGAGATCCAGAGCCTCGTAGCGGCGGTCTCCCCAGAACATGTCCTCGGGCTCCATGGCTATCCGGGCCCCCTCCGCCTTGGCCCGGGCGTAATGAGCGTCGACGTCACCGACGTACACGTTGACCATGGAGGTGGCCGCTTCGGCATCGAGGGGGCTGCGCAGGCCGTGGTGCTCCTCACCGGCCCGGCCGATCATGACCAGCCCGTCGCCCAGCTGCAGCCAGGCCAGCCAGCCCCCGGCCAGCTCCATGCGTGCCTCCCGCCGCTCGGTCAACCCGAAGGCCCTGGTGAGGAACTCGAGGGCAGCGATCTCGTCGCGGTAGGCGAGCCGCGGGTAGATGGAGGGACTGGGAGCGGCTGCGGGATTCTCCTCCTGGCCCGCGATGGCCGCCAGCAGCCGGGCCTTCTCGCGGGACAGCACCTCGGGATCGGGCGGATCGTCGGGCAGCAACCGGTCGGGGCGGAGGCGGCGGATCGGATCGAGCTCATCGGTCATGGGCGGCCTCCCGGACAGACGGGGTTTGTGGGGGTGATCCTGGGGATGCGCTCGCGCCAGCCAGGCGGGACCTCGCCCGGTTGAGCCGAGAGCGCACCGTGCCGAGCGGGATGCCCAGCGCCTCGGCGATCTCCTCGTAGCTCAGCTCCTCCCAGGCGAACAGCAGAAGGGTCTGGCGCTCGGGCCCGGGCAGTGAGTCGAGGGCCCCGGCCAGCTGGTCCCAAGCCGCCCGGGCGTCGGCCGCCCGCACGGCCAGCTCGGCCGGGTCTTCTCCGAGCACGCCTCTTCCCGCCAGGCGCAGGGTCGCCCTGATGCGGCGGCCCTCGCTGCGATGGTGCTTGGCCACCACGTTGGCGGCGATCCCGTACAGCCAGGGCCGGGCGCTCTCCCGCGCCAAGTCGAAGCCGGCCCGGTGCTCGAAGGCGACACGGAACACCTCACCGAGGAGCCCCTCGGCGTCGGCTGGCTGGACCCGGCGGGTCAGGAAGCGCAGGAGAACGGCGCCGTAGCGGTCGAAGAGGACACCGAAGGCCCCGGGCTCGGCCAGCGAGGCGGCGATGACCGCCGAGTCGGACGACTCCCTCACCGTGGCTCCATCACCCGTTTGTTCCCCGATCATCCAGAGCCAGTTCGCGCCGCCGAACCGCCGGAGGAATGCTCGCGCCGGCAGGCGCCCCGCGAACCCGACCCACGGCAGCGGGGAAGAACCGGTCGTTGGCGGCGCCACGCCGCCTGGCCCGAGGAGGAACCATGGGGGCGACCAGGAACATCCCGACCGGCGAGGCCTTCGACCTGACGGAGGAGGCGGTGGGGCTGGAGCGTTCCTCCGGCCGGGCCTGGTTCATGGAGTGGGGCAGCGGAGGACCTCCTCCCCGGATCGACGGCTACACGGTTGGCGCGCCCCTCCTCATCCCTGGCGGCGAGCCTCCCCACGCCGGCGAGATGCATCCCGACGCCGACGAGCTCCTCTTCCTGGTCTCCGGGCGCATCCGGCTGCGCCTCGAGCTGGAGGGCGGCCACCGACATGTGGCTGTCGGCCCGGGCCAGGCCGTCGTCGTGCCCAAGGGGGTCTGGCACCTGATCTCGATCGAGGAGCAGGGCCAGCTCATCCACATAACCCCGGGGCCCGGCGGCGAGCACCGTCCTTTGCCAGGGCATAGTGAATGAGCGGCGACCGGCTGGGCACCGGCCGGCGAGTTGTGCACGACGATGAGGGGAGTGGTCATGTCAGTCGTGGATGAGGTCCGCGACGCGAGCGGCCGCTTCAACCGGGCCTTGGCCGGAGGGGACGCGTCCGAGGTGGCGTCCTTCTACTGCAGTGCGGCGCGGCTGTTGCCCGACGGGGCGCCCCGAGTCGACGGACGCAGCGCCATCGAGGCCTTCTTCCGCCAAGGCTTCGATGCCGGCTTCGGCCACCTCGAGCTTCACACGCAGGAGGTGACCGACGCCGGCGACCTCGCTGTCGAGGTCGGGCGATGGACCGCCAACGTCGGTGAGGGCGACCGGGGCAAGTACGTGGTGGTGTGGAGGCGCGAAGACGGCGCCCTCAGGATCGACGTCGACATCTTCAACTCCGACACCCGCTCCGCCGGCTGAGGCGCAGTCGATCGAGCTCGAGGCTCGGCCAGGATCTGCCAGATGCGATCGCTGAATTCCGCCGCAAGTTCGTGCCGGCGACGACGTGTATGGCCCCAGTCAACCCAAGGAGGGACCAATGCTTCGTCGCATCGCTCTGGCCGCCACTGTCATCGGCGGGACTGTTGTGGGTGGGGTCTTCACCCTGCCGCCGGCGGCCCATGCCGACAGCCCGGGCGCCTGCGTGACCTACACCGTCAATGTCAACGGCACCGGCGCTTCCAACAGCGTGTGCACCCCGGCCGCCCCTGCCCTTCCCTGACGGGCGCCTCGATCGGCTGAGCGGCTGGATCGCCCCCCGTCACCCGACGGGATGCGGTGACCACCCAGGGGGGCCCGTCCAACCGGGCCCCCCTGGCGCGGCGCCAACCCATAACCTGGCCGGGTGATCGAGGTCAGGCAGTTGGTCAAGCGGTACGGCCCGACGTTGGCCGTCGACGGCCTCACCTTCGACGTCCAACCGGGCCAGGTGACCGGCTTCCTCGGCCCCAACGGCAGTGGTAAGTCCACCACCCTGCGGGTGGTGCTGGGGCTGGACGCCCCCACCGCGGGCTCGGTGGCGGTGAACGGCAGCCCCTACCGGTCCCATCACCTCCCCCTGCGTGAGGTCGGTGCCCTGCTGGAGGCAAAGGCGATCCACCCCGGACGGTCGGCCTACAACCACCTGCTCTTCCTGGCCCGCAGCAACCGGATCCCCCGCCGCCGGGTCGACGAGGTCCTCGAGATCGTCGGTCTGACCGACGTGGCCGGCAAGCGGGCGGGGACCTTCTCGCTGGGAATGGGCCAGCGGCTCGGCATCGCCGCCGCCCTCCTCGGCGACCCCGGGATCCTCCTCTTCGACGAGCCGGTCAACGGTCTCGACCCCGAAGGGATCCTCTGGGTGAGGAACCTGATGCGCTCGCTGGCGGCCGAGGGGCGCACGGTGTTCGTCTCCAGCCACCTCATGAGCGAGATGTCCCTGACCGCCGACCACCTGATCGTGATCGGGCGGGGGAAGCTCATCGCCGACACCAGCGTCTCGGACTTCGTGACGGGCAAGGGCCAGGTGCGCAGCCGGGTACGGGTCCCGGACCCCGCCCGCCTGACGACCCTGGTCACCGAGCGGGGCGCCTCGGTCGCCACCGACCACGATGGCGCCCTTCTCGTCTCCGGCCTGCTGGCCGCCGACATCGGCGAGCTGGCGGCGGCCAACCAGCTCGTTCTCCACGAGCTCACCCCGGTCCAGGCCTCGCTGGAGGAGGTTTTCATGGAGCTGACCCGCGACAGCGTCGACTTCCACGCCGGGACCGCCCGATGACCGCCGTGCTCGGCATGGAGTGGACGAAGCTCCGCAGCGTGCGCTCCACCTACTGGACGCTGCTCTTCGCCATCGCCGCCACCATCGGGATATCGGCCCTGATCTGCAGCCTGTACATCAACCGCTACGCCCAGCTGTCACCGGCCGACCGGTTCGAGTTCAACGCCACCCGGTTCAGCCTCAACGGACTGGAGCTGGCCCAGCTCGCCATCGGCGTGCTCGGCGCGCTGGTGATCACCAACGAGTACTCCACCGGCGTGATCCGCGCCACCCTGTCGGCCGTGCCCCAGCGTCCCTCCGTCCTGGCGGCCAAGGCCCTGGTGTTCGGCGCGGTGATCCTGGTGGTTGGTGAGGCGGCATCCTTCGCCGCCTTCTTCCTGGGTCAGTCGATCCTGTCGTCTCGCCACATCGAGGCTCACCTGGGCGACCCCGGGGTGCTCCGAGCGGTGATCGGCGGCGGCCTGTACCTCACCGTGCTGGGCCTCTTCGCCCTGGGGATCGGCACCATGATCCGCCACACCGCCGGAGCCATAGCCACGCTGTTCGGCCTGTTGCTGGTGCTGCCTGGCATAGTCGCCGCCCTTCCCTTGTCGTGGCAGAACGCCATCGAGAAGTGGCTCCCGGCCAACGCCGGTCAGGCCATCTTCCGCAACGGGCACGGCGGCTTCGCCGGAATACACCAGCTGAGCCCGTGGGCGGGGCTCGGGATCTTCTGCGCCTACGCCGCCGCCTCCTTGATCCTGGGGGGCGTCCTGCTCGTCCGCCGCGACGCCTGACCGCTCGGCCGCCGGCGCCGGCTCCGGCGTTTTGCCTCCTGAGCGCAGAGGGGGATTCGTCGCCCCCCGGTCGAATTTCGTAACCTGCTGCACGGTTACCGCCGACTGGGGAGGAAGGGTGTTCGTTCGACGCAGGGCAACGCGGGCGGCCAAGGCGGTCTTGGTCTGCGCCCTGGTCGTCTCAAGCATGCCCGCCGCCCTGGCCCGGCCGGCTCAGCAGTCATGTGACGCCCACGGGCCCACGGCCGGGGGGGACTGGCCGGTGTACGGCGGCGACGCCTACAACTCCCGCAGCCAGCCGGCCGAGTCCACCATCGGCGCGGCCAACGCCGGCAGCCTGCAGGCGGCGTGGACCTTCGCCGGCGCCAGCGTCGGAGGCGGCGGCGGGGTCAACGGCACCCCGGTGGAGGCCGACGGCTGCGTCTTCATCGGCACGACCACCGGCTACGTCTACGCCGTCGACGTCACGACCGGCCACGCCGCCTGGTCGCGCCAGCTCGGGGCCCCCAACCCCGGCACCGGAGGAGCCATCGTCGGCTCTCCGGTGGTGTCGGGCCGCACCGCCTACGTCCTGGTCAACCAGCAGGTGGAGGCATCGGCTCCGACCGGGGTGCCCAACGGGCCCTACGTGGCGGCCCTCGACATCGGTGACGGGTCGCTGCGCTGGACCAGCCCGCCTATCGCCGACGCCGTCGGGGACTACTCCAACGCCAGCCCGGTGGTCATGCCGACCCCGGATCACGGTCGGGTGGTCTTCGCCGGGTTCTCCCCGCAGGAGGGCGAGGCCACCGGCCAAGGTGGCTTCGCCCTGGTCAGCGCCGACGACGGATCGCTGCTGGTGCGGACCTACACCGTGCCGCCCGACCGCCAGCAGCGGGGTTATGCGGGCGGCGGGATCTGGTCGACGCCGGCCTTCGACCCGGCCACCGGCTACGCCTACGTGGGCGCAGGCAACCCCAACAGCAAGCAGATCGAGGACCCCAACACCGACGCCATCCTCAAGATCTCGCTGGCAGACCCGCAGTTCGGCCAGATCGTCGGCGAGTACCACGGCAACCCCGACCAGTACACCCAGACGCTGGAGACGGTCCGCCAGTCACCGCTGTGCGCAGTCAGCGCCGGCGCGCCGGATCCGTTCGACGATCCAGCCTGCGGACAGCTGGACCTCGACTTCGGCGCCGCCCCCAACCTGTTCCGGATCGGCGGCCAGCTGATGGTCGGGGATCTCCAGAAGGCCGGCCTGTACGACGTCGCCGACGCCACCACCATGACCGGACGGTGGGCGACCGTCGTGGGCGCGCCCTGCCAGTTCTGCAACGCCGCCTCGGCCGCCGTCGCCGGGGGGAGGGTGTACGGGGTCGGCTCCCCCGGCGGTCTCACCTACGCCCTGGCCGGCGCCGACGGCTCGCGGGCGTGGAGCAGCGTCACCCCCGACGTCACCCACTACGAGTCAACGTCGGTCGCCAACGGCGTGGTCTACACCTACGACAACCAGGGCGTCATCCACGCCTTCGACGCCTCGAGCGGGTCGCCGGTCTGGGTCCACCCGATGGCAGCCGATGTGCACAGCTCCGCCCTCGCCCTCACCAGCGCCGGCATCGCCGTGGCCGCCCACACCGTGCTGGTGGCGGTCACCGCCGGGCCGGCGTCGTTCGCCACCATCGGGGCCAGCGTGCCCAACTCTCTGGCCGACACCTACCTCATCGCCTACCGCCTGCCGGGCTGAACCCGGCGGCGGGGCCCGTGCCGCCCAGGAACCTGTCACGGAGGCGTCGGGCCCCCTACGGCTGTTGAGCCATTGACGTCGTGGCCCGTTGTAAGGGGTCTTGCCCAGATGGGACAGGGTCTTCCACCCTTTCGGCGTCCAGCAAGGGGGAAACGATGACCGATACTGCTGCCGCCGAGGTGGCCCGTCTGCGCAGTCATTTCGCCGGCCGGGTCCTCGAGCCCGGTGCCGAAGGCTACGAGGAGGCCCGCTCGATCTGGAACGGGGCCATCAACCGGCACCCGGCGGTGATCGCCCAGTGCACCTCGACGGCCGACGTGGTGGAGGCAATCAGGTTCGCCCGGGCCGCCGGGCTCGAGCTCTCCGTGCGCGGCGGGGGCCACAACTTCTCCGGCTGCGCCCTGGTCGACGGCGGCCTCACCGTCGACCTGAGCCCCATGCATGCGGTGTCGGTCGACCCGGCCCGGCGCCGGGCCCGCTGCGGCGGCGGCACCACCTGGGGCGTGTACGACGCCGTCTGCCAGGAGCACGGCCTGGCCTCGCCGGGCGGGTTCATCACCCACACCGGCGTCGCCGGCCTCACCCTCGGCGGGGGGATGGGGTGGCTGAGCCGCATGGCCGGCCTGGCCGCCGACAACCTGACCGGGGCCCAGGTGGTGACGGCCACCGGCGAGGTCGTGCGGGCCGCCGCCGACGAGAACTCCGAGCTGTTCTGGGGCCTGCGGGGCGGCGGTGGGAACTTCGGCGTGGTGACCGAGTTCGAGTTCGCCCTCCACCAGGTGGGCCTGCTCAATCTCCAGCTGTGGTTCTTCGGCCTCGACGACGGTGCGGCGGTGATGATGGCCGCCGACCAGCTGGCCGACGACCTTCCCGACGACGTCACCATGTTCCTGGGCGGCCTGAACGCCCCACCGGAGCCGTTCGTGCCTGAGCAGTACCAGCTCCAGCCCGGCTACGCCATGCTGCTGCTCGGCACAGGCACAGCCGAGTCCCACGCCGCGGTGACGAGCCGGGTCAAGGGGATGTTCCCGGCCCCGCTGTTCGACTTCGCCACGCCCATCCCCTACACCGCCCTGCAGTCGATGTTCGACGCCTCGTCCCCGTGGGGCATCCTCGGCTACGAGCGGGCGCTGCACCTCGAGCGGATGACGCCGGGGGCGGCCCAGGTCATCGCCGACCACATGCCCCGCAAGACCTCGCCCATGTCGTTCGTGCCGATCTTCGTCCACGGCGGCGCCTACGCCCGCGTCCCCGACGCCGACACCGCCTTCGGGGGGAGCCGCTCGTCCCGCTACGTGGTCAACGTGTCGGCGGTGGCCCCGGCCCCCGACCTGTTCGAGGCGGACAAGCAGTGGGTGAAGGACTTCTGGACGGCCCTGCTCCCCCACGCCAAGGGGGCGGGCAGCTACGTGAACTTCATGTCCGAGTACGAGGAGGACCGGGTGCGGGCCTCCTACGGGGCCGCCAAGTACGACCGGCTGGCCGCCCTCAAGCGCACCTGGGATCCGGACAACGTCTTCCATCTGAACGCCAACATCAGACCCTGAGAGGGCAGCGCGACAAGCCCTCCGTCGTCGGGGAGCCGGCGCCGGATCCGGCCACGTCGGGCCGGCGGCCGACTGGCCGGCGAGGAGGGGTGCCTGCCTAGGATCCGGGCGCCGTGGCGACACGACCCCCGTTTTCCGACGATGTCCTGCCGCGCCGGCGCGTCAGCCGGGCCCGCTACTGGATGCGCCGGCTGTGGGTCGGCACCGCCCTGGTCCTGGTCCTGGCCCTGATCGGCACCGGCGGGCTGTACGGCTACGCCCGGTACCGCTACGGACAGATCCACAAGGTCGACATCCGGCACCGGCCGATCCTGACCTCGGCCACCGGCACCATGAACATCCTGCTGGCGGGGGACAACTGCCGGGCCTGCCTCAATGGCCGCCAGGCGGCTGCCTTCGGCACCGGGTCCGAGGTCGGCGGGGGCCGCTCCGACGTCACCATGGTCCTGCACCTCGACCTGCGCAGCGGGAAGGCGTCCCTGCTGTCGATCCCCCGCGACCTGTTCCTGCCGGTGCCGGGCACGACCACGGCCAACCGCATCGACGCCGCCCTCAACCACGGGCCCGAGGCGCTGGTGGAACAGATCGAGGACGACCTCGGCATCCCCATCGACCACTACGTGTCGGTCAACTTCGACACGTTCCAGAGCATCGTGGACGACCTCGGCGGGATCGACATGTACTTCCCGACCCCGGTGAAGGACGCCTACTCCGGACTCAAGGTCACCGCCACCGGCTGCCAGCACCTCGACGGCTTCCAGGCGCTGGCCGTGGTGCGGGCCCGCCACCTCTACTATTTCCAGAACGGGTCGTGGCACTACGACGGGTTCGGCGACCTGTCCCGCATCAAGCGTGACCACGTGTTCCTGCAGGTCATGGCGGCCTACGTCCAGCACCACCTCACCAACCCGCTGGCCGTCAACCAGATCGTCGGAACGGTCGCTCCCCAGCTGGAGGTCGACTCCGGTCTGGCGCTGGGGACGATGGTGTCCCTGGCCCGACAGTTCCGCTCCCTCAACGCCGCCGGAGTGCCGACCTACACCCTGCCCGTGGTGGTCGACCCGGGCACCTACTACTACCGGGGCGCCAACTACGGCGACGTGGTCTTCCCCGACTACCCCGACGACTCCACCACCATCGCCCAGTTCCTCGGCCAGCCCGCCCCGGCGCCGGCCGCACCGGGGCTGGCGGTGAGCGTGCTCAACGGCACCGGCGCCCGCAACCAGGCCGCCACCACCGCCTCCTCCCTGAGCGGCCTCGGCTATGACATCGCCGCCACCGGGGACACCGCCCCGGTGGGCTCGCCGGCGGAGACGACCGTCTACTACTCGGCCGGTCACCGCGACGACGCCCTCGCCCTGGCCTCCCACCTCACCGGGCTGGTGGCGGTGGGGCCCCTGCCGTCCGCCGTCGGCCCGCCCTCCTCACCGGCCGCCGTCGCCTCCGTCGCCACGGCCTCGGCCTCCGGGCCCGCCGTGTCGGCCTCCGGCCCCACCGACCCGGTCACCGCCGCCGCTTCGGGCGCCGCCCTGGTGGTGGTCACCGGCACGAGCTTTGCCGTCAGCCCACCGCCGATTCCGACCAACCCGACCGGCACCGCCACCCCGGCGCCGGCCAACCCAGCATCGGCACCGGCTCAGACAACCACGACAACCTCGCCGGTGCCGTCCGGACTGGGGGCGCCGACGCCGGCCCAGGCCAGCCTGCCCGACTTCGATCCCACCGCCTGCCCGCCCGGCCAGGGCTCGTAGGAGGAGCAGCCCTTCAGGCCAGGCCGCCGAGGGCCAAGACGGCCAGGCCGGTGGCCAGGGTCAGGGCCACCACCACCGCCCCCCAGCCCGACGCCCTGGCCAGCGACGGCTCCGCTCCGGCCCGGCGGGCCGAGCGCAGCCAGAGGATCCAGGCCAGCGAGCCGGTGGGGGCCAGGTTGGGCCCCAGGTCGAGCCCGACGAGCAGGGCGAAGGGATGGGGCGGCACCCGGGCCGACAGCAGAGAGGCCGCCGGCAGGTTGTTGACCACCACCGCCGAGCCCGCCGCCACCACGCCTGTGCCCCAGCGGTCCACGTGGCCCAGCAGCAGCGCCGGGCCCGACCACGCCCGACCCAGCGCCCCGAGGCCGACGGCCACTCCCAGCAGGCCGACCAGGGTGGGCAGGCCGAGGACCTCCCTCACCGCTGGCACCGCCAGCCGTCCCCGGCCCAGGCGCAGGGCGACCGCCACCAGCCCGACCCCGAGCACCGGCAGGGCGGGCGAGCGCAGCACGACCACCAGCACCACGGCGGCGAAGGTGGCCGCCACCCCCACCCGGCCCCGGACCGCACCCCGTCCGGTCTCGTCCGGGCCTGCGGCTACAGCCCGCCCGCCCGCCGCCCGGGCGCCCAGCAGGGCGACGGCCACCGTCGTGACCACGACCACCGCCGCCCACGACGGAGACATGCGCAGGAAGAAGCGGCCTCCCGCCAGGTGCAGGTGACCCAGGACGATGAGGTTGGTCAGGTTGGAGCCGGGCAGGAGCAGGGAGGCGGCGTTGGACATGAACAGGCAGCCGTAAAGGAGGGCCGGGGCCGCCCGGGGGCGGCGTAGCCCGGCGCGCACCAGCACGGGGGTGAGGAAGGCGACCGAGGTGTCCAGGTTGAGCAGGGCGGTCACCACCGCCACCAGCACCATCGAAGCCCCGTAGAGGGCGGCGGCGCCAGGGGCGAGGGCGGCCAGCCGGTCGCCGGCCGCCCGGAACAGCCCGTCCTCATCGGCCACCAGCCCGATCAGCAGCAGCCCGGCCACCAGCACGAACGGGGGCCAGTCCTGGCCGGCGGCCGACCGGGTGTGACCGGGCGAGACCACGGCGGCGGCGCCGGCGACGGCGGCCCCGATGCCGGCCAGGGCCCAGGACTTAGGATCGGTCGGCGAGACGGGAGGGTTCGGCATGCGCACCAGGGTCAGCGAGATGCTCGGGGTGGAGTTCCCCATCCTGGCCTTCAGCCACTGCCGCGACGTCGTGGCGGCGGTGACCAACGCCGGCGGCTTCGGGGTGCTCGGGGCGGTGGCGCACACCCCCGAGCAGCTCGAGATCGACCTCAACTGGATCGAGGAGCAGACCGGGGCCAGGCCCTACGGCGTCGACCTGCTGCTGCCCACCAAGTACGCCGGGGCCGACCAGGGCGGCCTCGACCGCGAGGCCATCCGCCAGCTGCTGCCGGCCGAGCAGCAGGAGTTCATCGAGGAGATCCTGCGCCGCTACGAGGTGCCGCCCCTCGACGACGACGCCCGCTCGGGCATCGGCAGGCGGGGCGGCATGAGCGTGTCGCCCAAGGGCTACGAGCCCCTGCTCGACGTCACCTTCGCCCACCGGCCCCGCCTGGTGGCCAGCGCCCTGGGACCGCCGCCGCCGGCCCTCATCGAGCGGGCCCACGACCATGACGCCGTGGTCGCCGCCCTGGCCGGAGCTCGGGTCCACGCCGAGCGCCACAAGGCGGCCGGGGTGGATCTGATCGTGGCCCAGGGCACCGAGGCCGGGGGCCACACCGGCGAGGTGGCCACCATGGTGCTGGTGCCCGAGGTGGTCGACGCCGTGGCCCCGACCCCGGTGCTGGCCGCCGGGGGCATAGGCAACGGCCGCCAGATCGCCGCCGCCATGGCCCTGGGGGCGGAGGGGGTGTGGTGCGGCTCGGTGTGGCTCACCACCGAGGAGGCCGAAACCCATCCGGCGGTCAAGGCCAAGTTCCTCATCGCCGGCTCCAGCGACACCGTCCGCTCCCGCAGCCTGACGGGCAAGCCCGCCCGCATGCTGCGCAGCGCCTGGACCGACGCCTGGGAGGCCGAGGACGCCCCCGCCCCCCTGCCCATGCCGCTGCAGAGCGCCCTGGTGGCCGAGGCCCAGGCCCGCATCAGCCGGGCGGCCACCAAGGAGGGAAGCGGGGCCAACAAGCTGGCCAACTACTTCGTCGGCCAGGTGGTGGGCCAGCTCGACCGGGTCCGGCCCGCCCGCCAGGTGGTGCTGGACATGGTCACCGAGTACGCCGAGGTGGCCCAGCGCTTCGCCGACCAGCTGAGCGCCACCTGACGGCCCACCTGACCGCCCACCCCGGGGGCGAGACCCCGCCATACCGGCGGTTCCTCTAGGTTCGGGGGCGGGTAAGCCTCGACTCTTGTCCCTGGGGACCATGAGCAGCCTCCTGGAGGATCGTCTGCCGCGCCTGCGGGCCCACGGCCCGGCCCTGGCAGCGGCATCTGAAGCCCTGGTGGGGGCCATGGCGGCCGCCGCCGGGCTGGTGGCCCTACCCGTCCTCGCCGTGGTGGCGACGGCCGGGGTCACGCTGGCCGCCGCCACCTGGGCCGCCCTGGCCCTCCTCGGGCTGGCCCTGTCGGCTCTGGCCCTGGCCGGCCACGCCCTGGCCCGCTGGGGGGTGCCTGCGGTGGTGGGCGCCACCCGCACCGCCGGGCGCCGCTGGGTGGTGCCGGCCTTGGCGGCTTCGGTCCGCTTCGGCGCCCGGGCCGGCCGGTGGGCGGCGGTCGAGGCGGCGTGGCCGGCGGCCGCAGTGGCGGGCCGGAGCCTGCGCCGGGGCCTCAGCTGGGCGGCGGCCGAGGCGGCCTGGGTCGCCCTGGCCGTGGCCGCGCTGGTCCGCCAGGGCGGCCGCCGACTGGCCCTGGTCGGGGCGGGACCGGCCGGAGGGTCGCTTCCCGCCCTCGTGCCCAGCGAGAGGCGGGCCCGCCTGCCGGTCATCCGGGTCCGGGCGCCGGCGCTGGTGACCGTGTGCCTGGCGTCGGCCGGCCTGGTGGCGACGGGGGGACCGTGGGCCTTCCACATCTTCCAGACCGCGGCCTCGGCCACCTCCGCCCCCCTGCGGCTGCCGGTGCTCAGCCAGGGCTCGACGATCTACGACGCCGGCGGGTCGGCCACGGCCGTGCTCCACGCCGACGACAACCGCCAGCCGGTGGCCCTTGACCGCATCGCCCCGGTGCTGGTCGACGCCGTCATCGACACCGAGGACGCCCGCTTCTGGTCCCACGGCGGGGTCGACCTCCACGCCCTGGCCCGGGCGGCCACCACCGACCTGGTCGGCGGTTCCCGCCAGGGCGGCTCGACCCTGGCCGAGCAGCTGGTCAAGAACACCCTGCTGGCCGGCCGCCCCGACACCCTGGCCAACAAGATGCGGGAGGCGCTCCTGGCCGACCGGCTGGAGTCCCGCATGGGCAAGCGGGCCCTGCTCCAACGCTACCTCAACACCATCTACCTGGGTGAGGGCGCCTACGGGGTGCAGGCGGCGGCGGTCACCTACTTCGGGGAGCCGGCGTCCAGTCTGGACCCGGCCCAGGCCGCCCTGCTGGCCGGGCTCATCCAGGATCCCAACGGCTACAACCCGCTGGCCCACCCGGCGGCGGCCCGGGCCCGCCGGGGCACCGTCCTCGGGCTGATGGCCCAGCACGGCCACCTGAGCCGGGCGCAGCTGGCCGCCGCCCGCAGCGAGGCGCTGCCCACCACCGTGCATCTGCCGCCCACCGGCCACGACTACTACACCGACGCCGTCATCCAGGAGCTGATGGCCGACCCCCGCCTGGGGCGGACCCCGGCGGAGCGCAACCACGCCCTGTACTACGGGGGCCTGCGCATCCACACCGCCCTCGACCCCCGGCTGCAGTCCGAGGCGGACGGGGCGGTGTCCTCCGGGCTGCCGGACTCGCCCCTGCACCTGTCGGCAGCCATGGCGGTGGTCGACCCCGCCACCGGGGCGGTGCCGGCGGTGGTGGGCGGTCCCAGCTACTCCGCCTCCCAGTTCGACATCGCCCTCGACCCGCCCGGACGCCAGACCGGCTCGGCGTTCAAGGTCTTCACCCTGACCGCCGCCCTCGAGTCCGGCTTCTCCCCCGAGGACACCATCGACGGGTCGGGGCCCTGCACCATCCCCGACCCCGGCGGCACGCCCGACCCGTGGGTCCTGTCCAACTACGAGGGCGAGAGCTACGGCACCGTCGACCTCACCACCGCCACCGCCAAGTCGGTCAACTGCGCCTACGCCCGCCTGGCCCTGATGGTCGGCCTGCCCAAGATCGCCGAGGTGGCCCACGCCATGGGGGTGACCGCCCCGCTGGCGGTGGTGCCCTCCATGACGCTCGGCACCAACGACATCCCGCCCCTGCAGATGGCCGCCGCCTACGCCACCCTGGCCGACGACGGCGTCTACCACGCCCCCCACCTGGTGACCGAGGTGGACCGGCCCGACGGCAGCGTGCTGTTCCGGCCGAGCCCGGCCGGCACCCAGGTGGTGCCGGTCCAGGTGGCCCGCCAGGTGACCGCCGTCCTTCAGCAGGTGGTGGCGACAGGCACCGGCACCGCCGCCGGGGTGGACGGGCGCCAGGTGGCGGGCAAGACCGGCACCACCGCCGACTACGCCGACGCCTGGTTCGTGGGCTACACCCCCCAGCTGGCCACCGCGGTGTGGATGGGGGATCCGGCGGCGGAGACGCCCATGACCGACGTCGGGGGCATCAGCGTGGCCGGGGGCACCTACCCGGCCCGCATGTGGTCGGCCTTCATGACCCGGGCCCTCGCACCCCTGCCCGCGGCCACCTTCACCGGGCCGGATCCGACCCAGATCCCGGGGGGCACCTACCTGGCCCTGGGCCAGCCCCGGGGGGCCACCGGCTACGGCGGGGCGGTGCCGGGCGGCGGCCAGCCGGGGCCGGGCTCGACGACCTCGGACACGGTGTGGTGCTGGTCCTCCTGCGGCCGCTCCGGACGGCCGGGGCACTGATCAGCTGGAATCCGGGTCGCTCAGGACCCCAGCAGGCCCGGCCCGCCGCGGCGGGGCCACTGGAGACGGCGGGCCCGCCCCCCGTCGGTCAGGACCCGGGCGCCCGCACAGCGCTCAGGAGGCGGGGGCTGAGCAGGTGCTGGCCCAGGTGCAGTCGGAGAAGCCGTCCCTGTCGGCATCCGGCGCCGAAGGGTCGGCGATGACCTTGCCCTGGCTGTCGACCATCTGGATCTCCTGGCTCGACGCCAGCTGGGCCGGAGCCCCGTTGACGGTGGCCAGGTCGAAGTGGACGGCGCCCAGGGCCGGCAGGGGCGCGGTCACGTCCACCGAACCCGAGCCGACCACCACCGGGGCCTCGGTTATCCACTCGGCGGTGCTGAAGTCCGACGAGTAGGGGATCCGCTGGACGAAGCCCTGGTGGTCGGTCAGGTCGGTGAGGGAGATGGTCCAGACCTCGGGCACGGTCTGGGCGATGGTGCACTTGATGGTGTCGCCCGGGTGCACCGTCACCGTGGTGGCCACCGCGCTGGGGGCGGGGATGACCTCCCACCAGGCCGAGTAGGAGGCGTGGCCGGACGAGTCGACGTCCTGCTCGGTGCCGGCCTGGATCAGGGTGGCGTCGGTGGCGTAGCAGCCGGTGTCCACACAGCCCCCGCCGATGCCGACCCAGGTGGCCGAGTACTCGTTCTGCTTGGCCGTGTGCGCCGTGGCCTTGGGGACGGTCCATTCGGCGCCGACGCCCTGGAACAGCTTGCCGCTCAGCGCCCCCTGGTTGTAGCCGGACCAGTTGTTCGACTGGGCCGGGTGCAGCGCCGTGGCCGGAGCCGCCACCGACACCACCGGGTGGCGGAGGGCATCGGGCGCCAGCCCCGCCCGGGCCGGCCCGGCGGTGCCCATCACCGCCCCGGCCGCCAGCGCCAGCCCCATCGTCACCGCCGCCTTCCCCAGCCTGCCCATCGGGCGTCACCTCCGCGATCAGCCGACGCTGCGCTGCGCCTGTACCCAACGGGCGTCGCCGCCAAGCGGCCCATTAGGCTGGCCCCGGTCGCAGACGGGGCCGCCCGCCGGCTCCTGATGGCCGCGAACTGACCGAAATAGCCCGGCCGTCCCCTGACGAGGGCCGCCCGGGCGCTGGGGACGCGAGAGGTTCGAAGGTGCTTACCACCCGCGCATCGAAGACAGGGGCGATGGACCGCGGCCGCTTTCCCTGTGAACGCCGGCGCCCCTGGCGCCGGGCCCTACCCCTGGGCCTCGCCGCCGCCGGGCTGGTGTCGGCGACCCTGGCCCTGCCCGCCGGGGCCGGGCCGGCCACATCCGGAGCCGTGTCGCCCGGCGCCACCGGAGCCGGGTCATGGGCCCCGCCCGGGACCAAGCCGGCGGAGGCGTCCTACTCCTACGCCAGCGTCCCCGACGGCACCGAGGGCCGCATCGCCGGCACGGCCATCGGGGCGGACTCGGCTCTCGACGGCGCCTCTCTGGCCAAGCTGCGGGCCGACGGCCTCAACACCGTCTCGCTCTACGTGTGGTGGGAGACGGGGTCGGACCCCACCAAGGTGGTGCAGTACTCCGACACCGAGCCCGACTCCGCCCTGGGGGCGGAGATCTCCGCCGTGCAGGCCGCCGGCTTCCGGGTGGTCATGACCCCGGTGTTCTGGTGCGCCACCTGCTCGGGCGGCTGGAGGGGGGACCTGCGCCTCAACGGGGCGGGCCAGGTCAACGCCTTCTTCGCCTCCTACACCGCCTTCGTCCAGCACTACGCCGACATCGCCCAGCGGTACGGGGTCTCGATGTACTTCGTGGGCTCCGAGCTGTCCATGCTGGAGGGCGAGCGCGCCCATTGGCTGTCGTTGATCTCCGACATCCGGGGCCACTACCACGGCCGGCTGGCCTACGAGGAGAACTGGGACATGCTCGGGCGGGCGTCGTTCCTGTCCCAGGTCGACGACATCGCCATATCGGCCTACTTCCCGCTCGACGACCGCCCCGCTCCGACCCTGGCCCAGCTGGTGGGGGACTGGACCAGCTCACACGCCGCCGCCACCGCCGGGCGCAACTGGGTCGGCGCCCTCACCCACCTGGCCGCCAGCCTTCACCGCCCGATCCTGTTCGGCGAGGCCGGCTACATGTCGGGCCAGTACGCCGCCCGGGCCCCCTACCTCGACTACTACGGGCAGCCCGACTGGCAGGTGCAGGCCGACCTGTACCAGGCCCTGCTCGAGACCTTCAGCCGCCAGCCGTGGTGGGCGGGGGCCATCTGGTACGACTGGGAGTACGGCAACGACACCCTGGCCGACGGCCGCACCTACCGGGCCAAGACGGCCGAGGAGCTGCTCACCATGTGGTACGGGGAGGGCATGCGGCCGACCTCGCCGACCGAGTCCCTCATCCCCGGCGGGAGCTGAGCTGCCCGGCTGAGCGGCCCAGCAGCACCTACGGCTGAACGCCCCGCCCGGGGCTCGGCTGAACGCCCGAGCTCAGGGGTCCAGGTGAACTTCCCAGTTCGGGCGCCCAACTGGGAACGGTGAAGCGGGGCGCCGCCGTCAGGCGGATCAGGCCAGGACGGGTTGGGCCAGGCGGAGGCTTCCCGCCGGCACCGGCTCGCTCCAGAGGAAGCCCTGGGCGAGCTGGCAGCCCAGGGCCGCCAGCTGGCGGCGCTGGTCGTCGGTCTCGACCCCCTCGACCACCAGGGCCACGTTGAGGGCGGCGGCCATGGCGACGATGGCCTGCACCAGGGCCGGGCTGCCCTCGCCCGAGGCCAGAGCGGAGGCGAAGCAGCCGTCCAGCTTCACCTCGTCGACGGGCAGGAGGTTGAGGTAGGCCAGCGACGAGTAGCCCGTGCCGAAGTCGTCGATGGCGATCGTCACGCCGAGCTCCTTCAGGGCGCACAGGGCGATGCGGGCCCGCTCGGGGTCGCTCATGACCGAGGTCTCGGTCACCTCCACCACCAGGCGGTCCGGAGCCAGTCCGCTGGCGATGAGCGCAGCGGCCACATCGTCGACCAGGGCGGAGTCCGACAGCTGGCGGGCCGACAGGTTGACCGCCACCTTGGGTCCACCGGGCCAGCCGGCGGCGGTGACGCAGGCCTGGTTGAGCACCCAGCGGCCCAGTTCCACGACCACCCCGGTCTCCTCGGCCAGCGGGATGAAGTCACCCGGCAGGAGCAGTCCCCGGTCGGGGTGGTGCCAGCGCACCAGGGCCTCGGCCGCCACCGCCGCCCCGGTGGCCAGGTCGATGACCGGCTGGTAGAAGACCTCGAGCTCGCCTTCGGCCAGGCCGGTC
>Ga0209810_1002959_pt1 | contig 18863 bp, 21 predicted proteins | sample Coa_R1_7_FD_187159 | JGI IMG/M metagenome (GOLD analysis project Ga0209810, IMG submission 187159) | Surface soil microbial communities from Centralia Pennsylvania, which are recovering from an underground coalmine fire - Coalmine... | ecosystem: Environmental > Terrestrial > Soil > Unclassified...
GAAGAAAGCCTTGACAGAGGGGTATAAAAGCCTTATAATCGGTATGCGTTTGCCGGTTAGCGCGCTTGAGAAGGAAAATCGTGCTCCAGGGTTGCAACCGATCTATACCCCTCACGGGGATGGAAACTCGAGTGCGATGACCAGGGCTGCGATCCCGAGACCCGGTTGCAACCGATCTATACCCCTCACGGGGATGGAAACTAAACCCAGAAACGCCAAGGGGCCGAGCATCGGCGAGGTTGCAACCGATCTATACCCCTCACGGGGATGGAAACTAGCGTCGAAGCGTAGCGTCTTGCCGCCAGGATGGATGTTGCAACCGATCTATACCCCTCACGGGGATGGAAACTGTAAGCACCCGTCAATGGGACTATAGGCTGTCCCTGCGAGTTGCAACCGATCTATACCCCTCACGGGGATGGAAACACCTGATGGACCACGGTGCGGGTGACGGATTCCACGCTTACTTCTTGTTGCAACCGATCTATACCCCTCACGGGGATGGAAACAGGTAGTTGTACTCCAGATCGTAAGTCCGCGCATTGGCTGTTGCAACCGATCTATACCCCTCACGGGGATGGAAACTATAACCGACCCTGGGTCAACCTCAAAGTTGAGACGAACGGTTGCAACCGATCTATACCCCTCACGGGGATGGAAACTGACTAGGATTCCCTGGCCGCGCTCGCCAGCCCAGATGGCCCTAGCGTTGCAACCGATCTATACCCCTCACGGGGATGGAAACTCCAGACTGTTGGCCCAACACCATAAGATGATAGGCATTGTGTTGCAACCGATCAATACCCCTTACGGGGATAGAAACTTGGAGCCTGTAGCGTATCCCAGGATAAGCTGACAGTTTATGGGTTGCAACCGATCAATACCTCTCACGGGGATGGAAACTGGTCGCTCAGCGGATGCAGAGCCATCTAGCCCAGCCGAAGCTATAAGTTTGAACGGATGGAATATGACCCGCCGATTTCGCATCATTGCCTACGATGTCGCTTGCGACCGACAGCGCGCCCGAGTCGAAAAGCTCGCGCTCCGCGTCGCGGCCCGCGTGCAGGATAGCGTCTTTGAAGGCTGGATGACGGACGGTGAGGTGGACGAACTCTTGCGCCGCGCGCAGCCTCTGATCGAGCCTTCCACCGATTCCCTGCGCGTCTATTCACTCTGTGCTGAGTGCCGCCCGCAAACACGCTGCCTTGGCGCCGGCGCCCCACCCGTTCCGATTTCCGAAGTGATTGTCTGATCCTGGCCGCCTCCGTGTTGGTGGCCTTCCCTGCGACGACTTCTAAGGTACAGCCATGCCGACCGATCTCTTTGTCCGCCTCCTCCAACGGCAGAGCCTGCTGGACGCCTGGGCGCGCGTCCGTCGGGGCGGAAAGGCGCCGGGTCTGGATGAGGTCACCCTGCCCCAGTTTGAGCGCCATCTGGATCGTGAATTGGACCGGCTGCAGCGCGATCTGCGTACCGGGGCTTACCGCCCCTGGCCGGCACGGCGGCTCTATCTACCCAAGCCGGCAGGCGGGTTCCGACAGATCGGCGTGCAGGCGGTCCGAGACCGGGTGGCCCAGCGGGCGCTACTCGGCTTGATGCAGCCGCGTATCGAGCCGCTGCTGGAAGACTGCTCCTATGCCTTCCGTCCGGAACGGTCGGTGGAGATGGCGCTGTCTCGGTTGGAGGACTGGCGGCAGCGCGGCTTTCTCTGGGTGGGCCGCGCGGACGTGCGCCTCTGCTTCGACAGCCTGGACCGCCGCATCCTGGAGCGACAGCTTGCCCAAGTCATCCCCGAAGAGGACGTTCGGCGGCTGGTTCGGCTGTGGCTGGAAGCCGGAGTCGTCGACGAGCAGGGTTGGTCGGAACCGGGAAAGGGCGTGCTGCAGGGGGACGTGCTGTCTCCCCTGCTGTGCAATCTCTACCTCGACCCCTTCGACGAGGCGGTCACGGGCGCAGGCTATCCGCTCATCCGCTACGCGGACGACTTCCTCGTGCTGGGGCGCTCGCAGGCGCAGGCGCAGCACGGACTGGAACGGGCCGGGGAGGCGCTGCGCGCGCTGGGCCTGGATATTCATGATGGAAAGGCGCGGGTGGTGACCTTCGTGCAGGGATTCGAGTATCTGGGCGCGGCGATCGTCGGCGCGTTGAGGCTGCCACTGCATCGTGTCGAGCGGCCGGGCCGTCCGCCGCGCTTTATGTATGGTTACGGTCCGCCGGTCGCGTCGAAGCGAGAACGGGCACGCTGGGAGCCACGTTCCGGCGAGCTGCCGCTCATCACAACGCGCAGGGCGCTGCGCGACCGAATGGTGGAACTGCTGCGCCAGGAGCGCGCCGGTCGGAACCTGCCTCCGATGGCGGCGGCGCTGCTACGCGCCTGGCAGGAGGCCGATCTCCCCTCCCCGCCGCCTGCCGAGCTAGAAGGCTGGCAGAGCGTCTATTTGATCTGAAGGATGCCATGGCGACGCTGGTAGTGACGACACAGGGCGCGTATGTGCGCTGCGCGGGCGGGCAGATCGTCGTAGAAAAAGAACGGATGGTGATCCATCGGCTGCCGCTCAACCAGGTGGAGCGTGTGCTGCTGTTGGGCGGCATCGGCCTGAGCACCGGATTTCTTCAGTTTGCGCTCTCGCAGCGCATCCCGGTGACCTTTCTCTCGCAAGACGGTCAATACAAGGGGCGGCTGGATCCGGGCGGACGGCGGGACGTGACGCTCCGGCTGGCCCAGGTCAAGCGATTGGAAGACCTATCCTGGCGCTGTGCTATATCGGCGGCCATCGTGCGGGCGAAAATCGCGGGACAGCGGAGCCTGCTGCAGCGCCGTTGTCGCAACCGGCCGCAGCCGGAGCTGCAAGCGGCGGCGCAGGTTCTCAAAGAGATCGCGGAACAGGTCTCGGATTCCCTATCTCTTCCCCGGCTGATGGGCCTGGAGGGACAGGCAGCGCGCGCCTATTTTCGGGTCCTGCCCTTGACCCTGCGCCATGCTCTGCCGTTTCACGGGCGCAGCCGTCGTCCGCCCAAAGACCCGGTGAACGCCCTGTTGAGTCTAGGCTATGGCCTGTTGACGGCCGAGATCCTGGGCGCGCTGACCGGCGTGGGACTGGACCCGCAGATCGGCATTTTCCACAGTACGCGTGGGCGGATGCCGGCTTTGGCGGAAGACCTGCTGGAATTGTTCCGGGCGCCGGTGGCGGACGCGCTGGCGCTTTCCCTGGTGAATCTGGAAATTTTGAGGGAGAACGATTTCACGAAGACCGAGGAAGGCGGCGTGAACCTCTCCAAGCCGGCTTTAGAAGTCTACTTTCGTCAGTATCGCCGGCGGATGCAGGCGAGCTTTCGCGACCGCAAGGGCGAGGTCACCTCTTTTCGACGGGCGCTGCAAGCCCAGGCGGGGCATCTTCGTCGCGTGATCTTACACAAGGAGGCCTACGAGCCCTTTATCCCTCCACTTGGTGGACCGGACCGTGACTTCTGCCGCCGGCCGATCCGCGCTAACCTCCCATCAGGTCAGAAACAACAAAGAAGTGGATAGTCGAAATGAGATCGTCAGACAGTCTAGGATTCCGCGCTAACCTGCCAAAAGCCGAATTTGCCGGCAGGTTAGCGCGGAAAAATCGTGCGAAGAAAGCCTTGACAGGCGGAGATAAAAGCTTTATAATCGGCATGAGTTTGCCGGTTAGCGCGGTTGAGAAGGAAATTCACGCTCCAGGGTTGCAACCGATCAATACCCCTCACGGGGATGGAAACTCTCGATGTAGTTGTTCGGCAATTCGGGGTGCATTCTGGGTTGCAACCGATCAATACCCCTCACGGGGATGGAAACAGGCATCTCAATCTCCTCCTCGCCATTGCCAAACGCCAATGTTGCAACCGATCAATACCCCTCACGGGGATGGAAACCATTGATCCTCTCACTGAGTGCCGCGATCGAGCCGCGGTTGCAACCGATCAATACCCCTCACGGGGATGGAAACCATGTTGGCCCAGATCAATGTTGGCGACGGCCTTGGCCGGTTGCAACCGATCAATACCCCTCACGGGGATGGAAACCCGCACAATTCGGACCACTCGCCGCCTAGCAGTCCGGTTGCAACCGATCAATACCCCTCACGGGGATGGAAACTCGGCACGTACACAAGCCAATCGAAGTCAATGTCTAGCCGTTGCAACCGATCAATACCCCTCACGGGGATGGAAACTTGTACCCGGGAGCTCTGTTGTACACACACTGGCTGTACGTTGCAACCGATCAATACCCCTCACGGGGATGGAAACGATCATAACGATATGCGCCACCGCGCCCGTCCATTCCTGGTTGCAACCGATCAATACCCCTCACGGGGATGGAAACAGATACCAAACGTGTAGCCCTCGCCGCCCCGATAGGCAATGTTGCAACCGATCAATACCCCTCACGGGGATGGAAACTCCACATAGGCAAGGGCCACTCCTTTCCTGATAGTCTTGTTGCAACCGATCAATACCCCTCACGGGGATGGAAACTCGTGAAGCCTACAGCGGCCCCGATATAGAAGAAGTAATACGTTGCAACCGATCAATACCCCTCACGGGGATGGAAACTAGGGGCGAAGGTCAGCGGCTTCAATGGACTTGTAGAGGTTGCAACCGATCAATACCCCTCACGGGGATGGAAACTTATCAGGTCCATCAGTCGTTCTCCTTGGTGATGGAGGTGAGGTTGCAACCGATCAATACCCCTCACGGAGATGGAAACGAGAAATGAGTGACCCGTAGTAATGCGCGAGGGGTCAATGTTGCAACCGATCAATACCCCTCACGGGGATGGAAACTCACCGAGCCTTTCTAGGAGTTCGGCGTCGTGACTGGGTTGCAACCGATCAATACCCCTCACGGGGATGGAAACCCACAGGCGGCTCCGGCTCGGACGCTGGCGCTTCCGGTTGCAACCTATCAATACCCCTCACGGGGATGGAAACGAGGAGCATCGAAAACGGAAATGGTCGAAGCTGCTGTTGCAACCGATCAATACCCCTCACGGGGATGGAAACCTCACTTGAGCAGGTTGCGGTGGCAGAGACATTCTAGTGACGTTGCAACCGATCAATACCCCTCACGGGGATGGAAACGTCACGGGCGAGCACGGAAAGTGGCGGTGATCATTCGCGTTGCAACCGATCAATACCCCTCACGGGGATGGAAACCGCCTGGCGTGTCCGCGTCGGCCTGTCCCGGAAAACACGGGCTGTTGCAACCGATCTATACCCCTCACGGGGATGGAAACAACGACGAGGTCGTATTGCAATTCCCTGATGGTTTCTTGCTGAGTTGCAACCGATCAATACCCCTCACGGGGATGGAAACTCTTGGACTGTTGAGCCTCCGGTATAAATGAAGGCGTGTTGCAACCGATCTATACCTCTCACGGGGATGGAAACACAATCACGTTCGGGGGCAGGCCCTTCATCAGATCGTAGCCGATACCCCCAAACATTTCTTCGCCCGGTTTGCAGACCGCCAGACGGCCGAGAGCGCCGCGAAGCGGGCTGAAGGCGCCGTCCGCTGCGAATGGCGCCGGATCGTGGGCATGGTGCGGCAGGCGTTTTTTCAGGACGTGCCGGACACGCTCTGGTATCGGCAGACGGAGCCCTTTTGGAAATCTACTGGGTCGCTGCACCCGACGATCCCGACGACCCTGCCAACGCGCGCCGCAAAGCCCAGGAAGCGCTCGATGCGCGCAAGCGGCTACGTGACTTCGCCTATTCCGAAGAGCCGGGACAGAAGTGCGGGCTATGGGCATATGGGATCTGAAGCGGCTTGATGTAGTACGATATTCTCGATGCAGGCACTAAAGGAGAAGGCAATATGGGAGTGTACCATTTCATGGGATTAGGCCTGTCTGTTGGCGCTGTTACGGCTTCGATCAGCTATCTGGCAGAACGGTACCGTCGGGACAACCCAAGCGATAAGGAGTTTTTCGCACTCTCCGGCGAGCTAAACCAGGAGGGAAAACCAGGAGATATGCAGGCGCTGGTGCTGTTCACCACGCCAGAAGTGCGCCAGGGACAACAGCCTGGCTTATGTCAGCCTTGTATTGTGAATCCGCTAGGACAGAGACATGGCCAGAAACGATATGAGGGCGATTCTGTATCGCAAATCATACGACAAATCATGCAGCCAGATTTAAGAACGCTATCGGGCGGACGGCAGGAAATAAATACCTACTGGTGCGATATCAATCGCTCGGATCTTGGATTGACCTTTGATCGCGTCGCGCGGGTGCTGGCGGCCGCCAAGCCGCATGGTGATCTTGGCAAGGAGGTCTGGATCAACTTGACCGGTGGCTCCAACGTGGTCAACCAGGCGCTTCAGTTGGCCGCGGCCCTCTATGGCGGATCGGCACGTCTATACTATCTGCAAACGGACGACACAAAGCTGGCACGACCGTCCCTTCGCCTGGCAGACATCGGCACCCCTCAAGACTGCTTCTGGATAGAGTTACCGATCATTTTTCTGGATTTTAAGGCTGGACATAGGGCTGTTTTGGAGGAGCTAGAAGCCACAGAGATTCCTCTTACTGAAGAAACGCTCTTGTCTCGTCTGAAAGGCGGAAGGCTGTGGGAGCTTTTTTCTGAGATGGAGGCACAGGGATTCCGCAGGCTCTATCTGGTGCCGTTGCGCTCTCAGCAGTTGATCCTCTTGCAGGATGTGGGTCTGAATATCGGTCCGCGCTGGAAGGTCCTAAAGAGGTATTACACACTCCTCTCCGATCTCACGCAGGGAGAATCAAAGACATTGAAGGACCTTGAGACCGAAGAATGGTTCCATGTCGAAACCTGGTCTTTGAGATAGGCGATGGTCATAATCAACTTCTCGCATCCGTTAACTGAAGCGCATCTGGCCGCCATCGAGCATCTGACCGGGCAGAAAGTCGAGCGCGTGCTGGAGGTAAAAACGCACTTTGACCCTGCCAGGCCGTTCGCGGAGCAGGCGCATGCCCTTGTAGAGACAGCGGGGCTAATGGCTGTCGAATGGCAGACACAGCCGTTATTGATCAACCTGCCAAGCCTGAACGTGATTGCTGCGGTGTTGTTGGCCGAGCTACATGGGCGAATGGGCTATTTTCCGGTGGTCTCACGCCTGCGACCGATATCCGACAGCACGCCGGTCCAATTCGAGGTGGCAGAGATTCTGAATCTTCAAGCCATACGGGATGCCGCGCGTGTAGACCGGTGATAGGCAGCAAAATTCTGCCGGTTTGCTTCTTAAAGAAAGTGGCAATTTGACCACTACAAGATCCAAAACACATCGCGCAGGTGGATGTGGATAATGATATAAGGCTGGCATTCCGCGCCAACCTCCCGACCGGCCAGGAACCAAAGCCTGCAACGTCCGAAAAATGAGATCGTCAGACAGTCTGGGATTCCGCGCTAACCTCAAAAAAGCCGAATTTGCCGGCAGGTTAGCGCGGAAAAATCGTGCGAAGAAAGCCTTGACAGAGGGGTATAAAAGCCTTATAATCGGTATGCGTTTGCCGGTTAGCGCGCTTGAGAAGGAAAATCGTGCTCCAGGGTTGCAACCGATCTATACCCCTCACGGGGATGGAAACAGAGCGTCGTGGTCACCCGAGGCCGCAGCGACGAATTCGTTGCAACCGATCTATACCCCTCACGGGGATGGAAACGTGTCCGATGCTAAACTGCCGTTCAGGGGGACCGAACAGTTGCAACCGATCTATACCCCTCACGGGGATGGAAACCCGGAACAGCAAGCGACTGCGGACGATTGTCAGGATGAAGTTGCAACCGATCTATACCCCTCACGGGGATGGAAACACGATCAGGATGGCTATTGCAAGCCAGTCCGCGCAACGGTTGCAACCGATCTATACCCCTCACGGGGATGGAAACGGCAATCTTCCCGTCGGCGACCATGCTGACACTGATCTTGTTGCAACCGATCAATACCCCTCACGGGGATGGAAACAATTCCCTCGGGAGTAATGACGAACTCCAGGTTCGGGATGGTCTGCGTTGCAACCGATCTATACCCCTCACGGGGATGGAAACAGTGAAAACCTCAAGCTTGTCAGCGTTGGGGGAGGCTGCGATGGGTTGCAACCGATCAATACCCCTCACGGGGATGGAAACACCAGCACCATCCTCAGGGATGAGCACTGCTCGAGGTTTAGTGTTGCAACCGGTCAATACCCCTCACGGGGATGCAGTGGCTCTATAAGCTTGCCGGCTCCAACAGCATAGCGGGGAAGATGAGCACGGAAAATAAATGCTTGACATATCGATACGAAAGCTTTATAATCGCTTATGCTTGATAGGTAGGGCCGTAACGTAAGCAAATGTGATCTCCTAAATTGCTACCCGGCCAATGCTCTACTGAGACGAATTTGACTTGCAGGCTTGCCTGCTGTATTTGAAGGAGGACCCCAGATGGGAAAACGCTCTTTTTCCAGTGGTCTACAGTCCATCTTTACCCCGGAGCTAGGGATCTTCTTTTTGATCGGCACCCTGGCCATGGCCGTGCTCGGCAACGCCTGTTTTCAGTTGCTGCTCAATTGGCTGGGGATCAGTACGCCGGCCGTCCTTAAGATCGCTGTGGGCGCGCTCTTCGTGCTTGGGATCTCTGCATGGATCGTCACCCGCCTGGCGTTTCGGCTGCGCCCACTGCCGGTCCGGATGGGAAAGCAGGCGCCGGACCGCCATCGAGGATTGATCTTGCTGGTGAGCCGGCAGGAGCCGTGCGAAAAAGCGATCCAGTGGCATGAGCAGACGCTGAGCTACTGCCGGCTGGTGTGCTCCGCAGAGACCGCCCCCGTCGCCGATGCCCTGATTCAGAAACTGCAGCGCAAGAACGTGGATGCAAAGCGCGTCGTCGTCAACGATGTCTACGATCCTTTGGAAGTTCGGGATGAGGTCGAGCGTATCTATGCCGGCCTTCCCCCGGATCTGTCCGCCTCGGAGGTCATCCTGGATTTCACCGGAATGACCACCACCGCTTCGGTCGGCAGCGTGCTGGCCTGTCTCTACAGGGATGGGCCAATGCAGTATACGCCCGCCTGGTACGATAAAAAGCTAGAGGCCATGCAAGCGCTGGACCCGATACAGATCGTCATCAATAACCAGGCTCCCGTGCAGCCCGCCGTTGCCATCGTCACCGACAAACACAAGTCAGACTCCCAAAAGTCCGTACAAAAAATCTCCCGTTAACGGATGCCCGGAGAACAACGCATGCAGAAAGCCGCGCAGCGGTTTGTCTTTGCCATCGCCTATTGCCTCGCCTATGAAGACCCGCAGACACGCGAAGCTTTGCGCGCCTGGTGGGAGGCCGCAGAATCCGAGAGCCTCGATGCGAACGAGGCGGCGCGGACCTATCTGGAGGCTGCGGAATGGGCGCTCTCGCCAGCGCTTGACACTCCCGATTCGCCCCTGGCGGACCGCCAGATCGCGCTCGTCTCCGGGGGCGCGACCCGGATCAAAGCCTACGTCTTCGAATCGACCCGCCTGCCGGAAATCCGCGGCGCCAGTATCCTGCTGGACCGCATCAACCTCGTCGATCTGCGCGGGCTCTGGGCAAAATCAGGCTGCGAGGAGGGCGTCATCTACGCCAACGGGGGCGAAATCCTCGGCTTCGCGCCGCTTTCGCAGGCCGCCGGACTGGCCGACGCCATCGAGCAGACCTATCATGACGAAACGCTGGTGGCGCAGAGTGTCGCCGTCACGCGCGCCTACACGCTGAGGCAAATCCGCCAGGGCCTGCTTGCCGGCCAGAGCGTAGATAAGGAAGCGGCGCGCCGCCTGCTCGGCCACGACCCAGCCGAGAACGTTACCTTCGGCAGCCTCGTCACCGACCTCGCGCTGGCCCGCTTCCGGCGGCGGGAGGCCAATCCGGAAGCCGGCCGCCTGCCGGAATTACGCGCCCTCGCGCATTTTGAGACGGTCCCGTTCGCCCGCCGCTGTAGCTCCTGCGACCGCCGCGCCGCCGTCGTAGAAGCTCCGATCGCCGTCGATGAATTCCTGCCGCTCTGCGAGCCATGTGCCCGCAAGCGCGTCTGCGGCCAGCAGGCCAAGAAAGAAACCGTCACCACCGCCTGGTATCAAAAAGCTGGCTTTACCTGGGACCCAGACATAGCGGAAGCGCAAGAGTTGCGTTCCTGGGCAGGGAAGTTCGAGCAGTGGCTGGGCAATCAGGGAAGAAATGACTACTTCCGATCAGCCACTCCGGGAGATGTTCTGGCTCCAAATGACCTCAACGAGATCGCCCAGGCTGCGAAGCCGGACGGCTATCTAGGAATCGTCTACGCAGACGGCAACAACATGGGCGGGCTGTTGGAGCATCTGAGCACTCCTGCGGAATACGCTTCTTTCGCCGACGCGGTCTATCAGGCGACACAGAAGGCCGTCTTCGCCGCGCTGGCGCAACACGCCCCCGCGCCCATTCAGGTGGAGAGGCAGGGAGTAGGCCACCGATGGATCTATCCCTTCGAAATCCTCAGCATCGGCGGTGACGATCTTTTCCTGCTCGTTCCGGCCCATGTCGCCTTGTCCATCGCCTGCGCCATCGCGCGTAACCTGGAGCAGTCTCTGCTTGCCGAAGAGCACTTCGATTTCCGCTATCGTAAACCTTATGACTGGGCAGCGGTCCAGCGCTGTGTCCGAGCCGACAACGACGCGCCGGAACTTCAGTGCCAGGTCAGCCTTTCAGCCGGCGTGGTCCTGGCCGATGCCCATACGCCCGTCTATTACCTGGAGCGGTTGGCCGAAGACCTGCTCAAGTCCGCCAAGAAGCGCGCCAAGCAGTTGCTGCGCGACCACGGCTATCGGGGTGGGACGGTGGATTTCCTGGCGCTCAAGTCCGTTACCATGCTCAGCGGTACGGTCGAACAGTTCCGCCGGGCCAGCCTCACCATCGGCGCGCGCCGGCCCGGCGGAACTCTGTATGCCCGTCCCTATACCATTGCCGAGACCGAGCGGCTGCTGGAGAGTGTCCGGCGGCTCAAGCAGGCTGGTTTTCCACGTGGCCAGCTCTACCGGCTGCGGGATGGGCTGCGGGCCGGATACCAGCAAAGCGTAGTCGACTACCATTATTTTCTCTCGCGCGATCCGAAGCTTCGGGAGGCCCGCGAAGCCATTGAGAGCTGCTGGACGGATGAGGGTCGCCCGTTTCTGCATCCCTGGCGGCAGCGTTGGCCGAAACGGCTGCAAGACCCGGATGTCCCGGAGTCCATCTGGGGTGACCTGGTCGATCTCTATGACTTTGTTCCGACGGAGGAGGAATATGCCGCGGATTCGCGTTAGCCTCACGCTCGTCTGCGCGACTCCGCCGAGCATCGGGGCTGGCGGAGTCGGCGGAACGGTTGCGGACAAAGTCGTCGTTCGCAACGGGAGTGGCCAGTTTATCGTGCCGGCTTCCCAGGTGAAGGGGAAGCTGCGCCACGCCTGCGAGCAATTGCTACGGGCATATGATGTACCGCTCTGCCGCCCGCCCGTGCCGGAAAACATGTGTCCTCAACTCCGCGGCATGCCGGAAGAAACATGGCAGAGCTTGCCGGTGGACGCCGAGGGAAATCGACGCTGCCTGCTGTGCGCCGTCTTCGGATCGCCCGCCTATCCCAGCCGTCTGCGCTTCCACGATCTGGTAGCCGTCCCGTCCGATCTGCCTCGAGAGAGCTTACGGACGATGGTCAGCCTCAATCGCCAGCGGCGGGCCGCCCAGGAGAAGCGCCTTTTCCTTGTCGAGACTGCTCCCCCGCTGGAGGGCCTGGAGTTCGCCAGCCAGGAGGCGATAACCGGCCATGTAGACGAGGAAGCCCATCTGCACCTGCTGCTGGCCGGCCTGAACCTGCTGCATAACTGGGGCGGCGGCAGCTCCCGAGGCTTAGGCTGGGCGGCGACACAGGCGGAAGCCTGGATGGAAGGACTGGTTACCCTCCAGCGAGAGGAGGTAGCACGACTGTGCCGATCCTCCAGGTGACGATCCAAGCCCTGGCGCCTCTTGTCTTCAGTGAGCGCCGTCCGGGCAATCAGTTCCGGTCTAGCGCCTCCTATATTCCCGGAGGCGTCCTGCGGGGCGCGCTGGCGCGCGAGATGCTGGAAGCAGGGGAAAAGCCGGATCCTGGCTCTGCATTCGAGGCGCTGTTTCTGCAGACGGAGGCCCCGCTCTTTCGTAACGCCTACCCCGCCTCCCTCGGCCTGAAGGATGCGACAAGCGGCTACGTGGCCGCCCGTCCTTTGCCGGCGACCGCCTGGAGTTGTAAGGCCGAGAGCGGTTTTCGCCCCCAGGGACATGGCGTCTACGACGGCCTGATCGATCGTCTCTGCGCCGAAATGCTGGGCTGCCGGGTCCCTTATCTGCCGCGCTGCTCCCATAAAGACCATAAGAACGCAGGAGAGCGGGTAGAAGCTTTCACGGGCTTCTATGCCGGGGCGCAGGCGGCGGGATACGAAAGCGTTTCCCCACCCACGCATCTGACGGCCCGTGCCGCGCTGAACCGGCAGAGGCGGGTAGCACAGGAAGGAATGCTCTATAACCCGCTGGTCATCCAGGAAGTACAGCCGCAGCCAGGAGGTGGCTCTCTGCCGACGGTCTTTGTCGGCAGCATCGTAGCGCAAGAGAATATAGTCGCTCTGCTCCAGCATCGGCTGGCAGAGGTCAGCCATATAGGCAGCGGTGTCTCACGTGGCTTCGGTCGCGTGCAGATCACCGTGGAGACATGCAATGACGCCGGCGACCCGGCGGCTCGCATGGAGTCGTTTAATGCAGCGCTCACGCGCCGCCGCCGGTTGTGGGAGCAGTTGCCTTGCCGGAAAGATTTTTCGGCAGGCCGTTTCTTCTCCATCCTGCTCCTCTCGGACGCAGCCTTACGCGAGGATGGCGGCTGGACGCCGACCGTACGCCTGGAACCGCAGATGATCGGGCCGGAACTGGCGGATGTAACGCTGGTACGTTCCTATGCTTCGGCAGACTACCGTGGCGGCTGGAACACGGCCTGGGGGTTGCCCAAAGACACCGAAGTGGTCGCCCGCATGGGCAGCATCTACGTCTACTACGTGCCCGAAGACCTGCCGGAACGGGACTGGGCGGGCATTTTCCGCCGCCTGGAAGAGCAGGGGGTCGGGATGCGACGGCAGGAAGGGTTGGGGCAGGTGCGCATCTGCGATGACTTCCACCTGAGCATAAAGGAGGGGAACGATGAGTGATATGGCAACCACGCTTGCCCTGCGGGAGGCGATCGACCGGCAGACGGATGATTTGATCCGCGCGGCGGCCCGGCAGGTGGGCAAACTCCGGGATTCTCCGATGGAGAAAAGCCAGATCCGCAATCTGGTCAACGTAGCGGCAGGGACGATCAGCATAGAGGCCGTCACCAATTTCATCCGCTATCAGATAGGACGCGATACAAAAAATAAAACCTGGCGAAGCGGCGACTTCGGCAAAGCGGTCATTGAGGATATTGAAACGGGGGCTATCCCGGCGGCACTCCAGGCGGTTAAGCAGAGCGTGCCGGCTGCCGACGAAATGCGCGCCCGGGCCGATCTGACGGCGCTCTATCTGGGTTACTTAAATCGTTGCTTCGTTTACGCCAAGGAAACCGGAGACTGGCAGAACCTCAGTTCTGGGGCAGGGGCGCCGGAAGGACAGAAAACATGATGTTCGACTGTTTCCAAAATCGTCTCACGCTTACCGGCATCCTGACAGCCGAGACCGCCTTCCGTATCGGCGCGGGACGCGGCACGGAGGTGGTTGGGACCGATCTGCCGGTCGTTCGTGATGCCAGGGGCCGACCTTATATCCCCGGCTCGTCGTTCAAAGGCGCGCTTCGCGCCTATATCGAAGCGCTGGTGCGTGCGATCTGCCCGAATAATAAGAAAGCGGCCTGCAATCCCGTCGGCAAAAAAGACGAGTGGTGTCTTGAGCAGATCACGGAAAAGATGACAGACGCGCGAGTAGAAGAGGAGACCTGCCTTGTCTGCCGGGTCTTCGGTTCCCCCTGGCTGGCCTCGCGGGTGAGCATCCGGGATCTGCTCTCGGTCTCCCAGGACAGCTATGGCCTGTTTGAAGTCCGCAATGGCGTTGCGATCGACCGGGATACCGAGACGGCTGGCGCGAACCTACTCTACGACTTCGAGGTCGTTCCGGCGGGCAGCCAGTTCGACTGTAAAATCGTTATAGAGAATGCGGATGATTGGCAGTTGGGGCTCTTGATGGCCGGCCTGCGCCCTTTCGAACAAGGAGAAGCGGTTTTAGGCGGAGCGCGCAGCCGGGGCCTTGGTCTCGTGCGCATTGACTGGAAAGAGCGCAGTCAGGTCACTTCGGATAACCTGCTCGACTTTCTGACCGGACACAACGTGGCGCTTACCTGGGATGCGGAAGCTTTCCAGCGGCAGCGCGCGCAATGGCTGGCGGCCTTAAAAACAAAGCTGATGCAATATGGAGGGCAAGGCGGTGCATAAGCAATTGTTCAACGAAGCCCTGTTCACGCTCATCCTGCAGCCGGAGGGTCCGTTGCTCATCAAAGCGGGCGAGGGAGACAGTGATCCAACGAAGCCGGACATGAGCTTTGTGCGCACCCTCCGCAATCCAGAGGCAGACAAATCCGGCCGCGAGGCGCAGGAAGCCGAAACGGTCTATCTGCCCGGCAGCAGCCTGAAAGGCGTGCTCCGCGCCCACTGTGAGCGCCTGGCGCGTACCGTCGATTCAGAGGAACGGCAACAGAGGACCGGCCGCCCCCTGGCCTGCGATCCCCTGCATAACGAGTGGTCTTGCAGCCAGAGGTTGGAAGAGGATAAGAAATTCTCTGCGGCCCAAAAGCATAAGAATTCCTGCTTCCTCTGCCAGATGTTCGGCAATACCAGCCTGGGCAGCCATCTGCGCGTAGCCGACGCCTATCCTACCGGCGATAGCCCACGGCTGGAAGAGCGCAATGGCGTGGCGATCGACCGCGTGTTCGGATCCGTGGCCGTCGGGCCGTTCAACTATGAGACGGTGACATCGGGGACGTTCAAGACAACGCTGCACCTGCGTAATTTCTCGCTCGCGCAGTTGGGACTGCTGGCCATCGCGCTTCGCGATCTGTCGCTGGGGAGAGTTCGAGTCGGATTCGGCAAGTCACGCGGCCTGGGAATCGTGCGTGGGCATCTGGAGGCCCTGACAATACGTTATCCTCTCTGCCAATTAGTCAGTAACGATCTGCAGGTTCTTGGCGGGAAGAATCTGGGTCCGGCGAATCAGCTGTATGGCATCGGGGTCTTCGCGGAAGAAGAATATGGCTACCCGTCTCCGGACGAGACGGAGATGCCGGACGGTTATCGTTACCGCCCGGACGAATGGGGCGGCGAGGACTGGATCGGCGTGGACGTCGAGGCGCCCCGCGTAGAGCGTGAGGTAGACTTACGGCCGCTTGGCGTTCGGTGCGTGCCGATGTGGAAAGCGGTGGTGCAGCATGCCGCCGGTTGAGGGCCATGTATATCGTGCAGAGCTGTCGCTTAGTGAGCTTCAAGAACGGACGCGCGCGCTCTTCGATCAGAACGCCTTTGCCGTCGTGCGGCGCCCCGACCGGATCGCGCTGCTCTGCTTCGATTCCACTCTGCCGGAAACCTGGCCGGAGGGACAGGCCTTCAGCGCGGACGGGGAGCTGCGCTGGCGGCGTGAAGGCGAGTATTGCGCTGTTCTCCTTCTGACGGAGGAAGAGAAGGCGCTTCCAGGCTTTGCAGAGCTTCCCGCCTCTCCCTTTCAGACCACGACGCCGGCAGCAGAGGGCCGGCATGGCCTGCGATTGTGGGGCACGCACAAACAGGGGGGTAGCTGGATGGAGGCGCGTATCCCCCGCCGGTTGGACTACCCGCTTCCGTCGTCCGGCAAAGAGCCGCCGCGCCTCGTCTATCGGCTCTACCGGGATCGGCACAGCCGGGCCGTTCAGTGGGTACGCCTGGTGACACTGGAGGAGAAACGATAGATGCGTCCCTACGATCGGGCAGGAGACAGGCTGCCGCCTCTGCCCAAGCCATACGCTTTCGTGCCCTTCGCCCCCGCAGGCGCCGTGACGGTGGCTCCTATCGGGCATGATCGATACCAGGAAGAGCTGCTTACCGGATCCATTCAAGGCACGCTGGTAGCTCTATCTCCTCTCCATGTCGCCTCCGGCAGCATCGAGCTGACCGGAGGACAGCCTTCCCTGGTGAAGGCGCACTTCCGTTGCGGAGACCGGCCTGCTATTCCCGGCTCCTCCCTCAAAGGCGCTATCCGCAGTATCGTCGAAGCGATTTCCGATCCACCTTCCTGCGCGCGTGTCACCCAGGCACGTCGCGATACGCTTCCTCCCCGAATCCCGGCCTGTCGGGAAGTGAAAGCCAACAGCAGGAAGGATGCCCAGCTTTGCCTCGCCTGCCGGATGTTTGGGGCGATGGGTTATCTGGGACGCCTCCGCTTTTACGACGCCATTCAGGAGGGTGAAGACCCCAAGACGATCCAGATTCCTTCCCTCTTTCAGCCGCGTACGCGGGAGAATATCTATTACGACCATGGGCAGGTAAAAGGCCGCAAGTTCTATATGCACGGTCAGGGAAACGGCCAGGCGGCAACGGGCAACGTGCCTATTGAAGTCTGTCCGGTCGGATCGCAGTTTCCCCTACGCATTGAGTTCGATAACTTGAGCCGCGAGGAGTTGGGCCTGCTATTGGTCGCGCTTGGGCAGGCCGACCCGCCGCTGTTTCCTAAGCTCGGCGGTGGAAAGCCCGCCTGCTGTGGCTCTATGCGCGTTGAAATCGCCTCCGTAACGACCTACAACGGGGATGCGCTCGAATTCCATCCCGAGTCAGCTTCTCAAGACATCGAGGAGCTGGTACAGGATAGACCGCTTACCAATATGGACCGTCTCAACAAGTTGGCTGCTATCCTGCGCTTCCCTGGAAAGCAACCCTGCCCAGATAGGAACTATTAGCATGATGCTCTAACAAGAAAGGAGCAAACGTTGGCTAATGATTCACTACCTAAGTTGATAAATCTGATCTGCTCAGACGAATACGTAAAAAGAGATGCTGTACGAGCTCTCTTACATAATGCATTCGACCTATCGTATGATACGATTCCTATTGAAGAGGGAGTCGAACGATACCTTGCTGAGAAAGATATCGTCAGCGCAATTAAAGACTTTATTCCGATGCCGCTCATTTTGAAAGTTATTGAAGCAGAAGGAGATAAAGATCGCTCTAAATCCGCCAGGACAACATCCCATGACGCTGCCGCCCATCAACTTATGTCCCTTCTAGATATACCTCTTAAGCCCGAACCGAGAAGGCTATTGGGAGCTAGCTCGGTGCTCAGAGAGTTGCAGGAAATGCGGAATGATCTTAGTGCCCTACACCGCTATGGTCTTCTAAGAGAACAAGAACTGCGCGGCTTTCCGCTCAGTGGTTGGGCATATATCGAGCATGTCCTCCATACTATCATCGATTATTACAGCAAAGCCTTTGACGTGGAGATGACAGATCTATCAGATAGTTTGGAAGAATTGAACAATAGCTTGCAGCATGCCATAATGCAGAAAGAGAAGGGGCTAAGGAACATGTTACAAGCTATGCGTGGAATCGAGAAAAAGTTTAAATCAGATGATTTGCAGCAGGAGTGTATGAGGATTTGTGGACGCCGGAGTCCTTTTAGTGGGTTTCCGTTTGACGATTATGAAAATGAAACTGTGGTGCAGAAATTTCGGAATTTCTTTGCACACAATATCTCGGAATTGGTGAAGCAAGAGGGAATTGACCGAGCCAAGGACTCATTGGATAGTGCTATCGAATTGGTAAATGATCTACTGGACAATCAAGTTTGTCCTTCGGTAGCTTTCATTGTCGGATATGAGTCAGACGTTTACAAACGCATCTGGATACGAATGGTTTCAGAAGATTATGTCCATCTGCCAGAACCAGATCGGCACGAAATGGAATTTCGTATATTTAAACGCTCCTATGAAATTTACGATATCTATACGCCATATATGATCCCTTCAGACATTTCTAAAGTCTATTTCGAACCTATGATCGTACCTATGCCAGACTATTCTCAAGTCAGATAAATGCGTATATATGGCGGGACATGGCTACAACAAGCAGCCAATGGCCAGCAACTTGGTTAACAGAGGGAAATCATGATGGACTTACAATATTGGCAGACGGCTGAGGCGATAGCCAGGGAGCTGGTTGATCGGGATACCGACGTCAACGAAGTCCAGAAGGTTGTCACCTATGCCCGCATACATCTCGATGGCGGACAAGTGTTCGCCCTGCTGGACCTAATGGTTCGTGACGGCCGCTATCTGGTACGAAGTGGCCGGACGATGGACTACTATCGTAATCTGCGGGAAGTCTTTGCGGAACATTTGCCCGGCTATCGGACGGCGAAGGCAGACCAGGCAAGGGAGATGGTAGCCATCCTGGGCTGGGCGGCGCGCTTGATGCGCTTTTATCAAACGGAGGAGGGTGCCGAGGAGTTCAATAAGCAACAGCGCGAGGCTGTGCTTTCGCAGAGCAGTCCCCCGCCGCGGCTAGACCGAAGAAACTCTGCTGAGCCGGCAGCAGAGCGCCCTACGCCACCTCAGAATCGGCCTCCCGTTTACAAAGAAAAGGAAGAAGCGGGCTTTACCGGCACAAAATCAAAAGTCTGGGTGAGGCTGGCATCGGCGGCGCAAGCCGGCAAAGCGAAGGTGCGGACTGAGCAGGGAGAAGAGGTTTCCTGTACCGGAATTCCCTTCTATCCGGTGGCAGAGGCCGGGGCGAAATTTCGCGCCGACATCACGTATGCCAACGGCAAGGCAGTCCGGGCCATCTTCAAAGGCTGGAAATAACAAACTATGAGAGCCGTTCGTGAAGCCGGTTCCT
>Ga0209810_1002960_pt1 | contig 18851 bp, 23 predicted proteins | sample Coa_R1_7_FD_187159 | JGI IMG/M metagenome (GOLD analysis project Ga0209810, IMG submission 187159) | Surface soil microbial communities from Centralia Pennsylvania, which are recovering from an underground coalmine fire - Coalmine... | ecosystem: Environmental > Terrestrial > Soil > Unclassified...
CTCAAATCCGACCGTCGCGCGACGAAACCAGCGGCGGCAAGCGGAGCAAAACACGGCATCGCCGCTCATCGGCCAGGCGGTCGCAGCCGAGCAACGCGGGCAGGCGGACATGGGACTCTCGCGGGTCATGCTGGCCTCCGCGCGTCGCGCAGGATCGCCTCAAGGCCGGCTCCGGGGTCGGGCATCAACGACGAAAAGACGCGCGCGAGATAGTCACGGTGCGCCTGGCAGGCGTGAACCTCCACCAGGCCATCGGCCAGCGCCAGCGTCCATTCCGCCGCAGCCCCGCACTGCGGCCCGTCGGGAATAATTCGCGCTTGGCAGCGGTGCTTAGTCACTGAATGAGCCTCCCCGCCTCGGGGTGCCGCTCGGCCCAGGCGTTCGCCCGGCGCAAGGCGGCGCACAGGCCGCAATCGCAATCGAGTCCGCAGCGACCGGTGACGCCGCAACCGCGATGCCCGCCGCCGCAGGCGCAGGCGGTGTAGTCGCGCGGGAACCGCGTCGGCTCCGCCCGCTGGCGCGGCGGAACGCTCGCGGGCGGCTCGATCTGCGAGAAGGGCACCCAAAACTCGGCGCCTCCGATGCGGCAGAGCAGCGCCTTGGCCGTGGCGCGGCGGGCGGTGACGCCATCGAATTCGACGGTCGCGCCGCGCCGCCTCATACTGGAACGCCGGCCTCGGCCGCGTCGAAGAAGCGCATCCGCTCCGCCGAGAAGCGCGCTGCCAGCGGCCCCATGCGCCCGCCGCGCTGCTTAGCTATCGTGATAGTCGCGTCCGCAGTCGGCTGGTGGTCGCGGCGGTCTTGGGTCACCAGCAGCACCAGGTGCGCATCCTCGGCGAGATTGCCGGACTCTTTCAGATCGTCGAGCGTCGGCTGTCGCTTATCGCCGGCGGGCGGCCGGCGAAGCTGGCTGAGGCCGATCACAGCGACGTTCTCTTGCTTGGCTAGCCGTCGCAGCGCATCGCTTGAAGAATTAATCCGCTGGCGCAAGTCCGGCCCGTCGCCGCGCATGAGACGGATGTAGTCCGCGACAACCAAGCGCACACCGTGGCGCCGGATCGCCAGCCGCGCCCGCGCCACCAGCTCGGCGTTGCCGAGCGTCGGTGAATCGTCCACCAGCAGCGGCCACTGGGCGATGGTGTCGGCCGCCTCAGCCAGTGCGGCAAGATCGGCGGCGCGGAGCTGCGCGGTGCGGATGCGCCAGTAGGGGACGGTCGAGTAGCCGGCGAGCAGCCGGCCTTGGAGTTCTTCGCGGCGCATCTCCAGCGAAAAAATGAGCGCCGGCGTACCGGCGCGCGCATTCTCGGCGGCGATGCCGAGCGCCAGCGCCGTCTTGCCTTCGCCGGGATAACCGCCGATCACCGCGTATTCGCCGGCGCGCAAGCCGCTGGTGGCGTCATCGAGCGCGCCGATGCCGCTGGGCAGGCCCACGGTGCGCGCGGTGCTCTCGCTCTGGCGCCGGAGGTCCGATAGCAGGCCCGGCAGGCCCTCGCCCACGGCGCGCGGGCCGCTGGTTTCCGCCGCGCCGGCAATCGTGCCGAGTAGCTCTGCGTCATATTGCGCCGCCAGCGCGTCGGGGTCCGCGTCCGCCAGCATCGCGGCCGTCACAAGACCGTGGCCGGTGCGCACCAGCGCGCGCCGCTTGGCGGCGCCGCGGACCAGCCCGGCGTAGTGGCCGATGTTGATGCCGCGCGGCAGGCCGTCGGTAAGGGTGGCGAGGTAGGCGACGCCTCCGGCCTGCTCGAGCTCGGCGCGTTCGCGCAGCTCCTCGTACAGCGTGACCGTATCGAGCGGGCGGGCGTCGCTGCTGAGGCGCAACATCGCGCCGAAGATCGCGCGATTGAGCGGGCTGTAGAAATCGCCGATCTGCAACTCGGCCTCGACGCTGAGCAGGTTTACCTGATCCAGCAGCGCCGCGCCCAGTAGCGCCCGCTCCGCGTGCATCGCCTCCGGCAGCCCGTCGCGCATGGGATCGCTCACGTCAGCCCTCCCTGGCGGCGCTGGGGCCGCAAATACTCGGTTGGGCGTGGCGCGGCCGTGGCCTTGGGCTGGCGATATTTGTCCAGCGCGCCGCCACGATAGTCGGCGAGGTTCGCCAGCCATCGCCGCGGGCGCTCGGCGTGGTTGACGTCGCTGGCGAAGCGCGCCTGCACCATCGCCAGCGCCGCCGGCAGGGTGACGCTGGGGTTGGCTCGCAGCCAGCGGTCGAGCTGCTGGGCCTCGCTGGCGTCCCAGGGTATCTTGGCGCCGGAGTTGGCCTGGGCGTAGGCGTCGGCTATGGCTGCCCGGATAGGGGCGTGTCTTGGGTCAGCTACGGGCTTCGTTTTTGAGCGCGGCGCGCGCCCCGCCGGCGAGCCGTTTTTGGGCGAGCCGGTAATGGGTTTGGATATTGGGTTTGGTGTGTCCCCGTGGGGCACTAGTTTCGTGCTGCGCTGGGCACTAGTTCCCGTGGGGCACTGGTCCCCGTGGGGCACTAGTTTCGTCGCGTCGAACTCGAGGTTGAGCGAGTAGTGGACTGCCGGCAGCCGGCCAAGCGTGGCTCTCCGGCGAACCAACAGCCCGGCGCCCTCAAGCTCGACAATGGCAGCGCAAGCGTGGCTACGGCTCCCGCCAGTGAGCTTTGTGATTTGCGACAGGCTGATCCGATCTTCTCGCTTGCCGTAGCCGAACGTCAGCCGGACCACGGCGCAGAGCACTTTCCAATGGACCGGGCCGAGCCGAGCCATCGCCACGTCCAGCAGCACGTTCGGCACTTGGCATGAGTTAGGGATCAGGATGCGCTCACTCATGGCCGGCCTCCCCCTCGGCACGCGCCGCACGCCTCGGCGTGCTCGGCGCGCAGCCGCTCGATGCCGCCGAACAGCAGCAGCTCATCGGCGACGGCGGCGGTGCTGGCGGCGCGGCCGATACGCTGCCAGAGCTCGTCGCGCAGGCGGCCCATGCGGGCGGCGTGACCGCACGCCGGCGGCCGGAGTAGCTTGGATCGCGCTGCGCCGTCGGGGCTGCCGCTCATGCCGCTGCCTCCCGCCTGCAGGCCGCGCAGCGGGCGGCATGTGTCGCCCGTGCCCAGTCGAGCGCCAGCAGCAGCGCCAACGGCGGCGCGAGGCCGGCGGTATCAGCGCCGCGGCGCTCGCGCGCGCGAATCCGCCATGCGACGGCAGCGCGGAGGCGGAGCAGGTTGGCGGCGTGCCTACAGCGCAATTGTGCTAGCGTGAAGGTGTCGATAGAGTTCATTTGTTCCCTTTCTAGCCCCGGCGTATCCCAGCGCCGGGGCTTCGCTTTTGCGGCTAAATGGGCGCCGGCGGCGCCGGTTGATCGCGCGCCTTTTTTGTGGCGCAATTCATTGCGCCAGCGCCCGCTCCGGCAGTGCCGGCACGGCGCCCTCATCCAGTAGTTGGGCGACGACGACAAACGGTACGCGCACGGCGCGGCCGACGCGCACCGAAGGCAAACGCCGCAGATAGAGCCAGTTGCGGATGGTTTTTTCCGCGAGGCCGAGCACGGCCGCAGTCTCCGCGACGGTCAGCATTTGGCTTGAGCCGACCGATCGAATGCGACGGCCGTCGGTCCGGGACGAGGCAGGTGATGTGGCCATGCCCGCATAATCCCGCGCGGGCGGTGCCCGGCCACCCCATTTGTTTGGACGATTTTGGTGGGATTACCTTTTGGTTATCCCGCGGGCGCTGGCGGCCTTTTCGAGCGCACGGCGGTCAATTCCAAACAGATCGGCTAGCTCGCGGTAGTGCGGCCTGTTATCGCGCGACAGCTCTCGGACGAGCGAGCTAAGGTAAATCCCGCAGCCGAGAGGCGAGAGCCCCGCGCCCGGCGGAGCATACGCCCCGATGGTGTCGGCCCACCGGCGCACAACGCTGGCGGCCGTCCGCAGCACCACGATCCATTTCCTCATTCCGGAAACCTCCTCGGCGCTGGGGCCGGCCACGAGATCGGAAATGTCAGCTGGCCAGGCGTCCAGCCACGGCCCATCGAGCCCATTAGCGAACCGCTCCATCTCCGCGGCCACGTCCCGCGCCTTGCCGCGCCATCGCTCTTTCCGCTTCCGTTCAGCCTCCGCACCGCGCTGGCGATTGGCGCCGTCCATCCCTGCCGCAGCGCGCCAGCCGCGCAATAGCTGCGCATCGATACCGGCCCTCACCAGCTTTCTCAGCGCGGCCTCGCTAACGCTCTGGTCCCTTCGCGTCTGATGTACCATGCCCGCCACCTCCGGCGAGCGGCGCGGGCGGTGAGGTTTTCCCGCCCGCCAAGGCGCCGGGGATCGGCCGGCGCCTGCCGCACCAGCAAAGATTCTACTCCACCCTATTGACAAAAGCAAACGTTAGCTATAGAGTCGGCGGCATGAGGAAAAGCGGTAAGGCAAGCGAGGCCGCCTCCCTGCTCGGCAGGCGCAGCTTCAGCGCGCGCGTCGAGCGATGGGGCGGCAAGGAAGCCTTCAGGGCGCGAATGAGCGAATTTGGCCAGCGGGGTGGCCGCGGGCGCAAGAGTAAAGAGCGGCTGGCGCGGGAAAGAGCGGCGCATTAGGCGCCGATGGAGGTGCGAGATGGCGGTTTATCGGCCCACGAAAAACGGCAAGGTTTACTGGATGGATTTCATCTTCACCGGTCAGCGGATCAAAGAAAGCACGCACACGCGCAGCAAGACACTGGCGATCAAGATCGAGCAGAGGCGCCGCCGCCAGCTGGAAGAGGGCGCCGCCGGCGTGCGCAAGCTCGAGCGTCCGAAGTTATTTTCCGTGGCCGCCGAAAAATGGATTGCCTCGAACTCGGCGGACTGGGCGCACTCGACCCTCCGCATGCACCGCACTGGCCTGGGACACCTGGCGCGGGCATTCGGCAAGATTCTGGTTTGCGACATCGAGGCTGGCGACGTCGCCCAGTACCAGCAGCGCCGGCGCGCCGCAGGTGCATCCGCGCGGACGGTGAACATGGAGGTCGGCACTCTCCGTGGGATCCTGAAAGAGGAAGGGCGCTGGGGCTCGCTCCAGGGCCGGGTCAAGCTATTTCGCGAGGACCCCAAGGGCAAGGGTCGCAAGCTGGAACCGGCGGAGCAGGATGCCCTGCTGCGCGCGTGCGCCGCATCGCCGTCACGCCAGCTGTTCCCCTTCGTGGTGCTGGCACTCGAAACGGGCGCGCGGTACGGCACGATCCGCAACGCTAGGTGGCAGCAAGTGAACTTCGACGCGCGGTCGATTACTTGGGGCCACGACAAAACAGACGCCGGCACGGACCGCGAAGTGCCGCTTACGCCGCGGGCGCTGGCAACAATCACGCAGTGGGCGGCGCAGTTCCCCAAGCGGCAGCCGAGGGACTATATCTTCCCCGCCGAGAAAATCGCCGGCATCGGCCGCCGTGGGCCGCAGGGGCGCCGCGAGGATGCCCGATTCTCCGGCTGCTTAGTCCACGGCGTTGACCCCGCCCTCCCGGTCGGCTCGATCGCAACGGCGTGGGAATCGGCACGCCGCCGCGCCGGCGTGCGCTGTCGCTTCCATGACCTGCGACACTCGGCGGCTTCGCGCATGATCGCCGCAGGCGTGCCGTTGCCGAAGGTGGCGAAGATTCTCGGATGGGCGCCAAGCACAATGGTGCTTATGGCCGCCCGTTACGGACATTTCAGCCTGGAGGAATTGCGGGCAGCTGTCGAGGCCGGCAGCCAGCCCGAAGCCGCGAAAATTGGCGCCGAGTCCCTCAACTTTCCACCCAACTTTTCTGCCTCTATCACGGCCGAGAACGCCAACTGATTGAAAAGGCTGGAGCCGACGGCCGGGCTCGAACCGGCGACCTGCTGATTACGAATCAGCCGCTCTACCAACTGAGCTACGTCGGCGATCAGGGTGGACGTGCGCGCTTCGCGGGGAACGCGGGCGGGCCACGAAAGGCGCGTCCTTTCGAGTTTACAACGGCCCTGCGGCGACGCCGGCACCGGCCAAGTGCACTCGCCGAGCGGGCGGCTGCTCGGGCTGGGGTGCCGACTGCGGGGGACGGCGGCTTGGTCAAAGGTGTTCTCAGCGGCGGCTTGCCGAGTCGCTGCGCGCTCGAGGCAGGCGTGCGCGGAGTCAGGCGCGGGGGTTGGCGTGCATCGGCTTAACCTGGCGGCGGACCGCGGCTGCTTCTCGATCCCGCGTCGTGTGGAGATCGAAGCTGGGTGAGGACCGACCCTGCCGACTCCTACGTCTGCAAATTAATCCAGAATTCGGGCGGGGCCGCAAAGTAGCGCGCCAGCCGCAGCGCCGGGCCGGGGGTGATCGCGCGGCGGCAGTTGACGATCTCGCCGATACGCGGGGCCGGCACCGTGCAGCGCCCGCGCGAGCCGGTTTTGGCTGAGGCCGAGCGGCCGCATGAACTCTTCGCGCAGAATCTCGCCGGGATGAACGGACGCAGTTTCGCCGGCACCGGCTTGGCCCCCTTCGCGAATGGTATGCCGCGGTTTCCACGTCGTATGCGTGCCCGTCGAACCCTAGGAAGCCGTCGCCCGTCGCGCCGAACAGAGCAAATCCGCCCTTGGTCGTTGATGTGAATGCCGTACTGCCCGGCGCGATTTCCCGCCAGCTTATCAAGCCGGTTGCCCGGCGGCGCCCGCAGGTCTTCCAGGCGCAGCGCTGCGTGCAGCATCGCGAGCTTGCGTTGCGCTTGGCGCTCGATGGCCCCAAATTGTCTGACGCGCTCCCGGTGGAACAGCCGTTCGGTCTCAAAGGATCGGAACGACTGGGTCAAGACCGTACCCTATATCGACGTCTCTGGGCACGGGGCACAGTCGCCCCGCCGGCCGTGCCCCGCCGGGTTTGGGCTCCTTAAGTCACCTTATGGTCCTAGTCCTTGGAGCCGCTCTGCCTACCCGAGCCAGGGCGTTACGGCCGGGTCCGCGGCGGGCGGCAGGACGGCGCGGTGCGGCGGGGGCGGTGGGCGGGCTGGGCTTTGCGGCGGGGCTTGACATTGCTTTGGTACCGCCCGGACGGCGATCATGCTGCCCCTGCTGGGGGTAGAGGGATGCAGGGATCGTTTTCTGGCGTCATTATCGTCGTCCTTACCCGCGCGCATGTCACTCGCTTCCGCAGTCTTCGAACGCTTTTCTAACTGCCGGGCAAATCCTTGACCGGATCGCGTGTGCGCGCGAGGGTAGCGGACCGGCCGCGGCCGCGACGTCGTTGCCGAACCGGACCATTTCGGTTGTGTTGCTCCGATAATTTGCCGTCCCTAAAGTCGACTTCCTTACGGATTGAACCTCTGCTTGAAGTGATTCAGGCGTTCGGGGCTTGTGTTCGCAACCAGGATTGACGAAGGTTGTATTCTTCGCCTGAGGCCAGGCGGCCAGACATGCAGCGACGAGCAGCAGTATTCAAGCACGATTCATTCGCTGTTCCATGAATGGCTTACTGTTTGCCCGATGGTTGTGGATTGGCGTTCCAGGATTCGAGCGCAACCTTCCAAGAGCCGTCATGCTGCCGCTTCAGGATCAACAGGATCTTTCCATTGCCCTCGAACGACTTCTTCGGGGGTGGGAAGTCGATCTTCTGCCGATTGATGCCCCATTCGTAGGCGAGGTCTCCGTGAATCTGAATATCCTGCCACTCCACCGTACAGTGCTGCATCTTCGCGCCCGCGAGCTGCGGAGTTAAGCTATCGAGCCATGCGGAGATCTTCGCCTTTCCCACCATGGGCTCTAATCCAGGGAGCAAATCCACGCCATCATCCGTCCACAATGCCGCATCGGCCTTGTGATCCATTCGTTGGCATGCCGAAATGAATTCCTGATTGAATGCGTCCAGGGACTTTCGCGCCTCTACCTGTCCGCCCTGCCCAGATGCTTCCGCAGCCGGTGCCGAATGCAATCCCAACTTCTCCGCCAGCCACTGGCCCCTGTCTGCCAGCGCCGTCGGATCGTTCAACTCGTGGTTCGCGAAGTACCACCTCTGCTGCTTCGGATTTCCAGCCGCCGCAAAGTAGCGATCGGCGGCACTCCGCGCAACGAAGGTGTCCTTGGCCGCGAATTGCATCAAGATCGACGCTGGGGACGAATGCGTAATGAACCGCACGGGGGCGATTGCGGAAACGACATCAACGTAATGTTGCACCTGCTGCGCGGTGAATTTCGCTTTGACCTGTTCGCTGATACTGTCCATATCTTTGGCGCCGCTAGGCGAGAAATCCGCCACATCAGGAAGACCCGCGATCAGCACAAATGTCCTGATGCGCTTTTCCACCCCGGCGAGGACTCCGCCCCAGGTGGCACCGTGGCTGTGGCCGACAAACCCAATCCGCTTCGGGTCTACGTCGTCGCGCGACGCCAGGACATCGAAGGCGCGACGCAGATCAATAACCGTCTGAACGTAGATGTCACGGTCGATTTGTGGATGAGTGATATGGCCGCCCTCGTCCTCCGTCTTCCACGGTTCCGGCCTCAGCCAAGGAGCGTCAATCGAGATTGAGACGGCCCCGGATTTGGCCAGGGACAGCATTTCCGGCAAGAACTCGGAGCGGTCGCCGAAGCCCCAATGTTGGAAAACTACGCCCGCGAATGGGCCGCTCCCCGAGGGAATGACGATGTAGGCAGGAACACGCCCCTTGACTGGGCTGGCGTAGGTGATGTCGTGGACCGAGGCCCCGTCATGCTCCTCGACGGAGAGCTCCTGGACATCAAGAGGCGCCGTTCGGGAATACTCGAACAACTTCGCCACTTCGGGTGGGATCGTCACGGGCTGCGGCGTTGCAGCGTAAGGAGGTTGGGGCCTAACGGACGCCAGGGCCAACAGTCCCGCCAGAAGCGGGGCAAAAGCCACGAGTTGCACATTTTTACCCATCGAGAGCGACCATCTTGGTTAAAGGAGGATTGGTTCCAGGCGAGGCTGGACCGCCGGTGTTTTTTGTCGTTCATTTTGCGTATTCAAGATCGAGCGAGACCCGCATCCACCCGACGGCACGACGCCGAAGATCGAACAGTCACCCGCCCATCGTGCAAAAAGTTCGCCGACGGCTCGCGCTAGCGCACTAATGTCCCGGGCAACCATTTTGGGTCAAGCTGCAACAATTCTCAAAAGGCGACCACACTCGCCACAGTCACCTAAACCTCGGTGCTTGAGGCGCAAGGACCACGCCGCGCTGCAGACGCCATTCTCGGCGATTTGTTAGCGCCTCCCCTCGGGTCGTCATATATCCTTGACCTTGTACTATAGTATAGGGTCAAGGATAAAAGCAATGCAGATCGGAGAGCTTGCTCGCGCCGCCGGCGTGAACATCCAGACGATTCGGTTCTACGAAAGAGAAAAGCTACTTCGGGTGCCTCCGCGGACGCCTTCCGGGTATCGGGACTATGCCGCGGCAGACCTCGATCGCGTGTTGTTTATCCGCCGTAATCACGAGATCGGATTCACGTTGGCGGAAATCCGGCAACTTCTTGACCTGCATGGCGCGATGGAAGCGATGCCCCGCCCCTTTCGCCGCAAGCCGGACCAGGTAAAACACATCATTACGCTTGGGCGGGAGCGAATCGCGCGGATCAGCGAGAAGATCCGCGCGCTACAGACGATGAAGCGCCAGTTGCAATTCGTGGTCCGCCATCTGGAAGAATCAGTCCCCACTACCTGCCCCGTTGCTGCGCAGAATCGCGGTCCGCAGCGTCGCGCCAGCCGGGCCGCGACCTGTCCGGGTCACCGGAAATGACCCCCAGCCAAAGTTTTTCTTGACCTTATACCTAGGTGCATGCCTTACGTTGACTGACGTGGGGACCATGCTGAACGACCGCTGAACGGCGTCAGCCAGGCGCAGCGCGTACAGCTGGCGCTCTGAACCATGCCGGTCATCATGCGACGAAAAGCAATCGGATTTGCACTGCTCGAGGTCGCCGCTGCAGTCGGTGTCCTGGTGTTCGGAGCCGTAGATGTCTCCAATGACTCTGACTCGTCGCGAGCGGAACGATGGTTAGCGTCGGGTTTGTTCGATATGAAGCTTCGCGCCCAACGTCCACCCCAAACGGCTCGCGGGTTTATCACCAGCGACGTTGACCTGGAAAACGCCGGCGGCCATTGCGAGCAGATGTGCTCGTTTTGTCACGGGGCCGCGAGAGGAAAGATGGCGCCCTTGGCGAAAAGGCTGTCGCCGCGCTCCCCGCAATTCGTCATCGGGCCGTCACGAAATTCGACATGGAAGGATGCGTACGTCATCAAGCACGGAATTCGCTGGACGGGATGCCCTCATTGCCAGCTTGATCCCAAGCAGATGCCTGGCGCTCGGCGCTGTACGTGGAAGGGCAGACTCGGCCAAGGGAGTAGATGCAGATCAGCAGTCACAGAAAGGAGAGAATATGAAGCTCAAACACTTAGTCGCCCTGCTATGTTTCGCCGCGGTTGCAGCACTCGGGGCGGTACACGGGAACTTCGCCGGAACCTGGGTGTTCAACCCGGCGAAAAGCAAAAACGTGGGGATGATGGCGCAAATGAAGATCGTAGAGACGATCGAGCAGTCAGGCACTGCGCTGGACGTGACCAACCACACATCGTTTCAGGGCAGGGATGACGAGAGCAGGACTCATTACGACCTCACCGGAACACCGGCGACGAATGAAACCCCAATGGGAGGTCCTGCGCAGACGGTCAGCAAATGGCAGGGCTCAAAGCTGGTCACGATCTGGACGAGCGAGAGCGCGGTGGCCGGAGGCCCCAAGGTTGTCCGCACGGAAACCCGATCGCTGTCGCCAGACGGCAGGACGATGACAGTCGAGTCTGTTCGCGCCTCCAATCCCGCGATGGTCATGGTCTTCGAGAAGAAGTAGAAGGGGCTATGGCACGAACAGCGATTGCGGTTCTCCTGCTGCTCGCTGGCGGGGGCGTCGTAACGGGATTCTACGTTGTGCGTGCGGAACGACGACGCCCCCCACCGGCGGCAACGCGCACGATCCGTCCAGAGCGGCGCATGGTAGCCACTACCGTCGATGCGACGGGCACCGTGCGGCTCCGTGTTGGCTCTGAAGTCCGAGTGGGCTCGCAGGTTTCCGGCATTGTGAAAAAGCTCAACGTGACCGTCGGCTCGCACGTAAAGTCCGGTGATTTGATTGCAGAGATTGATGACACACCGATCGAAGCTCGCCTGGCACAGGCAAAAGCCCAGGCGGAGTTGGACCGGGTCACCATGGAGCGGGCCAGGGTCGATTCCGAACGCGCGACGAAGTTGGGATCGCTGGGCCTGATTCCCCTGCAGCAACAGCAGGATCTCCAACTGGCATTCCAGGAAGCAAAGGCGAAATATGAAAAATCGCTGCGCGACCGAGACCTGGTCAAAGTGGACCTGGGCTATGCACAGATTCGCGCTCCGATCAGCGGGATTGTCGCCTCCGTTTCGACCCAGGAAGGCGAGACGGTAGCCGCTTCGTTTACGGCGCCAACATTTGTCACCATCATTGGCGACCATGCGCTGCAGCTCGTCGCCATGGTGGATGAAACCGATATCGCGAACGTAAGGCGCGGCAATCCAGTGGCTTTCACCGTCGATGCCTATCCGTCCCGCGAGTTCACCGGCACTGTGGAAAGCGTCGCACCCAAGGGGACGATTGTCTCGGGCGTAGTGAATTACGAGGTCACTATCGACATCGGTAAGGATGCCGATCTGCTCAAGCCTGATATGACCGCCAACGTCTCGATTGAAACGGCTCAACACGAGGGGTTGCTGGTGCCCTCGGAGGCGGTGCAGCACGACGGAGAGCAGGCATTTGTGTACGTTCCGTCACGCGAGGGACCGGAGCGCAAGCCGGTCGTTACCGGGACCAACAACGGCAGCCTGACCGAGATCAAGAAGGGGATTTCGGCCAATCAAGAAATCATTTTGAAGCCGGCGTCTAGTTCGCCGGGCGAGTGAACTTCCATGATTGAAGCTGACAATATCTGCAAGACCTATACCCGCGGCGACAAAGGCGTGGTGGAAGTTTTGCGAAAAGTGACATTTTCCATCGCGGCAGGAGAATTCGTAGCCGTCCGCGGCGCTTCCGGATCCGGCAAATCCACGCTACTCAATATTCTTGGCTGCCTCGACGGTCCAACTTCCGGCCACTATCGTTTGGACGGGGAGGACGTAGCACATTACTCGGACAAGCATTTGTCACGAATTCGCAACGCCAGGATCGGATTCATCTTCCAGGCCTTCAACCTGTTGCCGCGCACGACAGCCTTGGAGAACGTGGAAATTCCCATGGTCTATGGAAACGGGCGGGTGGATCGCCAGCGCGCTTTGTCCGCTTTGCAGCACGTCGGACTGAAGGACCGCGCCCATCATTTCGCAACAGAACTCTCTGGCGGAGAGCAGCAGCGCGTCGCGGTCGCGCGCGCCCTCATCAATGACCCGGCTTTCATTCTCGCCGACGAGCCGACGGGAAACCTCGACGCCAACGCCGGTCGAGAGGTGATGACTCTGTTGCAGGATTTGAATCGGGAAGGCCGGACCATCCTGCTGGTCACGCACGATGACGCGGTGGCACGCTACGCCTCCAGGGAACTGCTGCTCCGTGACGGAAAGATCGCCTTGGATCGGACCGGTCTTCCCACTCCGGGACGGCCTGCAATCGGAGGTCGGGGATGAAGATCCTCAAGATTTTCTCTCAGGCGGCACGCTGCATGCGTCGTTATGCCGTGCGAACTGCGCTCATGATGCTCGGGGTCATTGTCGGCATCGCCTCGCTCGCCGTCCTTTCCTCCGTGGGTGAAGCCGCGAAGCAGGAAACAATGCAGCGCTTCAAGAACATGCTCGGCACCTTCGACAGCATCATGGTTCGTCCGGGAGGAGGACGTTCACGCGGTATGCCGACCCTGGTGAGTGTTCCGCCCACGCTACGTTTCGAAGATGCCAGCGCCATCGCGGCCGAAGTGCCCGAGATCAAGGCGGTGGCGGAGATGCAGAGCGCTTTCGATATTGACCTCAAGTATCGCGACAAAGCTGCGTCTCCGGCGGTGTTTGGGGTTAGCGCCAATTGGCTGGCGCTGCGCTCGGACGAAGTCGCCGACGGCAGCTTTTTCACCGAGGATCAGGACGCGGCGCTGGCGCGGGTCGCTGTGATAGGCACGGATGTGCGCGAAGAGTTGTTTGCCGGTGAAGACCCGCTCGGTAAGACCCTGCGGATCGCCGATGTTCCTTTCCGGGTCATCGGGTTATTGAAGTCTCGTGGGGCAGGTCCAGCCGGCGGCAGTCTCGATAACGTGGTGCTGATCCCGGTCCATACTGCGTCGCGCCGTTTGTTCAATCGAGACTATGTCACCATGCTGATCGCGCAGCTGAAAGATCCGGGCAGGAGCAACGAGGCTACCGATAAAATCGCTGCGCTCCTGCGCCAGCGCCATCACATCCAGCCGCCGGCGCTCGATGATTTCGCGATCACCAATCCTGCCGCCACCATGTCCCGCGTCACGCAGGCGGGCAGCACGCTGAGAAAGATTCTGACCGGTGTGGCAATCATGGCGCTGCTCCTAGGCGGGCTGGTCATCATGGGTTTAATGTCCATCGCCGTATCGGAACGAACCAAGGAGATCGGCGTTCGCCGTTCCGTCGGAGCCGGGCGCGCCGATATCATCGCCCAGTTCTTGTTCGAGGCTGCCTGCGTTGCGCTCGCCGGCGGAATCATCGGAGTCGGGATCGGGATTGGAGGGATGCAGGTGGCGAGTCGCATTCAGAAGCTGCCGCCAATGCTGGTGTGGCAACCCTTCGCTGCGGCCATTCTGCTCTCGGTGTTGATCGGAATCGTGTTTGGCACGTATCCCGCCTGGAAAGCGTCTCGCGTGGACCCGATCCAGGCGCTGCGATCGTAGGTGGCAGGTGCGGTACTGGCACATTGTTTTCCGGTCGCTCCTGCTGATGTATCGCTATCCTCTTCGGTCCGCTTTGTTGATGCTAAGCGCCGCCTTAGGGGTGAGCGGTGTCGTATGCTCCGTCAACTACGGGGCGAGCGGTACGAAGCAGGTACTTGATCAAATCCGACGTTTAGGAACTAACGTCCTCATGGTCACGCCCGCGCAGAGCCGCAGTGTGGCGGGTCGTGCACGCACCGGCGCCCCGGTTACAACTCTGGTGGAGCGTGATTACGCAGCGATCCGTCGGGACGTGCGAACCAGGACAAGGTCGTCGGCGCTGGTTACGCAAAGCTTTTGGATCAAGGTCGGAGATCTGTCCAAGAATGCGGTAGTTGTTGGCTGCGATCCCGACTATTTCGGAATCATAAACTGGCGGGTCGCCTCCGGCGAGCGGTTCCACGCTGACCAGGAGCGCACGGTCGCACGAGTGGCCTTGCTGGGCCGCACGGTCGCCATGGACTTATTCGGCGCGTCCGACCCGGTGGGACGACGGATGATGATCAATCGAGTGCCGTTCACCGTGATTGGCGTTCTCTCCGAACGCGGCCAGGGTCTCGATATCAGCAACGAGGACGATCAGGTTTATGTTCCGCTCACCACCGCGATGCGGCGCCTGATGAACCTGGACCACTATTCCGGTATCGTGGTCGAGATCAGTTCCCTGGGAATCATGGATCAAGCTGCCGACCGAATCCGCGCGCTCCTCCATCAATTGCACCACATTCAGCGCAATCAGCCCGACGACTTTGAGATTCAAAATCAGAAGACTCTACTGGATACCCAGATTGCAGCCGCCGACCGGCTACGCTTTTTCCTGCAATGGATTGCTGCAAGCGCTTTGCTGGTCTCCGGCCTAGGCATTGTTGCCATCACCTGGATTGCGGTGAAGGAGCGCACCCACGAAATCGGTACCCGCAGGGCCTTGGGCGCAACTGCGAGCGATATCTTTCTCCAGATTCAATGCGAGACGGGGACTCTGGCGGTGTCAGGCGGATTGCTCGGCGTCGCGGCTGCCTGGCCGATCTCTCGACTGATCTGCCGGTCCGTGGGGCTGCCGTTCGTATACGAGCGCGACGCAGCTTTGCTGGCGTTTTCCGCGGCCGCGGGATTGAATTATGTTTTCTCCTTGCTGCCTTCGCGCAAGGCCGCATCGCTCAGCCCGGTCGAGGCGCTTCGGTATGAATGAGGGCTGTGCCACAATCAGGGGCTTTGCCATGGAACCGTCTCTTAGCGTCTTCCGCCAAGCTCTAATCGCGTTGGTTGCCACGCCGGAGGTTGCCTACGTGGCAGCACTGCGAACGACTATGCTGAATCGCATGTACCACCGACAGCTCTCGGTCTATCCTCGACTGCTCGACGCTTCCCTACCGGTCGTGTACGGGCCAACGGCATACGTGAATCCGTGCGCCTGAAATACAGGAGTCGGTGCTGGGGGCTGTCGCCCGCAAGTGACGGTTTCGCGAACCAGTTCGTGATGAGCATTGGAACCGCAATCTACGATATCTCCTTGGTACATAAGAAAGGACTGCTACTGAATGCAATACTATCTTTATCGGCTAATCCCGCCCAGGCGCACATTTCCGGCGGACATGAGTGCTGACGAATCTGCGGCGATGAAGGAGCACGTCGCGTATTGGACTGACCTGGCGAAGAAGGGAACGGCGGTTGTGTTCGGGCCAGTGGCAGATCCGGCGGGGGCGTGGGGCGTGGCAATCGTCGAGGCCGAGACGGCGGAACCTATTCTGGCAATCGCAGAGTCCGATCCGTTAATCAAGCGCAGATTGGGATTCCGGAGCGAAGTATTTCCGATGCCCAATGCCATTCTACGCGAGCGGATTGCGGACTGAGCCCGGGTACGCCGGCGCATCTCATCAAAGCCGCCTGCTGACGTTGACGGGACCATCCGATGTCCGCGGCGCGCGGTTCAGGGTTGGGGGTTCGCAGTTAAGGAGAGAACTGAATGCGCCGATCAGATTTAGCGCAGGCAGCAGTTGTAACAGCGATCGCGAGCGGGTGCGCATCACTTGTGGCGGCTCATCTTGCAAAGTCTGCCCGTCGAGCGGACCGCCTCGAAACCCAGTCACTCACAATCGTGGATGAGACAAATCATCCAGTTGCCGTTCTGTCTTCCAACTCCCCCGGCCTCGTCCTCTTTGACAAGGAGCGAAGGAAGCGGGCGGATCTGTTCCTCGAACCGAACGGCACGCCGGATCTGTATCTTTACGACGCTGCCGGCAAACCTCGCGCCGCGTTTGATCTGTACGACTCCGGCGCTCCGAATGTTGAATTGGTTGGACCCTCGGGAGGCGTGAAACAGCCGAGTCTGCTCCTTGAGTACGTCAAAGAGGGAGAAGTCCGGCTCGCATTCCACGATTTTCACAACCAGAAAATCACGGGTTCGCTGGAGTTCCGCATGGGGGTGGCAGGGCCGGTCCTGGAGTTAACGGACGGCTTCGGCAAGACTATATGGAGCACCGCGACATGCCATTGACAAGATTCGCTCGCCGTCGCGGGCATGATTGCTGAAACTCGGAGGCCCGATGCCTAGGCGAAGGACAGTTTAGAGTAAAGTCCCGATTCTGTTGCGGCCTGAGGCATCGGATGATTCCGGAGATCCCGCCGCGTTGAAATCCCGTTATGCTGGTAAGCTTCAGGAGAGCCAAGCGAAGCGTGTCCTTGGAACAGACGCCGGCACGAATCGATTCGAGCACCCGAGATCGCACCACCACCGCCATCATTCTTGCCTTCGCTGCCGCCACTGTCCTGGCGCACTGGGTATTCGGAAACCGCTACGGCTTTCAGCGTGACGAACTGCAGACGCTGGATGACGCCCGCCACCTCGCCTGGGGGTACGTGGCGTATCCCTCGTTGACGCCGTTATTCGGGCGGCTCTCGCTCACTCTCTTCGGCAATTCACTGCGAGGATTTCGCTGCTTCGCCTCGCTGGCATTGGCGGCTGCGCTTCTGATTTCAGGGCTCATGGCGCGGCGACTCGGTGGCCGTCGCGGCGCCCAATTGCTGACAGCCTTTGCCGTTATGCCGGCCGCAATCGGCGCGGGAATGCTGATGCAATACGTAGCGTTCGACTATCTATGCTGGGTACTTACAGCGTATTTTGTTGTGCGCCTGCTTACATCCGCCGATCCCCGCTGGTGGCTCGCTATCGGGGCCGCCATCGGCTGCGGCATGGAAGCCAAGTACACCATGGGCTTTTTTGCCTTGGGCGTAGCCGCAGGTACGCTGCTCACTGACGCCCGGGGATATCTCCGCAGCAAGTGGCTATGGATGGGCGTGGCGGTTTCCATTCTGCTCTTCCTGCCGAACCTTGCCTGGCAAGCGCGTCACGGGTTCGTGTCATTGGATTTTCTCCGCCATATTCACGCCCGCGATGTTCGCTTGGGACGGACGAAGGGCTTCCTGCCCTTTCAGTTCAAGATGACTCTCCTCGCGGCGCCTCTGTGGATCGCCGGACTTTGGTTTTGCTTATTCTCGCGCGAAGGCAAACGCTTCCGCCTGCTGGGGTGGATGTACGTGGTCCCGTTGCTGCTTTTTGTGGCCGCCAAGGGCCGCGGCTACTATCTCCAACCGGCATATCCCATGCTCTATGCAGCCGGAGCGGTCTGGTGCGAGCAGGGCCTCCAAAGGCTCTCCTCGGCGTGGAAAGGCATCGTGCGCACTGCGGCGTGGGTTGCGCTGGCCGCCGACATCGTCCTGGTAAGCGCCTTGTTTCTTCCCATTGCACCCATCGGTTCGCCGTGGTTCCACTGGGCGAGCAGCATCAATGGAGATCTGCCGGAGGAAATTGGCTGGCCGGAACTGGTGCGCGAAGTGGCGCGTATTCGCGACTCGCTGCCGCTACAAGATCGCGCCCGTCTCGGCATCCTGGGAACGAATTACGGGGAGGCCGGCGCGGTGAACCTCTATGGCCCGGAATACGGCTTGCCGCGCGCAATTAGCGGCGTGAATTCATTCTGGTACCGCGGCTACGGAGACCCGCCGCCGCAGATTCTCATCGTGCTCGGACTCCCCCAGAGAGAAATGCAACGCCGCTTCCAATCTTGCGAACTCGCCGGCCACACGCCGCGCATTGACGACGTTCGCAACGAAGAGGCCGAAGACCATTCCGACATATTCGTTTGCCGCGGCCTGAAGGAGAGCTGGCCGTCCTTCTGGAGCGACTTCCATTACTATGGCTAATAAGCTGGGTTCCGTTGCGCCGAGATGAACCCCCAACCAAAGCTCAGCCGTTGCCTTCGCTCCCGATAAGGCTCTAGCGAAACAGACTCGGCGATCTCAATGTGCGGCTTCGTAATTTTGGAATGGTCTTGTGAGCCGGTAATGAGAACCTCAGCACGTCCGCTCGTGGCTCTCATCCGAGGCTCTGACTGACATTTAATGGATCCCATGTTCTGCGAGGAATTTCTCGACCTCGCGGCGCCATGCCTCTGGCTCCTGGTAGCACATCTGGTGACCGGCGTTGGGGAATACAATCGCTTGGCTGTGCGGAAGCAGCCGCCCTAGTTCCTGCGTGATCAGTTCGAGAAATGGACGCGACCTGGCGCCTCCCAGGATTAGTACCGGCGCTTTTATCTTCCGGACTGCTTCCGGCTCGATAACCGGGAACAGCGTGCCGGTGGTCATCATTATTACATTTCATTCATGCGCGCCGCGCATGGTCTGCTCGCGCGAGGACGGCGACATCTTATCCCACGCGTTCGGGTCGTTGAACAAGCAATCGATGAAGGCGCGCACCCCACCTTCGCGGTCGCCTCTGCGGAACGCTTCCTGCATGGGGCGACCGTGCGGCGCGTAAGGTCTTCGAATTCTGCATGCCCCATCTTGCCTTGGATCGCCGGGCAGGTGCTCCAGCAGCGAGACCCGCGTCGTGTGGAGATCGAAGCTGGGTGAGGACCGACCCTGCCGACTCCTACGTCTGCAAATTAATCCAGAATTCGGGCGTGGCCGCAAAGTAGCGCGCCAGCCGCAGCGCCGGGCCGGGGGTGATCGCGCGGCGGCA
>Ga0209810_1002963_pt1 | contig 18839 bp, 14 predicted proteins | sample Coa_R1_7_FD_187159 | JGI IMG/M metagenome (GOLD analysis project Ga0209810, IMG submission 187159) | Surface soil microbial communities from Centralia Pennsylvania, which are recovering from an underground coalmine fire - Coalmine... | ecosystem: Environmental > Terrestrial > Soil > Unclassified...
CCCCCGGCGCGTAACCGATCAAAATACCCAGGGGAGGTTGAAAAGCTGCCTACTGCATCATAAATGACCTTGACCTCTACCCCCGCTGCTCGCCGCTCTATCAGCAGGTCTGCAAGCCTCTGACCCACTGAAGAATCAATATGGCTTTTCACCTATAAAATTACCTGGTGGATTATAGTCACATACCCACACCTGAGATTTGTCATTGCAGATGGCCATACCACAGCCAACTTCTTTGGTATTTTTCCATATTACCTGTGTGTAATGTCCGCAAACACCTGAACAGCTGTTATCTTTATAGTTATAGTTTTGTTTCTCTTTTCCCCAGCTATCAACCACCCTCTGTGGTGTTACTGATTGTAGTTCCTTTGTTCCATCTGACCACATTATAGGTCCAGCTTTATAGAGGTTTTCTCCATAGCTGCTGCCTTGGTTATGTTTCAGTGCACAACCTTTACTTTTAAGCTTGTCTGCCCATAATTGTGCGGTTTTCGCCAATGCGTCAGACCACTTTATGTCTGGAACACCAACCTCTGATCGCCATTTGTTATGCGCCGCCACCATAGATGAAGAGTCAACTGTACCCTCAGTAGCATAGATAACTCCAGTTAATGCAAGTGCTACTAAAGGTACAAGTAAGGTTAGGTGCTTAGAATTAAATATCTCTTTCATTCTTGATACCTCCTTATCAGTGTTGTACCAAGAATAGCTCCCTGTCAACACGCCTTTATGAGACAAGGCAAGGGGCATTTGAAGAAGGGGTTTTGATTGCCATTAAACTCCTCCTTATGAGAGAGTAGAAATATAAAGTGTTCGTGCATAAAATGGGGTTATATGAGAATGTTATGATAGCCGGCATGGCAGGCATGGTTGGCGGAGCATTCGAGCGGGCGTGTATCGCTACCATCATTGGGCGCGTCCAAACGGGGCTATCCTTCGCTTTATGATGCACCCGGCATTTATGTTCTGGAAGAATAGAGAGGCCTCAGTCAGGAGCCAAAGACACCATGGGTGAGTGCCTGAGTAAAAACTTGATGATACTTCTGAAGATATTTCTCAAGTATCCGTCGGCGGTACTGCATGATGAAACGCGGATGTTCTAAGACATAAACCGTTTTGAAAAATTTATACTCGCGATTTAACTCCTCGAAAACTGCTTTGTTTTTGCCTGAACCTAGCACAATTGCTGCCTTATTACTTCCTCCTAGTGCCAGCTGAGATCGAATCGATTCGACCAGAAATGGCTTGATCATCTCCAGAAAAGCTGGATGATCGTAATAATTGAAATTGACGCCGTTCTTCACAAACCCCAGCGGCGAAACAGCGGTAAGGAAAAAATCCTTGTATAGCCTGGCCGGTCCGCCCCAGCGCTGTGCAAAATCATATACAAATTCCGAGGAGACCTCCCGCCGTTTCGGAAGCGTGTTAGAAATACCGCAGAATATCTCCAGTGCTACTGGATCGGTGAAAGTTATGCCTGTAATTCCGGCGCCAAATCTGCCAGGATTGATACCAAATACCAACACCCGCTTGCGGTTATCTGAGAAAAATTTAAACAAAAATTGCCTTACGTAATCCTTTATTTCCGGACTCTGATAGGGGTTCATAACTACCACACCTCCATGCAACTTCTCTGGCAACTTCAAGCTCCTATAGTAATCGAGTACTCGCTTGGCGAAGGTTGATCGGTCCATATAAGTGTTTCCAGGAAGTGCTGAGCGAAAGTAGAGTAGCTTGACTGCGTTCCTATGCATCCAATTTCAATTCAGCATAAAGTGAGCCGTCTCTATTCTCAATGTTAAATCCCATTCTCTTGGAGAGATTAATCATGGGCATATTCCCAGGGATAAACTCACCCCAGAGGAGTCTAACCCCCCTTTGTCTTGCAATGGATACGCACACCTCCATCAGTTTTGTCCCCAGCCCTCTTCCCTGCCATAGGTCACCCACTACTATGGCAAATTCGGCTTTCTCCTCTCCCGGCTCAAATATCAACTGCACAATCCCAAAAATTCTCTCACGTCCGGGGGGTTGACCCACGGCAATGATTGCAATCTCACGGTCATAGTCAATCTGTGTGTAGCGTACAAGCTGTTCATGTGTTGTAACCTTTATGACGTGAAAGAATCTATAGACTATTGTTTCCTTTGAGAATGTATTAAAAAGTTCAAGTATAAGTGGCTCATCTTCCGGTCTTATGGGTCTCAGAAGAGTAACAGTACCGTCTTTTAGCGTATAGTAGCTCTCATATTGACTGGGATAAGGGGCTATTATGAGGTGGTGAGGGGGTTTTTCCTCTGTCCTCTCAACCTTTATGCGGGCATCAAGGGCGAGTATATGCTCTCCCCTTACATAGAGAGGGTTTATGTCAGCCTCTGTAATATCAGGGAAATCCACGATAAGCTCTGAAAAGTTCACAATCACCCTTACCAGGGCATCTATGTTTGCAGGTGGAATATTGCGGAACCCATTTGAAAGGAGATTAAAAATTCGGGTCTTCTCCATGAGCCTTAGAGCCAGAGTGGAATTAAGCGGGGGGATTGCCATTGCCACATCCTTTATAAACTCGGTCATTTCCCCTCCGGCTCCAAAAACTATTACTGGACCGAAAGTCGGGTCTTTCTTGGCACCGAGTATGAGTTCAAATCCCCTTTCCGTAACCATAGGCTGGACTGTAACACCGAGGATATTTGTATCAGGCTTTAATTGCTTTACATTAGAGACGATTCTATCAAAGGCATTGGAGACCTCCTCTTCTGAGTGTAGGTCAAGGGCTACTCCACCCATATTGGATTTATCCGCTACGTCAGGGGAGTGGATTTTTAAAGTCACGGGGAAGCCCAGCTCCTTTGCCACTTGTGAGGCTTCTATGGGTGTGGTAGCAACCTCTGTATGGTTTACAGGAATCTCATAGCTTGCGATTATGGCCTTTGAGTCAAGCTCCGGGAGAATCTTGCTCTCCCCCTCCTTAAGGAAACTCTCTATAACGGATTCTGCCCTCTTTTTCTCAAACCTTCCATTAATGGGCCTTGGGGTCTCTTGGAGGAGCTTGAGATTATACGTGTATGAATACATATGCATGAAGGCGTTTACCGCCTCCTCAGGAGTCCCAAATGTGGGGATGCCAGCCTCATTTAAAATACCTGTAGCCTCTTCAACCGATTTTCCTCCCATCCATACAGCAAAGATGGGTTTGGTGTTTGATTTTCGTATCACCTTTGAAATTGCCCTTGCCACGTCTGAAGGATGTGCTATTGACTGGGGGGTGAAGATTATAATCACACCCCCTACTTCCTCTGCCCCAAGGCAGACCTCAAGGGTCCTTGCGTACCTCTCAGATGTTACATCACCGCGCATACAGATCGGATTTAGTTTATTCGTGTATGAGGGAAGGATATTCTCTAGCTCATTGATAGTTCTTTCACTCAGTTTCACGAGTTCTGATTCCCACCTTACCGAAAGAGCATCCGCTGTCATAATACCCGTGCCGTCAGTGTTTGTTATAACTGCAAGGTTTGGTTTCAGGGGACGCGGCTGTTTAGAGAGCGATTCGGCAGCGTTAAAGAGTTCCCGTATAGTATCAACTCTTACAATCCCTGCACGCTTAAATATAGTGCTATATATAGCATCCTCTGTTATTAGAGTTTGGGTATAAGAGGCTGGAGCCTCCATACCCGCCCCGGTTTTACCAGATTTCAGTGCAATAATGGGCTTTACACGTGAGACGCTCCTTGCGGCTCCTACAAACTTTTTGGCATTTGTGAGCGATTCTACATAGAGAAGGATACTCCTTACATTCCTATCATCGCCCAGGTAATTAATCATATCTCCGAAATCCACATCTGCCATATCTCCTATTGAAACTACGTGACTGAATCCGACCTTTTCTCTGCACGCCCAATCCATAATGGCAGTGCAGAGCGCCCCGCTCTGTGATATAAAGGCCATATTCCCTTGAAGCGGTACCGGAGAAGCGGTAAAGCTCGCGTTTATTCCAAGGCGTGGAATAACAACACCGAGGCTGTTTGGGCCAATTATCCTTATCCCAACGCGTCCCGCCTCGCGAATAATTTCCTCTTCAAGACCTGCCTTTTCGGTCTCCTTTCCGCTGTCGGAAACCACAATTGCACCCATTACCCCTTTTTCGGCACATTCCCTTATAACAGAAGAAACTATCTCTATCGGTACGGCAATTATAGCAAGATCAATTCTCTCTTCTATTTCGCTTACCGACTTCCATATCCTCTGCTCGAAGAGTTGGCTAAAGTTTGGGTTTACACCATAGATTTTTCCTCGAAACCCTCCGTTTATAAGATTATTAAAGAGACGGTAGCCAACGCTTCCCTCTCTCCCACTTACACCGACTAGGGCAATAGATTCTGGATTAAAAATCCTTTCAAGGCTCTTAGCACTTATCTTGTTGTCGGTAAAAACTTTCTTCATCAGTTTCATTAGATTTCAACAATGGGGTATATTCTTCAGTTTGATTTGTTCTACATACAATAATAATACTGGTGGAGATGTTGTCAAGGTTGTTATGCGCATTTGCGAATAGATATTTATCTCTATTTATCTGTCTTTATTGAAGATTATCTTCTATCTATTGTTATATTACGCAGTCGCTAATAAAGGGTTCTATACGACTTAGAAGACGAAGGCGATTTATCATTGAATCTTGGTGTTGATATAAGAACACAGATGGCTCAAAAGGATATAAAATGATAGATATAAAGTGCCTTTGTATATCTTCTGGCGGGAGAAAAGGATGACATAACCCCGAAAGAGCAGGTTTTTAATGCCGAAAAACGTCTGGGGACTGCTAAGAGTAGAAGAGTAAAAATCATTAAAAAGGTTTTAACTCGGATATCTTAGAGAGTGCCCTCTCTGCGATGAGCTTTCTTCTCAGCGATTTTGGAGTGCCATTTTCGAGTGGAGGGAATAGCCCGAAGTTTATATTCATGGGCTGAAAATCCTTTACACCTTCATCGGTGATGTATCTTACAAGCACTCCAATCGCGGTTTCGGGTGGAGGAATTATTGGATTTAACTCTTTTGAAATCCTTGCCGCATTTATTCCTGCGACAATTCCCATTGCGGCGGATTCAACGTAGCCTTCGACTCCTACAATCTGTCCGGCAAAGAAAATAAGCTCATTCTTCTTTAATTGGAGGGTCGGATGAAGGAGCATTGGTGAGTTTATGTATGTGTTTCTATGTATGCTTCCATACCTCATGAACTCGGCATTCTCAAGGCCGGGTATCATTCTAAAGACCCTTTTCTGCTCAGGGTATTTGAGCTTCGTCTGGAATCCTACTGCGTTATACATCGTCCCGTGTTTGTTTTCCATCCTTAACTGAACTACGGCAAATGGTACTCTCCTTGTGCGTGGGTCTGTAAGTCCTACGGGCTTCATGGGGCCAAATCTCAATGTATCTTTCCCCCTTTCTGCCATTACCTCTATCGGGAGGCAGCTCTCAAAGTAGAGGGCCTTTTCAAATTCCTCTGCTTCAACCTTTTCCGCGTTCAAAAGCGCATCTATAAATCTGTAATATTCACCCTCGCTGAAAGGACAGTTTATGTAATCTCCTTCATCGGGGTCTGGGAAGAGTGAGGGTAGGCGGGGAACCGTCTTGTCTCCTTTTCCGTATCTCGAAGCCCGAAAGACCTTCGAGTAATCAATACTATCGGCGTCTATTATAGGAGATATTGCATCGTAGAAATAGAGACGAGATGCTCCGGTTATCCTTTTAATCTGCTCGGATAGGGGCTCGGAGGTCAGAGGACCCGTGGCGATTATTATAGGGCCGTTTAGGTCCTTAGGGACTTCTTTGACCTCTTCCCTTATGATTTCAATAAAAGGATTTTCTTCAATCTTTTTCGTTAAGTATAGGGAGAATTCCTCACGATCAACCGCAAGCGCCTTTCCGGCGGGAACCCTCGTATTGTCTGCCGCCTCGATTACAATTGAACCAAGCCTTCGCATCTCTTCTTTGAGAATCCCGCTTGCATTATCCAATGAGTCTGATTTAAGAGAGTTGCTGCATACAAGCTCCCCTAGGTTTCGGGTTTTGTGAGCGGGGGTGAGATTCTTAGGTCTCATCTCAAAGAGCCGGACTTTAGCACCGAGCCTTGTTGCCTGATGTGCCGCTTCGGCCCCGGCTAAGCCACCGCCGATTATTGTAATGATCTTTTCTCTGGGCATGGTTGAAAATACTACCCGACAGTCAAATGAGTTCCAAAATGTAAGGACTGTAACCCATTGACTTTCAAATGAAATGGGTGTAAATTCCACATCAGTAAGAACAGTTATAAACCCTATGGAAGAGGGCAAACTACTTGAAAAGGTGGGACCGCAAAGCTTCTGACCTAAATTGGTCATTGGTCTTCCGTTGAGGGGCTGGGGATTAGTAACCAAGACTAACATGGTAGCAGGGCTGCCCAGGAGGGTTGAGTTTCAGTGTTCATTCTTTCCAGTTTTCTTGCGATAAATGCCTTCTACGTATTGGGTCTTTGCGGTCGAGCCTCAGTAAGGTGATAAATAACCATAGTCGAGGAATTGAGAAAGATTTGTCTACAAATTTTACCGAGCTCGTTATGTTCCAAGATTCCCGATTTATAAAATTTGCAAGGAGAAATTAAGGGATGAGTAGCCGTTTTGGAGATATCCTCGTTAAGGAAGAGGTTATAAGCCTTGATCAGCTAAAAACCGCGATCGAGGAGCAAAAACAGACAGGTAAGAGGCTTGGTGAAACACTCCTCAGATTAGGTTATATAAATGAATACGAGCTCGTTGCATTCCTCAGTAAGCAATACAGGGTTCCTGCCATTAATCTCGATGAATTTGAAATAGCCCCGGACGTTCTAAAGCTTATTAGTAGAGAATCCGCTGTAAAACACGGCCTTGTTCCGATAAACCGCTCGGGCTCAAATCTGATTGTGGCGATGTCTGATCCCTCTAACATATTTGCAATTGACGATCTCAAATTTGCAACCGGACATAATATTGAAGTTGTAGTTGCCTCGGAGAGGGCGATTAGAAACGCGATTGAAAAATACTATGGAGCCAAGAGAGAGGGAAGTGCAAAGATAGAGGTTGAAGATACCGGGGTATCAATAGATCAGATAATGGGAGAGCTTCAGGATTTTGTCGTGGAGCTTGGGGGGGAGGAAGAAGTAGAAGTAAATGATCTGGCAAAAGCCTCCGAAGAGGCTCCTGTTGTAAAGCTTGTAAACCATATCCTTATTGACGCAATAGGGCGAAATGCAAGCGACATTCACATTGAGCCGTATGAAAAGGACTATAGGGTCAGGTATAGAATAGACGGAGTTCTATACGATATTATGCGCCCACCTATGAAGCTGAAGAACGCCGTATCTTCAAGGGTGAAGATTATGGCAAACCTCGACATTGCCGAAAGAAGGCTCCCTCAAGACGGTCGTATTAAGCTAAGACTCGGTCGGGGAAAGAATATGGAATATCGCGTGTCCGTAATTCCTACGATCTTTGGTGAAAAGGTTGTAATGAGGCTTCTTGACAAGTCCTCCCTTCAACTCGATCTAACGAAATTGGGCTTTGAAGAAGACCAACTCAAGGCATTTAAAGATTCCATATACAAACCCTATGGAATGGTTTTAATAACAGGCCCTACGGGAAGCGGTAAGACGACTACTCTCTATTCGGGCCTTATGGAGCTCAACCGCCCGGACGTTAATATCTCTACCGCTGAAGATCCGGTTGAGTACAGCCTTCCAGGGGTAAATCAGGTTCAGGTTCATGAGGACATCGGGCTCAATTTTGCGGCTTGTCTGAGGTCGTTTCTAAGACAGGACCCTGACATCATTCTCGTGGGAGAGGTCAGGGATTATGAAACAGCGGAGATTGCGATTAAAGCGGCTCTCACGGGTCACCTTGTCCTTTCTACACTCCATACAAATGATGCTGCCTCATCCATTACTCGACTCCTGAACATGGGCATAGAACCCTTCCTTGTGACCGCATCTTTAAATGCGGTTGTTGCCCAGAGGCTTATGAGAAAGGTTTGCACAATTTGTAAAGAGGAGGTAAAGGTTTCTCCTCAGATTTTAATTGACTTGGGAGTGCCGCCGAAAGAGGTATCTGAATACAAGGTTTATAAGGGCAAGGGTGATAATTGTAAAACGTGTCTTGGCACCGGATACAAGGGAAGGATAGCAGTATACGAAGTGATGGTGCTTACAGAGGAGCTAAAGGAATTCGTCCTAAGTGGTGCATCTGTGCTTGAACTCAAGCGCGAAGCGATAAAGCAGGGGATGAAAACACTTAGACAGAGTGCTCTTCTCAAGCTCAAACACGGTATAAGCACAGTCGAAGAGGTTGTAAGAAACACGGCTCCCGACAATTAGCCGGATAAATAGGAGGATATATATGGCTGTAACCCTTCATCAACTCCTAAAAATTATGGTAGAGAGTAACGCCTCAGACCTCCACATTACAACTGGTTCTCCTCCTATGCTCAGGATTGACGGAAAGCTCGTTCCAATTAAACATCCGCCTCTTTCTATACCTGAAACTAAAGATATATGCTACAGCGTCCTTACGGATGCACAGAAGCAGAAGTTTGAGGAGAACTGGGAGCTTGATTTCTCATTTGGTGTCCAGGGACTGAGCAGATTTCGAGGAAATATTTATATGCAAAGGGGTGCCGTAGCGGGAGCATTCCGCCTGATCCCTTTCAGGATAAGAGGGCTTCGGGAACTCGGCGTTCCTCCTATTGTTTCTGAGATTGCAAGGAAACCAAGGGGTCTTATTCTTGTTACGGGTCCCACGGGGTCTGGGAAAACGACTACTCTTGCGGCAATAATAGACCAGATAAATGAAGAGCGCCATGACCATATCGTTACTATTGAAGACCCAATTGAATACCTTATGACACATAAGAGTTGCCTTGTAAATCAGAGGGAAGTAGGGAGCGATACAAAGAGTTTTCACAATGCCCTAAGAAGCGTTCTTAGGGAGGACCCGGATGTGATTCTAGTTGGAGAGATGAGAGACCTTGAAACCATCAAGATAGCGCTCGTCCTTTCTGAGACGGGTCACTTGACCCTTGCTACGCTTCACACAAACACGGCCGTTCAAACTATAAACCGCGTCATTGACGTTTTTCCTCCGCATGAACAGTCTCAGGTAAGGGCGCAACTCTCATTTGTTTTAGAGGGGATACTCTGTCAAGCACTTATCCCCAAGGTAGGTGGTGGAAGAGTGCTCGCTATGGAGGTGCTAGTTCCCAATCCCGCTATAAGAAACCTCATTCGAGAGGACAAAGTACACCAGATTTACTCTCAGCAGCAGATAGGACAGGAGAAATGGGGAATGCAAACCTTCAATCAGAGCCTTGCCGACCTACATCTAAGAAAACTTATAACATACGAAGATGCAATTGGAAGAAGCCCGGATCCGGAGGAGTTAAAAAGGATAATCTCCGCTCCAGGGGCACGAATTGAGCGAATAGGTAAACAGTAACACAAGCTTAGGGAATAACTTAACCACGAATGAGTACAAATATAAGACGGTACAAAATACAAGATGCACGATGTTTTTATATCTTGTATCGTGTATTCCCCATCTTGCTATAAAGGAGTAAGAAGATGGCCGTATATGCATGGGAAGGGAGATTAAGGGGTAAGATTCAAAAGGGACAAATGGAGGCTCCTAGTAAATCGGCTGTGATTGCGCGCCTGAGGCAGATGCAGATTCAGCCGATTCCTGACAGGATTAAGGAAAAGGGAAAATTCAGTCTCAGCTTTTTACCTAAAGGGGTTTCTAGCAAAGAGCTGGTCGTCTTTACGAGGCAACTCTCTACTATGATTGATGCAGGGCTTCCACTTGTTCAGTCTCTTGATGTATTGGCTGCTCAGCAGAAAGCCAAATTCAGAAGTGTCCTCACTCAGGTGAAAGAGTCTGTAGAGAGCGGCTCAACCTTTGCCGACGCTGTTGCCAAGCACCCAGGCGTTTTTGATCACCTTTTTGTAAATCTGGTAAGGGCTGGCGAGGCTGGTGGTGTTCTCGATACAGTTCTTCAGAGACTGGCTACGTATCTAGAGAAGATCGAAAATATAAAGAGAAGGATTAAGGGCGCGATGGTTTATCCGGCTGTCGTTATTACAGTGGCAATTATAGTAGTCTCTATAATTTTAATATTTGTTGTCCCTACGTTTGCCTCTCTTTTCAAGGACCTGGGCACGACACTTCCCGGTATCACTCAGTTTGTTGTGGATGTAAGCACATTTCTAAAGAGTAACATAATTTACATCCTCATTGCTCTTGGCCTATTCTCATTTGCTGTGGCCTTTGCGTACAGGCGGTCGGAGAGAGGGAGAAAAATCATAGATGCCTTTATCCTTAAGCTCTGGCTGGTAGGAGACCTAGTACTTAAAACCGTTCTTTCCAGGTTTTGTCGAACCCTTGCGACGCTCACCACAGGCGGAATACCGATATTGGACGGACTCGAAATCACAGCGAAGGCATCCGGGAACAAGGTGACGGAAGAGGCGATTCTTGAGGTGAGAAAGGGGGTAAGTGAGGGAAAGACACTAGCCGAACCACTTTCGGCAAAACCCAAGATATTCCCTCCCATGGTGGTTCAGATGATAGCCGTCGGTGAGCAGACTGGAGCTCTGGATGATATGCTGAACAAGATTGCTGACTTTTACGATGAAGAAGTAGATGCCTCGGTTGCCTCTTTAATGTCTGCTCTTGAGCCGATAATGATTGCTTTTTTAGGGGGGACCGTTGGATTTATAGTGATTGCCATGTATATGCCCATGTTTAAACTTATAGGTACACTTTCCAAGTAGGGGATCCTTTGGCTCTGCAGTTAGGCGCAACAAAGGGAATTAGGATTGATACAGGACTTAAGAGCTCTGTAGCCTTAAGAGTGATAGTGGCTACTGTTCTTTTAAGTGCCGGAGCGATCATTTACTTTGAAAATGGCGCAAGAAAGGAAGCCTTCTTTTTGGCTTTTATTTTGGTTCTTGTTTATCTGCTGAGTCTGATTTATTCGCTGATTTATCCCGTCTTTGAGGATTATCCGAAGTGGTTCGGGGCGGTGCAGGTCGCCTTTGATCTTGTGCTTGCTTCTGCCGTAGTTTTTATTACGGGTGCAAAGTCAAGTCCTTTTATCTTTCTCTACCCACTTATAATAATATTTGCCGATACGATGCTTACGAAGATTAGCGGGTATATTACCGCTTTGGCGTCAGGAATTCTCTACATCTTAATAGTGCTCTATCAGTTTCATCTCGAATTTCATTCGAGCCTTAGGCTTCTGCCAATACTTTGGGGAGAAAGGGGATTCGCGTATACCTTTTTTAATCTCGCGGGCTTTCTTCTAATAGCAATGCTAGGCGGCTATTTATCTGAAAAAATACACGAAACCGGAAAGGAACTTAGGGAGAGCAGCGAAAGCCTGAGGATTCTTAAGAACCTACATGAAAACATCGTCCAAAGCCTTGCAAGCGGTGTCATTACGCTTGACCTTGAGGGAAAGGTTATATCCGTTAACAAAACGGCTCTTGAAATTCTTGGAATTATAAGTAAGGATGAAATAGTAGGAAAGGATTTGGGCTACTTAATGCCAGGGTTGGGGTTTGAAGAGCTTTTATCGAAGAGAAGAGAAGAGATTCTCTATTCAGCCAATGAAAAAGAACTCATATTGGGCTTTTCTTCTTCAACCCTTCGGGATAGTAAGGATGAGGTGAGAGGACACATTATAATTTTTCAGGACCTTACAGAAATTAAAAAGCTTGAGGAGCGTCTAAGACTTTCTGAGAAGATGGCTCTATTAGGCCAGCTTTCCGCGGGGCTTGCTCATGAAATAAGAAATCCACTTTCAATAATAAGTGGGTCAATAGAGGTTCTGAGCAATGATGTTAAGCCATCCGACGAGAACGCCCGTCTCCTCAAGATCGCCATTCAGGAGGTTGAGAGGCTAAATCTACTCGTTGAGGATTTTCTTCTTCTTACAAGTCCAATTCAGAGATTGGCTACCTCGGTAGATGTGAACCAAATAATCGGTGAAACTGTAGAGTCTTTCTTAAACACTGCAAGTGGAAATGGGTTTGATGTAATCGTCAACACCCAGAAAGAGCTATACGTGCAAGCCGATTCCCCGCAGCTGAAACAGGTCTTCTGGAACCTCCTCCTTAATGCGAGAGAGGCGATGCCAAACGGTGGAAAGATCACGGTTGAAGCTCATGGGGAGGGGAGCGATGTTGTAGTTAGCATCTCGGATGAGGGGTGCGGTATAGATGAAAGGACCATTTCCAGAATATTTGAACCATTTTTTACTACAAAAAAGGTGGGAACCGGGCTTGGGCTTGCCATTGTGCGTAAGGTTGTTGAAGGTTATAGCGGGAAAATAAGTGTTGTAAGCACCGAGAACAGGGGGACGACTTTTACTATGGCTCTGCCCATGACGAAAAAATTTGAAGAATTGGTGGGAAATAGCTAATGGGACAGGAAAAAAGTAGAATCCTTATTGTAGATGATGAGCCGGGAATGAGAGAGTTCTTGGAAATCATGCTTGAGAAGGAGGGCTATACCGTCGAGACCACAGCTGATGGTCGAAAGGCCGTTGAGAAGATAGAAAGTAAGCCCTTTGACCTAGCCATAGTTGATATACAGATGCCTGTGATGAATGGGATTGAGGTTCTAAAGAGAATTAATGAAAAAAAGACGGATACAACGGCAATAATGATAACTGCCTTTGCTTCGCATGAAACAGCGATTGAGGCTATGAAGCTCGGAGCTTACGATTATATCACAAAGCCTTTTAAGATTGATGAGATAAAGCTTGTTATAAGAAAAGCCCTTGAGAAGAGGAGGCTTGAGCGCGAGAATTCAAGGCTTAGAAAGGAGCTCGAAACAAAGTACGGATTGGGAAACATAATTGGAAGGAGCCCGACAATACTCAAGGTTTTTGATCTTATAAAAAGAGTTTCGGAGCTTAAAGTAAATATACTTGTCACCGGAGAGAGCGGAACAGGCAAGGAGCTTGTAGCACGTGCCATACACTATACAGGGATAAGGCAGCAAGGCCCTTTTGTTCCTGTAAACTGCGGAGCGATTCCTGAGACCCTTATGGAGAGTGAGCTTTTTGGCTATAGACGCGGCGCTTTTACAGGGGCTGCTAGGGACAAAAAGGGATTGTTTGAAGAGGCGGACGGTGGCACAATTTTCTTGGATGAGATTGCGGATCTGCCGATTCATCTCCAGGTGAAACTTCTGCGAGTCCTCGAAGATAAAACCGTCCGACCCCTGGGGAGCACAGAGCCGATTCCGATTGATGTCAGAGTAATTGCGGCTACAAATAAGAACCTTGAAGAAGAGGTTACAAGAGGAAGATTCCGCGAGGACCTTTTCTATCGCCTCAACGTAATAAAAATAGTTCTTCCGCCTCTTAGAGAACGGAGAGAAGATATATCCCCTCTTGCCCTCCACTTTATTGATAAATACTCGCGCGAGATGGAAAAGGATATACGTGGAATTTCCCCGAAGGCTCTTGAGGTTCTTGAGAGCTATCACTATCCGGGAAACGTAAGAGAGCTTGAAAATATAATCGCAAGGTGCGTCGCGCTTGAGACATCAAACGTCATTCGCCGGGAAACGCTTCCCCAGCCTGTAGGCGAAGTGAATTCTATTGATATTGAATCCAGCCTCTCTTCAACTGCTAGTTTGGATTCGCTCCTTAATGATATCGAAAAGAAAATGATAGAAAAGTCGCTGAGATCAACGGACGGAAATAAAACCGAAGCCGCCAAACTCCTTGGAATTACGCTGCGCTCTCTCAGGTACAGGCTGGCGAAGCACGGGCTTTCCGACGAACCCCTTGACGGGATTGCTGAAGAAGAAAATAAGTAGTGTATATTAATGGATCAGGTGCAAAAGACGTTTCTACAGTAATATAAGGAACGTTTATCAGAATCTATCTCTTATTATTAAACGGAGGAATTGAAACAGCAGCCACCCTGTGGCTCCTCCAAGCATGTCTGTAATTATATCGAGCAGTTCAAAGGTTCTCCCTGGGGTAAATGTCTGGTGAACTTCATCGCTCAGCCCATATATAGCTATAAAGAAAAACGAGGCGAATCCAACCATAATTTGAGCTAAGCCTGATTTTAACCCGCTTAAAAAATATGTAAAGGTTAAACCCAGGATTAAGTAGAGGAAAAAGTGGATCGGCTTATCGTATGAAGACAGTCCAGATGGTATTTCTCTCCCTGGGACTGAAGAGAGAATAAATATAAATCCCATATAGGCAAGTAATGCGATTGCTCTTAGCCAAGTATTCTTTCTCATTTGTCGGAGAGGGTTTTACTAAATCCGAAAGTGTGTCCTGTCACCCCGGATTCTTTATAAAACGCCACCAAGAATCCCGCCATGAAGGACGGTTCGGCATGACATACAGATACTAATTAAACGGATTTGGTATTACATCTTGTATTTCCCAAAATCTCCTGCAGGAATTTTATCAAGAATATCTGTAAGCTTTTCTTTCTCTTCATCAATCTCCAATTTCTTGGATTTCTCAAGCACCTCGTCGCTTACAAAAATCGAAGAGCCGGTTCTCAGGGCAATCGCTATGGCATCGCTTGGCCGTGAATCAATTATGTGTTCCTCGTTTCCTCTTTGTAGGCGTATCTCCGCATAGAAGGTATCGTTTCTTAGATCAGTAACCTCAACCCTGGTTACCGAGAACTTTAGAACCTCTAAGAGGTTCTTCATCAGGTCATGTGTGAGTGGGCGAACTCTTGGGGTCTTTTCAAGCTCCATCGCAATAGCGCTCGCCTCCATAAAACCGATCCAGATAGGTAGTATCTTTTCACCCGTATTGTCTTTTAAGATTACAATCGGGGTGTTTGTAAATGGGTCTAGCGCTATCCCTGAGACTTTCATTTCAAGAAACATGGTTCACCTCCATTAAATTTTCTATCAACCTTCCACGAAGAGAATTTTGAAACCCCTCCGTAATTTTTACATTTACGAGATTGCCTTTAAGCTCTCCCGTTCCGGGGAAATTGACTATTCTGTTATGGGTTGTTCTTCCCGAAACCCAATTTGTGCTGTTTTTACTCTCCCCTTCAACGAGAACCTCTTCAATTTGCCCAACCCTGCTCATGTTCTTTTTCACGGTGATCTCTCTCTGAAACTCCTGCAGCTCAAATAATCTCCTAGCGGCAACTTCATCGGCTACCGTATCACTAAATTCCGCCGCCGGGGTGCCGGGGCGGGATGAGAATTTAAATGAAAACGTACCATCAAACTCAACATCCCTGAGCAACTTCATTGTATCCTTAAAGTCTTCTTCTGACTCCCCCGGAAATCCGACAATTATATCTGTAGTAATTGCTATGTCGGGAACCGCATCCCTTAGCCTACTCACCGTCTCTATATACCACTCTCTTGTATATGTCCTTCCCATCATTTTTAAAACCCTGTTTGAGCCGGACTGAACCGGAAGGTGTATGTGGTGACAGACCTTTGGAATGTCCCTTAATGCGTCAATTAGCTTTTTCGTTATGTCTCTAGGGTATGAGGTTGTGAATCGAATCCGTAAAAGCCCTTCGATGTCCGATACGGTTCTCAGTAAGTCCCCAAACCTATACCCATCCGATTTCCATGAATTTACTGTCTGCCCTATGAGGGTTATCTCTTTTACGCCTTTTTGAACGAGATTGGTGGCTTCTCTGAGAATATCGGAGAGGGGCCTATTCACCTCTTTTCCTCTTACACTCGGAACGATGCAGTAGGCGCACGTCTTATTGCATCCCTGCTGCACGGAGACAAACGCTGTGACCTTTCCCGCCTCGTGGTAAGGCTCAACATCAAAAATCTCTTCGACATCGAATGAGGTTTCAACCCCTCTCCTTTTTTCCCTCTGAACCTGTGATATAAGCTCCGGAAGCATTGGAATATTTCTTGTTCCAAACACGATGTCGAGGTGAGGCATATGATCAAGGAGCCTTTCTCCATAAAGCTGAGCCACGCAACCGCCGACACCAATTATCGCATTGGGCTTTCTGAGCTTTAGGTGTTTGAATCTGCCCAGGCTACTCAGAGCCTTTTGATCCGCCTTCTCTCTTATTGCACACGTATTTACAATCACCACATCGGCTTCCTTCGGATCATCGGTAAGCTCCATCCCAAGAGCGCTTCTGATTCTGCTTGAATCGTATTCGTTCATCTGACAACCGTATGTTTCTAAATATAGATACTTCTTCTCCATAGTTGATTAAAAATCTAACGTCTTATCAGGATTAAGTCAAGGAAAACATTCGGTGTCAACGTGGAAATCTTCATTGGAGAAATAGATGTCTGAAAATATGGTATAAATTTTTTATGAGCGGTGTTGACGCCGTTAATTTTAGGATTGACATATTTATGCAAATTTAGTAGCATAGCTTTAAAAGCGGGGCTTTTTTAATATTTTCTATCGTTGCGCTCTGCTGTGGTTTGGCAGGGATTGCAACGAGTATTGTGGGAGAAAATAAGAGATAGGGGGCGGGTCATGCACAACGAAACGGTGGACGTAGCCGTATCAAAGCCTGGGGTATTTAGCTGGTACAAGGATATAAATAGAAAGCAGTGGCTTACCTTTGTGGTGGCTTTGCTTGGCTGGACGCTTGACGCAATGGACCTCCTCTTGTATGTCTACGCCCTGCCCAAAATACGTGATACCTGGTCACTAACGGAGACGGAAGCAGCATGGCTTTTCGGCATTACCCTTGCCTCTTCTGCCATAGGCGGTGCACTTTTTGGAATTATCACGGACTATATTGGAAGGATAAGAGGACTTACCTATTCAATTCTTCTCTATTCAGTTTTTACGGGGCTGAGTGCTTTTTCTCCAAACGTCTATTTCTTCCTCGTGTGTCGTTTCTTCTTGGGTCTTGGTATGGGTGGCGAGTGGGCCTCCGGAGAGATCTTGGTGGCTGAAACATGGCCTGCGGAACACAGGGGCAAGGTCGTAGGCATGGTGCAAAGCGGCTGGGGTATTGGTTACATTCTAGCGGCAATCCTTTCTATTTTGATTCTCCCACACGCAGACCTTGAGATTACACTCCCATTTTTAGGGCATATTTTTTTCCACAGTTGGAGGGTTCTATTCTTGGTTGGAATCCTTCCCGCTTTTCTTGTGTTTTTTGTATACAGGCATTGTGAAGAGCCCGAGATTTGGAAGACCACAGCGGAAATGAGAAGCCAAAAGAAGCTGAGCGAAAAGGGTCAATCGTTTACTTTTATTCAGCTTTGGAGAGGGGACCTTATAGGATTCACAATTAGAGCTATCCTCCTTACGAGTTTCTGTATGATTGCCTACTGGGGACTAAACACATGGGTTCCTACATACCTTGCAAGCCCAGTTTCAAAAGGCGGAGCTGGTCTTGGATTGGTAAAGGGTTATACAATGACGATTATTATAAGCGTGGGGGCGCTTGTCGGTTGTAATACATTTGGCCTTATAAACGATAAGCTTGGGAGAAGACCTACGTTTGTAGGCTTTCTCATAATGATGGCACTCCTCGTTCCTGTCTTCGGTTCCATTACCGAGATACATAAGATGATAGAGGGTTTTATAAGTATTGAAACTCTCGCCTTACTGAGTGGGTTTCCCCTTGGATTCTTTGGCACGGGATTCTATTCTGGCTTTGGAGCCATATTTGCGGAGGTTTTTCCCACAAGAGCACGCGGCACAGCTCAGGGGTTTTGTTACAATTTTGGAAGAGGGGCATCCGCTTTAGCACCCGCTATTTTTGCAGGGGTGGCGGGAATGACGCTTATGGGACACAAGCTCGGCTATGGCTTTTCTCTCATAACGGCTTCTGTATTTGCGATTCTTGCCGCTATAACGGTTCTTACATTTCCCGAAACCAAGGGAAAGAAGTTGGATATTGAATAATTTTGAGGAATAAGTGTCAAGTCATAAGGAATTTTTCACGGTTGAAGAAGCAAATGCGCTCCTGCCCAAGCTTAGCTTTATGGTTGAGAGGATAAGAGCACTAAAGGCAGAAATTACTTCGCAGATTCCTGAACTGGGCCCCGCCCTCTCTAAAGCGAAAAGCAATGGCGGGTCCAAAGATGGAGCGAATTACGTCTTGAAGCTTACCAGGCTCTACGGCCATATAAATTCCATAATGGAGATGGGATGCGTGCTCAAGGATATTGATTTGGGCCTTATTGATTTTCCATCTATTCGCGAGGGAAGAGAGGTGTACCTGTGCTGGAGGCTTGGAGAAGATAGGGTACGTTTCTGGCATGATTTAGATGCGGGTTTTAATGGAAGAAAACCGATTTGATTCTATAACTGGCTCGATGACGTTCTAAGGTAGGCTGTTAATAATGCCTGAAAACCAATCTTGTATGCCTAATTACTAAGCAATCCACTAATCAGTACTTCTTTAAAGGTCATTCTAAAAGCCAGCCTATAGCCTTTGTAGCGGCGTAAGTGGGCTGAAACCCCTTTATATTTATGTCTTCTATCATCTGGCACATTTCTTGCCAATCCTGTTTTCAATCTCTCATGACCAAAACTCGAAAATGCATTACAGGAGGGAAAAATGAATAATAGAGGGAGCAATATGGGAACCATTGCGATTTCTGTGAAGAGGAATATTAAAAGTCTAGGAGGTAGGCGGTTAACCAACCTTGTTTTCCTTTTATTTGTCGTGGGGGTTCTGGTATTCCCTATCCTAAGTTGGGCTGGAGACCCCTCCGGTACTGCCACCGGCACCATCAATGATATTCCAGCAAAGACACCTGGTAAGCCAGCCCTTGAGGAGATAGCAGATGCAGTGGGTCACAATAA
>Ga0209810_1002965_pt1 | contig 18826 bp, 18 predicted proteins | sample Coa_R1_7_FD_187159 | JGI IMG/M metagenome (GOLD analysis project Ga0209810, IMG submission 187159) | Surface soil microbial communities from Centralia Pennsylvania, which are recovering from an underground coalmine fire - Coalmine... | ecosystem: Environmental > Terrestrial > Soil > Unclassified...
TATCTTTATGTCGATCTCGGCCGCGCCGACAACCCGGATACACCCTTCTCGGGATCGGACAGCAAGTTCCAGACCAACATCGTTCGCGCTGGTCTGAACTACCACTTCTGAAACTGAGACCGACGGCGGCATCCGCAAAGGGCGACCGCCGCACCCAAACCCCGGAGCTCCGGCTCCGGGGTTTTGTTTTCCGACCGCTCCTTGCCACGGTCCCCGAAAGTGCGAACCGCGTTTCGGAAAAGACCACGCGGCGGCACCACGGCGGAGGCGCACGGCGGTCCAACTTGACCGAGGCGCGCTTGATCGACCGCGTGGCGAGCGCACCGCGAGCCCCCGGCGCAGCAGGCCCGAATCGCGCAAGGCCGACGCTCGATCGCTTCGTCGCGCTTGCGCAACGCTTTGCCCGGGCGGCGCCGATCCCATCCGCTCGGAAACCGCTCTCGGCGCGTGCAGCGATTCGAGCGTGACCTAACGCGGCCTATGCCGCGACTCTTGTCGCCGCGAAGGCCGGAACGGTCGCGGCGAAACGGTCATGCCAGGCGAGCAGGCGCGGATGATCGCGGCGCCACCCGCCCGCGAAGCGCAGGTCGAGATAGCCGAGCACGCAGGCGAGCGCGATCTGGCCGACATTGGGCGGCGCGTCGATCGCCGGCGGCGCGCGTTCGAGCGCGGCAAGCCCGCGCGCGGTCTTTTCGGCCTGGCGGTCGATCCAGCTCTGCACCCTCATCTCCGGCGGGCGATAACGCCCTTCATAGACGATGAGCACGCTCGCTTCGAGCATGCCGTCGCACAGGGCCTGCAGGCGAAGCGCGGCGAATCGCGCCGCCGGCTCGCGCGGCACGATGCGGCCGCCGCCGGCCAGATGATCGAGATATTCCAGGATGACGCGCGAGTCGTAATAGGCGGTGCCGTCCTCGAGGATCAGCGTCGGCACCCGTCCGAGGGGATTCTGCGTGCGGATCGAGTCGGCCGGATCGTTGAGATCGGTGTCCTGAACCTCGATCTCTCCGGAAAGGCCGAGCAGGCTCGCGGCGATGCGCACCTTGCGCGCGAAGGGCGAGGCGGGCGCCGAGCGCAGGATCATCATGCGCGCGACCTCGCCTGCGGCCGCGGACGGCGCGCAAGCCCGACCGGCCGCGCCGACGAGGGCGGCTGCGTCATCCGGTGATCACCAGGTTGACGGCCTTGGGACCCTTGCCCTTCTTGTCGGGCTCGACGTCGAAGCTGATGCGCTGGCCCTCGTTCAGCCCTTTGAGCCCGGCCTGCTCGACGGCCGTGATGTGCACGAAGACGTCGCGGCCGCCGTCATCCGGCTTGATGAATCCGTATCCCCTCTCGGTGTTGAAGAATTTCACGGTACCGGTCTGCGCCATCGGGAACACTCCTCTCCCCGCACACTGCTCCGCCGCCGGCCCCACGCACGGCGGCTCGGCTGGACATTCTCGTTCGGGGAAAGCGTCGGCCGCATTCGGCCTCAGTCACTCCGCCGGGCCCCCACTCAACCGGAGGCGGAACGTCACTGCCAATCGGCAAACTAGACACCAACTCGCCGGCCGTGGAAAGGGGCTGGAGGGCCCCGAGGCCTCAGCCTGCAACCGGGGCGTGTTCCCCGGCCAGCCAGTCGAGCCGGGATCTGCCGGGCGCCCCCCGGCCGAGCACGGCGGCCAGCGCCGGTTGGAGCACGGCCAGTTCGTCGGCAAGGCGCCAGGGCGGGTTGATCAGGATCAGGCCCGAGCCGCGCAGGCGGTCGCCGGACGTGGCGATGGCGAGCTCCGCGCGCAGAATTTTGGGTATTCCGCAGCGACGCAGGCGGCGGGCGAGGGTTTCGCACTGGTGGCGGTCCTTGATGGGGTACCAGGCCATGTAGACGCCGGTCGCCCATTTGCGGTGCGCATCCGCAAGCGCGCGCGGCAGCCGCGCGAGATCGCTTTCCTGCTCGTAGGGCGGATCGATCAGCACCAGGCCGCGCCGTTCCCGGGGCGGCAGATAGGCGCGCAGCGCCATCCAGCCGTCGACGGCAAGCGCTTTCAGCCGCCGGTCGCGGCCCAGGTTGCGTCGCAAGGCGGCGGCGGCGCGCGGCTCGAGCTCGCAGGCGACGAGCCGGTCCTGCCTGCGCAGCAGCGCGCGCACGAGCGCGGGCGACCCGGGATAGAAGGCAAGCCCGCCCGCGCGGTTGAACGCGCGCACCGCGGCAAGATAGGGAGCAAGCAGCTCGGCGGCCGGCCGCGGCAAGGACGCCGCGCAAAGCCGCGCGATCCCGTCACGCCATTCGCCCGAACGGGCCGCGTCCGCTCCATGAAGATCGTAGAGCCCTGCGCCGGCATGCGTGTCGAGCACGCGAAAGGGCGTCTCCTTCGCGCCGAGATGCGCAAGCACGCGGCACAGCACGGCATGTTTGTGCACGTCGGCGAACGAGCCGGCGTGAAATTCATGCGCATAGTTCAAGCACGCGCTCCCGACGGCGGCATTCCCGACCGCGGCACGGCGCCGACCGCGCCGAGCACGCGACCGCGACGCTCGGCATCAAGGGCAGCGACATGCGATGCGCCGAGATTGCACCGCCGTGTCCGCCTGTCATCCCGCCTGCCATTTTGCCATGGCACGATCTTCTCCGAAAACCGGCCTCATTTCTCGAACGGATGTGCGGCCTCGCGGGCTTGCGCAGGTTCCGGTCGGATCGAGTGGGCGCCGTGACTGCGCCGCGCCCCGCGGGCGATGAAGCCGTCCCGAACCATCCGGGGGCCGTTCGATTCCGGATCGCTGCGCACGCGACGCGCGCGCCATGACGGGCCGACAGCACCGCCATCCGCGCCTTGCCATGCGGCGCGTGTCGGGGAGGACGCCGGCGCCCGGGACGCGAGGGGCCTCCCCCCGCCGCCGACAGCGCGGCCGCTTCAACCGCCGCGCACCGCCGGGATTGCGACCTTCTCCTGCCGGCACGCGCGGCGCACGGAGTCCGGACAGGCGCGGAAGGAAAGATCCTTGCGCATGCAGATGCGCACCTCGCTCAGGCGCGTGCGGTCGCACGTCACCGCGACAGCCTCGCGCGGCAAGGATGGATTGGCCTTCACGAAAGCCTCGACCACTTCGTCCGGCGACACCGTCGTCGGTTCGGACAATCGCGCATAATCGGGCGGAATCTGCACCGCCGCGCGCGCCTTGCGCACGGCCTCGAAATAGGCTGCCGGCCCGAGCCCGCTGCAGGTCCCGTGACGGTCCCACTCGACATAGACGAGACGCGGGCTCGGCATCAGGTCGAGCATGGTCTCGACGAGGCTGCGCGGAATGCGCGGCGCCGGCTGCTGGCAGTTCAGCGGGAATCCCTGTTCGAACTGCGGCCAAAGTCCATGCACCACGAAGGAGAACGGCCGCGCTCCGCATTGCATGGTTTCGGTGCGCGCGGCGCCCTCGCCGCCGCGCTCCCTCAGCGCGGCGCAATAGGATGGCGACCAGGAAAGCGCCAGCACATAGAAGTCGAAGCGGCCCGGTTCGCTGCCGGCGCGCGGCTGAGCGCGGGCGGCATCGACAACGGCAAGGGCGAAAAGGACGAGCACAATCGCGCGCAGCGCGCGGCGAACGACATCGGCAGGCATGGAACGCTCCCTAGAACAAACCGGAAATCGATCGTTCTCAACAGTTCCTTAAACCATACGTCACTGCCGTGAACTTATCAAGAACAAAATAGGAATGAACCGAGATAGGATTGGGGCGACTTAGGGGCGGGCGCGCAGGCAGGCGGGATTGAAGGCCCAGTTGCGGTCGAAACCGACCACACACCATTCAACCCCCCAGCTCGCGCCGATGATGCCGGTGTCCTCGCCGATGGCGTAATAGACCGCATGGCGGCGCCCGTCGCTGACGAGCGCCTGCGCCGCGCAGTAGCGGCGCGGGATCGTGCCTTCCGCCCAGGGGCTGAACGCGATCTGGCGCACGTGGTCGAAGCCGAGGATGCGAAGGTCCGAGTTCCAGAAGCGGCTTTCCTTCTGCGCGAAACGTGCGGCCACGGTATCGAGCGCGGCTTCGCAGGCAGGCAAAACCCCCTCATAGCGCGGACCGCTCAGCCAGAAATTCTTCTCGAGCGCGTCGGCCGCCGGGGCCGGGGTCGGCCGCAATGCGATCCCCAGCGCGAGGAGTGCCGCCGCCGTCCATCGCCGATCCGTCGCCTGTGCCATGAGACTCGTTCCGTTCGCTTGCGGCGGCAAGCTTAGCACAGCCTGCCGCGCCCTGCGCGGAGGAAATTGACGCGCGCCGGCCGGTCGTGCCGGCACGCGACGCGCAAGGCCGCGCGGCCTGCCTTACTGAGCGGCCTCGCCGCGCCAGTCGCCGAGTACGGCCTGCACCAGCGCCAGCGCGGCGACGGCGGCGGTATCGGCGCGCAGGATGCGCGGCCCGAGCGCAATCCGCAACACATGCGGGTGGCGAAGCAGCATGGCCCGCTCCTCGGCCGCGAACCCGCCTTCCGGTCCGATCAGCAGCGCGGGAGGCAGATTGCGGGGGGCGGCGCGCAAGACCGCGATCGGATCCGCGACCGCGGCCTCCTCGTCGCAGAAGATCAGCAGCCGGTCCTGCCCGGCGATCGCGCGCGGCAGATCGATGGGATCGGCGACCTCCGGCAAAGCCAGCACGCCGCACTGCTGGGCGGCCTCGATCACGTTCGCGCGCATGCGCGCAAGATTGACGCGCGCAACCTGCGTGTGGCGCGTGATCACGGGGACGATGCGCGAGACGCCCATCTCCACCGCCTTCTGCACGAGATAATCGAGCCGCGCGTGCTTGAGCGGAGCGAACAGCAAATGCAGATCGGCGGGCGCGGGCTGCGCGCGCGCGCGTTCGCCGATCGCCGCGATCCAGTCCCTGCCGGTGCGCGCCAGCGCCGCGTGCCACTCCCCGTCGCGACCGTTGAACAGCAGCACCGGGTCGCCCGTCCTGCAGCGCAGCACGTTCACGAGGTGGTTGACCGCCCCGCGACCAAGCGCGAGCCGGCGGCCTGCGGCGAGCGGGGCATCCACAAAGATGCGGGGCGTGCGGAAATCGATGCGCGGCATGACGGAAGGCACGACGGCGGGGGATGGTCGCGAAACCGGGCCTTTGCCGACCCGCTTTCGCCGCCTTCCCGACGCATTCGACGGGTTGTTATAAGCGGCCGGCGCGCATTGTATACTGCGCCGGCGAGCGGGAGGTTTTCAGTCCATGCGCATGTGCCGGTCCCTGCTGATCGTCGGTGCGCTGTCGCTGGCCGCCGTCATGCCGGCTCCGGCGCAGCCGCTTCCGTCGCCGCCGGCGCAGGAACCCCCCTGTCTCAAGCAGTTCGTCAAGCTGCGCAGCGAGGCGGAGAAGAAGGCAGCCGCGATCAAGGCCGCGAGCGAGCGGCACGCAACCGCGCAGGAGGCCTGCCGCCTGTTCAACGCCTTCTCGGCGGCCGAGGCCAAGATGATCAAATACGCCGTCGACAGCGGCGTGTGGTGCGGCATCCCCGATCAGGCGCTGGCGGAGATGAAAAAGGCGCATGAGCATACCGAGACGCTGCGCGCCCGGATCTGCCAGGTCGCCGCGGCGCCGCCGCGTCCGGCAGGACCGACCTTAAGTGAATCGCTCAGCGCGCCCGTTCCCAATGCCGGCAATATCAAGACCGGCCACGGTACCTTCGACACGCTCACCGGCGCGCCGCTCGGCGTGCGATGAGCGCGGGCGCCGGACGCGTCGCGGATGCCACCGGCAACTGGGTCGACACGCGCGCGCCATCCTGGAGTCGACCCTATCTTCGCCTTGCGCGTCTCGACCGGCCGATCGGCTCCTGGCTGCTGCTCATTCCCTGCTGGTGGTCGCTCGGTCTTGCCGCCATGCAGGTCGACCGGCTTCCGAATCTCTGGCATGCGGTCCTCTTCTTCGCCGGCGCCTTCGCGATGCGCGGAGCGGGCTGCACCTGGAACGACCTCGTCGACCGCGACCTCGACGCGCGCGTCGAACGCACGCGCTCGCGTCCCCTTCCTTCCGGCCAGGTGAGCGTCGCGCAGGCGACGCTGTTCATGCTCGCGCAGGCACTGATCGGCCTTGCGGTGCTCCTTCAGTTCAACGGCTTCACCATCGCCACCGGATTGGCCTCCCTCCTCGTGGTCGCGGCCTATCCGTTCATGAAGCGCGTGACCTACTGGCCGCAGATCGTGCTCGGCCTGGCCTTTTCCTGGGGCGCGCTGATGGGGTGGCCGGCAAGCTTCGCGCGTCTCGACTGGCCGGCGCTCGTGCTCTACGCGGGATCGATCTGCTGGGTCATCGGCTACGACACCATCTACGCGCATCAGGACCGCGAGGACGACCTGTTGATCGGCATCAAATCGACCGCGCTGCTGTTCGGCGCGTGCACGCGGCCGATGCTCGCGCTCTTCTACGCCGCGGCCGTAGTATTGATCGGCGCCGCAGGCCTGATGGCCGGCGGTGAGCTGATCTTCCTCATCGGCCTCATCGCCTTCGCCCTGCATCTTGCCTGGCAGGTGATGCGCCTCGACATTCATGATCCCGCGCGGTGTCTCATGCTGTTTCGATCGAACCGCGATGCGGGGCTGATTCTGTTCGGCGCCATGCTGGCGCAGGCCGCGGCGTGAGGGCGAGGGCGGATCCGACCTTCCAGGCCGCGCCTCGCCCTCCCGGCGTCGGTCAATCCGATCGGAGCCCGCCCTCGTCGAGCCCGGTGTGGCGGCGTTCGGTGCCGACGGCGTTCCGCGACGGTGCGCGCGCAGCGGACAGGGCCGCATCGAACCGCTCGTCGTCCTCGTCGTAGCCATCCGCGCCGGGAACCGCTTCCATCGGCTTGCCGCCGAGCGTCAGGTGGCCGGCGACGATCGAGCCCGTGGTGAATGGATGCTTTGCCGCATAGCGCGCACGCGCCCGCGCCGCCGCGACGTCGCCCGGGATCGCATCGGGCCGGCACGGGCGGCGACCGTCGGCGCGCCGCATCAGATCCACGTGGATGTGGTTGTAGTGATAGACATTGTAGCCCGGCGCCAGCACGGTCGTGAACGCTTCGCAGGCGGAAAGCTGCACGTCGTGCAGAAACCCCTGCTCCTCGGGCGAGCCGTGCCAGCCGTCCTTGACCGTGATCCTGCGGCCGTCGGCGAGCGTAAATCCGGCGATATCCAGCGCGTTGCCATAGGCATGCTCGGAGACGCCCGAGCCGCCGACCATGCCGCGGCAGGAATAGGAGCCGATCTGCCGAATCTCCACGACCGGCGAGCCGAACCAGCGCAGCGCGGCGGGCTGCACGCCCTCGCTCACCCAGCGGTCGAGCGCGGAAACGATCGGACAGGCGAGCGTCGCCGGCGGCGTCAGTTCCGCCGGCGGCACGGCCGCTGCGCTGAAGGGGGGGCGCGGAGGCGCAAACCGCGGCGGCTCGTGCGCGGGCTGGTCGAGCGGGGCGTTATACGCGGCGCGCGGCGGATGGGAGGCGGGCGAAAGCGGTACCGCCGCGCTTCCGCCGGGAGGGATCGCCGCGTCGGGCGGAATGTCGTCGGGCAGGGCGACATTCCGAGCGGACCGCGCCGGCGGCGCGGGCGCAACCTCGCGCGCCGGTGTGTCGGCCGGCATGGCCTGCGCGGACGGCGCGCCTGCGGCCGCGCGCGGATCGAGCGAGATCGGCGCGCCGGCGGAGGGTCGAACCGCCGGCGGAGGTCCCGTCACCCAGCGAAGCTGTTCGTGCCGACCGGGCGCCAGTTCGACGCGCGCGGTCGGAAGCGCGTGCGCATCGCTCTGCGGCGCCGCATTCGGCGCGCGCACGACGTTGGGGATCGACGCCGGCGGCACGGGATCGTCGGCGAAGCTCATGAGCGGCGCTTCGCCGAGCGCGGTGACGCGCAGCGGAAAATCCATCCCGCACATGCCGGGCCCCTCGATGGGCTCGATGCGCACGGCGCCGGCGCCAAGCTTGACCGCGCCCGACCTCATGCACGCGACCTCGGCCTCGTGCCGCCAGGGCGCGCGCTCACCGCTGAAGAAGCCGCGGCCGCAACCGGCCAGCGCCAGCAGCCCGATCATGGTGCCAGCGAGGAAGAGACGCGCTCCACCGCTCATTTCCCCAAATTGCGAGCGGCTTCTTTAACGAGACATCAATGATGCCGCGCGCCGCGGCGTTAAGGATAAGGAAAGGTTGATGCCGTGCCCGAACCGCGCGGCGGCGCGGTGGCAGGCCCGCCCCGCGCGGCAAGCCATGCAGATTTGCCGCCCCGGCATTTTGTGCAAAGCGGGATCGGCGCCGATTGCCGGTCGATCGCGACCCGTTGCGGCAGGATCCGTGCCTTCCTTCCCGGTTATGCACCGCCTCCGGCCGCGTTGATCTTGAGGTTACGCCCGCGTCGTCAGGACCTTGCGCGCGCCATGTGCGCGGCGCATGCCCTTGCGATCGATTTTTGCGGCGCTCGGCGTCGCCTGGCTTCGAGCCTGCGTGCACGCGTGGTAAATTCGCACGCTGCCAACGAAGGAGACGCAAGCCGTGGACCTGTCGCTGAAGCTCGAAGCGCTGGCGGTATGTGCGGTGTTCGTATTTCTCGGCGCGATCCTGCTCGGCGCGTTCTAGGGCGCGATGCGTTCCAGTTGACTCGCGGCACGCCGCCAACATTTGGCTCACGCATGACCATTCCCGAAAACCGGTCCCCATTTTTCGGGCTCATGTGCCGGAAGCCGCTTGCGGTGGGATCGAATCGCCATCGCCGTGGCAAGGCGCGGCGCGCGGGGCGACGAAGCGATCCAGCGTGAAACCATCTCATGGATGGCTTGGCGGCGCGCGCAAGACGCGCGCCATGCCGGATCCCTCGCACCGAAGTCCGTTCCAGCGCGCGCCTGAGACGCGGGCGGCGTTGTCCTGCCGGAATCTTGCGCTCGGACGAACCCGCCCGCGCACCGATGCCGTGCGTCGGCGACGGACGGACCAGGTCCACGAACCGGTTTGATCGTGAGCGGAACGGGCTCGGGCGCAACGCCTAGGCCGCGACGATGCGCGGTGACGGCCGCACCTCGTAATTCAGGATTGGCGCAAGCCAACGCTCGCATTCGGCGATGCTCCAGCCCTTGCGCCTGGCATAATCCTCGACCTGGTCGCGTTCGATCTTGCCCACGCCGAAATAGGCGCTCTGCGGATGGCTGAAATAGAGCCCGCAGACCGCGGCAGCGGGCCACATCGCGAAGCTCTCCGTCAGCCTGACGCCGATCCGCTCGGGACGCAGCAGGTTGAACAGCGTGCCCTTCTCGGTATGGTCGGGCTGTGCGGGATAGCCGGGCGCCGGGCGTATGCCGCGATACTGCTCGGCAATCAACTGTTCGTTGCTGAGCGCTTCGTCGGGCGCATAGCCCCAGAACTCCCGGCGCACGCGCTGGTGCAGACGCTCGGCGAATGCCTCGGCAAGGCGGTCGGCCAGCGACTTCGCCAGGATGGCCGAATAATCGTCATTGGCGCGCTTGAAGCGCTCGGCGACGTCCTCCTCCCCGAGGCCGGCGGTGACAACGAAAGCGCCGATATAGTCCGCGATCCCGCTCGCACGCGGGGCGATGAAATCCGCGAGCGCGCGATTGGCGCGACCCTCGCGCTTGGAAAGCTGCTGGCGCAGCGTATGCAGCGTCGCCATAGGCACGCTGCGGCTTTCGTCGGCATAGAGCAGAATGTCGTCGTCGAGCGCGTTGGCCGGCCAGAATCCGAGCACCGCGTGCGCGCTGAACCAGCGGCCCGCCACGATGCGGTCGAGCATGGCGCGGGCGTCGTCATAGAGGGAGCGTGCGGCTGCGCCGACTCGCGCGTCGTCGAGGATGGCGGGGAACTTCCCCGTGAGCTCCCAGGCGGCGAAGAAAGGCGTCCAGTCGATGAAGTCGATCAACTCGACGAGCGGATAGTCGCGCAGCAGCTTGACGCCGGTGAAGGTCGGCCGCGGCGGCACATAGGCGCCCGACCAGTCCAGCTTGAGCGCGTTGGCGCGGGCGGCCGAGAGCGGCAACCGCGCCTTGTCCTCCTGCGCACGCGCGTGAGCGGTGGCGATGCGCGCGTATTCCTGGCGTATTTCGGCGACGTAGCGCGCGCGTCCTTCCGGCGACATCAGCGCCTGCGCCACGCCGACCGCGCGGCTGGCGTCGGTGACGTAGATGGCCTGCCCGCGGCGATAGTTCGGATGGATCTTCACCGCCGTGTGCACGCGGCTCGTGGTGGCGCCGCCGATGAGCAACGGGAGGTCGAAGCCCTGCCGCTCCATCTCGGCCGCGACGTGGCACATCTCGTCGAGCGAAGGCGTGATCAGGCCCGAAAGGCCGACGATGTCGGCCTTCTCCGCCCGCGCGCGTTCGAGGATCTTCTCCGCCGGCACCATCACGCCGAGATCAATCACCTGGTAGTTGTTGCACTGAAGCACGACGCCGACGATGTTCTTGCCGATGTCGTGCACGTCGCCCTTGACCGTGGCCATCACGATCTTGCCGTTCGTGCCGCCGTGCGCGCGACCGTCCCTTTCCTGCTCCATGTAAGGCAGGAGGCAGGCCACCGCCTGCTTCATCACCCGCGCCGATTTCACCACCTGCGGGAGGAACATCCTGCCCGAACCGAACAGATCGCCGACGGTGTTCATGCCGTCCATCAGCGGACCTTCGATGACATCGAGCGGACGCTGCGCCTTGAGCCGCGCCTCCTCCACGTCGGCGGCGATGAAGTCGCTTATCCCGTGCACCAGCGCATGCGCCAGGCGCTTCTCGACCGGCGCGTTGCGCCAGGCGAGATCGGCGGCCTTGGCGGCCTGTCCGTCACCGCGGAACCGGTCGGCGAGCGCCAGCAGGCGCTCGGAGGCGTCGGGCCTGCGATTGAGCACGACATCCTCGCAGGCCTCGCGCAATTCGGGATCGAGGTCGTCATAGACCGCGATCTGCCCCGCATTGACGATGCCCATGTCCATGCCGGCGCGAATGGCGTGATAAAGGAACACCGAGTGCATGGCCTGCCGCACGCGCTCATTGCCGCGGAAGGAAAACGACAGGTTCGAGACTCCGCCGGAGACATGCGCGCCCGGCAGGTTCCTCTTGATCCAGCGCGCCGCCTCGATGAAGGCGCGGCCGTAGTCGTCGTGCTCGGCCATGCCGGTCGCCACGGCAAAAATGTTGGGATCGAAGATGATGTCTTCCGGAGGGAAGCCGACCTTCCCGACCAGAATGTCATAGGCGCGCCTGGCGATGGCGCATTTGCGCTCGAAGGTGTCGGCCTGTCCGGCCTCGTCGAACGCCATGACCACCACGGCGGCGCCGTGGCGGCGCACCGTCCGCGCGCGCGCGATGAAGGCCTCCTCTCCTTCCTTGAGCGAGATCGAATTGACGACCGACTTGCCCTGGAGGCATTTCAGCCCGGCCTCGATCACCGAGAATTTCGAGGAGTCCACCATCACCGGAACGCGGGCGATCTCCGGCTCGGCGGCGATCAGATTGAGGAAGGTGGTCATCGCCCGCTCGGCATCGAGCAGACCCTCGTCCATGTTGACGTCGATGACCTGCGCGCCGTTCTCGACCTGCTCGCGCGCCACGGCAAGCGCGCCGGCGTAATCGCCCGCCGTGATCAGCTTGCGAAACTTGGCCGAACCGGTGACGTTGGTGCGCTCGCCCACATTGACGAAGGGGATCTCCGGCGTGAGCGCGAAGGCCTCGAGACCGGACAGACGCAGCCGCCGCGGCTGCTCGGGAACGACGCGCGGTCTCTTTCCCGCCACCGCTCTGGCGATGGCGGCAATGTGCTCGGGCGTGGTGCCGCAGCAGCCGCCGACGACGTTGACGAGTCCGTCGGCGGCGAACTCGCCGAGGAGCGCGGCCATATAGTCGGGGCTCTCGTCATAGCCGCCGAATGCGTTGGGCAGACCGGCATTCGGATAGGCGCAGACGAAGGTGTCCGCGATGCGGCTCAGCTCCTCGATATGCGTGCGCATGTCCCGGGCGCCGAGCGCGCAGTTGAGCCCGATGGTGATCGGCGCGGCGTGGCGCACCGAGGTCCAGAATGCCGCCGGCGTCTGTCCCGACAGCAGCCGGCCCGAGCGGTCCGTGATGGTGCCGGAGATCATGATCGGCACGTCGAGGGCGCGCGCCTCGCACAGCTCCAGGATCGCGTAGATGGCCGCCTTGGCGTTGAGCGTGTCGAAAACCGTCTCGATCAGGAACAGGTCGGCGCCCCCGTCGAGCAACCCCCGCGCCTGCTCGCCATAGGCCTCGCGCAGCTGATCGAAGGTGACCGTGCGCAGGCCGGGATTGGACACGTCCGGGGAGATGGACGCGGTGCGGTTGGTGGGACCCAGCGCGCCGGCCACGAAGCGCCGCCGTCCGTCCTCCCGTTCGGCAAGTGCCGCGGCCTCGCGCGCAAGCCGCGCGCCCGCGAGGTTGAGCTCATAGGCGATGCCTTCCATCCCGTAATCGGCCTGCGCGATCGCGGTCGCGGAAAAGGTGTTGGTCGAGACGATGTCGGCGCCGGCCCGGAAATAGGCGAGGTGAATGTCCCGTATGGCCTGCGGTCGGCTGAGATTGAGCAGGTCGTTGTTGCCGCGCACTTCGCGGTTCCAGGCGTCGAAGCGCGCGCCGCGAAATCCCTCCTCGTCGAGCTTGAGCGCCTGGATCATCGTGCCCATGGCGCCGTCGAGCACCATGATGCGCTGCCGCAGGATCTCGGTCAGGATGGCGCGGATACCGTGCGCGGACATGGGGGGACTCGCCGCTGGTTGCATGCCGTTGCCGCGCCTAGGGCGGAGCCGCGTGCGCGATGCCGCTGCCGACCGGTCGCCGCATCACGCCGCCTCGGGCAGGGCCGGCCGCAGACCGAGCAAATGGCAGATCGCATAGACGAGGTCGGCGCGGTTCATGGTGTAGAAGTGGAACGTCGTGACGCCGCGGTCGACGAGATCGAAGACCTGCTCGGCGGCGACGGCCGCGGCGATCAGCTTGCGCGTGGCCGGATCGTCGTCGAGTCCCTGGAAACGCTCGGCGAGCCAGGCCGGCACCGAGGCGCCGCAGCGGGCGGCGAAACCGATCATCGCCTTGAAGTTCTGCACCGGCAGGATGCCGGGCACGATCGGAATATCGATGCCGCGTGCGCGGACGCGGTCGAGATAGCGGAAGTAAAGGTCGTTCTCGAAGAAGAACTGCGTGATGGCGCGCCTCGCCCCGGCATCCACCTTGGCTTTGAGCATGTCGATATCGGCCTCGACCGTCGGCGAGTCGGGATGTTTCTCGGGATAGGCCGACACGGTGATCTCGAAATCGCCGCGCCGGCGAATGCCGGCGACGAGGTCGGCGGCATTGCGGTAGCCCTCGGGATGCGGGACGAAGCGCGCGCCCGGTCCTTGCGGCGGATCGCCGCGCAGCGCCACGATGTGGCGCACGCCGGCGCGGGCGTAATTGTCGACGATGGCATCGATCTCCGCGCGCGTCGCCGCGACGCAGGTCAGATGCGCGGCCGGCGTCAGCGGCGTTTCGGCGAGGATGCGTTTCACCGTGGCGTGGGTGCGTTCGCGCGTCGATCCGCCCGCCCCGTAGGTGACGGAAACGAAATCGGGGGCGAGCGGCTTCAATCGCTCGATCGACTCCCACAAGGTCTTCTCCATCTCCTCGGTCGCAGGCGGGAAGAACTCGAAGGACACCCGGATGCGGCGATGGCCGCCCGCGAGACGGCTGGCGCGCGGTCGTGTCGTCATCAGGCCACCTCGCGCGATGAGGACACGGCCATCAGCGCGCGCGCGTCGCGCGCCAGCCACAGCGAGACCGCGATCTTGCCCTCGGATTGCGGCTCGGGTTGCAGGCTGCGATGCATCAGCGGCTCGAGCCCCGCCGCGCTCATCCATTGCGTGACCGTCTCCTTGGCGAATCCGAGTCGCCTGTGCGCGTATTGCTCGCGCAGGAACTCCTGCTCATGCGGGGCGAAGTCGACCACCAGCAGATGTCCGCCGGGGCGCAGCACGCGCGCGGCCTCGCGGATGGCGCGCGCGCCGTCGTCCAGGAAGTGCAGCACCTGATGCAGGATGACGGCATCGAAGCAGTCATTGGGGAGCGGCAGGTCATAGATGTCGCCCTGCCGCACGCTGCAGTTGCGCAGGCCGGCGCGCTCGAGGCGGTCGCGCGCGAGCAGCAGCATGTCGAGCGACAGATCGATTCCGAGCCCGCGCTCGATCTCGGCCCCGAACAGCTCCAGCATGCGGCCGGTCCCGGTGCCGAGATCGAGCAGCGAGCGGAAGGGCTTGCCGGCGAGCGCCTGGCGGATCGCGGCCTCCACGGCCTCATCGGCGACGTGCAGCTTCCGGATCCGGTCCCACTCGGCGGCATGCGCGCGGAAATAGGCCTGCGCCGCGGCCGCCCGCGCGGCCCGCACCGAGGCGAGACGCGCGCGGTCGCGGGCAATGACCGGATCGGCCGGATCGAGCCGATCGAGCAGCGCGCGGGCGACCGCCGCCCCGCCGCCGTGCTCCGCCAGACGGAAGAAGGCCCAGGTGCCTTCCCGATGGCGATCGACCAGCCCGGCCTCCGCGAGCAGTTTGAGGTGACGCGAGATGCGCGGCTGCGACTGGCGCAGGATGTCGGTGAGATCCGTCACGGTGAGCTCGGCCTCGGCGAGCAGTGCCAGCATGCGCAGGCGCGTCTCCTCGCCGGCCGCCTTGAGCGCCGCGTTGAGGGCGTCGAAGCCGAGTGCGCGATCGGTCATCCGGGCCTCGAATTGATGGGCTATTTCCCACTACATAAAGATATCTTTATACGTTTATCGCGCCGTCCGCAAGGCCCTGCTGCCCACCGGCCGCCCTTTCCGGCGACCGCGGCGGCACCCGCGCGGGACGCCTGCGGCGCGATCGGCGGGCATTGCCTCGGGGCCGCACGCGGGCAAGAGTCGGCCAAGCCCGCCGCGCGCGGCGCAAGATCGGAAAATGAATCGTTCCCGCCGATCGGAACGCCGCGCGGCCGCGCCGCCGGCGCCGGGAGAAAGCCTCGCCGGATCCGCCGCAGGGCCGTATCAGGAGGGTGCCAGTCGGAGGTGCGGATGGACGCAGCGGAATTCGGTCAGCGTGCGGGCGAGGTCGCGATCGACCTGCCGGAACGGCCGGATGCCGGCGTCTATTTCATCGGCCGCATCCGCACGCCGTGGCAGCACCGTCGCGACTGTCCGAAGAATGCGCGCGAGTCCACGGCGCTGTGCAAGGTCGAGCTCGACCCGCGCTTCGTCCCGGCGTTGCAGGACGTCGAGACCTGCTCGCATCTCGTCCTGCTGTATTGGATGGATCGCGCCCCGCGCAACCTCGTCCTCCAGGTGCCGAGCCATTACAATGTCGCGCGCGGCACCTTCGCACTGCGCTCGCCCGCCCGTCCCAATCCGATCGCCATGAGCGTGGTGCGGCTGCACAAGGTCGAGAACGGCGCGCTCTCGGTCTCGGGTCTCGACTGCCTCGACAACACGCCGCTGCTCGACATCAAACCCTATTTCGCGTCGACCGACAGCGTTCCCGAGGCGGTCGTCGGCTGGCACGCGCGCGACGGCCGCCGCGGCTGAGACGCACCGCCTCGACGCCCGCAAGCATCGGCATCGGCGCCGCCGGCAGGGGGTGCCGCAACGCCGTGAAACTCCCGAAAAGCCGTTTTGTTCCAGCCGTTTACGCGCTTTTGAGCGGGAACCTTTGAACCCTCCCCGTGCTTTTTCCGACAGACGGAGGTCAGGGGATGGCAATGAGGGCTGTCATGGCGCGTAGTTCTCTCGCGACGTCGGTCATGGTCGTGGCGACCTGCCTCTGGTATGGCGCCGCGCAGGCTCAGTCCTTCGGTTTTTCCCAGCCGCTGCAGGATCGCTCGGCCGCACCGGGCGTCGCCGCCGAGACGGGCGAGGAGGACGCCGCGCTCGATCCGCGGCTGCGGCGGCAGGTCGTCGCCTATCCGACGGACGAGGCGCCCGGCACGATCATCATCGATACGCCGCACACCTACCTCTATTTCGTGCTCGGCAATGGGCGGGCGATCCGCTACGGCATCGGCGTCGGCCGCGAAGGATTCACCTGGTCGGGGGTGAAGACGGTCACCCGCAAGGCCGAATGGCCCGACTGGATTCCGCCGCAGGAGATGATCGCGCGCCAGCCTTACCTGCCGCGTTTCGTCGCCGGCGGCCCCGGCAATCCGCTCGGCGCACGCGCACTCTATCTCGGCGGCACCGCCTATCGGATCCACGGCACCAATGATCCGAGCACCATCGGCAAGCACGTATCGAGTGGGTGCATCCGCCTCACCAATGAGGACGTGATCGATCTCTACGAGCGCGTGCGCATCGGCGCCAAGGTCGTCGTCCTGCCGCAGGTCGGCGCGCCGACGCGCGCGGCAAGCGCGGCGAGGCCGAGCGCACGCGGCGGCGAGCGCATGAGCTTCAACGCCGGCAGCCTGCCCGCGCTCTATTGACCGGCCCGCGCCGCAACGCGCCTTTCGCCGCGCGACGGGGACGCCATCCCTCCGCGACACTCCGGCGGGCCCATCCCCGTCGCGACCGCCGACCGATTTGCTGCTATAGGGCGCCGTATCGAGTTCAGACGGGAGCGGCGCGATGCGCATCGCGGTCATGGCGGCCGGCGCGGTCGGCGGATATTTCGGGGCTCGCCTTCAGGCGGCGGGCCATGACGTCTTCTACATCGCCCGCGGCGCGCATCTCGAGGCGATCAGGCGCAACGGCCTGACGGTCGCGAGCGTCCACGGCGATCTCCACCTGCCGCGCGTCCGCGTGACCGACGATCCCGCCGAGGTGGGCGCCGTCGACGTCGTCCTCTTCGCCGTCAAGCTGTGGGATACGGAAACGGCGGCCTCGGCGGCGCGACCGTTGCTGGGCCCGGCGACGCGCCTGATCACGCTCCAGAACGGCGTGGACAGCGTCGAACGCATCGCCGCGGTGCTGGGAGCCGAGCATACCGTGGGCGGGACCGCCTATATCGCAACCGTGATCGCCTCCCCCGGCGTGATCCAGCATACCAGCAGCTTCGCCACGTTGCGCTTCGGCCGCGTCGACCGGCAAGGGGACGAGACGCTCGCCGCCTTCGTCGCCGCCGCCAAGGCCGCCCGGCTCGACGTCGATCTTTCCGCCGACATCGAACGCGAGATCTGGCACAAGTTCATCTTTCTGACCGCGATGGCAGGCGCGACAGCGGCCCTGCGTTCGCCGATCGGACCCATCCGCGACGATCCCGAGTTGCGCACCTTCTTCCGCACGCTGATGCAGGAAGCATTTGCCGTGGGCAGGGCCAAGGGCATCGCCCTCGACCCGTCCTACGTCGACGAGCGCATGGAATTCCTGATGACCAGGGTCGAACCGGGCATGAAGGCCTCGATGGCGCACGACCTGGAACGCGGCAACCGCCTCGAGCTCGATTGGCTCACCGGCAAGGTGCGCGCGCTCGGTCGCGCGTCCGGCATCCCGACGCCGGCGAGCGATGCGGTCTATACCGTCCTCAAGCTGCACCGCCTGGGACGGCGATGAGCGGCGTCGCCCCTCAGCCGAACAGCAGCGGCAGATAGCCGTAGGCGAAAAGAAGCGCGACGGCCGCGATCACGATCCACGCGATCACGCCGCCGATTCTGTCCTGACCCGGATCGATCTTGCGCACCGTCACGGCCTGCCCTCGCGTCCCTCCGCCCAGACCCCGGTGTGACGAGACGCCGCAGGCGCGCATGGCACCGCAGCGTCACCGGCCCCGGTCGAGCGGCGAGCGGGAACAGAATGCCGGCCGCCATGACCGGCGCATTTGTCCGGATTATTAATTCGTATTAAGGAAGCCGCGGACGCCTGAGGCCCGATCCCATGGACGCCGCCTGCCGCAACGATCTCGACCGGCATCCCTTCGTCGCGCGGCTGACGCGCTATGTCGCGCTGTCCGCCGATGACCTCAAGGCGCTTGATGCCATCATCGACGGCGAGATCACCATCCGCAAACGTCGCGATCTCGTGGTCGACGGCTACGAGTACCGCAAGCTCTGCTTCGTCCGCGAGGGCTATGCGGTGCGCTACAAGCTCCTGCGCAACGGCAGACGGCAGATCCTCAACGTCATCCTGCCGGGCGACATCGTCGGCATGCCGAGCAGCTTCTATGATCGCGCGGTCTATTCGGTGATGACCATTTCCGACCTGCGCATGACGGTGTGTCTGCTCGACGCCTATGTGCAGCTCTGCTACCAGCGGCCGCAATTCGCGCTGGCGCTTTCCTGGATCGCCGTGCAGGAGTCCACCACGCACGCCGAGCATATCATCAATGTCGGCCGCCGCACGCCGATCGAACGGCTGTCGCATTTCCTGCTTGAGTTGCACGCGCGCCTGCGCGCCGTCGGCTACGCCGAGGAAAAACGCTTCACCATGCCGTTCTCGCAGGAGGTGATGGCCGACGTGCTGGGCCTGAGCGTGCCGCATCTCAACCGCATGATGCAGCAGCTGCGCGCCGAGAAGCTGATCGTCGACGAGGAGCGGCAGATCGAGCTCATCGATCCGGAAGCAATGCAGGCACTCGCACATTTCCAGCCCCTTGCGCTGACGCCGATTCCGCAGGCGATGAAAACCGACCAACCCGCCTGCGGCGCGACGCGCGATTGACGCAGGATTGGCTCCGGATCGAATCGCGATGGCTCGCCGCCCATCGGCGCGGCGCGACCCGTCCGGAAACAGCGGTGCCTGCGCATGGTCCTGCGCGCGCGGCGCCGCCCACGCGCGGCGTGTGGATTCGGTCAAATTGACCCGTCATTGGAACGCGTTGCGAGCGCGACGAAGCAATCAGAGCAATCCAGATTCGGACAGGCTTGCTCAGGACGCTTCGTCGCCCTGCGGAGCGCCCCGCCCGGACGG
>Ga0209810_1002971_pt1 | contig 18791 bp, 12 predicted proteins | sample Coa_R1_7_FD_187159 | JGI IMG/M metagenome (GOLD analysis project Ga0209810, IMG submission 187159) | Surface soil microbial communities from Centralia Pennsylvania, which are recovering from an underground coalmine fire - Coalmine... | ecosystem: Environmental > Terrestrial > Soil > Unclassified...
TCTTCGAACTTCTTTTCGAGCAGTTCGGCCTTGGATTTTTCTTCTTCGGCGCTCTTTTGAAACAAGGCCTCGCGCCGAGCCCTTTCCTGTTCAAGCAATTGCGCAGAATGGCCTATGTCCGGGACCGCGGTTTTTCTGGGCGGCTGCCCGTGCCAGATCACTTTGCGCAGCAAAACGTCGATTTTCAGGCGCGCTCCGCAGCACGGGCAGTCGACTTCCAGCGCATCTTGCCCGCCTCGGTTGGAAGCCATAATAAAATGCTACGCCGCAGCGCGAATGAAGTCAAACCCGGAAGGGGTCAGCGTCGTGCGCGAGGCCTTTCTTCAGGCTACCCAGTCGATGTTGATATTGCCGGAGACCGTACTGACGTCCAGCAGGAATCCGCCGCTTACTGCCTTCCCGTTAATTTCGCGCTTGCTGATGGCCCCCTGGAGTGTTAATGGACGGTTGGTGGAGATGCTTCCTGAAACCGTGTGCGCGTGCAAGTCGAAGCCCAGATTGGGAGGGACACGAACGGAAACGTTGCCGGACACAGTTTCCAGGTACCACGGAGATTGCCCGCCGCCCTCCGCGGTAATCGACCCGCTTGCGGTCTTGGCCTGGACCAACCCCCGCACCTTTTTCAGCACGATATTTCCTGATGCGGTGTTGACGTGCACGTCGCCAGCGCCGGCCTCCTCAATGGTCACTTCGCCGCTGCCGGTCGATGCCCTAACGTTTCCGCTGACCCCGGTTGCATGGATTCCCCCGCTGCCCGTTGTCGCCCGCACGTCTTTCGCTATCGAGACCAGCACAACCTGCCCGGAACCCGTTGACGCCTGAACACTGCTCGCGATGTTTGACGCCTTGATGTCCCCGGAACCGACGGACGCTTCAAGCGGGCCTGAAATTCCGTCAATGGTCTGGTTCCCTGATCCGGTTTTCGAAGTGAGCTTTGTAGTTGGTGGGACCACAAGGTCGTAGCTTATCGTCAGGTTGCGCTGCATATGTGAATCGCCGGCTTTTCCGATCCTGATGACATTCCCGTTCTGTTCGATGGGAGGATGCGACTCGATATAGCTTACCCTTTTCCGGGCCTCGTCTTCGGAGAACAGCCCTCCCCACGCCCGGATGGTTCCTCGGACTTCGACTTTTGATGCGTCGCCGGTCCGCACAGTAACAGTGCCCGCACCCGTCTGCACTGTAAGGTCCACAGGGCCCGTTACCTGAAGAGTCCGTTCGAATCGCCCCTCCGCCGCTGCCGCCGCGGTTGAAAACGCCAGAAATGTTGCCGCCAGTGCCATCAAATACTTTGATTTTAACTTGGGTTCCCCGGTCGTCATGGTTTTTTCTCCTTGTCGGAGGAGATTCCGGGACAGCCTCCCGGAGGCAGGAACGCCTATTCAACATTACGTGCCGGCAGGGGATAATGTTCTCTGGAATTCATACCTGGCTTAAACCGAATTTCCAGTGGCCTTTCAGCACATCCGTTTTCGACCGGTCAGGGCCGGAAAATCCCGCATTCGCGAATCAGCGCACTACGGAAAATTCCATTCTATTTTCCACGGCGTCAACGCGGTCGAGGCGGACACGGATTCGATCACCCAGATGGTAAGCTTTCCGGCTATGAAAGCCCACTACGGCACGAAGGCTCTCCCGGTAAACGTAGCGATCGTCTTCCAGGGTCTCGAGCGGCACAAATCCTTCGACAAACAGGTCAATCAGCTCCACGAAAAATCCGTGTTTGGTAAGCGAAATAATCAATGCGTCGAATTCGTCGCCAAGGTGCTGGGCCATAAATGCGGATTTCTTCAGGTCAAGCAGTTCGCGCTCGGCGTCCTGCGCGCGCCGCTCAGATTCGGAGGTCTCAATCGCAATCGCCTGCAACTCTTCGGGGCTGACGGGCGGTTGAAGCGCCGGACGGTGCGATGTCGCGCGGCGGGAAATCGTTTCGGCCGTCATCCATTTCCCGCCGCCATCCCCTCCGTGGCCAGGCTTCTCCTGATGAAGCACGGCTTTCAGGATGCGATGGACAATCAGGTCCGGATACCGACGGATAGGCGAGGTGAAGTGCGTGTAGGTTTTCGTGGCCAGCGCAAAGTGGCCAAGATTCTCTTCCGAGTAGCGCGCCTGTTTCAGCGAGCGCAGCATAAGGTAGGAAAGTATGCGCTCCTCAGGCTTGCCTTCAATGCGCCGTGTCAGGTTCTGGTAATGCCGGGGCGTGATCTCCAGTTCGATTTTTTCCAGTTGCTCGTGGAGCCTGGGATGCCGGTCACGCTCGTCCCGTCCGCGAATTCGCAGACCCTGCCGCGCAGGCAGTTTGATCCCCAGTGAATAACCAAATGTAGAGGCAATTTCCTCGAACTCGAGGACCTTTTTCGGGTCCGGCTTTTCGTGGACGCGGTAGAGCGACGGCACGCCCTGGCGCTCAAGGTAACCCGCTACCGTTTCGTTGGCGGCCAGCATGAATTCTTCGATGATCCTGTGCGCGATATTTCGCTCCGAGCGCGTGACGCCGATCATGCGCCCCGTTTCGTCAAACATGATTTCGGGTTCGGGCAGGTCAAAATCGATCGAGCCGCGCTCCCGGCGGCGCCTGATCAGTATCAGCGCCAGTTCTTCCATCAGCTTGAAGTTCGGCACAAGCGCGCCGTATTCCCGGCACGCGCCGGGCTCTCCGACCAGAATGTCGCGGACGGCTGTGTAGGTCATCCGTTCCGCGCTGTGGATGATGCCGGGCGTAAGTTCGTACCGCACAATGTGGCCTTGCCGGTCGATTTCCATCAGCGCTGACATCACCAGGCGGTCCACGTAGGGATTCAGGCTGCAAATGCCGTTTGAGAGTTCGAGCGGAAGCATGGGAACGGCGCGATCAGGAAAATAGACGGAGTTGCCGCGCAGCCGGGCCTCACGATCGAGGGCCGTTCCGGGCTGGACGTAATGCGCGACGTCAGCGATGTGAACATGCAACAGGTAATGCCCGTTGTCCAGCCGTTCAACGTACACGGCATCGTCAAAGTCTTTGGCCGTTTCACCGTCGATAGTCACGATGGGAAGCGAGCGGAAATCGCGCCGTCCCCGGTGTTCAGCTTCGGATATGAATTGCGGTGCATCCTCGGCCTCCGCCAGCACGTCTTCCGGAAAGCGGTGCGGAAGGTGGTGCTTGCGGATCATGATCTCCACATCCACGCCGAAGTCGTCACGCCGGCCGAGGATCTCGATGACGCGTCCGCGTGGTTGCGCGCCGGGCCTGGGAAATTCCGTTAATTCGACATCAACGACCATGCCAGCCAGTTCGCGGACGTCGGCCTCCTGCCGTGCGCGGCGTTTCCGCTTGCCTTCGGACTCTCCGCCAAACTGCCGGTGGCGGGCGCGCTCTTCCGGAGGCCATTCACGGCCGCTGGGAATGAGTATCTCGTGGGGGATTCGGCGGTCGAATGGCACAACGTAATTTCCACGCGTGCCAATTCGAAACTCGCCCACCACGGTTTTCTGGGCGTGTTCCACCACCCTGAGGATCCGCCCTTCAACGCGTGAACTGGGTTTCTCCCCGCGGCCGAATCGCGCGCGCCAGTCCGGGCGTGATCGGACCACCTGCACTTCAACGCGGTCGCCATGCAACGCCGGCCCCATGGCTCCGGGTGGGATGAATATGTCCTGGTCCGTTCCTTCAAGGGGCTTGTCGGGCACGACAAACCCGTACCCGTCGCGATGCCCCACAAGCCGTCCTGTCACGATGTTGCTTGCGGCAGGTCTGGGCGACGCCGCCGGTACTCGGCGTTCTTGAGGCCGCCCGTGCCGGACGGGCTGGCGCTGAGCCTCCGCGGGGCGGCCGCGTGGTTCCCGCCCGGAAGCTTCCCTCCTGGTTTCGGGCTCCAGCGACAAGGTGAAATGGCTCTTTTTCGATTCCCAAATCTTGCGGGTTTTTGAAAGGTCCCGCAACACGGTCCTCAGATCGCGGGCCTGGCTGGAACGCAACCCGAGCGCGCGTACAAGTTCGCGAATGCGAAAAGTCTTCTCAGGCTGTCTTCGGAAAACTTCAAGAACTTCATTGTGGGTAGGAGTTGTGCGCATCCTGTGCATAGCTTAACACTTGCTGGACTCGCAGCGCTGGGTTTATCAGCGACGATACGCGTAGCCACGGCAGCGCCTTTCCTGCCGTGGGTATTTTGTTTGTCGAACCGTCCACCGCACGACAACGGTGCCGTGGTTACCTGACCGCCGATTTCGTGTAGCCACGGCAGCGCCTTTCCTGCCGTGTGTATTTTGTTTGTCGAACAACCCACGGCACAACGACGGTGCCGTGGCTACCCGCACGCTTATCTTGGAGTGCGGCCGCGAAGCTGCCGCCTTGAGCAAGGCCGTTGAGGTAGCGATGATGAACGGGTAGCCGCGGCAGCGATTCTATGCCGTGGACATGCTTTGTCATTCGTCAGAGTTCCCAGGCACAAACCCGGTGCCGTGGCTACCCGCTGCGACCCGGCTACGCGGTAATTGTTCTCTTCGCAGCATTCCACACGGCGGCGGTGCGATTGAAGTAGGAGTAATTCGCCATGTGGCAGCCGATGGAGGTGTTGTTGCCAAAGACGGCGTCTTCCACAGAAGGCTTGCGCGTCCGCACCGACTCAAAGAAATTCCACAAATGGTTCTGGAATTCACTGTACCCCGGTGGATACTCGTACGTTGCGCCTGTCTCGACGGGTTTCGACGTTCCCATTTTCGGATCGTTCTTCCTGTGCCATTCCGCCTCGTAGGCGCTTCTCATCTTCTGCGGATAACTCGAGATGTAGTAGCACGGATCATGGTCTTTGCCGTCCTGCGGCGTTATGGTCAGGTGGTCTCCGTCGTTGGTGACTTCGATGGTTCCTCGCGTGCCGAGGAAGCGTGTCACCTCCGTCTGATCGGTCATCAGCGTCATCAGCACGGCCACGCGCAGGTTGGGATACTCATAGATCGTGGTCATCAAGTCGGGAAAGTCGCGCCCATCTTTCCAGTAGAACAGCCCGCCATAACTCTGCGCGCGCTGGGGCGGCGAATCGATTCCCATCACGTAGTGAATGCCCGTCAGCGTGTGGACATAAAGGTCGCCCGGCAAGCCTTCGCCGTAGTCCTGATAGGCGCGCCAGCGCGCAAAGCGGACGGGATCAAACGGTCGCTTCGGCGCATCACCCAGCCACTTGTCCCAGTCAAGGTTTTCCGGAGAAAGGTCCGGCGGAGGCGGATACACCCACGCGCCGCAGGGAGAATTGCGTCCCAGGATGCCTTCCACAAAGAACACATCGCCGATGGCGCCCTGCGCGATCAGTTCCTTCGCTCGAGCGAAGTTGATGGAACTCCGCCGCTGGCTCCCGATCTGCACGATGCGATTGTTCTTCTGGGCCGCCTCGATAATCTCAAATCCTTCTTCCACTCTGTGCGTCATGGGCTTTTCGCAATAGACGTCCTTGCCGGCGTTGCAGGCGTCCACGATGATCCTGGCGTGCCAGTGATCGGGAACGGCCACAACAACGCAATCGATCTCCTTGTTGTCAAGCAGTTCCTCATAGTGACGGGTCGTGGGAACGGTCTTGCCCGTCGCGCCGCTGATAATTTCGTTTGCCAGCGTGTGCCGCCCGTCATAGAGGTCGCACGCCGCCGCGCATTCGACGCCAGGAAGGCCGATCGAAGTTGCCAACACGCCAGAGCCTTCCATCCCGATGCCGATCATGCCAAAGCGCACGCGGTCACTGGATGAAACCTGTGGCGGCACGCCCGCTCCGCCCGCAGCCAGCCATTCGGGTGGCACGCCAAACGCCATGCCGGCCCCCGCTGAAGTTCGAATAAATTCCCGGCGTGAAAAACGGTTCTTTGCCATGAATGACTTCTCCTTCGCGTTTCTCGTTTTGGGATAAACGTGGTTGATTTGCGATCTCCGGTGCGGGCCGCTTTTACTCGATACAGTTTTCCATGACGCGCTTCTCACGGCGCGCACCGGTAACCGGCTAGCATACACCCGATTGACAGCACATCGTACCAGCGGGTTTACCCCGCCATGGGGGTGACATGAATTCCCCGCGGGTTTCGCGTGGATTCACGATCAGGCAACCTCAAGTCAGTAGCCACGGCAGCGATTCAATGCCGTGGGCTTGCTTTGTCGTGCATCAAAATTCCCACGGCACAAACCCGGTGCCGTGGCTACCCGCTGACCGTCGATTTCGCGTAGCCACGGCAGCGCCTTTCCTGCCGTGGGTATTTTGTTTGTCGAACCGCCCACGGCACAACGACGGTGCCGTGGCTACTCCTCCTCCTCCTGCCCCACGGCACAAACCCAGTGCCGTGGCTACGCGCTACGAATTCGATTGGGAGGGGGTTAAGGCACGGTAGAAAAATGCCGACGTATATGTTGAAAGTAGGCGTGTATCCGCCAAGCTTACGGAGAATCTCTTTACGGAAGGAACCATAATGACAGAAGCGAACCTGACAGATTTGATCACCGTGCATAAAGGGCTGAAGTTAATTGGAACGTTGGTTCTCATCGCATGCTCCGTGTGTCCCGCGTTGGCAAGCAAAAACCGCCAGCAAGACTCGCAATCTCCGGTACTGACAAACGCTGACGTTCTCAATCTGGCAAAGGCAGGGCTGGGTGATGCAGTTATCATCGACAAGATCAGAGCGTCAAATTGCCGGTTCGACACCAGCGCCGATGCTCTGGTGACTCTAAAAAGCGATGGCGTGAGCAGCGCGGTTTTAGCGGCCATGATTGAAAAGGGCAATCAGGCCGCGCCCTGTGTCATCCTGAAACGCATGGGGCCAGCAGATCAAGTCACAAGCCACCTCTACAGCTTTGGTTTAAGAGGTAAACAGTTTCAGTACGTCGAAGGTCAGCTTCCGAATGGCGTGAAATTCCACGGACGGCTCACAGACCACGATGTCCGCACCATACAGAGCCACGGGGGACGGATCGCAATTCTTAATGCTCACTACACCGAGCAAGAGCTTGGTACCGCTCGTAAAAGTTGCACAGGTAGCGCTACTCTTCCAGCCAAGAACTAAACACTGGATCGGGCGTGAAAGCCTCAGTTCCTGACGCGGCGAGGGCGAAAGCCTTCAGCGGCTCCTCCCGGTCGCGATGCCTTGCGGCTTGCGCCGGGCTGTTAAGATAATCCGCAAGCAGGTTGCGGGTAGCCATCTCTGAAAGCGCGATGCCGTGTCAAGGTGATTTTTAGAGACACCGCGCCGGGGGCAGGACGCGTGACGCGCCTGGCCCGGTGGAGCGATTTCAACTTGGCCGCCGTGTGGCACGCGGCCAGCAGCAGGCAGGTAGCAGGTAGCCACGGCAGCGACTCTATGCCGTGGGCTTGCTTTGTCGTGCGTCAAAAGGCCCACGGCACCGGGTTTGTGCCGTGGGCTTTTGGGTGTGTAAAATTGTTTCGTGTCGCGCGTCCGTCGTCTGCTCACCGCGGACCGGATCTTTTTTGTAACGGTGAATCTTCGCCGCGCGCTGGCTCCTCTCGCCGACGACGAATTCCGGCTTGTCGCAACGGCCATGAACGAATCGAGGCCGCGGCTGGATTTTCCGCTTTGCGGCTAGGTGCTGATGCCGGACCCTTGGCATGCGGTGATCTGGACGGCTTATCCGCTGACGGTTTCGCGCGTGGTGCAGCACGTCAAATGGGTTTCGGCCCGCTCCCTGAACGAGAAAAGGGACATCTCGGGGCCGGTTTGGCAGAAAGACCCACGGCACAGATCCGGTGCCGTGGCTACGCGCTTGGAGTGCGGCCGCGAAGCTGCCGCCTTGAGCAAGGCCGTTGCGGCGGCGATGATGAACGGGTAGAGTAGCCACGGCAGCGATTCAATGCCGTGGGCTTGCTTTGTCGTGCATCAAAATTCCCACGGCACAAACCCGGTGCCGTGGCTACGCGCTGGATCCTGATCCGGGCGGCGATGTGATTTCGCACGCAAAACGCGTCCCGAACAGCACAGGCCACGGCGCCTCTACTGAGCTACATACTTCGCAATTTCCAGCCGCCCGGACTTGTCAGACCGCAGAAACAGCAACTCATCCTCGGGATCCATACAGGCCGGAATGCCGGCTTTGGACGGTGCGTCGTACGTCTCGATAATTTTGCCGGTCTGAGGATCAACCAACGCAAAAGCGCTGCCAATTTGCGGGTTGCGGGGCCCAGTCGGCGCCTGCGAGAACTCTACGAATAGCCTCCCCTCATTCGTAGGGCTTACCTGCATCGGCCACATGTCGGGCTTGGGCGGCCTGACGAGATGCTCGCCCACAACCCTGCCGTCGGAGGAGATGGCATAGAGGCGGGCCGGGCTTCCCGCGCGGAGCAGGTAGATATTGCCGTCCAGACTGCCCGCCATCAGGCTCCCGATGATCTCCGGTGCCCATAGGCTTCCGGGCTTGAGCTCTCTCGGGTGATTCGTCGCTTTTCCGGGCCCCTGAGTCCCATAGGGCTTGCCACTCTTCACCACCATCGGCTTTGGCATGCCTTCCGGCGGAGCCACGTCATTCGGCAGCACGACGGGTCCTATGTAGCTGCCACCGCGGCCGAAGATTCCCGTAAAAGGTCTGGAACCACTTTTTCCCTCTGCTTCGACATCCTCGATCCCCGTTATCAGGAAGTTCCCATCGAGGAAAGCTGCAAATTTGTAGGCATATAAGTGCGCACCAGAGGGCGGCTCAATTTTGATGACGGAATCCACTGAGCCATCGTGGTTGTATTTGACAACAAGATTAACCGGGAAGCGCGGAGGCCTGCAACCATCCTTGTAAGGGCAGGCCTGCACCAGGCTGTAGACGTCGCCGCGCGGGCTGACGTAAAAACCCATATGATTGTGCGACGTGTAGTCTAGCAATGGAGGGTACTCGAAGACCGTCGTACCATGGGAATCAATCGAAAGCTTCGTGAGCGGGGGGCGGTTGCCCGTGTGAATCCCCTCAATGGCAAGCTGTATGTCTGGAGATGAATTGAAGTAGGCGTTGCCATTGGCATCACACTGAACACCGCTTTCGACCACCCCAGGTCCCGCGATGTTGAACTCCACCGTCCCTGCCGGTTGCAATTCCTGCGCCGGCAGAGGCTCGGTTTGGACCTCGGTCCGTTTTTCCGGTCTTGCTTCTTGTCCTCGGGCGCTCGAGCTTCCCACCGCGAGGGAAATAGCCATGAGGACCAGCATAAAGATGACAACTAACCGCTCTCGAAGAACCATGACTTTTCACCTCCTTCTTCCGGCTGCAACGCCGCGGCGCTGCTCAGCGTGGAACATCTTTTCAAAGACCTACCACGAAGGCAGGGCCCTTATCCGCCCGCGCTTATCTCGGTGAGCGCGTAGTTCCCGTCACAGCCACGGACATAGGCATAGAGCGGCGGCTGGTACTCGGCTGGCCGGATCGGCTTCGCCAGGGATGCAAGGTAGCAGGTTCCACCCGTGAAATAGTAGCTTTCGAAAATGCCGCACCCGCAAACAACACACTCGCTCGACGCGGTTTCATTATCGTATTCGTACCCGCCGTCGCACACCGAGAATGAGCAGGAGCCCGTCGGGCAAGTAATGGTTTCCTGGACCAAATACATACAGCAGGCATATTGCCCCACAGTGCATTGAGCCTAAAGCGGAACATTTAGAGCTACTGCGGCAAGAGTGCCAACAAAAAGTTTAAAGCAGAGAGTGATCTTGGGTCTTTGGGTCTCACGGTTCACCTCCGACCGCTGAAATTAGAAATTAGCGAGGACCTTATCACCACGAAACATTCTCGTCAATACCTTTCCCCATAAGGAGGCGTAAATTTGAGTGTGTAAAAGCAGGTAGCCACGACACCGGTTTTGTGCCGTGAGAGTCTTGATGTAGGTGGCCGCGGCACCGGGTTTGTGCCGTGGGAATCTTGATGCACGACAAACCAAGCCCACGGCATAGAATCGCTGCCGTGGCACCCTGTATCGTCGCGTCAGGGGCCTCGGAGTGCGGGAACGCCTGCCCCCGCCTTCGTTAAGGCGGCGGCTTCGCTACCGCACTCCAAGATGCGCACCAGCAAGACGCTGCTCTTTTGCATAATTGCCTTTGTGAGCTTTTTGGCGTTATAAATCCGCCGTCAGGAACTTGTGGCGGGCTGCCGCAAGCCGTACGGGACCGGGGCTTGCCTGGGGCTTGGAATGTAGGCTAGTCCTGCGAAAAACTTACCACATGAGACAAATGGGATTTTGTAAAATCAGAAAAGTGAATTTTGTAAGTTATTGATAATACTATTGTTAATTAAATTCTGCAGCTTCGGGAATTTCGCCTCATGACAAAATTGCTCTTTTCCCGCACACCGCGCAAAAAGTGCATCCCGTCGCCCTCCTGCATTTTTCAGCGCTTGAATCGGCCCATCAATTGCGCCTCACCCAGAATGTGCCCCTTCATCGCTGCCAATGCTTCTTCTTTCTGCGCGCCAGGTTGCAGGTTCAGCGTGGAATCGAGTGCATAAAGGTGGAAGTAATAGCGGTGCGCGTCGCCGGGAGGCGGGCACGGTCCCCCATAACCCGTGCGTCCGAAGCTGTTGGTTCCCTGCAATCCACCGCCCGGGAGATTGGGGCGCTTGGGTAAGTTCGCATTCATTGACTTCATCCCTGCAGGAAGGTTGTAAACAACCCAGTGAGTCCAGACGCCGGCGGGTGCGTCGGGGTCTTCCATAATCAGCGCCAGGCTGCGCGTTCCGCTTGGAACATTTGCCCACTCGAGCGGCGGAGAGATGTCCGCTCCTTCGCAAGTGAATTGCGCGGGAATGGCTTCTCCTTCTTTGAATGCCGCGCTCCGCAATTGAAAACTCGACGACGCAGGACGGGCTTGGGGTCCCGACGGCAATGCGGAGTTGCCGCAGCGTGCAGGCAGCGCAGTCAGCAATGAAAACATGAAGATCGAGCATAAGAAGGAACCAGGCAGCCGCCGACTGTCCGCTGCAGACGCAGCGCCGCGAAAGCTCGAGACTCGGGTTCGGTAAACTCGGCGCATCGTACTTCCTCCCATCACTCTGAATTCTGGCGGATGAACTGCCCTCTAAGAACGTATACCACATAAAGATGGTTGAGGCATCTCAGATAGCGCAAACAGCACTCAAGTTCAGACGCAGGTCTGACGAATACAGGGATAAGGAAACCGGTGCGAGGAATCGGAATGCGAAGATGAACCAGGTCGCCGCAGAATGCCGAGCCTGGACGATGAGCTGAAAAAACATGCCCCGCAGTGAACAATTTCGCCATGATCTCACCGCAGCCGTAATCTGGCTGGCCTTCCTTGCGCTTTATCTGGGAGGGGCCGTTCTACTTATGATCGGCCTCGTCTTTGGGTGGCGACAATGGTGGACCATAATTCACCAGCACGCCGACGTTTGGCTGGTCGCAGGAAAGACCATCGAACTGGCCGTCCTTGCTTTGGGTTTGCTCCTGGTCCTGATCAATCCGCTTCTCCAACGACCTGGAAGAGGAGATCGGGCATGGCGGCGGGAACGGCGGTCAGGAATGAAGAGTGGGCAGCCGGTCGCAGAGCCACAATGAGCCGCATTTGTTTGTTCTCCTCAAAGAGCATTTCTCCTTCACGTGCCCGCTTCCTTGTCCCCCGTGAAAAATAAAGTGCCCTGCCGTCCTCACCAAACGGCAGGGCACTTGTGGCTTTCCCGGACCGTGCGTTCGCTACTCTGCGGCCCTTACGCGCTTGAGCGAAGGCATCGGCCTCATGTGGATGATCGTCACATCAGGAGCGTTGTACGGATAGATCGGTGTTGACCGCAGGTTATCCGGCATCAGGACCGTATCCACGCGACGGTTGTGCGCAAGCACTTCGTCGACCCAGCGGCGGATGGTTGCAGGCTTGTTCGGGTTCTCACCCTCAAGCTGCTTCACTTCGCTCAAGCTGAGGTTCTGAGTTTTGCCGAAAGCCTTGATGTCGATCAGGTCCGCAGGAACACCCTTACTGACGAGGTAGTTCTTCACGATGTCAGCACGCCATTCAGAAAGTTCCTGATTGTAACGCTTCGAGCCCCGCCGGTCAGCGTGAGCCTCAAGCACCAGGCGTGAATCCGGCTCGGCCTGATGATGATCGATGAAGGTCTGCGCCAGCTTGTCCAATGCTTCTTTCTGGCTGCGCAACAGGCCGTCGTTGCGATGGTGTCTGTTGGGCCAATTGGTCGGGAAGAAGATGCTCGTCAATTCAACTTTCACATGCGCCCGCTCGATCAGCCCAACGATGTGCAGCGTAGCAGTCTGAGTCTCAGAGCCGCCGCACTCGTTTGTAGCATGCAAAGTATAAGTATCGGTCTCGTCCACAGGGCCGTAACCGGTCTGTTTGGGTGTCGGCGTGAGCGTTCTGCTTCCGCTTGCGTCAACCGTACCGATCGGATCAATCGAAACCGATTGTGCATTCGTCGTGGACCATGAAAGTGTTGCCGATCCCTGCTCAACAACCTGATCGCCCACCTTGTGGTAACGGACCTCGCTGGGGCTGATCGAAATCGAAGCCTGAATGGCTGAATCAACATTGACCGTGGCGCTTTGCTTGACGATGCCGCCGGGTCCGGCTGCAGTGAAGTCATAAGTTGTCGTCTGCTTGGGCGTGACGGACTGGTTGCCGCTGGCGCCCACTTTCCCGATTCCGCTGATTTCGTTTTCCACGGCGTCGGTTGACGACCAGCTAAGCTGGCTGGACTCGCCGCATTTGATGCTCGTGGGATTGGCGGAGAATTCCCCTTTGGTTGGAGCAACTGCGACGGTCGTCGTCGAAATGCCTGCTTTGAAGCGTGGCAGGGGCGACGTCAGTTTAGCGAGCTTCGGTGCCTTCTTGGTTTTCGTGGCCCCATTCTGATGGATCTTAATGACGACCTTTTCGTTAGCTTGCACGGTCACCGGTCCGGACCAGATGTCCTTGCCAAACCAAGTCACCGTCACCTGATAGGTTCCCGGATGAACAAGCAGTTGCTGCTGCCAGATAAAACTGTTATCAAACTCATCGACATGCCCCACAAAGAAATCCGGGCTTTTACCGTTCAGCAAAACCGCTGCGTGCGGAGGTCCTTTAATCTGGATTCTTCCCCAAGGTCCCTCGACCGCGGAACCCTCCGGCTTCAGTGCGATATCGAGTTTGGTAACTTTGCCCGCTTCAAGGTTTACTGTTCGAGACTCCGGCGCATAACCGTAATTTCGTACGGTGATCGTGTGCTGGCCCGGATCGACCCAGATTGTGCAGAAGTGATCGCGAAGGCAATTACCTTCCTTAATGGCGGCGCCGTCAACAAAGACATATGCCTGCCTGGGCTTGACTTGAATTCTCAGCTTGGCCTGCTTCGCCTTCGGCAGCGCCGGGGCGGCTAAAGCGAATAGAACTGAAAGCAGGATTCCTGTGACAAGAGAGTATTTGCGTCGCGGGTCCATCGGGGCAACCTCCGTTGAAACCAGATTTTCCTCGGCAATCCGCGTCATTTGCACAGAGGAACGAACTTCCTAAAGAGCCCACCACTTACCCAACAAATCAACAATATGTCAAATCGAAAGATATGTCAAACAAAAGAAATGGGTAACTACAAATCGCTATCGGATAGGTTATAATGCGAATAATACCCAACTGACAATTTATCGCTGTGAACAGGCGTCTGTTCTCTCAACACTCGCTGCCGCTTCTCGATCAGGGGTCTTCGCCTTCCTGAATTTAATGCAAGGGGCCCCCGACATCGTGTCCGCCACGCCTGCCTGCTATCCACGGACACAGAGAGAGATTTGGGCAGCCGACGATCCCTGCGCGGGGAGTTCCACCATTCACTCGGCGCTCCTCCGGCTCACTCACAGCGCCTAGCTAAGGAGAAACTCCACCGGCAGATGTGACAGAAAGCGTCGACACGCTTGACACTTTGAGGCAACCCCAAGACGCAGGAACAGGCTCCAAGTGGGCCGCGGCTGACGAACTCGGGACAATCCCTTAAATATCCAGGGCTTGCCCGAAGTTAAAGCCGTCTTAATGATCGACCGATATGGCATCGAAGGTGCTAATTCACTGTTGCGGAGCGAGTTCGAATTCTCTTTTCCTGGTCGCAGCAAGTTGCTGGAGATGAGACGAGGAACTTTATCTCAAGGCTTCTCCCTTATTGAGCTGTTAATCGTTATCGCGATCATTCTGATCATCGCGGCGATTGCCATTCCGAACTTCGTGCGTTCGAAAGTGGCAGCGAATCAGGCCTCTGCCGTTGGGTCATTACGCACGCTTAACACTGCGGAATTCAACTACGCAGCAACCTACGATAAAGGTTATAGCGCAACCCTGGGTTACCTCGGGCCTCCCCCCGCCGGGGCCACCGCGGACATTACTCATGCCGGGATCGTTGATGATGTGCTGTCCGGCACGGCTGCAGGCGGTCCCGCTGCCATGACATCCTCAAAGAGCGGATACATCTTCACCTATTCGCCCGGAACAATCATCAATGGGCAAATCATGACGTACACGATCAACGCCGATCCCATCAGCCGCGGGACGACGGGGACGAATTCCTATTACGTGGATCAATCGGGCGTGATACGGCAGAATTCTACGACGCAGGCCGGTGCAGCCGATTCCCCGCTTGCTGAATAAAGAATCTTCATCGACTGGCGTCCCTGGCTGTCCGGCGGTCGCGAAAGGCGATGTTTCTGTGATAGCCGGACTCTTTCACTTTGTCTTCTTCACGTGATCACTTCAACCCCATTCGAGACATGATGTCAGGCAGGATTCGTGCGCTGCCCTATCAGCCCTGATGCGTAAAATTCCGTTTCGATATTGACGTCTGCGGTAAGATGCCATGACGAAGGAGGGTATCTTGCTTACAAACAACCGAGACGGCAACGGAATGCAAACGCGACGCGACTTTCTTGCCAGCGGGATCGCAGGCATTGCAGGCTCAAAGCTGCTGGCGGAACAGATGGGGCGAGAAGGAGCAGCGCAGGGACCCACGAATCATGCTTCAGCACAAGGGACTCCGGCAGAAAAGGCAGCAACGACGGGGCGTTTATATGGCCTGATGGCGGATGCCGGGCGCGTCCCCGAAGACCCTTCGTACTACCGGCGCGCCATCGACTTCTGCCGTGAATGGAACATGAATGCTTATCTGATCTCGCTGGCCGATGATCAGGGTCGCGCCATCCGTTTTAAAAGCCATCCGGAACTGATCACTCACAAGAACGCTCTGACGCATGACCAGGCCCGCGACCTCGCCCGTTACGCGCAGGAGCGCGGCGTGGAATTGATTCCTGAAATTGAATCCTTCGGCCACACGCACTACATCACCGCAGTGCCGCAATACGCGCACCTGGCGGACGCTGTCGAGAGCGGGCGCAGCAATTTCTCCGCCGTGTGTCCGGTGGCTCCGGAAACTCTGAAGCTTTTCTCAGACCTGTACCGCGAAGTGGCGGAGATTTTTCCCTCGCGCTATTTTCACGGCGGCTGCGATGAAGTCAACTGGGGCGGTTCTGAACTTTCCCGCGAAGCGCTCAGGAAAAAAAGCCGCGATGAAATCTGGGCCGAGTACCTGAATTCGCTTGACGAGATTGCGCGCGGGCTCGGGAAGGAATTGATCGTCTGGGGCGATTACGTCCTCCACAAGCAACCCGGTGTCCTTCCGCGCCTCAACAAAGACATCATCGTGATGGACTGGCAATACTATGTAACCGATCCGCGGCCGCTTGAGCAGGCGGCGCGCAAGATTATCGACACAGGACTCAGGGCCATCGGCGCACCGGCGATCATCTCCTGCCGCTGGGGACCGCGGGCCGGCGCCAACGCCCTGCGTAACATCGATGCCTATGCAGACGCTTACAGGCGCATCGAGAGCCCGCGCGCGCTGGGCGTAATCGTCACCAACTGGGTGCCGTCGCGATATCTCCAAGGATCGCTCTGGGACACGTTTGCTTACGCAGGGGTGGCTTTGAATGAAGGCAGCGCCGTCGCGCGTTCGTCCGCTTTTCGACGCTTTGTTGAGAAATTCTATCAGGCCAGATGGGACGACAATTGGTCGGATATTTTTACAACGCTTTACGAGATCACGCCGAATCAGAGGTCTTGCTCGCCCGCATGGATGCAGCCTGTGCTCCCGGTTCCCTGGAGGAGCGATGACGAGATGAAAGCGGCGGCACAATCCGGCATGCTCAACGCACCGCCATTCCGGCGGCTGCTCAGCCAGCTTGTCTTCAGTGAAGCGCAGGTGCGGGACCATTTCGATGACTTTCTGACCTTCCGGCTCGCGGTGGAATATCTGGAGCACGTCTTCTGGCGCATCACCGTCCTTGCAGAGGAAGCCGCGAAACCGGAGCGTACGGCGGAGTCGGCGGCGGCACTGATTCGAACCATCGCAGAGCGCGACCAACGCCTGCTCGAAAAACTGGATGCTTCGTGGAATAAAGGCCGCGCCTCCGATGCGGCCGCCCGAACCGGACCGGTTTTCGATCTGCGGGCGGGTGATCAGTTGGTCTATACCTTCCAGCAGGCGGCGGCGTATTCCCGGCAGTTGGCGAGCGATCCTGAACGGTTTGCCCGGTTAATCTCAACGCCTGCTTGACAGTTTGCTAAAGACAGATTTTGTGCTTGTCATCGTGGTGGGAGCGAACGATCCATGTATTTATTTTCAGAGAAATCCAGAGATGCTTCGCTTCCCTCAGACAATCCTGTCTTTTCAGCAGCATGTTCAAGGTGCGACGGTTCAAACACGCCGCGGAAGAGTTAGACCATCTTCAGTTCGCAGGCTGCGGCTTCAGGCATGAAGCTGGGGTCAGGCGTGGCAAATAAGGGCAGGGCTTTTTGACTAGCCACACGCGGGTAGTGCAGGTTAAAATGAACCGACATCACAACGGAGAGGTGGCCGAGTGGCTTAAGGCGGCGGTTTGCTAAACCGTTGTACGGGCGAAAACCTGTACCCAGGGTTCAAATCCCTGCCTCTCCGCCATACACATCAGGTCAGACTTGCAGCACCTTATTGATAAGCCCGCGTCGGCCTTCCATGCAAACAATGGTCAGGCTTGACCGCCGGGGGTTCCGCAGCATTTTTTGTATTTCCTTCCGCTACCGCAGGGGCAGGGATCGTTTCTTCCGGGCGATCCATTGCGGGAGGCTTGCAGATCGCGCATACGGACCCAGTTCATCACGTTGGCCGGTGCGCGGCCCTCGCGGAGCTCACCGGCCATGAACTTCATGTAAGGATCGATGTGTTTGAAAAACATTTTGTAGCCCGGGCAGAGGTAATTGAGGCCCGGCTCGCCCTCGGGCGTGCGGATGAAGCGGTGCTTGGGGCATTCGCCATTGCAGGCAAAACGCACTTCGCATTCACGGCAGTAGCGAGGCAGCGTGTCGCGCTTGTCGAGTCCGAATTTGCGCTGCTGGGGGGAATTGACCAGCGCGGCCAAAGGGCTTTCCATAATGTTGCCCAGCCGGTTTTCCGGGTAAACGAAATGGTCACAGGAGTAGAGGTCACCGTTGTGCTCGATGGCGAGCGCCGCGCCGCAGGTCTCGCGAAAAACGCAGAGGCTGGCCGGATAACCCATCCAGCTTTCAAGCGCAACGTCGAATATCTGCACGAAGCACCGGCCGACATCATTGCGCACCCACTCATCGAAAATCGCGCAGAGGAATTTGCCGTACTGGAGCGGCTCGACGGACCACTCGGAGACCTTCGCGGGCCCGTCCGCTCCGGGACCGATCAGAAGAAGGCCGTTGGGGCCCGGTGTTCTGGAGGTTCTTTCGACGACGGGAATAAATTGCATGAAGCCGCTGCCGTGCTCTCTTAGAAATCGATAGACCTCGAGCGGGTAGTGCGAGTTGTGGCGTTGGAGCACCGTCAGCGTATTGAACTCCACGCCATGCTTCTTCAGATACCCAAGACCGCGCATGACGCGAGTGAAAGTCGGCCGGCCTCCCTTGTCCACTCGATAGCGGTCATGGAGCTTTTGCGGCCCGTCGATTGAAAGTCCTACCAGGAATTTGTTCTCCGCAAGAAACTCGCCCCAGTGGTCATCCAGCAGGATTCCGTTGGTCTGAAAAGCGTTCTCGATCCGCTTGCCGTCGGCGTATTTCTTCTGGAGCTCGACGACTTTTTTAAAGTAATCCACGCCGAGCAATGTCGGCTCGCCGCCCTGCCACGCAAATGAAACCTGCGGGACATGCTGCGCCAGGATGTAATCCCGGACGTAGGTTTCAAGCACCTCCTCAGGCATCGCCCAGTCAGCCTTGCCGGGATACAGATTTTCCTTTTCGAGATAGAAGCAGTAGCGGCAATCGAGATTGCAGATCGGCCCCGTCGGCTTGGTCATCACGTGGAAGGCCGGCAATCGTTCGCGTGAAGATTCCGCACTGTCAGCGGCGTTGGCCCGGAGAATTTCATTCATACCTCGTCAGTGTATTCAATGCGGGATGGCCCTGCAACAAAAGCCGGGCCGAAGTTATTTCCCCATCCTGCCGATGAACTGGTTGAGGGGCTTTGGGCCGCGGTCGGGACGCACGAGTTGATTCGACCGGCCAGAAAAAATGTGCGACCTCCTTCATCGCTGACGGGCCCGGGAGGCGAATGGAATTCGGCCGCCATATGATTTCCGTTGTGATCCCAACCTATCAAGAGGCGGATTCCATCCAGGAAGTAATTCGCCGGACCGCAGTGGCGTTGGCACAGTCAGGCGAAGAGTATGAATTGATCGTCGTCGATGACAACGGCGGCGATGGGACGGCCGAACTCGCCGAAAACCTCAGCGGTGAATTTCGCGTGCGTGTCCTTCGCCGCGCCGGACGGCTGGGGCTGGCGTCGGCCGTGGTTGACGGCTGGCGGGTTGCCCGCGGCGACCTGC
>Ga0209810_1002979_pt1 | contig 18766 bp, 11 predicted proteins | sample Coa_R1_7_FD_187159 | JGI IMG/M metagenome (GOLD analysis project Ga0209810, IMG submission 187159) | Surface soil microbial communities from Centralia Pennsylvania, which are recovering from an underground coalmine fire - Coalmine... | ecosystem: Environmental > Terrestrial > Soil > Unclassified...
AATAACGGGTGAGGTTGTCGCTCATGGCAGGTGCTCCTGTGACTGTGGTAAGCACAAGAGTACCCCAGGCGACAGCCTCTATTCAAAAAGTGTACGGTAGTGAATCGTCCGGTTAGGGGGACAGGCGCTTGCCGGGGATCACGACCAGGGTAAGGGAATAGGCTGGGTAGGCGGCAGTGAATCCTTCGGGCGAGACCGCCTGATCCGGCTGGCGCACAATCGCCTTCAAGTTGGCCGTGCTGTAGCGATAGACTTGCGCTGCCCCACGCGGCGCAAAGTGGGCTAGAGCGAGCCTGCTGGTGAGGTCCTCCCCTGTTTTGTTGATGACCATCACGGTCAGCGCTCCGTCGCCGCTGCGCTGCGCCCCATAGATGGCCAGCTTGCCCTGGTCGGCGCTTCGTGAACGCACCCAGGTATCGCCATACTGGCTGCCCTTTCCATCATAGTTGCGGTAGAGGCGAAAGGCATACGCGCCGGGTTGATCCGGTTGCGGCGGCCCCCAGAGCGTTGCCAGGTCCAGCCGCTCGCGCCCGAAGATGCCCAGCACATCGGCCTGCGCCAGCGCGCCGTTTATCGACTCCAGGCCGCCCCAGTTATATTCGGTAATCGCCAGCCTGGTGCCGGGATAGTGCTTGTCCACCCACGCGTGCATTCGCGGGATCAGCCGAATAGCCCCGAAATACTTCCCGATCCAGTTTTTCTCTACATAGTTGGGGTCCCAGAGCGAGCGCGTCGATTCCAGGCGCAGCGCCTGCGTGGCCGCATCTCCTGCCGGAGACAGGGCCAGACCGCCAACGCCGTCATCGCTCGTGGGATAGTAGTGCTCATCGAAGTAGTCCAGGAGGCGCACGTTCGCCTGCTGGCTGGCCGCGCGCAGACGGTGCAGGTAGTACTCGGCGTTCCAGAGGCCGCCGTGTTTCTCCGGCTCGCCGCGATAGACGGCCCAGCCGAAATCGCCGGGGCCGTCTATTCTGGCGGTCGGATCGGTCGCTTTGACGGCGCGGGCGTAGGGAAGCGTCTTATCCACTATCTCCTGATAGGTCGGTGTCTGGGGATGCACGTCGCGATGCGTATTGCTCCAGCCGCCCGGCTCGTTGTCCATCTCATAGATAGCGACCCCGCCATGGGCTGCCGTGCCGAACCTGGCGATCAGATGCCGCATCCAGGCCTGCTGATGCGCGGGGCTGTTGGGGATATGCACGCGCAGGATCGCGGCTTTGTCGGGCACAATCGGCGTGCCGTCCGGCTTGCGGCCATTCCCGGCATCCGTCTGCTGGCCGTTGACAAAGGGATGGATATAGGGATTGACCTTCTGCTGGGGGCCGAAGAGCGACACCGGGAAGGTGCAGTCCCACTGGCTGACCTTGTTGATATAATCGAGGATCGGAATGGTCAGGAGCGCTTTGCCGCCTGCGGCTCTGATTTTCTCTACGAACTGGTCGGCGGAGCCGCTGGGGGTGGGATTGTCTTTTCCGCTGCCAGCCATAAAGAACCAGTCATCCCCGGCATTGGAAGCATCCACCTGCCAGTTGTAGCGGGTGGTAGCGTCTCCACCCCAGCGGCTGACCGGCAGGCGGATCTCCTTCGCCAGATTGGCGTCATAGGGGTTATCGTTCATCCCGTAGATATCCGGGCTGATCGGATGGCGGTCCGCGGAGACATCCACGCTCAGTTCCGGCCCGGATTGCAGCCGATGCGGGGCGTCGGGGCGCATACCGGGCAGCAGCAGGCTTCCCAGGCTGAGAACGGTCAGAAACACCATCTTTTGCCGGGCTGCGCAAGGGACATACAATCGGGAACGAGCAGGCAGCTTCACAACGGTTTCTCCTGTTACGGAAGGAATCTGAGGCCCAACCGGCGCAGCGTGATTTTACCGTGGGGCTGCAATCGGGGTGCCGATGGCGCGGGTCAGCGCCGCGCGAGCCTGGTTCACAGCCGTCTGTGCGTTGACGCGGTTGGTGCGGGCGGTCAGCAGCGACGTCTGTGCGTCCAGGACATCCAGGAAGGTTCCCAGCCCGGCGCGATAGCGTCCCTCGGCAAGCCGCACGCTCTCCTCGGCGTTGGCGACCTCCGCATCCGCCGTCGTCACCCGCTGCTCCGCCGTCCGCAGGTTCAGATACGCCTGGGAGACATCCGAGGTGACCGTCAGTTGCGTGTTGGTCAGTTGCGCCTGCGCCGACTCCAGGGTAGCGCGGGCTTCTTTGACTAGCCCCGCCGTCAGCCCGGCGTCGTAGAGGGGAAACGCGACGGAGACGCCTACGGAGAAGAAATCGTTGCCGGGGGGAAAATTGGCGCCGCGCGTGAAGAGGCTCAGGTTCGCGCCGAAGCTGGGCGCGTTGGTCGTCCTGGCCGCGCCGACTCCATACTGCGCCGCCTGGACGGTGGACCGGGCCTCCTGCACCTCCGGACGCTGCGCCAGCGCGGTAGTGACCAGCGCATTCACGTCGTTGGTGGCGATGGGAGGCTCTCCCGTATCCGTTACATCAATGGGGGTTCGCGGGTCAATTCCCATCAAAAGGGCCAGGCTGGCGCGCGCAACGGAGGCGCTGTTCTGGGCTTGGTTGAGGGTAAAGATAGCGTCGGCCACGGCGGTCTGCGCGCGCACCACATCGGAGGGCAGGCCCAGACCCGCCCGCAGCCGCGCCTGCGCCAGATCGAGCTGTGCCTGCCGATTGCGAACGTTGGCCGTGTTGACATCTACCAGCCGCACATTCTGGACGTAGTTATAGAAAGCCTGCTTGACCTGCAATACCAGATCGGCCTGGACGCGCGTCAGAGTCGCCGTAGCCGTGCGCTCCAGCGCCTGGGCCTGACGCACCAGATCGCGCGTGTGATTGAAGTCAAAGAGAAGCTGGCGCACGGTCACGGCTGCCTGGTAGCCCGGAAAGGCGCCTGTTGTGCCTGTCGTTCCTGTGGTGCCTCCCGTGGTCCCGCCGCCTGCCGCAGTTATGCTTCCGCCCTCCGTCGCAAGCGTTTCCTGATGGGTATATCCGGCACTCAGGCTCAGGTTGGGCAGCAGCCCGGCACGGACCTGCTGAGTTCGTCCCTGCGCCGCGGCCACGTTGGCGCGCGCCACCGTGACGTTGGGCTGGTGGCGCAAGGCGATCAGGGCCGCCTCATCCGCCGTCAGCGGTCGGCTGGGAACATCCGCAGGAGGCGGCGCTGGGGGCGCGGGCAGCCCCACGGGAGGCGGCAGGGGCGTTGTCTGAATGTTGGGAGCAATGGGCGGCGTCTGCTGTGCCGCCCCATTCGATGCCAGGCCCGCGCTGATAGCGACAGAGATCAGCAGCGGGGCCAGCAAAGGACGAACCATGCGAGTTCCTTTCTAAACTCGAAAATGGCGTTGCGGCTTACTGTTCCAGGCGCGCTCCAACCGGATCTTCCGCCGGTATCTCCGGGGCGATCTGCTGGGCTGCCTCCAGAAGAGCCTCCAGAGCGCGCAGCACGGTTTCTCGCTTCTCCGGTGAGAGCTGCTCCAGGGCCTCGGCGGCGTGCCGGACGCGGGCCTGCCGGCGGGAGCGCATCAGCTCCGCGCCGTGCGCCGTGAGTTGAAGCAGCCTGGTGCGGCGGTCATCCTTACCGGCCACGCGCTCTACCAATCCGGCCCGCTCCAGCCGATCCGCGATCTGGGTGATGGCGCTGACGGAGATGCCCAATTCCACACCGATGGCGGAGAGGGTGCGCGGCCCGGCCTGTAAGATAGTGCAGACGCGCAACTGGGCCAGCGAGAGCTCGGTCACCGGATGGTCCGGCTCCAGCGTGAACAGGCGCCGCATCAATTTCGGGAGCAGGCATTCCAACTGGGCGGCCTGCTCTTGAAGCGTGTCGTGGGTCATAAGCGTTGTTGCTTTCCAAACAGCCCTCCCCACGCACCTCTTTTCTCCCCTCTTCCGCAGCGTGGGAGAGGGGAAGGGGGTGAGGGCTTTTTGCCTTGTCTTCCTAATCCGGCAGGGTTGTCTCCACGGGCCGCACGGCGGCCGTCGGCTGATCGGCCAGGCCCGGCTCGTGCTCGATAGCCTCCACGCTCGGCTCGACCAGTTCCGGCGCCGCCAGGTCGAGCTTGTCCTTGCGGAACAGGCGGGCCAGATCGTCAAAGAGCGTGTAGACGGTGGGCACGACGAACAGAGTCAGCAGCGTGGAGGTGATCAGGCCGCCGACCACCGCCGTCGCCATCGGGGCCTGCGTCTCCGAGCCTTTGCCCAGGCCGATAGCGAGCGGCAGCATCCCCAGGACGGCGGCGCTGGCCGTCATCAGGATCGGGCGCAGGCGCGTCGGGCCAGCCGTCAGCACCGCCTCATCGCGCGGCATCCCGCGACTGCGCAGCAGGTTGGTGTAGTCCACCAGCAGGATGCCGTTCTTGACCACGATGCCCACCAGCATCAGCAGCCCGATGAAGGCCGTCAGGCCGAAGGCACGCCCGGTCAGAAACAGCGCCAGAATGACGCCGATGGCCGAGAGCGGCACCGAAAGCAGCACCGTCAGCGGGTGGACAAACGACTCAAACTGCGAGGCCAGCAGCATATAGATCAGGCCGACGGCCAGCACGACCGCCAGGCCCATCCCCGCGAACTCCTCCGCGCGCCGCTTCTGGTTGGTGCCCCAGTCCCAGTAGTAGCCGTTGGGAAGCGATATGCCAGCCAGGACCTTCTGAATATCGGCCTGTATCTCTCCGGCGGAGCGTCCCTGCGGCTGCCCGGTGACGGCGATAAAGCGCTGGCGGTCCTGGCGCGTGATCTCGCTCGGCCCGGTCGCCGGCTGCGGATCGGCCACCTGCCGCAATTCTACGATGCGCGGGCCGCCTGTCCCGCCCGGATTGGGCGCGGCGATGGGCAGGGATTTGAGCTCCTCTACCGTTTTGCGCTTCTCCTCCGGCACCTGCACGATGATCGGGTACTGGAAGCCTTTCTCCTGGTAATAGCTGGCGATCTCGCCGTTGGTGGCGGTGTTGATGGTGTTGGCGACATCCGAGAAGGAGAGGCCAAACTGAAGCGCCTTCTGCCGGTTGACTTTAAACTGCATTTCCGGCGTCGCCTCCTGCCAGTTCACATCCACGTTCTCCAGGCCGGGAATGCCCCGCACGCGGCTCATCACCTCTTTGGCCAGATTGGAGAGCGTGGTCAGATCGTCGCCGTAGATGTCTACCTCGACGTTTTGCAGGCCGCCCGTCATGATCATGGTGACGATATCGAACTGGTTGACGAGCGGGCGCGCTCCGGCCAGGCGCGATAACTGCCGGCGCAGGTCGTTCATCACGTCCAGCGTGGACTGCTTCCGGTTATCCTTAAGCTTGACCGTGACCGATCCCTGATAGGGCGTCAGCGCTGTGGTCGAGCCGCGCAGGCTCAGGGTCGTGCCTGCGGCGGCGAAGGCCGTCTGGACGTTGGGATTGCTGGTGATGATATGCTCGACCTGCTGCATGACCTCGTTGGTCTTTGCCAGCGCCGTGCCCACCGGCATCTTGACGAGCACCGTAAAGTCGCCGCTATCGGTCTGAGGCATCAGTTCCGAGCCGATATAGGGCACGAGCAGGAAACTGGCGGCGGAGATAGCGACTATGCCGCCGAGCACCCAGAAGCGATGGTGAATCGCCCAGCGCAGGCCGTTGTGGTAGGCGGCATCCAGCGCGTCCAGCCACTTGCCGAAGCGGGCAAACAGGCGCTCAATGAGGCCATGCTTATGGTCTTCGACGTTCTCCCGGTGCGCTTCGCCCTGGATCAGGCGCGAGGCCAGCATCGGCACGACGGTCGTGGCGTCCAGCAGCGAGACGGCGATGGAGAAGATGACCACCAGCGCAAACTGCGTGAACATCTGCCCGGCCTGCCCCTTGATGAGCAGCAACGGCAGGAAGACGACCATGATGGTCAGCGTCGAGGCCACGACCGCCGAGGCGATCTCCATGGTGCCGGTGACCGCTGCCTCCGCCGAGCGCTTCTTATCGCGTTCTATGTGCCGGAAGATGTTTTCGAGAACAACGACGGCGTCGTCCACGATCAGGCCCGTCGCCAGCGCCAGCCCGCCCAGCGACATCGTGTTGAGCGTGAAGCCGCAGACGTAGAGCAGCGCGAACGTCGAGACAATCGAGATCGGGATGGAGAGGGCCACGACGAGCGTGCTGCGGAAGTTTCGGAGGAAGAAGAGCAGGATGAGAACGGCCAGCGCGCCTCCGATGAGCGCGCTCTCCTCGACGTCCTTGATCGAGTCAGAGATGAATTGAGATTGATCGTAGGCCAGGCGGAACTGAAGGTTGGGATAGACCTTCTGCACCTGCTTGATCTTGTCCATGACGGCCCGCGCGGTGGAGACGGTGTTGGCCCCGCTCTGCTTGGTAACGATCAGGCCGACCGCGGGCTGGTTGTTCAGGCGGGTATAGAGACGGGTTTCCGCATGGGAGTCCTTGACGGTCGCCACGGCGCTGAGCGGCACAATCTGTCCGTTATAGGAGCCGACGGGGATCTGCGCGATCTCTTGCGGGTTGGCGAACCAGCCGAGACTGCGGATGACGTACTCCGTGTTGCTCTGGCGGGCGATGCCGGCGGGCAGGTTCAGGTTCTCCTCAGCGATGCGTTTGGTGACATCGTTGAGCGAGAAGTGGTAGGCGCGCAGGCGGTCCGGGTCCACATCCACGATGATGCTGCGCTGCTGCCCGCCGGTGACGACCGCCGAGGCAACGCCGTCCGCCGACTCGATCATAGGGGAAATCTGGTTGTCCAGCAGCGTCCGCAGCTTGACCGGGTCTTGCTCGCCGGAGACTCCGAAGATGAGGATCGGCAACTGCGAGGGATCGTACTTGAAGACGATGGGCGTCTGCAGGGTCGGGTCGGTCGGGAAGCGCTGGCGGGCGCGCTCCACCAATTGCAGCACATCCACCGCCCCCTGGCCGATGTCCACGCCCCAGTTGAACTGCACGCGCACGGTCGAAGTGCCTTCCACCGTGCTGGAACTGACCTGGTAGAGACCGGGCACGGAGGAGACAGCCTGCTCAATGGGGCGGGTGACCTGGGCCTCGATCTCTTCCGGGGCGACGTTGGGCCATTGCGTGACGATGGCGACGGTCGGGATAGAGACGGCGGGCAGCAGGTCAATGGGCAGCCGCATCAGGCAGATGGCGCCGAGCAGCACAAGCGCGGCGATCCGCATGGTGACGGCGACCGGTCGGGTGACGGAAAAACGTGCGAAATTCATGGGCTTTTCCTTAGACAGAGGGCCGCAGGCAAGCGGCAACAGTTCCCGGCCCTAAAGCGGTAGGGTTTAGCCTGCCGGAGAACCATTACCCACCTCTGGCAGCCACCCCTCAAGGGGTGGACTGCGGACGGCAAGCCCCATAAATGGGGCTGCGCCGGGTGGATCAGTTCTTACCCAGAGGCAAATGTACCCAAGCGTTTCACCTGGAGAAGCTCCCTTACAGGAGGCTCACCCACCTCTGGCAGTCCCCTTCCGGGGGCTTGCCGTCCACAGCCCGGTCCTTTAGGGCCGGGCATCTGCCGCGTATTTTTCCAGTTTCCTATTGCTTCCGGCTTACTGCCTGGTTTTGAGCGATGCGGACGGCCTGGCCGTCCTTGAGGGGCATGGCGCTCAGCGTGACAACCTTCTCTCCCGGCTGCACGCCCTGCATGATGGCGATGTTGTTGGCGTCGGAGGCGCCGGTGGTCACCGGGCGGCGCTCTACGGTATTGGTTGCCGTGACCACGAGCACCATCGGGCCGTTTGGCCCCTGCTGGATGGCCTCGCGCGGCACCGTCAGGGCGTTATGAACACGATCCGTTTCCAGGGTAACGCGAGCGAACATGCCGGGCTTGATGAGAAACTGCGGGTTATCCAGCAGGACGCGGGCGGCAAACTGGCGGCTCATCGGGTCGGCAGAGGGGTTGATCTGAACAATCTTGCCGGTGAAGGTGCGTCCGGGAAGCCCATCCAGCGCGACGCTAGCCATCTGGGCGAGATGGATCTTGCGGCTGACCTCTTCCGGCACGGGCACGGTCACCCAGACCTGCCGCATCTCCTGAACGGTCAGGATAGGCTGGCCGGGCGTCGCCATGGCGCCCGGGTCCATAGCGCGCGCGGTGACGAAGCCGTTGATGGGTGACGTGAGGACGGTCTGGGCAAGCTGAGCTTCGGAGTTCTTGAGATCGGCCTGGGCGGCGGCGACCGCCGAGCGGAGCGCGGCGAGGTTGGCCTGATAGGCCGGCTTCTGGGCGGTGTTGGCGCGGGCATAGGCGAGCGCCGCTCTGGCCTGCACGACTCTCTGGCGCGCAGCCTCAATATCGGCTTTGCCCTTAGTGGTGACGATATCGGCCTCATGCTGTGCGGCCTGCTTCTGGGCTATCGCCGAATCATGGGCTGCCTGGGCTGCCTTCAACTGCCCCTGCGCCACGTCTACGGCGCTCTGCTGCACGTTCATCGCCGTGCGCGCGTCGTCCACATCCTGGGCGGCGACGAAGCCCTGCTTGTAGAGATCGTAAATGCGGTTGTATTTGGCGCGGGCGTTGTCCAGGTTGGCCTGCGCGCTGCGCTGGGCCGCCTGGGCGTTGGCTATAGCGGCGGCGGCGCTATCTACCTTGCCCTGCGCGTCCGTAACGGCGGCCTGGGCGGCAGCCTTCTGAGCCGCGTAGTTTTGGCGAACCTGATTATAGTCCGCCTGCGCGCTGGCAAGAGCCGCCTCTTGCTGGCGAATCTGCGTGGTGACAGAGACGTTGGTGGGATTCTGGGTGATCGCCGCCTGGGCCAGGCGAGATTGCGCCTCCGCGAGCGCTGCCTGCTTCTGTCGAACCTGCGCTTCCACTTCCGAAGGATCAATCCGTACCAGTACCTCCCCCCTATTTACATGGTCGCCCTCCCGCACTTGCAGGAAGTCAATCCGTCCGGTGATTTTTGGGGCAATTTTGACATTGAAAGGCGCTTCTACCGTGCCGACTCCTTCAAAGGTCTGCACGAGATCGCGCTCCTGCGCTGGCGCCACCGAGACAACCGGCGCGGCCTTGACGCGCGCTATGCGTTGCTGGGTCTGCTGGACGGCCTCTTTGTTCTTGGCCTCGAACCGCCAGACAATCAGCGCGGCGAGCGCGACCAGCGGAATCAGCACAATAATGAAACGCTTCATAGCGCCTCCTTTTGCTTTAGGCGTATGAAATATTTATACCCCTTAAAGACTATCTAAGTCTACGTTTGTTACAGGAATTTAGTTGCAGAGGCTGCTTCGAAACGAGGATCTCTCTCCTTGCGAAGGAGCGGGCGAGACCTCACCCGCAGCGCAGGAAGAGGAGAAGCCGGGTCACCCCCTTCCCTACAAGGGAAGGGGGACGGGGGGTTAGGTCAGGAAGGATCGGGGGTGAGGTTAACTCCACGCGCACAGGCTTTCCACGTAGGCGGCGGAACCGTCGCGCAGCCAGCCATCCAGTTGCGCCTGCTCCTTGAGCTGCTGGCCGCGCAGGCGCGGCACCGCCACGAACCGGCACTCCAGTTCCGGCAAGGCCGTCATGTCCCCCCAGAGCTTTTCAAACTGCGCCACCGGGAACACGTCCTCATGCCCGTGCCCCCAGCGTTTTTTGACGTCCTTGAGGGTCACGTAGGTGGGCATACGCGCGGCTACCGTGCGGATTCCGGCAGTGACGGCGGCCTCTTCAGAGAGGGTGTCGCGGGTCAGGCCAAAGACGGCCAGCAGCGCGTCAATGGTCACCCAGGTTGTGGAAGAGTTATAGTAGGAGAGCTGGAATTCGTCCTCTTCGCGCGGCATCGCCAGTCCTTCCACCAGCCGCAGCCGCCCATCCACGCGCGCCAGCCCGCCGCCGCGATCTTCGAGTCGGCGCGGTGTGACCTCGACGGTGAGAGCGGAACCCCGCTGGATGTGCAGGCCGAGCAGCGCCGGGTCGGCGTCCGCGCCCAGGGTATCAATGTTATGCACCAGCAGGTACTTTAGCTGGGGCTGTTCCGCCAGCAGGCGCGCGAGCGTCCCGTTCTTGAGCAGGTTAGGCACCTCGTACCAGTGGCCGACCGGATGGAGGCACTGGCTGGGAATGTTGTCGGTATAGTCGCTGCCCTCGCCGGCATCGCGCGCCCAGGCGATCAGCGCGGCGTGCAGGCTCGCGCGCACCTTCTGCGCCTGCTCGTCGAGCACCTGCTGAGGCATCTCCTCCCAGGCAAAGCGCAGGTCGCGCACCATCGGAACCAGGCGCAGGCCGATGGCGCGGCCCGGAGAGAGAATCAGCTGGCCGTCATAGCCATAATTAGCTTCGGCGGCCAGGTAGGACTCGATGGGCGCGTGCGTGAGGTAGCTGGTGGTGAAGATATGGGGCAGGAAGCGCCCGCACATCCGCCCGATGCGCCGGCTCTTGGCCAGGTGCGTCTCGATAAAGGTGCGGTGCCTGCCGCCCAGCCTGGCGAACGGGTGCAGCGCCTTGACCACGCCCGCGCCCTGCGTCCAGCGGCTGCCCACGCCCGCCGCCAGCGAGACCACCGCCACCGCTCCCTCGGCCAGCGCGTTCAAGCCCAGCGCGCGCATCTCTTCGGTTAGGCCGCCAACACCGTCATAGACATCGCCCGGCTCGACGTCGCGGATGTCGCTGCTGACCGGCAGGCGGTTCTGCGCCAGGCCGATCCGCCCGCTCTTGAGGTCGCTGCGGATCTGCTCGTGCTGAACGGGGTCGAAGCCATAGTCGGTTAGCAGGGAGGCTAAGTCCTGTCCGACGCCCTCCTCGCCTCGCACGCGCGGCAGCAGCCGGTCGAAAAGGGTCTGCACCATGCCGGAGAGTTCCGGGCGCTTGTGACAGGCGGCTCCAAAGGCGTCCAGCTCGGCGCGGCGGGCGGCGGTGAGGCGGCGCGGGTCCAGGCGCACCAGATGCGGCACGGTCTGCGCGTAGTAGTCCGGGGGCAGGGGCGCGGCGTCGCCGGGCAGCAGTTGGGCATAGGTGCCGCGCTCGTTGATGGCGAAGTCGTAGACGACCGGCTCCATCGCAAACGGCAGCGCGTTCTCGAAGCGTTTCCGGGCACCCGACATGATCCTTTGCAGGCGCTCCTGCGCCTCGGCCTTCCGATGGGGAGCGAAGATGAAGCCCATGCCCCCACCGGACATCCCGCCCAGCATCCAGAAGCCCCAGAAATCCTCCCCGAACACCTGCCCTACCTCGGAGATGAGCGTCTCCGTATAGAGGTTGCTGGCCCAGGGCACGATGGTCTGGATGGGGCCGAAGAAGTTGCGGGTGGTCGTGGCGCCGATGGCCGCGATATCGCCCGTGCGCAGATGGGCCAAAATAGCATCCAGAATCTGCCGGGCCTCCTGGCGGGCCGTCCACTCGGCCTCGGAGCGCAGCAGGTACTTCTCGGTGACCATCTCCAGGATGGGGCCGACGTTCTGCGCCATGCCGCCGTGCACCAGCACCAGGCTCTCCTGGAGCTTTTGCCGGGTTTCCGGAGAGGCTTCTGTCTTGTCTAGGATGTGGTGCGCGGGCAGCAGGCGGCCCCGGCTAATGCCATATTCGGGATCGCCCTCTTCGGCGACCTGGCCCTGAATCAGCTTGATGCCCGGCCAGACTCCCCCCGAATCCTGCCAGCCGCCGCCGGAACCGGCCAGCCACTCGCCGAGAATGGCCCGCGCGGCCACCACCCGCCGTTCCGACTCCTCCAGTGGTCCCTCCAGGCTCTTCATCTGGCCTGTGGCGCGCATACAGACGGCGATGAGCGCCGCCAGCAGGTTGGTCGAGACCGCCAGGCGCGAACCTTTCGGGATGCCGTTGACATTGCTGATCAGCTCGATTCCATGGCCCGGCCCGACGAGACGTGCCAGCAGGTCGGTCAGGCTCTGCTCGGAGCCTTCGATGCCGGGCGGCACCAGGCCGGAGGCGATCAGCGCCGCCTTGAGCAGGCCCAGGTAGTCGCGGGCGAAATCGAAGACTTCGCTCAGGTCGGTAATGTCGGCGGTCGTGGCGAGGTCCACGCTGGCAAGCCGCAGCACCGGCTCATCAAGCACGCGGAAGTAGGCTTCGACGGGAGGCCGGGGGTCGGAGTCGCGGCCCCGCACCGCCAGGTCAATCGAGACGTTGAGGACGCGCGCGCCCTCCGGGTAGTCCATGCCGAGGAAGAAGATGTCGCTCCAGGCGCTGTGGGTCAGGTCCATGCGGACGGGCGTGGCCTCTTTGAGCACCGGGAACGGCGCCTCCGCCGAGGGCCGCTTCAGCAATTCGGGCCGGACGCGCAGCGGCTGATCGTGGGGATGGCCGACCCGAAACATCCACTGGTTGCCCCGCACGGATCGGACGCTGCGGCGCACCTGGTCGGCGAGCGTCTGGAAGGCAAGGCGATGGTAGGCGGCAGCCAGGGCGCTGGAGAGCGTATCGCTAGGGCCGTTCTCGGCCTGCATCTTCAGGAAGAGGCCGATGGCCTCCTCGAAGCGGCGCTCCAGCAGATGCAAATAGCCCTCAAAGGGAATGCGCCCGTTGATGGGAAAGCCGGGCTTCTCGGGCAGGTGGAAGCGGTGGAGGGCATAGAGAAAGAAGCAGGCGCGCACCCGCTCGTAGAGGTTATCGCTAGCACGCCGGAAGGCGTCGAGACGGGCGCATTCCGCAAGCAGTTCCTCCAGGGAGGCAGCGCGGCAGAAGGCGTCCAGGGAACGATTGCGAACTTCCGGTTCGGCGGCGGTGATGATGTCGGTCAGGCGTGGCGTCATGCCGCATAGTTCGCCAGACGGCCCTGCGCCTCCTGCTATGCCGTAGGGCCGTTCCGCTTGCGGTGGTGGGCGTCACGCCTGGGGAGCAGTCGCCGGACTCAGTTCTCGCTGGGCCAGAAGCTCCAGGAGGCCGGTCAGCACCTCCTCCCGGTCCTGGCCGCTCAGCGCCAGCGCTAATTGCGCGGTCAGCAGGCCGTAGCGCACGTCCACCGGGTAGCGCCGCCCCTGCGCCTCCAGCGCCAGATACCGCTCCCGTTCGGCCAGCTCGGCCAGCACCGGCGAAAGCTGGATGCCGCCCTGTTTGCCCTGCGCCGCCACGTGCCGCTCCAGTATCTCCATCACGGTCGGCGTGAGGACGTGCATACCGAAGAAGCAGAGGTAGTGCCCCGCGCGCAGGCCGGGCACCATCAGCGATTGCTCAGCTTCCGTGGGCGTTGGCTTCTCAAGGACGCGCTCGATCTGGTAGAGGCTCTTCGTCCCCGGCACGCGCTGTCCGCCGACCGCGCCGAAGTAAGGCAGAAGGTTCTCGCGCGTGGGTTGCACGCCCGACACCGAGCACGCATGCGCCTCGGCGGCCTCCACCAATTGCAGGGCGCAGCCCTTCCCGTCACCGCTCACGTAGACGTGATCGCCGACCATATGCAGGAACGGCGCGTCCCCGACGAACTCCCGCGCGCAGTAGATGGCGTGCCCGTAGCCGAGCGGTTCCCGCTGCGGCACGAAGCGGAGGCGTCCGGCATGGTCGCCCGCCGCCTCGCGGTACGCCTCCTCGTCGCCGGGATAGAGAACCACGCAGATGTCCTCGATGCCCGCTCTCAGCGCCTCTTCGACGATGATGCACAGCACCGACTTCTGCTCGCCGTCGCGGTCTATGAGCGTCTGCAAGGGCAGCGTCCTCTGTTTCCGCGCGGCGGCGGTGATCACAGCTTTGGTCGTCTTCACGGCCTGCGTTTCCTTCTCAGCAAGGAGGGCTTATTCGCCGACATAGCGCTCCAGGTCTTCGCGGGTGATGGTGAACAGATCGCCATCCGGCTTGATGGCGCCGAGGCTGACCAGGCACTCGGTAAACAGCTCGCGCGTGCGCTGCTCCAGCTCCTGCATGCCCAGGCTCGTCATGACCTTGATGATGTGCTGGCCGTTACGGACGTGCGTGCGCTCGTCCGAGCGGATAAAGTCGCTGATATGGGCCAGCAGGGAGTCGTCGCGCTTGCGCGCCTCCTCGATCAGCCCGCCGATGGTCTTGATGACCCCGATCTCGCCGAACAGATTGATCTCGGCCATGGCGAAGGCAGGTTCCATCGGCCCCCGGCACGTACTGCTGGTCAGGCGATTAGGTAACTCAAAGGGATCGTAGCCCAGCGTCAGCATCGTGCGGTGGCCGATCTCGGTGTGCCGGGTCTCGTCCCAGGTGATGCGGGCCAGGTAGTACTCAGCCTGGAAATCCTTAAAGCGGATGTCCCACAGGAACGTGCCGAACGCTTCGATGGCGTCCACCTCGTCGCGCTGCGTGCGGACGAACCGCAGCCGTTCGTCCTCGTAGGAGCCGAGCGGATAGCGCGGCTCGCCGTCGGCGAGGTTATAGTCGCCCGTATGGTGGAAGGTAGCAAAGCGGCTATCGCGCAGCGGGACGGTGCCGCGCTCATAGGGCTTCGTGTCCGTGCGCAGGATGGCGGGCCGGGGCGCGCGCTCATCGGCGCCGGTCACGCCGCCGATATGGGCCAGCAGCCGGGAAAGGTGCCAGCGCCACGTCTCCAGCCGCGACTCGTCCACACCGCCCTCGACATAGGCGGCAATCGCCTGCTCCGCCCACGCCAGCATGGGCTCGTAGTCGAGCAGAATATGCCGCAGCGTGCGGATCGTCGGGGCATCGGCGACGGGGCAGGTATCGTCTATATGGTGCCGGTAGGCGACCTCCAGTGCGCGACCCACCACCTGATGCACGCCGACCAGCAGTTCCGGCGTGTCCTCGGCGGAGAGCATCTCCTCGATAAACGTATCTATCTCCGGGTCGCGGTAGGAGTCGATCTGCTCCAGCCGCTTTTCCTGCTCATGCAGCCGCTCGCGCAGGCGGCGCGCGGCGTCGGCATGCCAGAAGATATGCCGCCCGGTTTCCACCTTGACCTCAAACTCCGGGATGGAGAGCGTCCAGGAGCCCAGTCCCTGCGCCAGCCGCCGCTCGAAATAGAAAAAGCGCAGCAGACGGCGGGCATTTTCGTCCACGGTGAACTTGCCGCCGAGCTTGCGTGGGTCGCGCGGGAATTTATAGGGAAACTTTGCCCGCCGCTCCGCCGCGGCGGCCCGCTCTTCCGGTCGGGAGACCGGCGGAATGGGAGAGGGGTTTGGAGAAGACATCGGCATATTCCTTTCTTTCTCTTGGGCGGCTGCGGCCTGCCCCGTATGCCGCCCAATAGTCAGGTTAAACAGGTTAAATAAGTATACCAAATGCAGCCCATTCCCCGCTCAGAAGTCAGAATCCTGCCTTGCCAATTTTTACCTGGCAGCGAGACGGAAGGCCCGCGTACGATGAGAAGGCAAGGAGGGTAGCCAAAGGCAAATTCGGGCAGGCGGATCGGGATGCCTTTTCTCCCGAATGCAGCCTGCCCGGATAGGGGAAAGAGCGGTGAGGCAGAACCGCTTCCGCGCCATCACCTCTCACATGTTGTCGTTAACCATCTTGACTGCACCGAAGATGCACAGGATCGCGATGAGCACCATCACCACAGAAAGAAACATCGAACCTCTCCTTACGCCGTGCCCCTGTCCCGAATGCGCGGGACGAATTGTCGCAATACGATTGTTCCATAGGGACACGGTATTCTTCCGAAGAGATTCGGCGCTCTCTTTAAATCCGGCAGTCCTACCGGGCGCGCTTTCCTCTGCCTGGTAGCGGTGGCGGGCGAATGAATTCGCAGCAACAAAGGCACGAAGTCGCCCTGCGGCGCTAAAGACCTCACCCCTCTCCTTTGGCAAGGAGAGGGGAGAAAGGAGCTCGCGTCCTCTCCGACAGGCTTATCTGCGTTTGCTGTTGATTTTGCGCGATTTTTTCTCCTGCTGCCGCCGGGCCTTTTTCTTCTGGGAGGCGTGCCCGGAATACGGCGCTGGCCGCTCGAAGAACGGCGGCATCAGCGGAAAAGGCTCAGGCTCCGGTTCAAGCTCCAGCTGAGGTGGGATCTCGGAGCGCTCCTTCAGTCCCAGTTCTACCTGCACATCGTCCCAATCCCCGGCGATCCATTCATCCACGCAGTTGGCTTTGAAAGCCAGTTCCATAACGGGCGCCGCCTCCACCGCTTTCAGGTCCAGCAGGGCGGAAACCAGGGAACCGTTGAGATATCCGGCGTCCTGCTCCAACTGTTCCAATTGGTGCATGAAAATGGCGACGCACTCATCGCGCGCCTCCGGATGCTTCTTTACAATCTCTTCCAGGCAGACTAGAGCGCAGACACGGGCCGACTCATCCCGTGCGGTGTCGGCGAGATAGGATTTTAGGGCCGGAATGGCTGCGGGGCCGATATTGCCGAAGGCGGCGGGCATCTCCTCGAAAATCCAGTCGTCGCCTTCCTCCAGCAGCGGCTCGAACAGGCCCATCAGCGGCTCTATCGCCTCCACCGCGCGCAACTGGCCGAGCGCGCGCCAGGCATGGATAGGCGCCCAGACTTCGTCGTCCTCTGAGTCGGCCCAGAGGAGCTCCTTATCCGTCGCCATGCGGATAAGGTCGGGAACATGTTCCGGGCGGAGTCCGAGCGCCAGATAGTCAGGCTGTTTGAGCTCTTCGCGAATATCGCCCAGCGCGAGCAATTTATTTACCGGCGGCGGGTAACTGTCCATGTTCCCTCCCCTCTCCCGATTGCAAGGACGAACGGCCTCAGATGTGTCTGAAACGGGGCCGCTCTCGCCTCAAAAGCCCCTAGATATGCATCCGCGTCAGGACGCCCTCAAAGGAGCAGTCCACGCTGTCGTCCCCGCAGACGTAGCGCCACAGTTTGGCCCGCTGCACGTTTTCCGCCCGCGCCATCTCGCCCTGCCATTTGTGCGGAAAGCTGTTTACGATGCGGCGGACATCTGGATCGTTGTAGCCGTCGGTGTTGAACAGGCCGCGCTGCTCCTGCCCCGGACGCAGGCGCAGCTTGAACATATAGCGCGTCTTGTCGGTGTAGTTGGGCTGGGCGCAATGCCAGAGGGCCTGATGCAGGAAGGCAATGGTGCCGGCCTTGCCGATAAGCTGCCTCTGCCCGACGATGTTCTTGTAGCGGGAGATGCTGGCGTTGCTGACGCGGCGCAGGTGGGAACCGGGCAGGATGAGAGTCGGTCCCGTCTCCTTCGGCACGTCATGGGAGAAGTACATCGCCTGGATGTCAAAGGCGAGCGGGCGGGCGTCAATGATGGAATCGGCGTGCCAGAACTGCGCCGCATGATGGTTTGGCCCGACGACATGCAGCGCCGAGTGATCATAGACCGGGTGCTCGCCGACAAGGCTCTGGAGAATGCCTTTCACCTGCGGCAGCTCGAAAACGGCATGGATGGCCTCCGATTTATCCCAATAGCCCTTGCCCGCCACCTGATCCGCGTAGACGGCTGCGTTTAACTCCTGCGGAACCAGCCCGTCGAACAGCAAGTACCCATCCACTACGAACTGCGCCATCTGTTTTGCGGTCAGCAGATACTGTCTGTCAACGCCCATCTATCTCGACCTTTCTCTCCAGCACGTATTCGTAGGGCAGATGCCCCACCTCATGTTCCTGTCCGCGCACGTAATAGGGCAGCGTGGGTATCTGGAGGACGAACCATCCATCCCGCATTGCCTCCAGCACGGAGCGGTACGGCGGCTTGTCCTGGTCGCCGGACTGCATCTGCCGCTGCCCTTCCGGCGCGGCCCCATCGTAGAGCGCCCAGGCGACCGTTTCCGCGTCCAGATCGGAATGCGCCAGGTGCAAAATTAAAATCTGTTGACGATACTCGCTCACACGCGCTACCTCTCTTGGCCTGAATTAGCCCCCACCCCAGGCCCCTTTCCTTGCGAAGGAGAGGAAAGAAGCCCTTACCCCTAGGTTCTTCCGTTCTCTCTTATCTACCCTCATCCCCGGCCCTTCTCCCTGCAAGGGAGAAGGGGGAAGAGAAGCCAGCATTGCCCCTGCCCGCGTAGGTGTCGCAAGGCGGAGGCAAGGGCCGTAACCTTGCCGACCCTTGCAGTGGCGCGAACCGTTGCAGCGCCGACCCTGGCAGTCTATTGCAGGCCCGACCCTAGCAGGCAGCAGACGGCTTGATAAAGAACGCATCTTGCCCGCGTAGGTGTCGCAAGGCGGAGGGCCGAATTATTGCAGGCCCGACCCTGGCAGTCAGCGGGCCTGGCTAGGCCGAGATCGCCAGGCAGGGCCGCGAACCGTTGAGCGGCGTCCCTGGCAGTCGAGCGAGCGCAGCGCCGACCCTGGCAGCGCCCCACAGCGGCGGGGTTCAGCCTGCCGGGGGAGGGGCCGGGGGTTAGGTTCATTACTTTCCAAACACGAGGATGACAAACGAATTGGGCTCGATGCTAAAGCGGCGCGGCCCGGTCGCTCCAGCAAGCGGCGGCCCGAAGCGCGCGGTCGCCAGGTAAATGGTATGCGTCCTGGGGTCCAACGCCATCGTGCGCGCCCCTAACTGCGTCGGAACGGTGCCGACAACGGTGAACGTATCCGGCGACTCTTCTTTCACGACCGTCAGCGTCCCATCGCGGCCATTGGAACTAAAGGCCAGACCCAATTTCGGGTCAAACGCGCTGGCATCCGGGCCCTTGCCAATCGTAGGCGTCGCTACCACGCGTCCGCTATCGGCATCCAGGACCACCATCTTCTCGTTGCTGCATACAGAGAACAGGCGCCGATGCTGGCGATCCATCGCGAGGCCCGAAGGCCCCTCGCCAGGCGCTAGCGGCCAGCGATTCTTGACGGTCAGCGTGCGGGCATCGAAGGCGACGATCTGGCTTTTGTCTTCAAGATTGACGAAGACCTCTCCCTTGCCGTCGGCGACGGCGAACTCCGGGCGACCCTCCAGGGGAACGGTCCCTACGACCTTCGTGCTGGCCGCGTCAATGGCGGTGGCGTCGTGGCTGCCGCCATTAAAGGTGAACACGCGATT